>ERZ724563.193-NODE-193-length-12527-cov-2.590403_pt1 | contig 12527 bp, 11 predicted proteins | sample MGYA00375857_ERZ724563 | MGnify/ENA primary metagenome ERZ724563 (study PRJEB28725, sample SAMN03264850) | marine sediment metagenome | biome: marine pelagic biome; feature: marine oligotrophic desert; material: marine snow | place: Pacific Ocean:North Pacific...
CCGTGCCACCACGTAAGCTTTGAGACCCGGTAAAAAAACAAATCTTTAGAGCCTTTTTAGTATTCATAAAATTATGTAGTCTTAGAAAGCTTCATCAGCATAAACAACAAACGCGGTGATGCCCTGAAAACAACAAATGCGAACAAATCCCTTTTCTTTAACAATCCAGAGGAACTTAAGTGGCTCAAATCCATTAACCTAAACTCACATGCATTTCTGAATTCATTTAACACTAATCGATCAATTCTGCCCAACAGCCAATCACGATAAAGCCTTAATACAGGATCTTTGAACAAAAAAAGAAAACGTCTCAGCTCAAAGCATTCCCGAAGTGATAATTTAACCGGAACCGGCTCCCCATTAAGAACCGCCTCCATATCTCGGAGAGCTTCTCTAGCCTCGTAAAATGACTCAATCGAATATGCAGACTTGGTAAGCGACTCACCTGATTTATCAAAAAAATATATAAAACTATCAAACTTACCAACATTTTTGCACCGAAGCAAAAACTTAAAGTTAAAAAGAGAGTCCTCGGACAAGTAGGCCGGAAATCTAATGTTATTGTCAAAAATAACATCTACTCGATAAACCTTATTCCAAACAGTTGATATAAGACGATCACACAAAAAATCTTTGATTGCACCATCACTGGAGGGCCGCCATTGTTTTCTAACACAACCACCGCTATAAACGGTTGAAAAGTCGAACACTAAAAGATCGAAGGAACGACTTGATATCTGGTCCAAGATATAATCAACAGCGCCATGCTCATACCAATCATCAGCATCTAAAAACGTAACGAATTGGCCGCGCAGATTGTCGATACCAACATTTCGACTCAATCCAGGGCCGAGATTTTCATCGTTATAAATATACCTAACACGCTTATCGCCGAACCCCTGAACAATTTCTGCACTCGACTTATCTGAACAATCATCTACTACAATCAACTCAAATCGATCAGAACTGGACTCCAAAACGCGCTCCAAGCATTTTGAAATCGTATCATTTGAATTATAGGCAGTTACAACAATAGACAGCAACATTTATTATGCCTGCACTAGATGTATTTTTGGAGATAAGGCTGCAAAATCTTCGAAAACTTAATATACGAGAAATCCGAATACCTGCAATTAAAACCGATTATTTTTTCAGCAGGTTTCCAGCGTTTAAACGGATAGTCCGAGAATGACACACCAGTACTTCTAATGAAATGCATGTACATAAATTCATAAACCTGATTTAGTTTATCAGGATCCAAACAAAGCTCATCGGCACGACGAATAAGTTCAAAATATTCATCCTTTGTCTGCGCATTAAACGCGAAATCATAGGCCGCTGTTGGATTATCACCACATAATATAACAGGTACCCCCATGGTGGTGAACTCTGGCGCAACGCTACCATAGACTGAGACAATAGCCGCCGCATTACAATTACCAAATGCCTGGTTATTAATTTTGTCATCCAAGATACGCGTGAACCTGAACTTTTCTTTCAGTTGTGCTACGAATTTATCCTCATATTGAAAACGATTAGGATGCGGCTTAATAAAAATATTATATTTGTCATACAGCTTGTTTGTCTCTATGAATTCGAGAGATTGAACGATCCACTCCCAAAAATCTGGAAACACCATATTTTTATAAATGTGCGGGCTATCGCTAAAAGAATGCAGCATGAATATTAAAGGTCGCCGACCACTTTCAGACTCCAGCCCCTCAACGCTTGTTTTCCCAGAGTATGCCGACCGAGCCATATAAACAACGCCGTCATCAAGAGCACCATTTAATCTTTTCTCAATCAATGCTTTCCCCAACCTCAAACATTCACCCTGCTTGGCAGGCGAAAGCACCCTAAACTTCTCCTTATAGACAGTGTGATCTAACGTTTGTAAGCCTCTATTCTCGTTAACACAGTGAAGCGGCGGGAACCTTGAGTTGAAAGTCACAAAGACCTTAGCTCCATATTTAATTGCAAGGTCACTTACTATTTGCCAATTAACATATACTGAATGGCCTAAAAAAACATAATTCACTTTTCTACTTTGAAAGTATTTTTCTGCAACAACAAGAAGCAACAAGGCCTCGAAAAACAGCCCTTCCAGCTTAGGGTCCACCAAATCCACGGTTGCCTTTTTGGTGACACGAAGATACGTATCATAAACTGCCTTTCCAACTGAAACACCTCTAAAAGTAAAATCAACCAAATTTTGCTTAGATGACATTGATGACCAAACTTGGCGCTTTACTTTATTAGCCTCTTTCTTGTCTGATAACGATACATTGCTTATTGAAAGCCCATGATAAGCTCCGACTTTCCTTGCAAATGTCGAAGCCTTAAAAAAATTTGACAACCACTTGCCCAAGCATCTTACAACGAGCGACCGGTTTGCATAATATATATTAGGAACGTAATACTCTACTTTATTCCCTGAATGCTCTGAAAAAGACTTTGATACTGCCAAATTTTCAACTAATTGGTTGGAAACGTGGGGGAGATCAACTAATATCACTCCTTCGGTTCTGGGCTTAGGTAAAACCAGGTCTTCTTTCTTTGACCAAAGGCACCCCCTTTCCTTACCGGTAAAGAAAAATGAATCATAAACAAGTGCGAGATATTTATTCATCCAATTAAACCTCGGATTTTTTAACTCTTTCCTGAATCCGTGACTTATAACGGGTCTGCTGACCTGCAGTGTGCAACAGATTGCCATGACCGATTTAACTACCCGCTCGCCTTTCTCATTCAGGACGTTCGTTGTTCCCTCGAGAGAACTCATCTGGTTGACAGTGCCGGCGAAACCCATATAGTCGACTTTAGTCTTGAGGGCAACCGGCTGCCGTAAGGCAAGTGTCTCACCAGGAAAAGGCACTGGGCACCTAGCCGCAGGACCAATCCCTGAAACCTCGGTTTGGTCCGGGTAAGGTGAGGTATGTTCTCCAACTGCTGTCCATAAAGATACGCCAACCTGATTTCCGGTTCCTGTTCAAGAATGGCGTTGATATCTTTATACCAGCCCATCACTTCAGCACATCTTCCGTAACCGGAGTGTTCGCACTGATTTCACGTGCAACTGCCTTCCCAATCAGTTTATCCAAATATTTCGGTGCCAGCCCATACCCCGGCCGCACACTCCGGACACAATCCTTAGTAATCACATCCCCCGCTTTCATATCTTTCACAAAATACAGCGAGCGCCGAAATTGGACATTGCCCTGCTCACTGGATTTCCGGCCATAATCCACCCGCCCCAGCGCCTTCCAGGCGGTTTTGCTGTCACGGCACAAGGCCGTGAGATCTTCAGGCTCCAGCGAGAAGCTGTCATCCGGACCGCCACCGTTGCGATCCAGCGTGAAGTGCTTTTCGATAATGGCGGCACCCAGCACCACACTGGCAATGGCCGTGGTGTTGTCCAGGGTGTGATCCGACAGACCGGTGACCAGACCGAAGCGCCCGATCATATCGACGATGGTGCGCAGGTTGTAATCCTCCGCCGGGGCCGGGTAACCGCTTACGCAGTGGAGAATGGCCAGTTGCTTGCAGCCACCTTCCCGGGCCGCCGTGATGGCTTCCTGAATTTCCTCTGCGTCTGCCATGCCTGTAGAGATGATCATCGGCTTGCCGGTGGCCGCCACGTAACGGATCAGCGGCAGGTCCACCGCTTCGAAGGAGGCGATCTTGTAAGCCGGCGCGTTCAGGTCTTCCAGCAGGTCCACCGCTGTGGTGTCGAACGGGGAACTGAAGATGGGGATGCCGGTTTTCCGGGCATGTTCAAATAGCGGCTTATGCCATTCCCAAGGAGTATGGGCCTCTTCGTAGAGCTCATAGAGCGTCCGGCCATCCCAAAGACCGCCTTTGATTCTGAATTCGTCGGCACCGGAATCCAGCGTGATGGTGTCTGGACGGTAGGTTTGCAGCTTAACGGCATCCGCGCCGGCTTTGGCGGCTTCTTCGATGATCTTCAGGGCGGTTTCCAGCTTGCCGTTATGGTTGGCTGAAAGCTCGGCGATGATATAAGGGGGTACATCTCTTGAAATTCTCCGCCCATTGATAAACAAAGGGTCGGCACTCATTGGCGAAGACATTTTTATTTCTCCTCACAACATTCGTCTGCATCCGGGAAGTAGCGAGGGTTTAGACAAGCAACACACACACGATCTTCAGAAACACCATTGATCCAGTAAAACCCTTTCATGCGAGCCTCGATGAACCAACCTGCCCGAGTGTAAGCCTTGATAGATCCTATGTTTCCTTGAAACATGCCACCCTGTAGTCGACGGATATCATACTTTTCAAAAGCAACCTTGTTAGCTATAGCTATAGCTTTGCTGGCAATACCCTTTCCTAGGAAGTTGCGATTTCCAACAAGACAAACAAGGTCAGACGTTTTGTTTACTGTGTCAATTGGTCCGATTTTCACGTTACCAATCTTTGTGCCTGAGTCACTTTCTATTAGATAATAGAACCAGCGCTTTTCAGAAATACCCTTGCGAAAATCTTCTACTATCATTTCTCTTGTGAATACACGACAACTTCCAGTGAAGTAATCTAGGTGGCCATCTTCATTTTTGAACCAACTAAGATACTCATCATCAATATCCGATTCTTGAAGTGGCCGCAAAAAAACTTCTTGGCCCATTGTTATTCTCCCATAATGTTCAGAAAGATTTTTGCAACGTGTGGTGCTCCGCTTCCATCGCAAATGGCTGCAGAACTTACGGTCATACTTTTCAGTGTGAGCGGACTCGTGCTTAATATTTCTAGTTTTGTGGGTAGCTCTTCCCTCAGCGCGGCTGCTTGCCCAATGCAATTAGCAGCGTCAATCTTCTGCATCGCTTTGGCAGAAGCTTCCTGATTGTCGGCCAACACCACCATCAGGGTGGGGAGACCCAGGCAGCAGCGTTCCCAGGAGGTGCTGCCGGCGGCGCCGATGGCGAGGTCCGCCTCGGTCATGCGTCGGGCCATATCACTGACATTAACCACCACCTCGGTGGACCAGGGCATCACCCTGGCTTGGGCCGCCACCGACTCCCGCCATGGGGCGGATGCCCCCATCACCACGCTAATCTGCAGATCAGCTGGCAGGTCGCAGGTGATTAGGGCGTCCAACACCTGGCCGGTGACGTTGTCCTTGTCCACGCCGCCAAGGTTGATCAGCAGACGCTGCAGCCTAGGCTGGCGGGCACGCCGGCTGAGGCTGACCTCGCGCCACTCGCGGAACTCGGGGCGCAGCAGCGCATAGCGCGGCCCTGCCAATACCTGGCAGCACTCGGGCACCAGATAACAATAGTCTTCCGCCTGCCGGCCAAGATTCTGATCCAGCAGCAGCGCACACTCATGAGGCCGGTTCGCCAGATCGTCGATCACCATGATCTTGCCTGCAGCGTCAGCGAGGGCGCGCTCCCACTTTGCATCCAGCGCGTAGTGGTCAACCACCAGCCAGTCCGGCTTCCAGGCTTTCAGTGCACCGAGCGTCTGGCGGGCATCTTCTTGCCAGGGCACCCCCAGCCAGAGGGCGTAGTTGTCAGAGCCACGATCTTTCAGGACCAGCTCATTATCGCTATGGGGTGGCAACAGGGTTAAACCGTAGCCTTTGCTCGCAATCAGATCACCCAGATGACCTTCATGCTCACGACAAACAAACCCACATTGGTGGCCCTGGCGAGTGAGTTCATCGGCCAGCGTCAGGCAACGCATCACGTGACCGGTGCCGATCTGCACGGAGGCATCGGTGCGAAAAGCCACTTTCACTGCAGACCACCTTCTGCCTGCATCGCCCGGAACAACCATTCGGCCCGGACCCAGTCTTCCGGGGTATCAATGTCCTGAACCCGGTGGCGAGGCAGCTTAACGGGTACCGAATCCTCGCCGAAGATGGCGCGCTCTTCACACCAGGCCCTGGCCGTGCCCCAGTAGAACTGGCCGGCATCGTGCCAGGCTTCTTCCAGGTCTTGTGAGCGGGTCCGGAAATGCTCGGGGTTGAACATGGCCACACGACCGTTTTTGGTAATCCGGATAGCGCGCTGAATCGGGAACGCGTAGCTGGTTACGGAGAACGCATAGCTGCTGCCCGAGCCCTTGATAAGCTGAAGGCCCCGTTTGAGGTCTTCCGCTGAAACAAAAGGAGCGGTGGCGTAGAGACAACAGGCATACTCCACCGGAGTCTCATTCCGATTCAGCCACTCCACGGCGTGGCGAATCACCGGCAAGGTTCCGGTGAAGTCATCCGATAACTTTGCAGGGCGTGTAAACGGCACCATGGCTCCCCATTCCCTGGCGACTCTGGAGATTTCGTCGTCATCCGTAGAGACGATGATCTGATCAAAGCAACCGCTGGTTTTCGCTGCTTCAATGGACCAGGCAATCATGGGTTTGCCACAGAAGTCTTTGACGTTCTTGCGGGGGATGCGCTTGCTGCCGCCCCGGGCGGGAATGATGGCCACACGACTCTGCTGCATCAGCACGGATCCACATCCAGGGCCACTCTCAGGGCGCACACCACCTGATCCTGCTGCTCATCCGTCAGCCCCTGAAACATCGGCAAGCTGATCGCTTCACGGTAATAAGCCATTGCTTCCGGGAAGTCCTGAGCGGTGAATCCCATGGACTTATAATAGGGCTGGGTATGCACCGGGATGTAGTGCAGGTTGACACCAATGCCCTGCGCCTGCAGGGATTCAAAGACTTGCCGGTGGCTTTTGGTGAGATTGTCCAGCTGCAGGCGAATTACGTACAGATGCAGGCCGGAGTAACCATCCGGGTGTTGCCGGGGCGTGGTTACGGGCAGGTCTGCCAATAGCCGGTCATAGCGCTGAGCAAGTTCGTGGCGTCGTGCAACGAAGGCATCCAGCCGGTTCATCTGGCTCACGCCCAACGCCGCCTGCAGTTCCGTCATCCGGTAATTGAAACCCAGATCCACCTGCTGGTAATACCAGGGGCCATCGGGCTCGCGGGTCATCAGGTTCTGATCCCGGGTTACCCCATGGCTGCGCAGCAGGTTCATCCGGCTGGCCAGCTCATCGCTGTTCGTCAGGGCCATGCCGCCTTCGGCGGTGGTGACAATTTTTACCGGGTGAAAACTGAACACGGTAATATCGCTGTACCGACCGTTACCGATGAACTCGCCCCGATACTTACCACCGATGGCGTGGGACGCGTCTTCAATAATGCGGAAGCCGTACTGCTCGCTCAGCTTGTGGATCGCTTCCATGTCGCAGGGTTGACCACACAGGTGAACGGCGGCCAGCACTTTCGGCAAACGATCTTCCTGCCTGGCCTTCTCCAGCTTTTCCGCCAGCTTATTCGGGCACAGGTTGTAGGTTTGTGGGTCAATATCCACAAAATCCACTTTTGCGCCGCAATACAATCCGCAGTTGGCCGAGGCCACAAACGTGACGGGAGTGGTCCATAACCAATCGCCCTCGCCCAAACCCAGGGCAAGGCAAGCGATGTGTAAGGCCGACGTGGCACTGTTGACCGCCAGCCCGTGCCTGGCGCCTACATGGCTCGCAACCTTGGCCTCAAACTCAGACGCTCTGGGCCCCTGAGTGAGGAAGTCAGACTGCAGAACCTCAAGCACTGCGTCAATGTCTGCCTGGCTGATGTCCTGCCTACCGTAGGGAATCATAATCAGATCCTGCCAATTTCGTTGTAATGGCGATCGATCCAGGCCCGGAGTTCTTCGTCGCTCATCCACTCGGTATTGGTGTTACTGGCGTAAATAAAGCCTTCCGGCACTTTCTTGCCCTCCTTGATTCGTTCCTTACAGGTGCCCCAGTTATTAATGTTGGGTAGAATCTTGAAGTGCTCCGGGTATTCATAGGTGAAGTGGGAATCCTCCGCGCCGATCATCTGCTCGTGTAGCTTCTCGCCTGGGCGAATGCCCACCACTTCCTGCCTGGCCTCAGGCGCGATCACGCGAGCCAAGTCGGTCATTTTCAATGAAGGTATCTTTTTTACGTAAATCTCACCGCCGACCATGTCTTCAAAGGCATGCCATACCAGCTCAACACCCTGCTCCAGGCTGATCATGAAACGGGTCATTCGGCGATCAGTTATGGGCAGTACGCCTTTATCCTGGATAGACATGAAGAACGGTATGACCGAGCCTCGTGACCCCATGACGTTACCGTAACGGACAACAGAGAACTTGGTTTCATGTCCACCGGAGTATGAGTTACCCGCTACAAAGAGCTTGTCCGAGGCCAGCTTTGTGGCGCCGTAAAGGTTAATGGGGCTGCTCGCCTTATCTGTAGACAGCGCCACAACGCCCTTTACGCCTTTATCGATAGCAGCATCGATCAAGTTCATGGCGCCGTGAATGTTGGTCTTCACACATTCGAAGGGATTGTACTCTGCCGTAGGTACGATTTTAGTCGCAGCAGCGTGCACCACGTAATCCACACCATCCAGCGCGCGATAGAGGCGATCTTTATCACGTACATCGCCGATAAAGAAACGCAGGCGGTCATCACCCTGGTAGAGCTTGGCCATTTCCCACTGTTTCATCTCATCGCGGGAGAAGACAATGACTTTCTTTGGGTTATACTTTTTCAGCGTCATTGGGATGAATTTGTGACCGAAGGAGCCAGTGCCGCCGGTTATGAGTATCGTGGAGTGTTCTAACATTCCTTTTGTCCTGCTTGTTAGTAGCCAAGGTTTTAGCTGGGTTGGAGCTCTGCGCCTTGATCAGGCGTGATTTGCCATGCGTTGAAACACCAGATTCCGTGCGGCCAGTTCATCAAATGTACCTGAATCTACGACCTCACCCTGAGCCATCATGAAAATTGCGTCGCACTGTTTAACCGTGGTAAGTCGATGCGCGATCATAATGATGGTTTTCTTGCCGGAAAAATCATGGATGGCGTCCATGATGAGCTTTTCCGTAACGCCATCCAGTGCACTGGTGGCCTCGTCCAGAATAAGAACATCTGCATCGTGGTAGAGGGCGCGGGCAATGCCAATACGCTGGCGCTGGCCCCCTGAGAGCTGAACGCCTCGCTCCCCGACTCTGGTGCTCAAACCGTCCGGCAGTTCTGCCAACAGCTCATCCAGATGCGCCATGGTTGCTGCTCGTTGCACCTTTTCTTCATCCACCAACTCGGGTGGCAAGCCAAAGGCTATGTTCTCGCGAATGCTGCTGTCGGCCAGGAAGATGGATTGCGGTACGAATCCCAGGGAGTTCTGCCAGGCTCGCAGCTGCTGTTTCTTGACAGGGCTGCCATCTATCATTAACTCGCCCGTTTCCGGATGGATCAGGCCCAGCAGAATATCAATTACTGTGGACTTCCCGGAGCCAGAGGCACCCACAAGGCCAATAGCTTGGTTAACGCCTATGGTCATTGTCAAATCCCGGAGCGCAGGCTCTGCTTTGCCGGGGTAGGTGAACTGTATATTTTTAAGCTCAATTGACTTGCGGGGTGTTAAGTGTTCTCCCCCGTTTTCTTTAAGGGCGGACTGAAAGGATGTTCTTGCGCTTGCGCGAAGGTCATCGCGAAGCCCTTCGAAGGCAACCAGATTACCCCGGATTTGGGAAATGCTGGTGTATATCTGCTGAAAGGCCGGCAGTAACTTGAAACCCGCCAGAGCATAGACTGAGAGTAATGGCAATATGGTGCCCAGATTGCCGTCGTGAGCCGCCAGCAGGTACAGAATCAGGAAAATCACGCTGCCAAAAGCCACCAGCTCCATAATGAAGCGGGGTACCTGGCTCATGACCTGGGTCTTACCCTGAGCATCTGCAAAACGTGCACTGGCTTTCTCGAACCTGTCGGTAAATACCTGCTGGCGACCGAGTAACAAAGCATCCTTGATGCCACCGAAGCCTTCGCCCATCAGTTTGAAGCGAAGCCGTTGGGCTTCCGTGATGGTGCCACCGTTTCTGATTAGCCGTTGCCGAACAATTCGATACATAGCCATGTAAGCCGATGCGAATATCACCAATCCGGTTATGGCAACGGCCGGATTGAACACAAAAATTGCGACCGCCATTAAGGCAGCCATCACAATACGGGCGTTCATCTGTATGAACGGATTAATTATTCCGTTGGTAATTCGAGTGCATTCCTGCGCAATCTGGTTGGTGAGCTGGCTGCTGCTGCCACTGGCATGGAAAAGCCACGGTTGGTGCATATAGTGCTTATAAAGCCGACTGCTCAATTCCGCCCCAACGCGTGCGCCATACATGGAGAGACGCCAGATGGTGAACATGGAAATAGTCGCTGCCAAGGCCAGAGCAACCAATACGCCTACGCCGATCCAGAACAGGAAGGTACGGGGATCCTGAAGACCGCTGAGGCGGTATACCTCTGCGACAACGCCGTCACCCTGAAGCTGGCTCATGTCTCCCACCAATGCCATGAAAGGGCCGATAGAGAGTACGCTGCCAAGCTCTGCGAAGGCCATCAGGACTACGAGGCCCTGGAGGCGGAGGAGCTTTTTGCGCTGCTCATCGGCCAGGAGGGAGTAGAGTTCTTTTAGTTGGGTTAGCATTTAATCCTTGCGCTGGTTGGGTTGGGGTCAGATGAAAGATTTCAGGATGACACCGCTTGTGGCCCGGCGGTTGTCGCTGCCTTCCATCATGACGAAATGCAGGAAGGTGCGAAGACCCCGGATGCCCGCCAGCATGAGTACGGAGAACGGGGAGTAGATCAGGGGTTTGTCGTACACCGGGAGGAACTGTTTGGAGATACCCCGGGTAATCGGGTAAAGGCGGGTGCCGGAGCCGCCGGCCAGGATGATGCCTTTCAATTGGAACTCCTTAAAGACTAGAGACTTTTTTGCGACGGAAACCACGGAAGATCAGGGAAAACTTATAGGCGCATTTCTAGCGCGAGACAGTCTTTGAATTGCTTTGCCCACTTGCTGGCTTCCGTGACTTTATTTGGGTCGATTTGTTCGAGTATGGAGAAGGAGTGGTCGCCTTTGGTATAGCTGCCTTTACGGGTGGTTTTGGTGGCTTCTTTAAGGCCTGTGTAAACCGAGCTTTTTATTACCTTCTCGATGCCTTTGCTGGTGTTGGGCAACTTGTTTTCCTTGAATCCCCAGCCGTAATAGCGCTTCAAGGCGGGAATATCGGCCAGGAACCAGTTTTCCATGCATTCGACCATCAGGTGGCAGTCGGCAGCCGTTGCGTTCGGGGGTGCTGTCCAGCCATCGCCTTCACGTTGTTGCAGATGTCGCCATGGGTCAAATTCATGGTCTTTTTTAACAGGAGCCTCGCTGTCCACCAGTAAAAAAACATTCTTCCCCTGTTTTAAAGCTGTACAGAACTGCTCGTAGGCATTTCTTCGGCTACCACAAGCCACCAACTTTGGCATTGAGCCTTTGAAGCCCAGGCCCTGTATGAATTTGTTAAACGCTTTTCGGCAACGGGCCTTCAGTTGTGGTGCATCTCCACCACCTTCAATGTAAATGGTTACCAACGTGTGCCTCCCAGCTCGCCGCTTGTCCATAATTGTCCCAGGCGATAGTTCTCTAACCAGGGCTGCAATTCTTCCCTATTTAGCCGGTTAATTCTGGTACCGTGTTCTGGATCTCTTTCACAGATCAGAATGCTCTCTGGCTGGTTTGTCATGGCATCTACCAACACATCGGAGTGCGTAGTGACGATGAGCTGTGTTCGCTCAGAGGCCTCAACCAGCAGGTCCGCAATAACTGGCAATATATCCGGGTGCAGGCCCAGCTCCGGCTCTTCCAGGCAAATCAATGGCTGCGGCTGCGGATGGCACAGTATGGCCAGCAGGCACAAGTACCGCAGAGTTCCATCTGACAAGCGCGTGGCCGGGATCATGTTTCGGCCTTCCTGGAAAAAGACCTGGACAGTGCCACCTTCAATTTGTACGTCGAAATCGTCTATGCCTTCATAAAGGTTACTGAGGGCATCCAACAGCTTTCTTTTTGCTTCGGGCTCTCGCCTGAGGCGGTTGAGCACTAGCCCGAGATTGCTGGCGTCCGGTAGAAGGTGTTCGTTTGGCAGATCGGCCTTTTGCGGAATTCGGGGTTTGGTGAAGCGGCCAAAGCTCCATTCCCGGTAAAGCGCTACTTTGCCCAGAGCTTTGCCGAGATAGGTGATTTCGGGATATTGGTCCGGGTCTTTACGCTGGGCGAGAATGGAGCGATTGAATTCGATATCTTCCTGTCGCAGCTCTCTGTTATCCCCCTTAACGTTCAGTGTTGGCCTGCCCTTATTGAAGTGGTAGTAGAAATAGGGCTTCTCATGGCCTTCTACAGGATTTTCGTTTTCAACGCGCTCATCCTGAATGGTGAAACGTTGGTACTCTTCCCGGAATTCCAGGCAGTACCGTAACGACTGAGGGCCACTGGGATTTTCGATAACGGCGTCCAACTCAGCTATGGGCCGCTTATTCTGGCAGTTACCTTTCCATAACCAATCCCGCACACCGCCTCCATCACTAAGCACCGTGTTGAAATCCGAGGGTGCAGAGCGAAGAAGATCTATGGCTTCCATAAAGTTGGACTTTCCCGAACCATTCGGGCCTATCAATATGTTGAGATTACCAAAC
>ERZ724563.197-NODE-197-length-12306-cov-2.821824_pt1 | contig 12306 bp, 7 predicted proteins | sample MGYA00375857_ERZ724563 | MGnify/ENA primary metagenome ERZ724563 (study PRJEB28725, sample SAMN03264850) | marine sediment metagenome | biome: marine pelagic biome; feature: marine oligotrophic desert; material: marine snow | place: Pacific Ocean:North Pacific...
GCCCGAAGGAGAGGGCTTTCATGACAAGGACGGCCACGCCCGCCGGCACGTCCGCACTCGCTGGTGGCAAAGCGCGCCGGCCACCTACCTGGACGTGGCCCTGGTGCCCAAAACTACGCTGAACGCGATACCCGACCTGCCCGTGGGGGACGGCGTGCTGCCTGGCTACGCCAACGATAAACCCGTGTTCGTCGGGCACTACTGGTTCCAGGGCACACCCCAGCCCCTGACCGACCACGTCGCCTGCCTGGATTACAGCGTCGCCGCCCGCCACGGTGGGCGTCTGGCGGCCTACCGCTGGGATGGGGCCGGGCCGCTGGACGAGGCGAATTTCGTCTGGGTGGAGGCGGCGATATGAGGGTAATCACCTACCCAGGAGGATGTGATAAGGTTCACGAAAAAGCCGGACATCGGCAAAAAGCCGGCATACCGGCAGAACGCCGGAACACCGGCAAAGGGAACCGACGACAGAACCTGTCCGCTAGTAAACGTCGGTCCGCCAAGGTGGGCATTTGGAGGGGGTAATGGGGAGCATTCATAAAGAGCTGAAGGCGCGCCAGCGCGCCGAGCGGGACAGCTACCCGGAGAATCTGGGTCTGCGCGTGCACCGCGCCCTGGGCTGGCTCGACCGTGGCGAACAGGACGATGACCCGGATAGCCGCTTCATCTTCCTGTGGATCGCCTTCAACGCCGCCTACGCCACGGAAATCGATGACCGCGTCCACCTCAACGAACAGGCCACCTTCAACGGCTTTCTGGAGAGGTTGTGCGATCTGGACGGCCAGAAGCGTATCGGCGAGCTGGTGTGGAAGGCCTACCCGAACGCCATCCGCGTCCTGCTGGATAACCCCTATGTGTTCTCCTGCTTCTGGGACCACCAGAAAGGCCATCTGACCGAAGCCCAGTGGAAACAGAGCTTCGACGGCGCCAAGAAGGCGGCGCATTCAGCCCTGGCCCGGCAGAACACCCCGGTGGTGCTCTCCATCGTCTTCAGCCGTATCTACACCTTGAGAAACCAGATAATGCATGGTGGCGCCACCTGGAGTGGCAGCGTCAATCGCGACCAGATTCGTGACTGCGTGGCGATTCTGGCGAACTTGGTGCCGGTGATTATTGAGGTGATGATGGATAACCCCCGGGCGCTTTGGGGTGAGGCGAGTTATCCGGTTGTTAAGCCGAATCACGAAGGTAAGAGAGCTGGCTGGCGACGGAGCAGTCATGAAACTGATCGACAATATTAATGAGCTTCTTGGGGACGATCTGCGACGGTCTATCGAGCCCGGCGCAAAGCTGAAAATTGCAGCGTCCTGTTTCTCCATCTACGCCTTTGCTGAATTGAAGGAGCAGCTCGAATCCATCGACTCCCTGGAGTTCATCTTCACGTCGCCGACTTTCATTCCTGACGACGCAATAAAAGACAGCGGTCGCAAGGTCCGGCGCGAGTTCCATATTCCAAAAGCCGAACGTGAGCGGAGCTTTTACGGCAGCGATTTTGAGATACAGCTGAAGAACAAACTGACGCAACGAGCCATTGCCAGGGAGTGCGCGGACTGGATGCGACGCAAGGCGGCTTTCCGCTCCAATCGCAGTAAAGCGCCGATGCAGCAATTTGCCTGCGTCGATACGGGCGATTCAGGAGCCGTATACCAGCCCCTTCATGGTTTCACTGCCGTCGATCTGGGGTATCAGCAGGGCGACGCGGTCTCGAATTTCGTCAACCGGTTTGACGACCCGGCCTACACGGCCAATTTCCTGAAATTGTTCGACCAGATCTGGGACGATCCCGAAAAAATAGAGGACGTGACCGAGCGGCTTTGCGACCACATCGCCTCCGTGTACCAGGAAAATTCGCCCGAGCGCATCTATTTCCTGATGCTCTACAACATCTTCAGCGAATTTCTGGAAGACATCAGCGAGGACGTCCTGCCGAACGATCGCACCGGCTATCAGGACAGCTTGATCTGGAACAAGCTCTACAGCTTCCAGCGAGATGGGGCCACCGGGATCATTAACAAACTGGAAACCTACAACGGTTGCATACTGGCGGACAGCGTGGGCCTGGGCAAGACATTCACGGCGCTGGCGGTCATCAAGTATTACGAACTGCGCAACCGTTCCGTGCTAGTGCTTTGTCCCAAGAAGCTGGCGGACAACTGGCTCAACTACAACCGGAACCTCACCACCAATCCGCTGGCGAAGGATCGCTTCAACTACGAGGTGCTCTGCCACACGGACCTTCAGCGCACCAGCGGAGAATCCTTCGGTACCCGCCTGGATCGCGTCAATTGGGGCAACTACGACCTTGTAGTGATTGACGAATCACACAACTTTCGCAATAACGATGTGTTCAAGGACCGGGAAACCCGCTACCAGCGTTTGATGAGCAAGGTCATTTGCGAGGGCGTGAAGACGAAGGTTCTGATGCTCTCTGCAACGCCCGTCAACAACCGGTTTACCGATTTGCGCAACCAGCTCGCGCTGGCCTATGAAGGCGAATCCGATGCGCTCAGCGCCAAGCTGCGGACGGAGACCGATGTCGAGGAAGTATTTCGTCGCGCCCAGGCCGCGTTTAATGCCTGGTCCAGGCTGCCAGCGGAAGAGCGCACACCAAACGCCATTCTCGACGCGCTGGACTTTGACTTCTTCGAGCTATTGGACAGTGTCACTATTGCCCGCTCCAGAAAGCATATTGAGCAGTTCTATGACACGACAGAGATAGGCACTTTCCCGGAGCGCCTCAAACCGCTGGCCTTCAATCCACCGTTGACCCAGCGCAGCGACGTGATCGGTTTCAATGATATCTACGCGCAGCTTTCGACGGTCAAGCTCGCGGTCTATGCCCCGGTGAACTATATCTTGCCCAGTCGGCTGGCAAAGTATGAAGAGCTATACGACACCGAGGTGGCTGGCGGCGGGGGGCGACTAAAGCAAGCTGATCGGGAGCGCAGTCTCCAGGCGCTGATGACCACCAACCTGCTGAAGCGCCTGGAAAGCTCGGTAGAGGCTTTCCGTATCACCCTGCAGAAGCTCCAGGACAACCACACCCGCACGCTGGAGAAAATCGCGAACTACAAGGAAACCGGACGCGATCTCGGGTTTGCCGATGTGACGGCCGCTTTTGAGGATGCCGAGCCAGAGGACGAGGAATTCCTGGCGGCAGACGATGAATCTATCGGCGGAAAAGTCCGGATCAGCCTGGCCGATATGGATCTGCCGTCCTGGGAGCGCGATCTCGAGGCAGACCTGGGCATCATTGCGGCCCTGCTGGCCGAGATGCAGAAAGTCACCCCGGAGGACGACGCCAAACTGCAACACATCAAGGCGCACATCAACGACAAGATCAACGCGCCCATCAACACCGGTAACAGTAAGGTCATCGTCTTCACGGCCTTCGCGGATACCGCGCATTACCTCTACCGCAACCTGGTGCCCGGGGTTCTAGAAGCGCACGGCCTGCACAGCGCCATCGTCACCGGTTCCGATGCGCCTAAATCAACGCTGGGCAGGGGCTATGACTTTCAATCCCTGCTGACGCTGTTCGCGCCGAGGGCGAAGGACAAACACCATGTCCTGCCTGACGAGCCCAACGAGATCGACCTCCTGATCGCCACCGACTGCATTTCCGAAGGCCAGAACCTCCAGGACTGCGACTACCTGATCAACTACGACATCCATTGGAACCCGGTGCGCATCATCCAGCGCTTCGGGCGGATAGACCGTATCGGCTCCCCCAACGCCAGCATCCAGTTGGTCAACTACTGGCCCGATATCAGCCTGGATGAGTACATAAACCTCAAGGAACGGGTCGAGAACCGCATGGTGATCGTCGATGCCACTACGACAGGCGACGATAATCTGCTCGATACCGAGGCCGGTGAAATGGCCTACCGAAAAGAGCAACTCCGCCGCCTCCAGGAGGAAGTGATCGACATGGAAGACGTAAAGACCGGCGTTTCCATCACCGACCTGGGTCTGAATGACTTCCGCATGGATCTGCTCAACTACATCAAGACCCACGGCGAGCTGGCCAACCTGCCCAGCGGCCTGCACGCCGTGGTGCCGGCGGACCCCAACCGTGGCCTGGTGCCGGGGGTGATCTTCACCATGCGTAACCGCAATCATGCGGTCAACGTCCAGCAGCAGAACCGCTTGCACCCCTTCTATCTGGTCTACATCGCCAATGACGGCGAGATCATCGCCAACCATACCGAAGTCAAGCCCCTGCTGGACCTGGCCCGCGCCGCGTGCCGGGGGCGTGGCGACCCCATCCAGGCCGCCTGCCAACCCTTCAACCAGGCCACGGACGACGGTCGCCAGATGGGCTTCTATTCCGACCTGCTGGACCAAGCCATCCGCAGCATCGTGCAGGTGCAAGACGAGAAAGATCTCGACAGCCTCTTCACCGGCTCACGCACCAGCGCACTAACCAACCCTATTGCAGGGCTGGATGACTTTGAACTGCTGTCCTTCATAGTGGTGCAGGGGGCGCGATGACCGAGCTGGCCGTCCATCCAGCACTCATCGATTACCCCGAGCGAGCACGGGTGGGCCGCGTGGTGCCCAAGAATCGCATCATGGTGTCTGGTGTGCCTAGTCGGCGTGTGCGTGATCAGCTAACCACCCAGGTGGCGCGAATCACCTGGCAGTACAAGCTGGCACAGGAATCGCTGAACCTGAAAAGCAGCAAGGCGGTGCCGGAGATTCAGATATTCCGTGTGGCGCTGAAGCCGGCCGGGGTGAGCGATGAATTGCCGGTTGAGGTATTGAAGTGCATCGACCGCGCCATCGGTTTTCCGCTGATCTTCGAGCTAACCAGCAGCCGCGAGGACGGCGCGCGCCGTGATGCCATTCGGGTAGCGGCCACCTACAAGCGGCCCAGCGAGGCAGGTGCCAGCAAATGGGTGATCGACGACTACTTCGCCACCGACTGGCTACCAGCGGACGCACCCCGCGCACCGCTGCCGGTGGCGCTGGATTTGCCACGGCTTTATGAGCAACTTCTGCGCGAGCTGCTCCCCATCCAGGCCCGACCGGGCGAATCCATGGCGGTGCTGCTGGAGCGCCACGGCCACATTACGGCAAAGCAACGCGAGTGCCGACGGCTGGAAGCCCGCATTCAGCGGGAAAAACAATTCAACCGCAAGGTCGAGATCAATGCCCAGTTGCGGCGGCTGAAAACCGAACTTGAAGAAATAAGCCGTTAAGCGTTCAGGGGAACCTATATATGAGCGAGTCTAAAGATCAAGCGAGCACAGAAGAATCCGCCAAGAAATACAACAACATCCTGAAAGTCAGAGATGATCATGATCCCTTGTATTTTACCTGGACAGAAGCAGGCGGTTTCGAGGTGCAAGGTGAAGCAGGTCCATCATGGCTGGATGGCGATGAGCTGAGCTACAAGGCACTCAGGAAACACATCGAACCATGGCTCACTGCCCTTTTTCAATCCGAACATTTGTCCTTTCTCGCCGGCTCGGGTCTCACCCATGCAGTCCATAAGATGGCCACAGGGGATTTGGCGGCCGGGATGTCGGGGGAAGTCACCAACGGTGATTACAAAGATAAAATCATCTCGGCAGCGGATGAGTCAGCCAGAGGAGCTGGCAGAGAGAAAAGCAATATTGAAGACCAAATACGGGTTGCCAACGAACTTCTGCGGGGCATGGAGATTGACCAGCAGAAAGACAACGCCGATGCCCTGCGGCGAGAAATATCAGATGCATTGAACAGCCTAGCCACGGCTGTACTCCAGAGCGAAATGAACATAGCCGAGGCAGGTGAAGACAAACGCGAACGCGCATTCAATGCATTGATAAGCCTTTTGATGAGCTTCTCAAGTCGAACCGGCACTCGTGATCGGCTAAATATCTTCACAACCAATTACGACCGCCTGATCGAAGCGGGCGCGGAGCTGGCTGGCCTGCACCTGTTGGACAGGTTTGTCGGAAATCTGATGCCGATCTTTCGATCATCGCGCCTTGATGTGGATATGCACTACAACCCGCCAGGAATTCGCGGCGAGCCTCGTTATCTCGAAGGGGTGGCGCGCTTTACCAAGCTGCATGGTTCGGTGGATTGGGTTCAAACGGAACAAGACATTCGCCGCATGGGATTGCCCTTTGGCGCTGGTAACATGGAAGCCTTCTTGAAGGTTCCGGGCATGGCCGGGGGCTCATCACAGCGTTTGATGATCTATCCGAACTCGGCAAAGGATAGGGAAACGGCGGAATACCCATACGTGGAGCTATTTCGAGACCTGGCCGCCACCGTATGTCGCCCGAACAACACTCTGGTGACCTATGGATACAGCTTCGGTGATGATCATATTAATCGTGTGATTCGTGACATGCTCACTATTCCATCCACGCACCTCGTAGTGATATCGATGGATGACAACCTTGGCCGCATCCAGGCACTCGCCAATGAGAGGAAGTCTCAGGTAAGTATTCTGGTCGGCCCTCAGTTGGCCGACCTCGCGACTTTGACCGAGCACTTCCTGCCCAAGGCTGCAATTGATCGCACCACCTTCCGCATGGCTGAGCTACTCAAGCAGCGGTATGGCATCGAAGGCCAAGGGAAGAAGTCGACTTCGGATGATGATCATCGGGAGGACATGCCGTGAGCCTCTCTCCCCTGGCATACGCCGACTCACTGCGGGTGGGTATCGTAGATTTTGTCTCTCCCGACGAAATCAAAGTGCTGCTTGAAATCGAAACGCCTGATGTTGTTGCCCTAAATACAGGCACACCAAGACCTTTCCCGCGCATCAATGGCTATGTGCTGATTCCTAGCGATCAAGGACACCTTGTCGCCCAGGTAGAATGGATTACTATAGAACGTTCGCAGTATCCAAAACGCAAGGGAATGCAGGACTTCGGGCTGGTCGATCTGCCTTATCCGCAACGCAAAATGAGCCTCAACCCCCTTGGTAGCCTTGTCTATGAGGGCACAAAGGAGAATGGCGAGCAATACAGCTTCAAGCGCGGGGTGGAATCCTATCCAACTGTCGGTGATCCCGTATTGTTGCCCACCGAAGTGCAACTCAGATCCATCGTCGAGTCAGGAGAGAACCGGCATATCAAGATTGGGACAAGCCCGCTAGCCGCCAACGCCACAGTCAGCGTCGACCCTGATCGCCTGTTTGGGCGTCATCTGGCAGTTCTGGGTAATACTGGGAGCGGGAAGTCATGCTCTGTGGCGGGCCTGATCCGCTGGTCTCTGGAGGCGGCGAAGAAGAAGCGAGGGGCCAACCCCAATGCGCGCTTTATCGTACTTGATCCCAACGGAGAGTATGCCCATACATTCAGAGATATAGGAGATGTACGGGTATTCTCCGTAGACCCTGGCTTGCATTCCGACCAGTTACAAGTGCCACTTTGGCTCTGGAATAGTTCCGAGTGGGCCGCCTTTACCCAAGCAAGTGGGCGAGCACAACGTCCGGCTCTTCAAAGAGCCCTTCGTCAGAGAAGAAACTTTCAAACGGTAGGTACATCTAACGCCGGGAAAGAAAGCTTTCTTAATTATTTGCGAGGGGCTTTCTCTACGGTTCAGCAAGAAATTTCCAATGGGAGTCCATTCGCAACTGTGCGAGATGGACGATACTGGGGGTTTCTTGAACTCTTAGGAGCCATATATTCTTCGCTGGAAACATTCAAGCAAATTTTGCCAGATGATGTCGATAAGATTGAGAAAATTTCATCCGAAATCACTGCGTTAAGGGATGATAAGTGCAAGAATGAGCGTGGATACAATAAGCCATTCGAATACGCAGATGTACAGGGGCTTTCAGAGCGTATTGAAACAACTATAGCAGAAATGGGTGGCCATATTACGTCTGAGACCCCGATCCACGAAGATGTGCCACGTTCTTTTAAATACGAAGATCTCCTAGTTGACTTAGAATTTATAGCTACGAATAGCGGAAACAGGCAGTGGTTTGATTCATTCTTATCCAGAGTAACAACGCTTCTAGCGGATACTAGGATGCAAAGTGTTTGTTCTCCCTCGGCGGATATCTCTTTGGATGCTTGGCTTAACGAATATATTGGAAGCAATAATGCGGATAACGGTGCTGTTACTGTAATTGATCTATCCCTGGTGCCTGCGGAGCTAACGCACATTATCACAGCCGTCATTGCAAGAATGACCTTGGAAGCGCTTCAGCGGTATAGAAATATCAATAGCGGTAAAACATTACCGACAATGCTGGTGATGGAGGAGGCGCACACATTCGTTAAGCGGTATCACGATGATGCTGAAAACCCTACTTCAGGAGCGATCTGTTGCCAAGCTTTCGAAAAAATTGCACGCGAAGGGCGAAAGTTCGGCTTGGGGCTGGTACTGTCGTCCCAGCGCCCCAGTGAGCTCTCACCAACGGTTTTGTCCCAGTGTAACTCTTATCTGCTACATCGCATTAGCAATGACCGCGATCAGGAATTAGTACACAAGCTAGTCCCGGACAATTTGCGCGGTCTGTTGCGAGATCTTCCGACTCTGCCATCGCAGAATGCCATCCTGCTAGGTTGGGCATCCGAACTTCCCGTGCTTGTGAAGATGAATAGCTTGAGAAAAGACCATCAACCCAAGTCAGAAGATCCGGGCTTCTGGTCAGTATGGTCTGGCGCCACCGAGCGCAATGTCGATTGGGGGGCGATTGCGGCAGAGTGGCAGCAAGTTGACAGCAGTCAACAAAACTCGGGTGAAGAGCAGCGCGATGAAGATGATGGGGCAAATGAAGATGATATCCCGTTTTAAGCTTATTGACACAGCGCTCTTCAACATTTCTAAGAGCAGACTGAAAAACCCCAACGACAGTATGCGCGCCTGAAGCGTCGTCATGGCAACGACTACCGCGCGATGACTGAGGGGATGAAGGAATGGTATCGGGAGCTTGCGGACGGTCATCCCGCCAAGGCGCATAAGCACTACGCGCATGTTGATAGGCGCGGTGTTTACTTTCCGGACAACATTTCTTGGCCCGGCGGAGGGGGGCCAAAATATGAAGTTCTGCACCCAGAGACGAAAAAGCCCGTGAAAGTCCCCTCACGAGGTTGGATGACGAGCGACCCGAAGAAGATGGAAGAGTGGATAGAAGATGATCGAGTTCATTTCGGTAATGATGAGAACGCTGTGCCATGCATTAAGAGTTACCTCAAAGATAAGGAGCTCCAGACACCTTACAGCGTGTTCTATCAGGACGGGCGCGCTGCTTCGAAGCGCCTGCGTGCACTGATGGGGGGCGACCTGTTTGACTTCCCCAAGGATGAGTTGGTGCTACAAGAGGTCATCGAGATGATGACCGAGGGAGATGACATCATTCTGGACTTCTTCGCAGGTTCATCAACAACGGCCCATTCCGTCATGCTTCAGAATGCCGCCGACGGTGGCGACCGCAGGTTCATCATGGTTCAACTTGATGAGGCCGCGGACGAGAAGTCCGAAGCATACAAGGCTGGATTCAAAACCATCCCGGAGGTCAGCCGAGAACGCATCCGACGCGCCGGCAAGAAGATCCTAGAAGGCGAATGCCACCCCGACTGGAACCGCGACGTCGGCTTCCGGGTACTTAAGGTGGATACCTCGAACATGAAGGACATCTATTACCGCCCGGACGAGCTGAAGCAGTCCGATCTGCTCGACATGGTCGATAACGTGAAAGAGGATCGCGCCGCCGAGGACCTCCTGTTCCAGGTGTTGGTCGATTGGGGCGTGGACCTGACACTGCCCATCCGCCGCGAGACGGTGCAGGACAAGACCGTGTTCTTCGTCGATGACAACGCCCTGGTCGCCTGCTTTGACAAGGGCATCACGGAAGATCTGGTGAAGGAGCTAGCCGGGTACGAGCCCCTGCGTGTCGTCTTCCGCGACAACGGCTTCGTCTCGGACGCGGTCAAGATCAACGTCGAACAGATCTTCCGCCAGCTTTCGCCGACCACCGAAGTCAAGTCGATCTAAGGACGGTGAGGGGATCATTATGAAGCTCAAGTTTAAGGTTCAGCCCTACCAGACCAACGCCGTCAATGACGTGGTGGACTGTTTCGCCGGCCAGCCCATGACGTCCGGGTTGAGCTACCGCATCGACCCGGGCCGTAAGACGCAGACGAGCGCCTTCGAGGAAGGGTTCAGGAACGCCGACATCGCACTGTCCGAGGCACAGATCCTGGAGAACATCCAGAAAGTCCAGCGGCGGCAGAACCTGCCGGTATCATCGTCCTTGGCCGACTTCACGACCTTCAACAAAAAGGGCGAACGGGTGGCGGCGCCCGCGGCCTACAAAAAGGACGCACTGGCCGCCACCCGCTTTCATCTCGATGTGGAGATGGAGACCGGTACAGGAAAAACCTACTGCTACATCAAGTCCATTTTCGAGATGAATAAGCGCTATGGCTGGTCGAAGTTCATCATCATCGTGCCATCAATCGCCATTCGCGAAGGGGTTTACAAGTCTTTCCAGGTGACCGCCGAGCACTTCACCGAGAGCTACGGCAAGAAAGCGCGGTTCTTCATTTACAACTCCAAACGTCTGCATGAGGTGGAAAGCTTCTCCTCGGATGCCGGAATCAACGTGATGATCATGAATATCCAGGCGTTCAATGCACGCGGTAAAGATAACCGCCGTATTTACGATGAGCTGGACGACTTCCAGTCGCGAAGGCCCATCGACGTGATTGCCTCCAACCGCCCGATTCTCATTCTGGATGAGCCCCAGAAGATGGAAGGCAAGGCCACCATGGAGGCTCTGCCCAAGTTTAACCCGTTGTTTGTTCTGCGCTATTCGGCTACGCACCGGACTCAGCATAACCGCGTGCACCGGCTGGACGCACTCGATGCCTACAACCAAAAGCTGGTCAAAAAAATTGCCGTGCGCGGTATTCAGACCCGTGGCCTGGCTGGGACCAATGCCTACCTCTACCTGGAAGGCATCGACATCTCGAAACAGGCCCCCGTGGCCCGTGTCGAACTGGAAGTGAAGCTGAAGTCGGGCGAGATCAAGCGGCAGCTGCGCCGACTGGAATTCCGTGATGACCTGTTCGTCGAGTCGGGGGAGCTGGACCAGTATCGGGGATTTACCATCAGCCAGATCGATGCGGTCAACGATACCGTGGAGTTCACCAATGGCGCGGTGTTGAAGGCCGGAGAGGCCAGCGGCGATGTCACCGAGCGTGACATTCGGCGCATCCAAATCCGCGAGACCATCAAGGCGCACCTGGACAAGGAAAAGCAGCTCTTTGCCCAGGGCATCAAGGTGCTGTCCCTGTTCTTTATCGACGAGGTGGCAAAGTACCGCGACTACGACCAAACCGATGAGAAAGGCGAGTACGCGCGGGTGTTCGAGGAGGAGTACGCGCTGCTCCGGGATGAGTACCTGTCGGAATTGGCGATCGACAACGAAGCCTATCGGAAGCACCTGGCGGATATCGAACCGGGCAGAACCCACAACGGCTACTTCTCGATCGACAAAAAGACCAACCGGCTCAAGGACCCGGCTGTCGGCGCTCGTTCGGTCGATTCCGATGACGCGGACGCCTACGACCTTATCCTGAAGGACAAGGAACGCTTGCTGGACTTTGCCGAGCCGACCCGGTTCATTTTCTCTCATTCCGCGTTGCGCGAGGGCTGGGATAATCCGAATGTGTTCGTCATGTGCATGCTCAAGCACAGCGACAACACCATTTCCCGCCGCCAGGAAGTTGGTCGGGGGCTGCGCCTGAGCGTCGATCAGCACGGTGACCGCATGGACCATCCGGCCGTTGTGCATGACATCAACGTGCTGACGGTGGTGGCGAGTGAAAGCTACAAGAATTTCGTGGCGGGCCTTCAGAAGGAGATTTCCGAAACCCTGTCGTCGCGGCCGCGTCAGGCAACCGAGGCCTATTTCACCGGCAAGCAGCTCACCACCGATGAGGGGCCTGTCGAAGTTACCGCCGCCATGGCGAAGCAGATCTACCGTTATTTGGTGAAGCATGATTACACCGACGATGCCGATCGGATCGCCGACGCCTACCATGATGCGAAGTCCGCCGGCACCCTGGCCGAGCTACCGGAAGAGCTGAAGCCCTATGCTGACCAGGTATTCCAGCTGATCGACAGCGTCTTTAGCGACGTCCAGCTACCGAAGGTGGACGACGGCCGCAAGCCCAAGACCAACCCGCTCAATGCAAACTTCGAGAAGAAGGAATTCCAGGCGCTGTGGACGCGCATCAATCGCAAGGCCGTGTACCGGGTGGAATTTGATTCCGCAGAGCTGATCAGGAAATGTGTCAGCGCACTGGACAGGGAGCTGCGTGTCACCCCGTTGCAGTACAC
>ERZ724563.198-NODE-198-length-12247-cov-2.150165_pt1 | contig 12247 bp, 10 predicted proteins | sample MGYA00375857_ERZ724563 | MGnify/ENA primary metagenome ERZ724563 (study PRJEB28725, sample SAMN03264850) | marine sediment metagenome | biome: marine pelagic biome; feature: marine oligotrophic desert; material: marine snow | place: Pacific Ocean:North Pacific...
TTTCCAGTGTTCGTCCTGCTCGCGACTGTGCCTGGCACGCTGCCGCAACGCCTCGGGCGAGGTCCGGAAACGGCTCAGGGCGAAGTCCCGGAACTCCCGATTGGAGTCGCACCAGGCCCGCAAGTGCCAGCTGTTACCGGCACAAACCAGTGTGTGGGGCTCCAGAATGCTTTCCACCGCTTCAGGTCGACTCAGGGACGCGTAGCTGGCGCGCAACTGTCTGCCCTGGCGTGTGGCCGTCACCACGGCGCGCATGGTTTCCGGTGCAATTACTCGGTTCGGGCCCTGAACCACGGTGCTGTCCGGCAGGTCTATATTCAGTGATTCAAAGGTATTGCTCAGGTTCTGCTGGCGGGCCAGCAGATCCAGATACTCGTTTACCACGCCACGGGTAACCACCGGACGAAATTTCTCGGCCGGCACGTAGCCTTTCAGGTGGCGGTCATAAACCAGATTACCCGGCGCCAGTTCGCGCAGATAGGTGTTGATGTCCTTGGACGCCTGCTGGCGACCGATGCCGAAACTGTGGCAGATGTGGTTGGTGGTCAGGCGACCTTCCCAAAGGGCAATGGTTTCGATCAGTCGGTAGCGAAGCAGCAGATCCCAGCGGATGGGCCAGTCCGTTTTTTTCATAACCAGGCGCTCACGGTCCAATGAATAGCTCGCTTTCATGTTACCTGCTCCGGCCCTTAGGGTCTGTTACGGCACATTAATGTAAAACCCTGTTAAACCGCTCTGCGGCGGCCTTTGCAGGTTTTTGTGACGCGGTTAACAGGTTTCGGGAAGTGCCTAGTGGTTTCGTTTTCCGCTCCTGATCTAATACGCGGCCGGCAGAGTCCGGTGCTTGCTGCTATTTTGTCTGTCATCCAAACGAAAATCCCCTGTCACGCCCGGAGCTGCTGTAATGACCCGAATGGTCACCTCCCTGTCTGCCCTGATTCTGAGCATCATTCTGCTTGTCAGCGGCAATGCTTTCCTGATGACGCTCCTGGGCATACGTCTGAGTATAGAAGCGATATCACCGGACATAATCGGCTGGATTCTGGTCTGCTATTCCATCGGGTTTGTGCTGGGAACGCTGTATGTCCACAGGATTATAGGCCGGGTTGGTCATATCCGTGCCTTTGCCGTGTTCGCTGCGGGGGCAGCCATCACCTCACTGCTTTACCCAATGGCCGTATCCGAGATTTTCTGGGCGGTGTTGCGGGTGCTGTCCGGGTTCAGTATTGCCGGTGTGCTGGTGGTGATTGAAAGCTGGTTCTCAAGCCGGGCTACCAATGCCAATCGCGGTGCGTTGTTCGCGGTTTACCAGATTGTGTTTTATCTGTCCGCGGCCGGCGGACAGCTCATCGTGAACGTTGGCGACCCGGCCAACTTCATGCCGTTCTCGATTGCCGCGATCCTGCTGGCAATGGCCCTGATGCCGCTTGCACTGACCAAAATGGAGGCGCCTGTTATTGAGCAGGTCCAGCGTATCTCTATCTTCACTCTGGCCAGAGAATCCTTCAGCGGCGTGGCCGGCGCTCTCATTTGTGGCGTGATGATTGGCGGCTTCTATGCGCTGGGGCCTGTGTACGCAACCCTGGTGGGGCTGGACGTTGCCCGGACCTCCACGTTCATGGCCAGCGCCATTGTTGCCGCAATGATTCTTGCCTGGCCCCTGGGCCGGCTCTGCGACCGTTTTGACCGGCGCCGGGTGATGTTCTGGATTGCTCTGGTGGCGGCCTCCGCCGCAGGCGGTGTTGGCGTCCTTGGGGCTGGCAATGCGTGGCTGTTGACCCTTCTGGTTGGACTGTTTACCGGCCTGTCCGCGGCCCTCTACCCGGTTGCGGTCGCCATTACCAATGACCGTATGGAAAGTTCCCGCATCGTGGCTGCCAGCGCGACGCTGCTACTCAGTTACGGGGTGGGTAGCGTCATCGGGCCGGTGGTCATGGCTGAACTGATTAACCTGCTCGGGCCCAAAGGCCTGTTCTTTGGCAATGCGGGCTTCCTGGTGCTGCTGGCGCTGATCACCAGCTATCGTATCAGTCACACCGAGGATGTCGCGGTTGCAGATCAGGAGCATTTCGTGCCGGCCATGCCCGAAGCGTCGCCGGTTCTCGCCGAGATCGATCCGCGAAATACCGAGTTCCACGAGTCTCCGGAAGTCGAGGAGATGCACGAAGAGCAGCGTCAGGCGAGCTGACGCTGCTTTCGGTTTTCCCCAATTTTGTTTTTACTTCCGTATCTGTTTTTATCACAATGGTTAGCATACTATTGGTGACTTTCCGATAATGTGATGAATTGGCCGAATGCGCGTCAGCGCCCGGCCCGGGCCAGGCCCTTTTTTGAGATGGAGTGACGATAAATGAGAGACCAGTTTCCTTTTGCGGTAGCGCGGGTTACCCGACGCTGGAGAAAAATGCTCGATGAGCGCCTGAAGGATCTCGGCGTCACCCAGGCGCGGTGGAGCACCATGGTGTACCTGGAAAAAGGCGGCGAAGGCCTTACCCAGCGTGAACTGGCCAGCCTCATGGCGATCGAGAATCCTACCCTGGTTCGGCTGCTCGATAGCCTGGAGCAACAAGGTTTGATCGAGCGTCGGCCGTGCCCGCACGATCGCCGGGCCCGGCGCCTGCATCTGACCAGTGCCGGTCGGGCGTTCATGGATGACCTTTCCGAGCGAGCCGAGGTGCTGCGCGAGGAGATGCTTGAAGGCATCAGCGACAAAGAGATCGAGTGCACCGTGAAGGTCTTCCACAAGATCCTGGAAAACGCCGAAAAGCAGAAGTAATCCTTGGCTGATAATTCGGTTGAGGGCCTGAAGGCGCGCTACGGGGACCGCTGGCGCTGGCTGGCGGTGGCCACGGTGATGATTGGCACCATGGCCACCGTACTCAGCGCCACCGTGGTCAACGTGGCGCTGCACGACATCATGGTGGAGTTCGGCATTCGCCAGGGCCAGGTCCACTGGCTGGCAACCGGTTTTATCGCCGCCATGACCACCACCATGCTCGCCTCCTCCTGGCTGTTGGATCACTTCGGGGTTCGCAAGACTCTTGCCGCAGCCATGTTTCTCTTTACCCTGATTTCCCTCGCCGGTGGCTTTGCCGAAACGCCGGGGCAGCTCATTGCTGCCCGTATAGGTCAGGGCGCCATGGCCGGCCTGATGCAGCCCATGGGTATGTACCTGGTGTTCCGGATTTTTCCCCGTGATCGCCGCGGCCAGGCCATGGGTATTTATGGCATGGGGGTGATCCTGGCACCGGCCCTTGGCCCGGTATTGGGGGGCTTCCTGGTTGATCAACTGGACTGGCGCTATGTGATGTTCGCGCCGGCTCCTGTGACCCTGGTGGGTGTTTTCATGGCCTGGCGATTTCTGCCGTTGCCGGTTTCCCGGCCGGCACCCTATCGTTTCGATCTGCCTGGTCTGATCCTGCTCGGGTTTACCATAGCCGTGTCCCTCGACACTCTGAACCGGTTACAACATGCGGCGGGCCAGGAAAACCGGATTCTCGCCGGAACAATACTGGCGCTTGGTGCGTTGTTGCTCTTCGTGCTGCGTGAGCGACGAACAGCGCATCCGCTGGTAAACATGGCCCTGCTGCGCAAACCGGTCTTTGTCTTCGCCTGTCTCGGTGCCATGGCCTTGGGGCTGGCGCTGTTCGGGTCCACCTACCTCATTCCTCTGTTCGTGCAGACAGCACTCGGATTCAGCGCGACCGAAGCCGGTTTGTTGATGCTGCCGGCAGGGATTGTCCTGGGTATGACCTTTCCTCTGGCCGGTCGGCTGGCGGACAGGCATAGCGCCAGGGTTCTGGTGGTCTTCGGCATCGGCGCCTTTGCCCTTTCCGCCATGCTGTTTGCGCTGTCCGACCTCGAGCTGGCTTTCGGCTGGCTGGTGCTCTGGACGGTCCTCGGCCGAATCGGGATCGGCTTCATGCTTCCTGCCCTGTCCACCGGCGCCCTGAATCCTCTGGAGCCTCAGGAGCTGGGGGCCGGCTCCAGCACGCTCAACTTCATGCGCCAGCTCGGAGGCGCCTTTGGTGTCAATCTGGTGGCACTGACTGTGGAATTCGGCGAGCACTCCTCCGGGATGCCCACAATCAACGCGTTCCATTCCGCCTGGTGGCTGGTGGCGGTATTCGTGGCGGTGGCTGCGATTCCGGTATGGAGAATGCGAACGTAGGTTGCGGCACCGCTCTGGATTCATTACTATGCCGACATCTCTTCAGGGGAGTAGCCTCCGCACCGGAACTGCCGGTCGGATGATAGTCAACACACTTGGGGCCAAATCCCCATGGCTATCATGTTTCACCGAGATAGCCGGTGATATTGGCAAGACCTGAGGCGGTTTCACCTCCATTGGGCGGAAGGTGGGCTGCCTCATGTCTGGTTATCCGCCCTGGAGTTTTTCATGGACGCTTTCCTCGCCTCAACGGTTGCTGTTGCCATAGCGGAAATTGGTGACAAGACCCAACTGCTTTCGCTATTCCTGGTTGCCCGCTACGCCACTCGCCTGCCCATTATCCTCGGCATTTTTGTCGCAACGGTTCTCAATCATGCCCTGTCGGCCTGGCTTGGTGCCTGGGTTGCTTCCTTCATTCCACAAGCCTGGTTGCCGTGGATTCTGGCCGTCAGTTTTGTTGCGATTGCTCTCTGGTTGCTGGTGCCGGACAAGGATGACAGCGAGGATTCAAAGTTCCTGGGCATGGGGGCATTCATGGCCACCACCATCATGTTTTTCCTGGCGGAGATCGGCGATAAGACCCAGGTGGCGACCGTTGTTCTCGCCGCCCGCTTTACCGAAACTTTCTGGGTGATTCTGGGCACCACGGTGGGGATGCTGTTGGCCAACATACCGGTTATCATGGCAGGACGCTGGCTGATGGAGAGGTTGCCCCTCGCCACAGCTCGGATTGGTGCAAGTGTGCTGTTCGTGGCGCTTGCCGTCGTAACAGTATGGGCTACCTATGTGAACTCCTGAGGGTACTTGCTGTCACTGTACCCGGTTGCCTGATGCTTTCGGAACGTTTTCTATGTGGTTCAGATTTTTAGCGGTTTTTTCCCTGGCGCAGTTCCTCGTGTTCCCGACGGCAGGGTCGGCGGAGCCCCTGGACGCCGCCAGCGGCCCGGAAGCTCCGGAAGAGCCGGATAGAAGTCCCCGCGTGCCCACATTCCCGGTTCAGGGTGATCTGGCCGGTGAGCTTGGTGTTTTTGAAACCCGCTACGAAGACACCTTTGCCGGCATCGGTAACCGGTTGGCGATGGGCTATCTGGAGCTGGTGAAGGCCAACCCCGGTGTGGACCCGTGGCTACCCGGAGAAGGTACCACCATCACCTTGCCGCGCCAGTATGTGCTGCCGGATGCCCGGCGGGAAGGTATTGTCATCAACCTTGCCGAATATCGTCTCTATTATTTCACCGATGAGGGTGTGCAGGTGTACCCCGTGGGCGTCGGTACGGCGGAGAACCCCTCCCCCCTGACCGACGCAGAGGTCACCATGCCATTGGAGTCTCCGGCCTGGTATCCGCCGGCGAGCATCCGGGCGGAATACGAGGCGTCCGGTGAGTATTTGCCCCGGATGATTCCCCCCGGTCCCGGCAATCCGCTTGGTACCCACGCCCTGTTGCTGAGTGAAAAAGGCTATCTGATCCACGGTACCAACAAGAAGTTTGGCGTGGGTATGCCGGTCAGTCATGGTTGCTTCCGGATGTACAACGAAGATATCTCCCGGTTCGTTTATCAGGTGGAGAAGGGTACGCCGGTTCAGGTTGTCCACGATGCGGTCAAGATCGGTTTTTCGAATGGCGAAGTCTGGCTTGAGGTGCATCGCCCCCACGAAGACTACCCGCGCGAGGATCGGGATCGGCTCTGGAACCAGGTGTTTGCCGAAGTCGAAGCCTTCCGCAGCCAGCACCCGGGAGTAGAGGTCAAGCGTGGTGCCATTGAGCTGGCAGTGGACCAGGCCGATGGCCTGCCAACCATGATTGGTGAACGTGTGACCCGAATGGCCGCCGACAAGACCGTGGAAGAGAAATCGCCGGAACCGACGGGCGAACCTGAGCAGCGGCTATACTTCTAAGGCAGGCGTCCGGGCACGGGTGCCGTCTTGCAGGGAAAAACCGCGGCCACTGAGCCACCGTATATCCAGGCATTGAAGTTGTTCCGGTCCAGGGAGGCATTATGCAGGCACACCATCCCGTGCGATCACCGAGTCCCACCCGCTTTCGGCTTTGGGCCCTGGTGCTGCTGACAGGCGTTATGCTCGCACTGGGTTCTCTGGCACATCAGGTCCTCGCCCAGCAAAAATCATCTCAAACGACCCTGGTACTCACTGTCGAGGGTGCCATTGGTCCTGCCACCATGGACTACGTCACCCGCGGCATTCGCAGGGCTGAGTCCGAGGGCGCTGGTCTGGTGATCATCGAAATGGATACGCCGGGCGGTTTGATGGACTCCATGCGGGATATCATCAAGACGATTCTTGCCTCAGAGGTTCCAGTTGCTACCTATGTCTCTCCGCAGGGCGCGCGGGCGGCCAGCGCTGGCACCTATATTCTCTACGGCAGTCACATTGCCGCCATGGCTCCGGCGACCAACCTGGGCTCGGCGACACCGGTACAGATGGGCGGTCTGCCGGGTAGCCCCGAACCGGAGGGCGATCCGGCCCCCGGCGAGCCGGAATCCGGGGAAGGTTCGGATTCAAACTCCAGTTCTTCTTCGGACGGCGAACAGCAGGCCAGCGACGATGATGGCAAACGGCGGGGCGGCACCGCCATGGAGCGCAAGATTCTGGAGGATGCGGTCAGTTACATTCGCGGACTGGCCGAACGCCATGGCCGCAATGCCGACTGGGCTGAAGAAGCCGTCCGTGAGGCTGTGAATCTGGGTGCCGATGAGGCCCTTGAGAAGAATGTGATCGACGTGGTTTCGCACAACATCCAGGATCTGCTCCAGCAGGTGGATGGCCGCACCGTTCGGTTGGCGTCGGGCGACACGACCCTGAACACGGCCAGCCTGGAAATTGTCAGGTCCCAACCGGATTGGCGCACGCGCCTGCTGTCCGTGATCACCAATCCGAACGTCGCCTACTTCCTGATGATTATCGGCTTCTACGGCATCATCTTCGAGCTGGCGAACCCCGGTGCGGTTGTGCCGGGTGTGATTGGCGCCATCTCTCTCATCCTTGCGCTCTTCGCTTTCCAGGTCCTTTCGGTGAATTACGCCGGCCTTGCATTGATTCTGCTCGGACTGGCGTTCATCGTGGGCGAGGCCTTCGTGCCCAGCTTCGGGATACTGGGGGTTGGCGGGATTGTTGCCTTTGTTACCGGCTCGATCATCCTGATGGATGGGAGTCACCGGGATATTTCCCTGCCAACGATCGGAGGCACCGCCGTGGTGGCTGCCGGGTTTATCCTCTGGACTGTGACCCGGTTTATCGGTCTGCGTCGGCGGCATCCGGTCAGTGGCACCGAACAGCTGACCCATGAAGAGGGCGTGGCACTGGACGAGTTCTCCGAAGAACATGGCCACTACCGAGGCCATGTGCGGCTCAGTGGTGAGCGTTGGAATGCCATCAGCGAGGGAGCCGTTAAAGAGGGCGACCGGGTTCAAGTGACAGCGATTGAGGGTTTAACGGTAACTGTTAGGGTCATTCCGGACAACGACTGAACCGGCAGACAAAGTAACGGCAATACAAGGAGGCCGTATGATTGGCGATCTGATTCCCTATCTGGCACCTACGGTGGTGTTACTGCTCATTCTTGCTTCGGCGATCAAGATCCTGCCAGAGTATGAGCGTGGCGTTGTGTTCTTTCTCGGGCGTTTCCAGGGCGTCAAAGGTCCGGGGCTGATCATTGTAATTCCAGGCATTCAGCAGATTGTCCGGGTAGATCTGCGGGTGATCACCCTGGATGTCCCCAGTCAGGACGTGATCTCCCGGGATAACGTGACCGTGCGGGTGAATGCCGTGCTGTACTTTCGCGTAGTGGATCCCGAGCGGGCCATTATTCGGGTGGAGGATTTCAATTCCGCTACCAGTCAGCTTGCCCAGACCACGCTACGGTCGGTGCTTGGCAAGCACGATCTCGACGAGATGCTGTCAGAGCGGGACAAACTCAATTCCGATATTCAGGAGATCATCGATGCCCAGACCGAGGAATGGGGTATCAAGGTGGCCAATGTGGAAATCAAACATGTGGATCTCAACGAATCGATGATCCGAGCCATCGCCCGACAGGCGGAGGCAGAGCGCGAACGTCGCGCCAAGGTCATTCACGCCGAGGGCGAATTGCAGGCGTCCAAAAAGCTGGTGGAAGCGGCGGATGTCATGGCAACCAACTCCGGTTCCATGCAGTTGCGTTACCTGCAGACCCTGGCCGATATGAGTAACACCAACTCATCCACCATTGTGTTCCCGTTGCCAATGGAGTTGATTACCACGTTCCTGAAGGACAACAAACCTGCTAGCCCTGACAAGTCCGATCCGGGCAAACCGGATACCGAGGCATAAAAAAGGCCGGCAATGCCGGCCTTTTCGTTACGTATCAGCCTTACTTCTGGCTGGCACGCTCGAGCATACGCTTGGCACGCTCGTTTGCCTCATCGGCAGCCTTCTGGGCTGCACGAGCAGCGGCCAGGGCTTCTTCCGCAGTCTGCTGGGCAGTGCGGGCAGAGCTGGCTGCGCTGTTAGCGGTGTTCAGTGCATTTTCAGCAGTACGCTCAGCGGAGCTGGCGGTTGCATTTGCTTCGTCGATGGCGCCCTGGTCAGTGGTGGCACAACCTGCAGTCAGAGCAGTGGCCAGTGCAATCCCGGCGATCGTCAGTTTACGCATTGTAAATCCCCTTATTGGTCGAGTTATTTCCTGTGATCCGAAAGTCAGTATAGACGACTTCCTGTCAACCTGCGCAGCATCGCTTGTCAGGTAGTGACTACCGGAGTCGTAAAACAGTGTAAAACACTGTAAGCAGGAATGTTAACTAGGGATACGTAAATTTGCTAAGCATATGACAACAACTTAATGCTGCCGTCAGATTTGCTTCAGGGATGAATGCTGATGGGAGTTCCGTTGGACACCAGTTGCCAGATTTCGTCCATCTCTTCGTTGGTCACGGCGATACAGCCATCGGTCCAGTCCAGACCGGTATAAGCAAAAGCCATATCGCCTACGTTATTAGGCAGGCCATGAATCATGATGCTGCCACCCGGGTCCAGGCCCCAGGCTGATGCCAGTTCACGATCCCGCTCGCTGGGGTAAGAGATATGGATGGATTTGTAGAAATCGCTCTCGGCATTGCGCCAGTCCAGCGTGTAATCGCCTTCCGGCGTGCGCTCGTCACCTTCGTACAGCTTGTGACCTTCCGGATTGTCACCAAGGGAAATGCGGTAGCTGCGAATCACGTCCTCGCCATCCATCAGGTACAGGCGGCGCTCTCCCTTGCGAACGACCACTTTGCTGACGCTCTCGATATCCGCGGGCTTGTACATGGTGGCAGCCGGCATACGGGTGTCGGCCTTGGCCAGCAGCTCGGTGGCCAAAGCGCTTGGAGCCAATGCCAGGCAGAGCAGGGCGAGGGTGGCTGGGAGGGCGCGGAAAATGCTCATGTCCTCAACTTACCAATGATTAATGTTTGTTCAGACGTTTTATACCATAGGCCAAAAGGGATCTGTTAAGGGGTTTTGTTAACTTTTTTGGCTATCTGGTTTGCTCTTCACACATTTTGTGAACTGTCCATCTTCAGGCCCACCTTGGTGACCTTGTCGGCGCTGGTGGCCCGGGCAACCAGTGTCACGGGACCCAGGGTTACTACGTCACCAACAACCGGGTGCCCTTTTGTCCTTTTGGCAAAGCATTCGGCGAGGGAAAGCTCAGGCGGCAGGTCGTCGAACTCAATGCCGTAGACTTGCTCCACGTCACCCAGAAGCGCATCGCCGTTGAGTACGAAATCCCCGAAAAACGCCCGTTCAGCCAGGTATTTGGGTGCGTGTCTGCCGCTCAGCGCCTTGCCGAGTTCCGGCAAAACACTGGGAGTTGCAAACATTGCGACCATGTCGCCACTGGATACTTCCAGGTCCGCTTTTGGCTGCAGACAGACCCGGTTGCGGAAGACTCCGGCCACAGCCGTGTTCTCCGGAAAGCGCAACTGGCCCAGCCGACGTGGCGTTTGCCAGGTTTCGCCGCGCAACGGGAACAGCATCAACTCGTGGTCTCCTGCCGCTGGAGCATCCAGGGGGAGTCTTCGATAGGGGTCCTCGCCGGCCGGCACCTCCAGGCGAAGCTTTCTAGCCAGAGGGGTCATGGTGGTGCCCTGAATCAGAAGAGAGACCAGGACAATAAAGAAAGCGGCGTGGAACACCAGCTGGGCTTCCGGCAAGTCTGCAATGATCGGAAACAGGGCCAGAACGATGGGGACAGCCCCCCGCAGGCCGACCCAACTGATAAAACTCATCTCTCGACGGTTGAAGGCAAAAGGCCAGAGGGTCAGCAAGACCGTCAGCGGGCGGATGACGAAGATCAGGGCCAGCGCCAGTATCAGCCCACCGCCAGCCAGGGGAATCAGGTCCGATGGAGTGACGAGCAGCCCCAGCATCAGGAACAGGCACAACTGGGCCAGCCAGGCCAGGCCATCGTGAACCTGCAGGATCATCGGCATCATCCGGACGTGACGGTTACCGATCACCACGCCGGTCAGGTAAATGGCCAGAAATCCGCTGCCGCCGAGGGCGTTCGTGGCGGAGAACACCGAAATGCCCGCAGCCGCCACCAGCAAAGGGTACAGAGAAGGCGTCAGGCGGATTCGATTGGCCAGCTCCACCACGGCAAAACCGCCAATGATCCCTGCAACGGCGCCGATGCCGAACTGCTGTACCAGCATGGAAAGAGCGGCCCAGCCCGCCTGGTTGCCGTCATTGCCAATCAACGTAACCAGCATGAGCGTCAGGAAAATCGCCATGGGGTCGTTGCTGCCGGATTCAATTTCCAGGGTCGCACTGACTCGCTCGTTCAGGTGCAGCCCCCGCCCCTGCAGCAGGGAAAAAACGGCGGCGGCATCCGTGGAGGAAATAATGGCGCCAATCAGCAGGGCCGTCAGCCAGTGCAGATCGAACACCCACCAGGCCACAACCGCGGCGCCAGCGGCGGTCATGGCGACCCCGAGGGTGGCCAGTACCAGGGCGGGTTTCAGGCCTACCCTGAAAGTTTCCGCCCGGGTGCGCATGCCACCGTCCAGGAGAATCACGCCCAACGCGAGATTGGCAATCAGAAAGGCCAGTTCAAAGTCATCGAACTGGATGCCACCCGGGCCATCCTCGCCCATCATCATGCCCACCACCAGGAAGATCAGCAGCACAGGCATGCCCACCCGGCTTGAAAGCGGGCTGAGCACGATACTGATGACCAGCATCAGGGCGCCAATCAGGGTCAGGGTGGGGTCCATTGTTGCTCCAGACAGAATGCTTGCCCAATGCGGGGCTGACCGCTTATATTGCTGTCGCGGCCCTATTTTTGCGGGTGTAGTTCAATGGTAGAACGGCAGCTTCCCAAGCTGCATACGAGGGTTCGATTCCCTTCACCCGCTCCACTCCCTCGCTGGCCCGCTCTCCCTTTAGTGTAGTTTGAGTCGTGGCTGCATGGCACGGCTGATTTTATCCATCAACCAGATGATGCCGGTGCGGAACATGCCGTGCAGGGCCACCTGATGCATCCGGTAGAGGGACAGATAGAACATGCGGGCTACTTTGCCCTCGATATACATACTGCGACCAGAGAGATTGCCCATCAGGTTGCCGACGGTGGTGTAGCGGCTGAAATTGATCAGCGAGCCGTGGTCCTTGTATTCGAAGGGTTTCGGATCGCGATTCATTAGCAGCCGTTGCAGGCTGCGGGCGGTGTGCTGGGCCATCTGCTGGGCGGACTGGGCCCGCGGCGGGATCGGACGTTCCGCGCCTTCCGGGATCAGGAAGGCCGCATCACCGATGATGAAGATGTTCTTCTGGCCTTTCGCCTGCAGGGTCGGCTCCACTTCCACCTGATTGATACGGTTGGTGGTCAGACCATTAATCTGGCTCAGCCATTCCGGGCATTTCACCCCGGCGGCCCAGACCAGCAGGTCGGCCTTGATGGGATCACCGTCTTTGGGGGCCAGCGCCTCGGGGGTGGCCTCGGCCACCATGACGCCGGTGCGCACTTTCACCCCCAGCCCTTCCAGGCGTTTGGTGGCGGTGGCGGAGACCCGCTCACTGAGTACCGGCAGAATACGCGG
>ERZ724563.200-NODE-200-length-12166-cov-2.452197_pt1 | contig 12166 bp, 9 predicted proteins | sample MGYA00375857_ERZ724563 | MGnify/ENA primary metagenome ERZ724563 (study PRJEB28725, sample SAMN03264850) | marine sediment metagenome | biome: marine pelagic biome; feature: marine oligotrophic desert; material: marine snow | place: Pacific Ocean:North Pacific...
GTTGTGGCAGGCGGCGGAGAGGATGCCTGGGTAGTTTTGGGCACCGCTCCCACAAGATTTAGCCGTCAGGTGGAGGCCGAAAGCGTGTTCGCGGGTGGCGAGGTGGGCGTCGTCGCGGACCCAGAAGCGGACGCCGCGCTCGCGGCAGCGGGCGGCGAGCTCGGGGAGTGCGTCGCTTTGCGACCATTGCCGCAGGTAGAGGCCCTGGCTGTCGGGGTCGAGCCGGTCGATGCCGGCGAGCACGTCCTGGTAATGGAGCCCTTCCGGGGGAATCACCAGCTGCCGGGGCAGTTTGAGGGCGGTGACCACCGGCTGGTTGGCGGCGGGGAACTGGCGGCTGGAAAGATCCTGCAGCGGCACCCACTCCACCGGCTGGCCTTCGCGGCCGTGGGGTTCGCCGGTGTAAGCGGTTACTTCGCGGAAATGCAGCGTCACGCGCAGGTCCGGGTAGCGGTGGCGCACGGTCATAAAGGGCTGAGAGCGTGCCGCTTTCATGCCCAGTTCTTCGTCGAGCTCGCGCGCCAGGGCCCGCTCCAGGGGCTCGCCCTCTTCCACCTTGCCGCCGGGAAACTCCCAAAGGCCGCCTTGGTGTTTGTGTTCAGGGCGGCGGCTGAGGCAGAGGCGGTTATCGCGGTCGCGGATGATGGCGGCGACCACAACAATTTCGGGAAGCATATCAGGTGCGGTATTCGGCGTTGATCTTGACGTAGTCGTAGCTGAAGTCGCAGGTCCACACCTGGCCGGTGCCGTCGCCGGCGCCCAGGTCGACGCGGATGGTGATCTCCGGGCGGGCCATCACCGCGGCGCCCTGCTCTTCGGTGTAGCTGTCGGCGACGCCGCCTTCGCGCACCAGTTCCACTTCACTGAGCCACACCGCCACCTTGTTCACGTCCAGGGTTTCGATGGGCGCGCGGCCCACGGCGGCGAGGATGCGCCCCCAGTTCGGGTCGGAGGCGAACAGCGCGGTTTTTACCAGCGGTGAGTGGCCGATGGTCTCGGCGACGATCTGCGCGTCCCGGTCGCTGCGCGCGCCGGACACTTCGATGGAGACGAACTTGGTGGCGCCTTCGGCGTCGCGGATCAGCGCCTGGGCCAGCTCCACGAACACGGTTTCCAGGGCCTGGTACAGCAGCTCCGCGTTGCGGTCGGCCCGGTCGTTGATCTCGGCGCCCACCTGGCCGCTGGCGATCAGCATGCAGGCGTCATTGGTGGAGGTGTCGCCGTCCACGGTGATGCGGTTGAAGGAGCGGTCCGCCAGCGCTTTCACCCACTGGTCGAGCAGCGCCTGGGAGACGTTGGCGTCGGTGGCGATGAACCCCAGCATGGTGGCCATGTTGGGCTTGATCATGCCGGCGCCCTTGGCGATGCCGGTGATGGTGATGGTGTCGCCGTCCAGCTCGATGCGGCGGCTGGCCACCTTGGGCACCGTGTCGGTGGTCATGATGCCTTCGGCGGCGCGGCCCCAGTGATGCTCACTGAGGTCGTCCAGGGCCAGCGGCAGGCCTTCCTCGAACGGTTCCATCGGGAAGGTGGCGCCGATCACGCCGGTGGAGAACGGCAGCACTTCCGAGGGCGCGCAGTGCGCCAGCTCGGACAGCAGCAGGCAGGTTTCCTCGCAGTAGGCGTGGCCCTTGTCGCCGGTGCCGGCGTTGGCGTAGCCGGTGTTGATCATCAGATAGCGGGGCGCTTTCTCGGCCAGGTTACGGCGCGCCACCTGCACCGGTGCCGCCTGGAAGCGGTTGGTGGTGAACACGCCGGCGGCGCGGCTGCCCTCGGCCAGCTCGATGACCACCAAATCCTTTTTGTTGGGCTTCTTGATGCCCGCTGCGATGGCGGCGAGTTTAACGCCGGCCACCGGGAACCATTCGGTCTGTGTCATGGTTAGTCCAGCTTTCCGTGGCACTGCTTGTATTTCTTGCCGGAACCGCACGGGCAGGGTTCGTTGCGGCCCACTTTACGGCCTTCGCGCACCACGGTGCGCGGCTTCTCCGGCGGCCCCTGGGTCTGGCCGGTGCCGTCGCCCTGGGCGGTGGGCGCGGCCACCTCTTCCTGCTCGGCCTTCATTTTCTCGGCCTGCACACGGGCTTCTTCCTGGCGCTGGGCTTCCAGGCGCTCCACTTCGTCCTCGCGGCGCACTTCGAAGTTGTGCAGCACGCGCACCAGCTCATGCTGGATCTGGTTAAGCATGGTCTGGAACAGCTCGAAGGCTTCTTTTTTGTATTCCTGCTTGGGGTTCTTCTGGGCGTAGCCGCGCAGATGAATGCCCTGGCGCAGGTGGTCCATGTTGGCCAGGTGTTCTTTCCAGTGTCGGTCGAGGATCTGCAGCATCAGGTGCTTCTCGATCGGACGCAGGGTCTCGGTGCCGATCTCCTCTTCCTTGCGGGCATAGTCCGCTTCCAGCTGCTCGATGATGCGCTCGGTGACGCCCTCGATGTGCAGGCCGTTGTCTTCCTCCAGCCACTGGCGCACCGGGATATCGCTGCTGTATTCCGCCTGCAGGCTTTTCTCCAGCCCTTCCACGTCCCACTGGTCTTCCACGGAGCCCGGCGGCATGTAGCTGTGCACCACCTCGGGAATCACGTCGCGGCGGATGCTCTCCACCGAGGAGGCCAGGCTCTCGGCCTCGAGAATCTGCTCACGCTGGCTGTACACCACGCGGCGCTGGTCGTTGGCCACGTTGTCGTATTCCAGCAGGTTCTTGCGGATGTCGAAGTTGCGGGTTTCCACCTTGCGCTGGGCGTTCTCGATGGCGCGCGTCACCCAGCGGTGCTCGATGGCTTCGCCGTCCTTGAGACCCAGGGAGCGCATCATGTTGCGCACCCGGTCGGAGGCGAAGATGCGCATCAGGTCGTCTTCCATGGACAGGAAGAAGCGGGTGTAGCCCGGGTCGCCCTGGCGGCCGGCCCGGCCACGCAGCTGGTTGTCGATCCGGCGGGATTCGTGGCGCTCGGTGCCGATGATATGCAGGCCGCCGGCTTCCAGCACGGTGTTGTGGTTGGCTTCCCACTCGGCGCGGATCTTCTCGGCCTTCTCCTCGGAAGGCTCGTCCATGTGCTTGATCTCTTCCTCGGCGTTACCGCCCAGCACGATGTCGGTACCGCGACCGGCCATGTTGGTGGCGATGGTCACGGTGCCGGGGCGGCCGGCCTGGGCAATCACCTGCGCCTCGCGCTGGTGCTGCTTGGCGTTGAGCACCTGGTGCTTGATCTTTTCCTTGGTGAGCCGCTGGGCCAGGTATTCGGAGGCCTCAATGGTGGCGGTGCCCACCAGCACCGGCGCGCCGCGCTCCACGCAGTCGCGCACTTCCTCGACGATGGCGTCGAATTTTTCCTGCAGGGTCAGGTAAACCAGATCGTTGGCGTCCTTACGCACCATGGGACGGTTGGTGGGCACCACCACCACGTCCATGCCGTAGATCTGGCGGAATTCCATCGCCTCGGTGTCGGCGGTGCCGGTCATGCCGGCCAGCTTCTCGTAGAGGCGGAAGTAGTTCTGGAAGGTGGTGGACGCCAGGGTCTGGTTTTCCTGCTGGATGCGCACGCCCTCCTTCGCTTCCACCGCCTGGTGGATGCCTTCGGACCAGCGGCGGCCCGGCATGGTGCGCCCGGTGTGCTCGTCGACGATCACGATCTGATCGTTCTGCACCACGTACTGGCGGTCCTTGTGGAACAGGGCGTGGGCCTTGAGCGCCGCGTGCACGTGGTGAAGCAGGGTCAGGTTGTGGGCGGCGTAGAGGCTTTCGCCGGCTTCCAGCAGGTTGTTTTCGACCAGCAGGGACTCGATCAGCTGGTGGCCGTCCTCGGTGAGCTCCACCTGGCGCTGCTTTTCGTCAATGTAGTAGTGGCCTTCCGCTTTCTGGCCGTCCTCGCCCTCTTCCTCGCGCTGCGGCTGCAACTTGGGAATCAGGGTGTTCATCTGACGGTACAGCTCGGAGGAGTCCGCCGCCGGGCCGGAGATGATCAGCGGCGTGCGCGCCTCATCGATGAGGATCGAGTCGACTTCGTCGACGATGGCGTAGAACAGGCCGCGCTGCACCCGGTCTTCCAGGCGGAACGCCATGTTGTCGCGCAGGTAGTCGAAGCCGTATTCGTTGTTGGTGCCGTAGGTGATGTCGCAGGCGTAGGCCTTGCGCTTTTCCGGCTGCGGCTGCTGGGAGTAGATCACGCCCACGCTCAGGCCCAGGAATTCGTACAGCGGGCGCATCCAGTTGGCGTCCCGCGCGGCCAGGTAGTCGTTGACCGTGACCACGTGCACGCCCTTGCCGGCCAGGGCGTTCAGGTAGGCCGCCAGGGTGGCGGTCAGGGTTTTGCCCTCACCGGTGCGCATTTCCGCGATGCGCCCTTCGTGCAGCGCGATGCCGCCCATCAACTGGACGTCGAAGTGGCGCATGCCCATCACCCGGGTGGCCGCCTCGCGGACCACCGCGAACGCTTCCGGCAGTATCTCGTCAAGGGTCTTGCCGTCGGCGAGCGCGGCCTTCAACTCGGCGGTCTTGGCCTGCAGCGCGCCGTCATCCAATTCCGCCATGGCGTCGCCATGGGTGTTGACCCCGGCCACCAGACGGCTGATCCGCTTGAGCTCGCGGTCATTCTTGGTCCCGAAGACTTTTTTGACGATGGTAGCCAGCATGAAACGTCCGTTTATTCTCAATGGGTGGGGCGAAAAAGAGCCATTCTAAACACAATAGACCAAGGAGATAAGGTGCGGCGGGCGACTATTCAAGGCCGGGTGGAAGAACCACCCGGCCGATACAGGATGCAGGATTCAGGATACAACGCGGTAAAGAACTAGTTGGCCTTATAGGCCGCACCCGCGCACCAGCGAAAAACGCGGGCACGGCATCGCCGCTACCTCGACCTGTCCCGCGCCTGAATCCTGAATCCTGAATCCTGCATCCTGCATCGCGTTTTTAGCGGCGGGCGCGGTAGATATAGGGGTGCGGATTGACCTGCCGGCCGTTCTTGAGCACTTCGTAGTGCACGTGCGGGCCGGTGGAACGGCCGCTGGAGCCCATCTTGGCGATCACATCGCCGGTGCGCACGATATCACCGACCTTCACGTCCACGGTCTTGGCGTGGCCGTAGCGGGTGCTGATGCCGTTGCCGTGGTTGATCTCCACCAGCAGGCCGTAGCCGGAGCGTTCGCCGGCGTAGGTGACCACGCCGGCGGCGGTGGCGACCACGTCGGAGCCGTCCTTGCCGGCGAAATCCACCCCTTCGTGCCACGCCACCTTGCCGGAGAACGGGTCGGTGCGGCGGCCGAAGCGGCTCGACATCCAGCCCTGGGTAATGGGACGCCCGGACAGGAAGGTCTGGTTTTCAAGATTGCGGTTGGCGAGCAGGTTCTCGAGGATGTTCAGCTGCTGTTCGCGGCGCTCCAGGGTCTCGGTGAGGCCGTCCAGCTCCTCGATGAACGAGGGCGGCGCGAAGGCGCTGCTGTCCTGGGGTTCGGGGCCGCCCATGGCCAGCTCGCCGCCGCCGAAGTCGAATTCGTCGCTTTCGATGCCGGCCACGTCCACCAGCCGCTCGCCGAGGGCGTCCAGGCGCACCAGGCGGGCCTGGGCATCGGCCAGCTTGAGGGTCAGAGCACGGAACTGTTCTTCACTGAGCTGCTTGAGGTCCGCTACTTCATCGCTCTGTCGCTCCAGGGAGGATTAGAAGCGTTTCGCCACCTCCTCACTATAGGACGGCGGCGCGACCCGATAGCTGATCCAATAGGCGCCGACACCGGCGGCCATGGGAATCAGCACCAGCACCGCCAGCACCAGCGCGGGCAAAAACCGCGGTAAAGTAATGGTGCGGGAGTGGCCGCGCTTGCTGTTCAACAATATGATGTTCATCGTTGTATCGCGCCTGTCTCAATTCAGCTGTCGCAAGTAAAAACATACCCTGGCCGGAGGCGAGACCGCCCGGCGGGGCAAAGGGTTCCTTTCTTCCGTGAATGAGGTGGCGAGCGCCTTCCCCGTGTGCTCTCGCCTGGCAAGCTTTATAATTTTTTACATTCGCAGGGTAGCCCAAGGAAAAGGTATGAGCAAGCCGTCCCTACCCAAGGAATTGCAGGGTCTGTTGCGCCAAAACAGCACCCTGGCGCCGCTGGCGAAAGCCGCCCGCGGCCGCAAGGCGGCGGCCCCGAAAGGCCCGGCCGCCCCGCCCCAGGACTGTCTGCCGCCGGCGCTGCGCGACCGGGTGACGCTGGTGGAGGAAGAGAACCGCTGGCTGGCGATGGTGGAAACCAGCGCCACCGCCCAGCTGCTGCGCTTCCACCTGCCGCGCCTGGAGCGCAGCCTGGCGCCGGGCAAGAGCATCAAGATCCTGGTCACCGGCCGCCGGGCGGCGCCCGCCGCCACCGCCGACAAGCTGCGCGCCAATGAGCGGCCGCCGCTGGACGCGGGGAGTGCCGCGCATATTCGGCAGGCGGCGGACTGTGTCGATGACGACGAGCTGGCGAAAGCGTTGCGGCGGTTGGCCGGGCGGGCGGAGAGTTAAGGTCTCTGGGATCCTGCCGGGAGCGTCGCTCCCTTTCGCGGGCAAGGCCCGCTCCCACAAGGGACGCTGCCACCGGGCTACGGAGTGCTATTTGTGGGAGCGGGCCCCGCCCGCGAAAGGCCGGCAAAGCCGGCCGGCAGGATTCCAGAAACCTTTTTAACCGCACCCAAAACGAGAGCGCCCCGACCGCGGGAGAACGGTCGGGGCGCACAGGGAGGCACGACACCGCGCGGGCACGCGGCGAGGTGTGTTCGGGACGGGCCGTTATTCGGCGGCCATCACCGGCTTCACATAGGAAATCGGTGCGTTTTCCGCGTCCTCGAAGGTCACCAGTTCCCAAGCGTCTTCCTGCTTGAGCAGCTCACGCAGGAGGGCGTTGTTGAGCGCGTGGCCGGACTTGTGACCCACGAACTCGCCGATCAGGCTGTGGCCGAGCTGGTACAGGTCACCGATGGCGTCGAGCATCTTGTGTTTGACGAACTCGTCGTCATAACGCAGGCCGTCCTCGTTGAGGATGCGGTACTCGTCCACCACGATGGCGTTGTCCACGCTGCCGCCCAGCGCCAGGTTCTGGCTGCGCAGGAACTCGATGTCGCGCATGAACCCGAAGGTCCGGGCCCGCGCCACTTCCTTCACGAACGACGTGGAGGAAAAGTCGATGCTGGCCACCTGGTTGCGCTCTTCGAACACCGGGTGATCGAATTCGATCGAGAACGTCACCTTGAAGCCATCGAACGGTTTGAAGGTGGCCACTTTGTCGTCCTCGCGGACGGTGACTTCCTTCTTGATGCGGATGAACTTCTTGGCGGCGTCCTGCTCCTTGATGCCCGCGGACTGCAGCAAGAACACGAAAGGACCGGCGCTGCCGTCCATGATCGGCACTTCCGGCGCCGACAACTCCACGTAGGCGTTGTCGATGCCCAGACCGGCCATGGCGGAAAGCAGGTGTTCCACGGTGCCCACTTTGACGCCGTCTTGAACCAGCGTGGTGGAGAGCGTGGTTTCACCGACTTTATCGGCGCCGGCGGGGATTTCCACCACCGGATCCAGGTCCACCCGGCGGAATACGATGCCGGCGTTCGCGGGCGCCGGGCGCACCGTCAGGTACACCTTTTCACCGGTGTGAAGACCCACGCCGGTGGCGCGAATCACATTTTTGAGAGTTCGTTGTCTGATCATCGATCCGTCACAAATCCGTCGGTATCCCGGAGGATACGGGTATCCTCAACGCGAAATAAGGGGGCGATGATAGCAAATCTCCCCTTTTCGCACCATATTTCCAACGCCGTCAGTCAGCCTGACGGCGCAGGAAGGTCGGGATATCGATAAAGTCCAGGTCTTCCGCGGTGTTCACGGCCTGGCGACCACCGCCACCCGCGGCCTGCTGCTGGGCGCGCTTGCGCTCCACCGCCGGACGATCCAGATCGTTATAGTCCACCCGGCCATCGGCGCCCATGGGGGTCTGACGCCCGCGCACCACTTTCAGTTCCTGGTGCTGGGCACCCAGACCGGTGGCCACCACGGTCACGGAAATATTATCGCCCATATCCGGGTCGATCGCCGTGCCGATGATCACGTTGGCGTCTTCGCTGGCCAGTTCGCTGACGATATCGCCCACTTCGGAGAACTCATCCAGTGCGATGGACTCGTTGGCGGTGATATTGATCAGGATGCCGCGCGCGCCGCGCAGGTCCACGTCTTCCAGCAGCGGGCTGGAAATCGCCGCCTGGGCCGCTTCCGCCGCCCGGTTTTCGCCGCTGGCGACGCCGGTGCCCATCATCGCGGTGCCCATCTCGCTCATCACGGTGCGCACGTCGGCGAAGTCGACGTTGATCATGCCGGGACGGACGATCAGGTCGGCGATGCCCTTCACCGCGCCCTGCAGCACTTCGTTGGCCGCCTTGAAGGCGTCCAGCAGGGTGGTGGAGCCGCCCAGCACGGACTGCAGCTTCTCGTTGGGGATGGTGATCAGCGAGTGCACGTGCTCCTTGAGCGCTTCGATCCCTTCCTGGGCGGAGCGCATGCGCTTCTTGCCCTCGAACGGGAACGGCTTGGTGACCACGGCCACGGTGAGGATGCCCAGCTCCTTGGCCACTTCGGCCACCACCGGTGCCGCGCCGGTGCCGGTGCCGCCGCCCATACCGGCGGTCACGAACACCATATCGGCGCCTTCCAGCAGCTCGGCGATACGCTCACGGTCTTCCATGGCGGACTGCCGGCCGATGTCCGGGTTGGCGCCGGCGCCCAGGCCCTTGGTGACCTGGCTGCCGAGCTGAATCACGGTTTTCGCGGAGGAGTTGCGCAGCGCCTGGGCGTCCGTGTTGGCGCAGATGAAATCCACGCCTTCCACGTTGGAACGCACCATATGATCGACGGCGTTGCCACCACCGCCACCGACGCCCACTACTTTGATCACCGCGCCATGGGGTACGGAATCTTCGAGTTTGAATTGCATGGTTGATCTCCCGTTAATGCTTCCCTGTTTACTGCTTTTCCCAAAACCGGCCGGACCATCCGACCGCTTCTGAAACCTTTAAAAATTGCCCTGGAACCACTTCTTGAAGCGTTCCATCCAGTTCACTTCGCCGCCGCCGGCCTGGGCACGGGGGCTGCGTCCTTCCTTCTCCATGCGCTGGCCGTACAGCAGCAGACCCACGGAGGTGGAATAAATCGGGTTGCGCACCACATCGGTGAGCCCGGCCACGCCCTGCGGCGTGCCCAGACGCACCGGCATGTGGAAAATTTCCTCGGCCAGTTCCGCCGCGCCCTCGATCTTGGAGGAGCCGCCGGTGAGCACGATGCCGCCGGGGATCATGTCCTCGAACCCGGAGCGGCGGATTTCCGCCTGGATCAGGGTGAACAGCTCGTCGTAGCGCGGCTCCACCACCTCGGCCAGGTTCTGGCGGCTGAGGGTGCGCGGCGGCCGGTCGCCGACGCTGGGCACCTTGATGGTCTCGTCGGCGCCGGCCAGCTGGGTCAGCGCGCAGGCGTACTTGATCTTGATCTCGTCGGCGTGCTGCTTGGGCGTGCGCAGCGCCATGGCGATGTCGTTGGTGACCTGGTCGCCGGCGATCGGAATGTTGGCGGTGTGGCGGATCGCCCCCTCGGTGAAGATGGCGATGTCGGTGGTGCCGCCGCCGATGTCGACGATGCACACACCCAGCTCGCGCTCGTCCTCGGTGAGCACCGAGTGCGCGCTGGCCAGCTGCTCGAGGATGATGTCCTCCACTTCCAGGCCGCAGCGGCGCACGCATTTTTCGATGTTCTGGGCGGCGTTCACCGCGCAGGTCACCAGGTGCACCTTGGCTTCCAGGCGCACCCCGCTCATGCCCACCGGCTCGCGCACGCCCTCCTGGTTGTCGACCACGTATTCCTGCGGCAGCACGTGCAGGGTCTTCTGATCGGCGGGAATCGCCACCGCCTGGGCGGCGTCGATCACCCGGTCGATGTCCGCCTGGGTCACTTCCCGGTCGCGGATCGCGACGATACCGTGGGAGTTAAGGCTGCGCACATGGGAACCGGCGATGCCGGCGTAGACCGAATGGATCTGGCAGCCGGCCATCAGCTCCGCCTCTTCCACGGCACGCTGAATCGAGCGCACGGTGGCTTCGATGTCCACCACCACGCCCTTCTTCATGCCCCGCGAAGGCTGGGAGCCCAGACCCACTACCTCCACAACGCCTTCCTCGGTGATCTGGCCGACGATGGCCACGACCTTGGAGGTGCCGATGTCCAGGCCCACGATCATGTTGTCCACTGCATTCGCCATTAGAGGTACATCCTCTGTTTCTGCTTAAGCATTCTTGTCCGCTTCCGCGTCGCGCCAGGTCACCGCGATGCCATCGGCATAGCGCAAATCGACCCGCGCCACGCCACGGCTGTCGGTGCTCAGTACACCGCGATACAGGCGCGTGAAACGGCGTAACTTGCCCACGTAATTTTCCCGGTCCACCACCAGCTGCATTTGGTTGTCCAAAGTCAGCCGGGCGGTCAGCCGGGCGTTCACTTCCATTCGTTCGATGCCCAGGCCCACGTCACGCAGCAGCTTGCCCATGCTGTGGTAGAAGCTCATCACTTCCTCCAGGCGCTGGTCGGGGCCGTTGAGGCGCGGCAGCCCGGCCAGGTCGTATTGTTTGAGCGCCTTGAACGGCTCGCCGTCGCGGGCCACCAGCACCGCTTCGTTCCACACCGCCACCGGCTCGCGCTCGGTGACGTCCAGGCTCACCGTGTCCGGCCACTGGCGGCGCACGGACACCTCCGACACCCAGCTCAGGCCGCGAGCGCGCTGGTAGATCTGCTCCAGCGGCACCGAGAAGTAGTTGGCGTCGCGCACCAGCGAGGCCAGCGCGGTCTGCACCTGCTGCTGTCGGCGCACGTCGGTGACGCCGTCCACGCCCACCTGGCGGATCGGGTACTGGTCCAGCACCCGCGGCAGCCAGATCACGCCGGCCACCACGGTGATCGCCACCAGCCCGGCCAGCGCGCCGGGCAGCGCCGCCGCCAACCGCTCGCGGATCGGCACGGCGGGCGCCTGCCGCTTGGCGCGGGTCGCCTTGGGGGACGCGCCCCGTGTGCGGCGGGCGTCCGGTGTCTGGCGTCTGGCCTTAGCCACGGGGCTTGCTCCCTTTGCTCGCTTTGTTCGCCTTGCGCGGCGGAAACCGGTCCACCGCTTCCAACAGAATGCGTGCCACCAGAGTGGCGAAATCGTCGCCGTCGGCCTTGGCGGCCATCGGCACCAGGCTGTGATCGGTCATGCCCGGCACCGTGTTCACTTCCAGCAGCTGCCAGTCGCCGTGTTCGTCGCGCATCACGTCGACGCGGCCCCAGCCCTGGCAGCCCACCGCCTCGAACGCCTTCAGGGCGAGCGCGCGCAGGGCCTGCTCGTCGGCGTCGTCGAGGCCCGCCGGGCACAGGTACTCGGTGCTGTTGGACTGGTACTTGGCCTCGAAGTCATAGAACGCGTTGGGCGTCTTCAGGCGGATCGACGGCAGCGCCCGGTCGTCGACGATCGCCACGGTGTACTCCGGGCCGCGCACCCAGGCTTCCACCAGCACGTCGCTGTCGTAGGCGCGGGCGTCTTCCAGGGCTTTGTTCAGTTCCGCCGCGCTGTCCACCTTGGCCATGCCGATGGAGGAGCCCTCGTGGGACGGCTTCACCATCAGCGGGAAGCCGATATCACGGTCGTCCAGGCCGGCCACGTAGAACGGCGGCGTGGGTAGGCCGGCGCCCTTCCACAGTTGTTTGGTGCGCACCTTGTCCATGCCGATGGCGGACGCCATCACGCCGGAGCCGGTGTACGGCAGTTTCAGATGCTCCAGCAGCCCCTGGATCACGCCGTCTTCGCCGCCCCGCCCGTGCAGGGCGATAAAGGCCACGTCGAAGCCTTTCAGGGTATCCACGCCGCGCTCCGCCGGGTCCACCAGCTCGGCGATCAGGCCCAGCTGACGCAGCGCCTGGTGCACCGCCGCGCCGCTCTTCAGGGACACGGAGCGCTCCGCGGAATCGCCGCCGGCCAGCACCGCCACCCGGCCGATGCGGGCCAGGCGCTGCTTCATTTCGCTGGTCAGCGCCATGCCGGGCGCCTTGCCGCTATCGACCATGGGCGCCTCCGTGGCCGTCGGTGGGTTCGATGCGCGCCGCCAGTTCGCGGGCGATACCGCCCACGTTGCCGGCGCCCTGGG
>ERZ724563.203-NODE-203-length-11936-cov-2.052333_pt1 | contig 11936 bp, 6 predicted proteins | sample MGYA00375857_ERZ724563 | MGnify/ENA primary metagenome ERZ724563 (study PRJEB28725, sample SAMN03264850) | marine sediment metagenome | biome: marine pelagic biome; feature: marine oligotrophic desert; material: marine snow | place: Pacific Ocean:North Pacific...
GGCACTGTCGAGAAAGCACTGCTTGAAGGTTCGGTTCTGGTACTGGTTTTTCTCTATCTGTTCCTCGGAAATGTTCGTTCCACACTGATCGTGGTGGCGACATTGCCGTTGTCTGTACTCTTTGCGTTCATTGCCATGCGCATGTCGGGCCTGTCGGCCAACCTGATGAGTCTGGGGGGGCTGGCTATCGGCATCGGCATGATGGTGGACGGCGCTGTCGTGATGATAGAGAACATCTTCCGACACCTTGAGGAGCGATCCGATGAAAAGGTCAGCGTTTTGAGGCTTGTAGGTGAGTCCGCTCGGGAAGTGGCTCGTCCGATCGTGTTTGCGATTGGCATCATTATCATTGTTTTTTTGCCGCTGTTTACCCTGCAGGGCGTTGAGGGCAAGCTGTTTTCGCCCATGGCCTACACCATCAGCTTCGCGTTGATTGGTGCGCTGCTACTCGCGTTGACATTGGTGCCGGTTCTGGCCTCGCTCTCATTCAAAATGGGTGGGCAACATAAGGAGCCGAAGCTGGTTCTGTTCCTGAACCGGTTATACAAGCCGGTGGTGAATACTGTCGTCAAAGTCCCTAAGATTGTGATGGGCGTGGCCGTCGTTGCTTTTGCAGGCAGTCTTCTGCTCTTTCCCTATCTCGGAAGCGAATTCGTTCCCACGCTCAGGGAAGGCACGTTCCAGATTCGCTCGACACTGCCACCTGGAGCCAGTCTTGAATCCGCCATCAAATATGGCAAACGGATTCAGTCCGTTGTAGATGAATTTCCAGAGGTCACCGGCACCTATGCCAGGATCGGTCGTGCCGAAGTGGGTGGTGATCCTGAACCTGTGAACGTTGTCGCGACGCTTGTCAATCTGAAGCCCCTGGATCAGTGGCGAGAGGACGTGAGCTATGAGGATCTCCAAAGCAGGATTGCAGAGGCTTTGGATGAACGGGTCCCGGGGCTTGCCAACAATCTGTCCCAACCGATTCAGCTCAGAACCGACGAACTCCTGTCAGGCGTTCAGGCGCAACTGGTTGCCAGCATTTTCGGCGATGACCTAGACGAGTTGGGCCGGATCGGCAGGGAGGTAGCGGCCCTGGCGAATGATGTGCCGGGTGCAACGGATGTGCGCGCGCAGCAGAGTGCGGGTAAAAAACAGATCGTTATTCGCCCCGACCGTGAAGTGCTGGCGCAGTTCGGCATCAGCATCGATAACCTGATGAGTACGGTTGAAACCGGTATTGGCGGTAAAAGCGCCGGGCTGGTTTTCGACGGTGTCCGGCGATTTGAGATTTTCGCCCGGCTGCAAGAGTCCTATCGCGGGTCCATCGATGAAATCAGGAAGCTTCCCCTTAGGGGCAACAGCGGCGAGCTGATACCGCTTTCACGGGTGGCAGATGTTGAGATGTACGCGGGACCCAAGAAAATTTCACGCTCCAATGCCAGTCGGCGACAGTACGTGCAGATGAACGTACGTGGTCGCGATATGGGCGGTGTTGTTCAGGATTTGCGCAAGCGGATCGAGGAGCAAGTGGACATGCCGCCGGGGTATTTCGTGGAGTTCGGCGGTCAGTTTGAGAACCAGGAAAGGGCCATGGCGCGGCTGGCGATCGTTGTGCCCATTACCCTGGCGCTTATTTTCCTGCTTCTCTTTTCGGCATTCAGTAGTCTTCGCTATGCGGCGCTGATCTTCATGAATGTGCCCTTTGCGGTTACTGGTGGCATTGTCGCGCTGTTTGTGACGGGGCTTTACCTCTCCGTGCCTGCAGCGGTGGGGTTCATCGCTGTGTTTGGCGTAGCCGTACTGAACGGTGTGGTGATGGTGAGCTACATCAATCAGTTGCGGGACGAAGGCTACGAAGTCATTGAAGCAGTCAAGCTGGGTGCTCAACGCCGTTTGCGGCCGGTTCTGATGACAGCCTCGGTGGCTATTCTGGGGCTGATTCCCTTGTTGCTGGCCGACGGTATTGGTTCCAATGTCCAACGGCCGCTGGCGACGGTTGTGGTTGGCGGTCTGATCACCTCAACGCTGCTGACGCTGGTGGTGTTGCCCAGTGTGTACCAGTGGTTTGCATCCGAACGTCGTGACGTTGAAGTCTGATAGGCAGGAGAAGGTTTATGTACGAAATAAAGGCTTATGTCAGAGAGGTGATGGCGGAGCATGTGGTTGATGCTCTAGCAAAAGTCCAAGGAGTGGCAAGCATTGCCGTCGTGTCTCTCAACGAATTTGGCCATCTGGTCGGTGATGAGTCGCCTCTGGAGAAAGTGAAGATGGTCAAGCTGGAAATAGACGTAGCGACCGATGATGTCGCTGGTGAAGTTGTGGAACTCATTGTCAGAACGGGCAGAACCCAGGAAGGGCACCCGGGTGACGGCAAGGTGCTTGTATCCCGCCTGGTTCGGGCTGTTCGCATCGAGGATGGTGCGGCCAACGAAAGCGCACTTCAACCCACTTCAAGCTAGTTCTATTTAAGCTGGATGGTGGCATCGCGGCTGTGCTGGTCGCGCGAGCCGCCATCACAGCTCCATTCCCGGCTGAAAGATTTCAGACCTCGCCTAGGCCGCCCGCAACGAGTCGAAAAGCTCAAATTGCTTGTTTGATCTTGCGCGAAGAGAAGACAATGGTGGCGTAGGCATAAATCAGTAACTTTAGCATCGTCCGTGGATTGAGCGGCGAGTTGCGCCGGCCGACCACTTCATGTTCGTGTTGCGGCGGAAGCGGCGCTTTGAGAATGGGTCAGTCTCTAAAAAGTCGAGGCTCCAACTACAACAAACCCCCGCCGTAATGACGAGGGTTTATCAGCAATCTGAGCCCCAGCCTCGGGCTCTTTGCTGTCGTGACGTAAACGCGAAGCCACCCGGAAATCAGGCGCCATCCGGTTGTTCGTCAGAAGTTGACGCTTATCCCCAATGAAGCGGTGCGTGGTAGGTTTGCCATGGCGCCATCGGGCAAACGTGAGACAATTTGCTGCTCATCGAACACATTGTCCACTTTCAGGAAGACATCCGCACTGGCGGTCAGTGCGTAGCGGCTGATGAAATCGACCAGGAACAGGGACTCGGTCTCGTCCAGTTTCGTGGCGGTGTTGTTGCATCCCGCGCTGACACACATCTCATCGACGTAGGTGGCCACAAGGTAGTTGTCCCAGCCACTTGGGTGTTCCATGCCTGTCCGGAAGCTCATCTGGTTTTCAGGTACGTCTTTGAGCTGCTCACCTTTTGTCAGGCCCGAGGCAGCATTGTCCTTGCTGATTTCCGCTTGGGTAAAGGTGTAGGTAAGGCTAACCGGAAGGTAGAACTCGCCCGCCCGCGTGCCGGTCTGGAGCTGGAACTCAACACCGGAAATTTCAGCCTCGCCGGTTACAAAACTGCCAGAGGTGGCGCCATTGCTGCACGGCGATCCCACGGAACAGTTTTCGGCCTTGTTGGAGAAGTCGCTGTAGAAGCCGATCATTTCCGCGAAGAACGCATTGCCAAAGTACCGGAGGCCGGCCTCCCAGTTCTTGCTGGTTTCCGGCTCTTCGTTTGCCTTGGCACCACCCCCGAGAGGTGAGAAACCCCGGTGTACGCCACCCAGAACCTGCCAGCTTTGGGATAGGTCATAGGTAAAGGAAGTGCCGGGCAGGAGTTCAGCACTCTCATTGGCGCGGGTGCTGTCGATGGTTGTGCGGCCGGGATCCGCGTATTGGGTGCGACCGGTTTTCACATCCTCGTAGCGCAGGGCGAGGTTAACGCTGAGCTTGTCCGTCGCCTGCCAGGTGTCGAGCGCCCAGAAGCTCAGGGCCTCGCCGGTCTCAAAGCGATTATTGCTGCCCGTGGGGGCGACAGTGTTCTGGAACACCAGAGAGCCGTTGACCTGGTCATAAACATCGACTGGCTGGAAACGATCCATTTCATCTTCGTGGTAGCGGGCGCCGAAATCAAACTGGTGGCTGCCCATGTCGACATCAAAGTTTACCTGCACGCCCTCGGACAGGTAGTCCCTGGCGTTGTTTTTGTAATCCAGACCGCTGGCATCAACTGTGCCGTCCAGAATACCCTGGGCATTGGCGTCGCCGCCGTTTGCCGAGTCGATGATGCTTCCGCCGCCGCTGAGCTTGAACCAGTTCCGCTTGAAGTCGTTGCGATAGAGGGTGGCCGTGCTGCTTACGGTGTTACTCCAATCGAACTGATGGGTCAGGCTGATACCGGAGTGGGTATTGTTCATCTGGTCGATGCTGGACAACCCGTAACGCCGGTTCGGATCCTGGCTGAAGTCCGCATCGGTCAGGCCGAGGTAACTGGAGTTGGAGGTTTCCTCGGAGTATTGCAGCTTGGCGGTCACGCTCTGGCGCTCTCCCTGCCAGCGTAGTTTGCCGACATAGTCTTCGATATCAAAGCCGGTATCGCGGTTGCTGCGGTCAATTTCCTTGAAGCCTTTCGCGGAGCGCTGGACGGTCTCAAGCAGGTAGCCCCAGTCGCCGGCCGTGTCACCGTAGGTTACATGAACGTCGGTGGAGCCGCGGTCGTTGGTGACGGACTCAATATAGCCCTGCCGCTGATCGGGAATGGGTGTGGAAATCAGGTTGACGACACCACCGGTGGTTTGCGGGCCATAGCGCAGCAGCGGGGCACCCTTGAGCACTTCCAGCGAGGACATCCGCTTCAGCGTCGGGAAATAATAGGCGGCCGGATTGGAGTAGGGCGCCGGTGCGATAAGAATGCCATCTTCCATCAGGGTGACATTGCTGCTGCGCTCGGCCGTGGCGCCGCGGATGCCGATGTTAGGTCGCAGACCCAGGCCTTCCTCTTCCCGCACATAGACACCCGGAACGGTTTTCAGTACCTGGTTGATGTCGGTCTCAACTTCGGTTTTCATCTGCTGCTCACCAACAACGTAGCCTGACCCTGGCAAGGTCTGGACGGCAGAAGCATCGCCAATGATTTCCATGGGTTCAAGCATCTGGGGCTGGTTATCTCCGGCGGCCCAGTTCAGACCCGGGGCAAGGCTGATTGCCACGGCCAGTGATAGTCGGCAAGGTTTAAACATGTGGTTATTCTCCGTTATCATTTGCTGGTGGTAATGCAGGTGCAAACAATTCGCATTTCTGTCTATAAACTTTACGGCTCTGTAACTATCGAGTCAATAGTCAATGCTCATGGTGCGGGAAGGTGTCACCAGGCTGAAAACGGTTAACAGCCTTTCCCTGATTACTCGGTCTGAGGGTTATGCCGTGAGCCATCCTGGCGCCCCGGTTGACCTGCTGGCCAGTCGGGCGATGAACCGGTTCAAAACATGGCAGGTCAAAAGCTTATGTCGCGCAGGCCCTAGGCGATTTTTCTAAAATAGGCTGCAAATTCAAACTCATTTCAAAGTTCACACTTAAGATTCCGATCACTTCCTACCTCGTCACGGGCTTCTTACCGCCCATAATTTTTGGCTACTAATTGCTTCGGGAGAACGATGATGAAGGCAAGCAAGCACTCGCCTCGGGCGTTGCTGTGTTCAGTACTATTGTCCATTCCTCTGTTAGGTCAAGCGGAGACTGTCAATTGGGCGAATTGGCTCACAGGCCAGATAAGTAAGCACCCGGAGGTACTGGCAGCGACAGAGCAGGCGGCAGCGCGGAAAGAGGACGCTCAGGCAAGCGAACAACCGCTGTATAACCCGGAGTTATCCGTGGGAGCAGACAGAACGGGCAGTGAGAATAACTTTGAGGCAGGGCTGTCACAAACGATCGATTGGTCTGATCAACAGGGCGCATTAAAGGAGAAGGCAAAGCTGATCAGGCTTTCTGCGCAAGCTGGCTTGAGCGAAGCAGTCCTGACACAAACGTCTGAATCATTGTTTGCGCTTGTCGAGTGGCGCACCACTACGCTGTTAGAGGAAATTGCTGAATCCCAACAGCAGCGCCTGGATGCCTTGCTGGACCAGGTTGAACAGCGCCAGCAGGCAGGTGATCTGGGGCGTGCCGACGCAGAGCTTCTGTTTTTAAATCTATCCCGTCAGTTGAGCGAAGTCGCCCAGGCAAAGGCCGCAGTTGATCGAGCAGAAACTCAAGTTAGAGAACGTCTGCCGGACTGGAGGCCTCAGGATGGGGGAATCCCCGAGTATATATGGTCAGCGCTGGAGTCCGAGATTGGTGATGCTGATCTGCTGGCACACCCGTCAATTGCTGCCGCTCGAGCCGAGTGGCAGGTGCTGAAAAGTGAGGCAGAGGTTGCCAGACGCAAAGCCACAGCATCGCCGACAGTAGGGCTGAGCGGAGGGCGTGACGGCGGCGAGAACGTGGTTGGCCTGACATTCTCGATCCCTCTGAACGTCCGTAATAACTACAGCGCTGAAACCCGGGCTGCGAATCGACGGGCTCTGGAGGCGGAAGCGCGGTTTCAGGCGCTCTACCGGAAACGACAATATGACCTGGCAGGCGCTCGCGCTTCCTGGAAGCGATACGACAAGCAACTCCGTCGATGGAAAGAACTATCCCAGGGGCGTGTACAGCGAAGTGCCGATTTGCTTGAGAAGCAGTGGCAGGTCGGCGACCTCTCCACCTCTGAGTATCTCCAGGCGCTGGGCCAGCGCGCGGAGAGTCTGAAAACCGGTATTGAACTGGAAAAGCTGGCGCAGCTGGGCCTGATTGAGCTCTTGAGCCAGTCTGGCGAACTGATCACCCCCTTCCAATAATATTCTGGAAACTGGATATTCATCATGAAAAAAACTCTGATTTCAGTATTTGTTTTGACGCTGTTTATAGCTCCCCCTTCACTGGTGCAGGCCGAGGAAGATGCTCATAACGAGGCGGGCCACGATCATGCCGCCGGTGGCGACGATCATCGAGAAGGCACCGGTGAAGAGGATGAGCATGAGGGCGGACATGCTGAAGAACGTGAGCATGAAGAAGAAGGTCATGGCCACGAAGAGGAGAGCGATGGTGGTCATGAAGAAGCAACCTCCGCAAGCATCAATGCCAAACAAAAAGAGCTTGCCGGCATTGAAGTAGCAACCCTCGAGAGCAAGCGCGTTGACTATGAAATTTACGCTCCCGGTGAGCTGCTGACCAACGGCTATACCAGCTATCACGTGTCCCCCCGAGTTGCCTCGGTGGTGTTGAGACGTCACGTGGAATTGGGTGAGCACGTAACCAAAGGTCAGCCGCTGGTAACCCTGTTCAGTGAGACGGTGGCACAGGCGCAGGCTGATTACAGGAAGGCTTTTCCTGAATGGGAGCGAATCAGCGGGCTGGGTCGTTCCGTGGTGGGTGATCAACGGTTCAATACCGCGAAAGCCAATATTGAAGCGGCGAGGGCGACTCTGCTTGCTTATGGGCTAAACGATGATGACATTGGTGCGTTGAAGGCCAGCGGCGTAGGTAGTCTCGGTGAATACACGCTCAGGGCTCGCGTGGACGGCGCAGTGCTGACCGATGAGTTTGAGCAAGGACAAAGAGTTGAGGCAGGCCAACCGCTGGTGACTCTGGCTAATGAAAGCGAACTTTGGGTAGAGGCTCACCTGCCAGCAAACTCCGACATTGTCCTTAAGCAAGGAGCAGAAGCGGAAGTAAGAGTTGCAGGTCGTGTAGCTGTGGCAACGGTATCCCAAGAAGCTCATACCATTGACGCTGTGACCCGCACGCGGATTGTTCGGTTGGAGCTGGACAATCCTGAAGATCGTTTTCATCCCGGAATGTTTGCAGATGTGTATTTCCTTTTTAAAACCAAGGAGCCGGTACTTGCGGTGCCGGAGAGCGCCTTGATGCGAAGGGCCGATGGCGACTGGACGGTCTATGTGGAAGAGGCTGAAGGGGAGTATGAGCCTGTGGAAGTGGAACTGGGCCGCTCAATTGGCGGACTCCGTGAAATTTCCGGCCTGACTGCAGGCCAGCGGATTGTTTCGCGGGGCGCATTTTTTGTGGCCTCTGAAATTGCCAAAGGCGGCTTTGACCCACACAACCACTGATTCCGGGAGCCATTATGTTCAACCGAGTTGTCGACTGGGCGGTTCAGAACCGCCTGTTGGTTCTTATTGCACTCGCTGTGCTTATCTCCACGGCCGCATTTCAGATCCCAAAATTGAATCTTGATGCTTTCCCTGACGTTACAAACGTCCAGGTCGCTGTTAATACTGAGGCGCCCGGACTTGCGGCTGAGGAAGTCGAACAACTGATCACCTATCCAATCGAAGCGGTGATGTATGCCTTGCCCGATGTCGAGGAGGTTCGGTCCATCTCCAAAACCGGGTTGTCCGGTGTCACCGTGGTCTTTAAAGAGGGCACGGATATCTATTTCGCGCGTCAACTGGTGTTCGAGCGGTTGCAGGCCGCGCGGGAGCTGATTCCGGACGGGGTCGGGGTGCCTGAAATGGGCCCGAATACGTCCGGTCTCGGCCAAGTCTACCAGTACTTGTTGATAGCGGACCCGAATTCGGGGTACGACGCAATGGAATTGCGCAGCTTGCACGACTGGCTGGTCAAACTGTTGCTGATACCGGCCGAAGGGGTTACAGAAATCCTGTCGTTTGGCGGAGAAGTTCGCCAGTACCAGGTGAACCTGAATCCGGCTCGAATGTTGTCCTATGACTTATCACAGAATGACGTCATGCATGCCCTGGAAAACAACAACTCCAATGTTGGGGGCTGGTATATGGGCCGCGGACAGGAGCAGTTGGTTATTCGCGGTATGGGATGGCTGGGCAATGGCGAGCAGGGGCTGGAGCAGATCCGTCAGGTACCCGTTAAAACCAGTGACGGCATCACAGTAACCGTGGACGATGTCGCTCAGGTGGGACTTGGCACTGAAATTCGCCAGGGTGCGGTGACCATGACCCGGAAGGACGAAGACGGTCAAGTTGAACAACTGGGTGAAGTGGTTTCTGGCATTGTACTCAAACGAATGGGGGCCAACACAAAAGCCACCATCGACGGCATCGAGGCTCGCATTGAGCGCATAAATCAGGCGCTTCCGAGTGGGGTTCGTTTTGAGCCCTATTACAACCAGGCGGATCTGGTGACCAAGGCAGTAGAGACGGTGACGAATGCGCTTTTGTTGGCTTTTGTGTTTATTGCGATTGTGCTTGCTCTCTTCCTGATGAATCTGCGAGCAACAACGCTCGTGCTGCTTTCAATACCGATTTCCATCGGTATTGCCCTGATGATCATGGCCTGGTTCGGTCTCTCGGCCAACTTGATGTCTCTGGGCGGCATTGCTGTGGCAATTGGCATGCTGGTGGACGGCTCTGTTGTTATGGTCGAGAACATGTTCAAACATCTGACGCATCCCGATGCTGAGCATGACGCCCATCGAGATGAATTGATTGAAAACGACCCCGATCCGTTGGACGCGTCACACGATGATCATGGCATTGCCCTTCGTCTCCAGGAAGCCGGCCGGGAAGTGGCGCGGCCGATTTTTTTCGCGACGGCGATTATCCTGGTCGTTTTCATGCCTCTGTTCAGCTTCGAAGGTGTGGAAGCCAAGCTTTTCCAGCCAATGGCGATCAGCATCATGCTGGCCATTGTGTCCGCTGTGATCGTCGCTCTGGTGGTTGTACCCGCGCTGGCGTCATACATGTTCCGTAAGGGTATCCGGGAGCGGGAAAGCTTCATTCTAAAACCCCTGGAAAAGCTCTATCGCATGGGGCTTGCCTGGTCACTGAAGCATAGCCGCGTGGTTGTTGGCGCGGCGGCGGTTCTTGTTGTACTGGCGGCGCTGATTGTTCCACGACTGGGCACGGAGTTCGTGCCTGAACTGGAAGAGGGCACGATTAACCTCCGGGTGACCCTGGCCCCTTCATCAAGCCTCGATACGGCGCTTGAAGTGGCGCCGAAACTGGAGGCCATGCTGATGGAGTTTCCAGAGGTGACCTACGCGCTGTCCCGGGCGGGCCGACCGGAAATAGGCGGCGATCCGGAGCCCGTCAACAACATCGAAATCTACATTGGCCTCAAGCCAACAGCCGAGTGGACCAGCGCCAGTAATCGCTATGAATTGCAGGCCCTGTTTGAGGCGAAGCTCGAACAGCACCCGGGGCTACTGTTTAACTTTTCTCAGCCTATCGCGACTCGGGTTGATGAATTGTTGTCAGGTGTTCGTGCGCAGTTGGCCATCAAACTCTTTGGCCCGGATCTCGACGTACTGGCGGAGAAAGGCCAGCAGATTGAAGCGGCGGTCCGAACAGTTCAGGGAACACGAGACGTCGCCATGGAGCAGATTGCTGGTGAAGCGCAGTTGGTGGTTCAGCCTGACCGTCAGGCACTCTCCCGGTACGGACTCGCCGTGTCTGATGTGATGAGTGTCGTCCGGGATGGACTGGGTGGTGCCGCCGCAGGCCAGATCATCAACGGAAATGAGCGGTACGATATCTATGTGCGTCTGGCCAAACGTTTCCGGGAGGACCGGGATGCCATTGCCGATCTCAGGTTACAAGCGCCGTCCGGGGCCTGGGTGAGACTCGGTGATGTGGCCGATGTGTCTATTGAGTCCGGCCCGCCTCAGGTGCGCCGCGATGACGTGCAGCGCCGTGTGGTCATTCAGTCCAATGTGCAGGGTCGTGACATGGGCAGTGTGGTTGCCGATATTCAAGATACCATCGCGTCAGAAGTGAACCTTCCCCCCGGCTATTCGGTGGATATTGGTGGTCAATTTGAAAACCAGCAGCGAGCTCAGAAGCGATTGGCCATTGTGGTTCCTGTATCCTTGGGTCTGATTGCGTTGTTGTTGTACTTTGCTTTCAGTTCGGTTGGTCAGGCGCTGCTGATTCTTGTCAACGTACCGCTTGCTGTCATTGGTGGCGTCTTTTCACTCTGGATCTCCGGCCAGTACCTTTCCGTGCCCAGTTCCGTTGGATTTATCACACTGTTTGGTGTGGCGGTGCTTAACGGAGTCGTTATGGTCGAAAGCATCAATCAGCGAATACAGGATGGGTTAAGCGTGGATGCCGCGGTGTTTGAAGGTGCCGTCTCCCGTTTGCGTCCTGTCTTGATGACAGCAATAACCTCGGCACTCGGTTTGATACCGATGCTATTGTCGACGGGCGTGGGTGCGGAAATCCAGAAGCCATTGGCCAGCGTGATTGTAGGTGGTCTCGTGACTGCGACTTTCCTAACGCTTTTTGTTTTGCCGGCTCTATTCACGCGCTTCTCAAGGGCTAAACTCGATGATATGCAACGGTAGAAAAGAGGTGGAAATACACAGTTTTGATCGCGAGCAGGGGAGGGTAGTCCCTCCGTCATAGCGGGGCGGAGGAATTATGGTTGTGCTCTACTCTGGGAAAGGAAGCACAACTGTAATTCTGGCGCCCCCCGTTTCTGAGGGGCCAATGTTCATCCGTCCGAAATTGTCTTCTAGTATTTCGGACACGATGGACAGTCCCAATCCAAATCCAGAAACGGTTTCGTCAAGCCGGGAACCTCTATCCATCACTTTTGAGGCCGCTTCTGGAGTAATCCCAGGGCCGTCGTCTGCAACTTCTATCGTTAGCCCGGAATCGGTCTGGCTTATTGAAACGTCAATCTCAGCCTGACTCCACTTCCCGCCGTTTTCGAGCAGGTTACCGAATAACTCTGATAGGTCCTGACGCTCCATGGGCCAACTGAAGTTATTCGGCAAGGATGTATTAATACGGAAACTCTTATCGGGAAAGATTTTTTCCATGACAGAAATGACGTTGTTCGCTATTTCAATCGGCAAACATGTTTGCCCCATCTGCCTGCCGGAGATATCTGCCTTGCTCATGCGGTAGTTCAAGGACCGGCTTAGATCCTTTAGGTTGGAGGTCATGAACTCTATGTCGTCGCGGGACGGAGGTAATGAACCAGTGTCTGACAAGATTGCGAGATTGGCAGAGATCGAGGTCTTGACCATGTGAGAAAGATCGGAATTGAGGCGGCGATGGCGGTCAAGGCGACGACTTGCTAGTTCAAGTAGGTTATTGAACTGTTTGATCAGCGGACTGAACTCCTCTGGTGCGTCAGG
>ERZ724563.206-NODE-206-length-11923-cov-2.532638_pt1 | contig 11923 bp, 7 predicted proteins | sample MGYA00375857_ERZ724563 | MGnify/ENA primary metagenome ERZ724563 (study PRJEB28725, sample SAMN03264850) | marine sediment metagenome | biome: marine pelagic biome; feature: marine oligotrophic desert; material: marine snow | place: Pacific Ocean:North Pacific...
CAGACCGAGTGGGTGAAGAAATACTTCCGCGACCAGATTTACCCGGTGCTGACGCCGATCGCCCTGGACCCGGCCCACCCCTTCCCGCGGCTGGTGAACAAGAGCCTGAATTTCATTGTGTCGCTGGACGGCAAGGATGCGTTCGGCCGCTCCACCGGCCTGGCCATCGTGCCGGCGCCGCGCTCGCTGCCGCGTCTGATGCGGCTGCCGGAAGAGATCTGCGAGGACGGCAACGACAACTTTATCTTTCTCTCCTCGATGATCCACGCCCACGTCAGCGACCTGTTCCCCGGCATGAAGGCCACCGGTTGCTACCAGTTCCGGGTAACGCGGAACGCCGACCTGGAAGTGGACGAGGACGTGGAGGATCTGGCCAGCGCGCTGAAGGGGGAGCTGTTGTCGCGCCGCTACGGTGACGAAGTGCGCCTGGAAGTGGCCGACAACTGCCCCCGCGACCTGATCGAGTATCTGCTGGAGCAGTTCGAACTGACCGAACAGGACGTCTACGAGGTGAACGGCCCGGTGAATCTGGCGCGCATGTTCACCAGCGTCAACCGGCCGCGCCTGCACTACCCGCCGTTCAGCCCCAAACTGCCGGCGGCGGTGAAGAAACACGAGAGCATTTTCGAGGCCATCGATCAGGGCGATATCCTGCTGCACCACCCGTTCGAGAGCTTTTCACCGGTGGTCAACCTGCTCGCCGAAGCGGCCCGCGATCCCAAGGTGCTGGCGATCAAGCAGACGCTCTATCGCACCGGCACCAATTCGGAGATTCTGGATCATCTTGAAACCGCCGCGCGTAACGGCAAGGAAGTGACCGCGGTGGTGGAGCTGCGTGCCCGCTTCGACGAAGAGTCCAACATCGAGGGCGCGCGCCGCCTGCAGGAGGCCGGCGCCATGGTGGTGTACGGCGTGGTGGGCTACAAAACCCACGCCAAGATGCTGCTGGTGGTGCGCCGCGACGGCGACGGCATCAAGCGCTACGCCCATGTGGGCACCGGCAACTACCACACCAAAACCACCAAGATTTACACCGATTACGGTCTGATGACGGCGGAAAAGGGTCTGTGCCAGGACGTGCACAAGATCTTCCAGGAGCTCACCGGCATGGGCAAGGCGGCGCGCCTGAAGCAGCTGAAGCATTCGCCATTCACCCTGCACCCGAGCCTGGTGCAGTGGATCGATTTCGAAACCGAGCAGGCCCTGGCCGGCAAGCCGGCCCGCATCATCGCCAAGTTCAATTCGCTCACCGAAGAGCAGATCATGCGGGCGCTGTACCGGGCCAGCCAGGCGGGCGTGCAGATCGACCTGATCGTGCGCGGCATCTGCTGCCTGCGCCCGGGCATTCCCGGGCTGTCGGAAAACATCCGCGTGCGCTCGGTGATCGGCCGCTTCCTGGAGCACACGCGCATCTACCACTTCCACCACGCCGGCGAGGACCTGGTGTACTGCTCCAGCGCCGACTGGATGGACCGCAACCTGTTCAACCGGGTGGAGACCGCCTTTCCGGTGAACGAACCGGCGCTCAAGGCCCAGGTGCTGGAGCAGGGCCTGGAGTACTATCTGCGCGATAACGGCCAGGCCTGGGAGCTGCACGGCGACGGCACCTACAGCCGGGTGCAGCGGGCCGAGCACGAGGCGCCGTTCCTGGCCCAGCAGGCGCTGCTTGAGGCCCTGTCCGGCGGCGCCTGAGCGGCGTGCGGGTCAGGTGGCGTCGGTCACCGTGAGCTGGTAGCCGGCGGCCTGAAAAAACTCCTGCTCCTGCTCCAGGTCGGCCAGGGTGAGTGGGTGCTCGGCCAGCCAGCCGGCCGGGAACACCAGCTCCAGGGCGCGCTCCCCGGCGTTCAGGGTGAGTGGCGGCACCGGCGCGTCGTTGCGTGCATGATGCATGCGGCAGGCCAATCTCAGCAGCAGGCACAGCCGCAGCAGCCGGGCCTGTTCGTCCTCGGGGCATTCCGCCAGCGTCGACAGCGGCAGCTTGCGCCGATGACCGCGCACCAGCACCGCCACCGCCTGCTGGGCCTGGCGCGAAAAACCGGGCAGGTCGGAATTGGACACCAGGTAGGCGCCGTGCTTGTGGAACTGGCTGTGAGATACCGCCAGCCCCACTTCGTGCAGCAGGGCCGCCCAGCGCAGCGTGGCCTGCGCCTCTTCGTCCTCGAGATCCCAGTCGCCGGCGGCCTGACGATACAGGCCCCGGGCGGTCTCCCAGACGCGCTCGGCCTGGGCGCGCTCCACATGGTGACGGTTCATCAGCGCCTGCACGCTGCGCTCGCGGACGTCCTCGTGGGCAAAGCGCCCCAGCAGGTCGTACAACAACCCTTCGCGCAGGGCGCCGCTGGACACCTGCATGTGGGCCAGGCCCATCTGCTCGAAAATGCCCAGCAGAATCGCCAGGCCGGAGGCGAAGATCGCCTTGCGGTCGTCGCGCAGCCCTTTCAATGACAGGGCGTCCGCACTGCCCGCCTTGACCGCCTTGCGGCGCGCCTTGTCCAGCCCGTCCAGGCTGATGCCTTCGTTGCTCCAGCCGTTCTCCTCGCACACCTGGGCGATCGCCTTGATGGTGCCCGAAGCGCCCACCGCCTGGGCCCAGCCGAGGCGGCGGTAGTTGGTTTCAATCGACAGGACTTCCTGGCGGGCGGCGGTCACCGCCTTCTTGAACGCCGCCTCGGTGATCTTGCCGTCGGCGAAAAAGCGCTGCCCGTAGCTGACACAGCCCATGTGCAGGGATTCGGTTTCCGTGGACTCGAAGCGCTCGCCGATAATCAACTCGGTGGAGCCGCCGCCGATGTCCACCACCAGCCGCGCGCCGGCGTCATCGGCGAGGCTGTGCGCCACGCCCAGGTAAATCAGCCGGGCCTCCTCGCGGCCCGCCACCACCTCGATGTCGTGCCCCAGGGCATGTTCGGCGCGGGCGATGAACTGGGTGGCGTTGCGCGCCATGCGCAGGGTGTTGGTGCCCACCACGCGCACATTGCCGCGGGGGATGCCCTTGATGCGCTGGGCGAAGCGGCTCAGGCAGTCCAGCGCCCGGGTCTGGGCGTCTTCGTCGAGGCGGTTGTCGGGCCCCAGGCCGGCGCCCAGCTGCACCTTTTCGGACAAACTTTCCAGGACCCGCACCTCGCCCTGGGCCTGCCGGGCCACCACCATGTGAAAACTGTTGGACCCCAAATCGATGGCGGCCAGATGTTCAGGTTGTCGCAAAACCCCTCTCCTTGACGGTCCAGAGCCGGCCGTGAAACGGCCCCGAGCGGGCGCCACGCGGGCGTTCCCGCTGCTTCGGCGCGCCGCCGATAGGCGCGCTCTGTCGGCACCATTGTTCGGCGCGCTTGAAATCCGCGCGCCAGACCCCGATATTAATCGACCTGTGACGGCGTCGGCCGCGTGTCGGCGTCATCATCCCGCGAAAGCCTAGCAGGAGATTTCAATGAGCGGCGAGATTATCAACGTGACCGACGCGGATTTCGAGGAGAAAGTCCTGAAAGCCGACGGTCCGGTTCTGGTGGACTACTGGGCGCCCTGGTGCGGCCCCTGCAAAATGGTAGCGCCGATCCTGGAAGACCTGTCCGGGGATTACGCCGGCAAGCTCACCATTGCCAAGCTGAACATCGACGAGAACCCGGACACGCCCAAGAAGTACGGCGTGCGCGGCATCCCCACGCTGACCGTGTTCAAGAACGGCGACGTGGAAGCCACCAAGGTCGGCGCTCTGTCGAAGTCCCAGCTCACCGCGTTTCTGGACAGCACGCTCTGATCCAGCCGGTGAACGCGCCACGGGCCCTCCGGCCCGTGGCCGCCCTTGCCTCTAACGGACTGCGCGTCCCGGACTAGACAGCCCTCCGGCCCGGTGGTACATTCCCGAATCAACGTATTCGCACCCTCTGGCAGGGATCTCTAATTCGTACGTTTCTGAGCGTCCTTTTTCCGAGATAGTTATCCTGTCCGGCCCCTGGCATTCAGGCCCCGCCGACGGATGATTTGCAAGGGTTTCATCGTTTATCGCTCCCGCTGAATGCGTCAGCCTTAGCCAAGCAGGCCCCGTTCTCCACGATGTCCCCGACCTTGGGAGACCGTGAAACGGCCCCTGCGAATGCAAATGAATCAATAAGAAATTCCGAGGCTCTCCGGCCCGGATCCGACCATCGAGAGACACCAATCCAAGGTGTATTCCGTCAATTCATTTCTGGACATCCTGTAAAACACCAATGAATCTTTCCGAACTGAAACAGAAGCCGATCGGCGAACTTCTGGATATTGCCAAGGAACTCGGCCTGGAGAACCTGGCGAGAACCCGCAAACAGGACGTTATCTTCTCCATCCTCAAGCGAGCCGCCAAGAACGGCTCGGACATCTACGGTGATGGGGTGCTGGAAATTCTGCAGGACGGCTTCGGCTTCCTGCGCTCCGCGGAAGGCTCTTACCTGGCCGGCCCGGATGACATTTACGTGTCGCCCAGCCAGATACGTCGCTTCAACCTGCGCACCGGCGACACCATCGCCGGCAAGATCCGGCCCCCCAAGGATGGCGAACGCTACTTCGCCATGCTCAAGGTCAGTGAGATCAACACCGACCGGCCGGAAAACGCCAAGACCAAGATCCTGTTCGAGAACCTGACCCCGCTGTTTCCCACCGAGCGGATGGTCATGGAAGTCGGCAACGGCTCCACCGAGGACATCACCGCCCGGGTGATCGACCTGGTGGCGCCGATCGGCAAAGGCCAGCGCGGCCTGATCGTGGCGCCGCCCAAAGCCGGTAAGACCATGCTTCTGCAGGGCATCGCCCAGTCCATCGCCCGCAACAACCCCGAAACGCACATGATCGTGCTGCTGATCGACGAGCGGCCCGAGGAAGTGACCGAGATGTCACGCACGGTGCGCGGGGAAGTGGTGGCCTCCACCTTCGACGAACCGCCGGCCCGCCACGTGCAGGTCGCCGAGATGGTGATCGAGAAAGCCAAGCGGCTGGTGGAACACAAACAGGACGTGGTGATTCTGCTCGACTCCATCACCCGTCTGGCGCGCGCCTACAACACCGTGCAGCCGAGCTCCGGCAAGGTGCTCACCGGTGGTGTCGACGCCCACGCCCTGGAAAAGCCCAAGCGTTTCTTCGGCGCGGCGCGGAACATCGAGGAAGGCGGCAGCCTGACGATCCTCGCCACCGCCCTGGTGGAAACCGGCTCCAAGATGGACGAAGTGATCTACGAAGAGTTCAAGGGCACCGGCAACATGGAACTGCACCTGGACCGCAAGGTGGCGGAAAAGCGTGTGTTCCCGGCCATGAACATCAAGCGCTCCGGCACCCGCCGCGAAGAGCGGCTGGTGAGCGAGGATGAGCTGCAGAAGATGTGGATTCTGCGCAAGGTCCTGCACCCGATGGACGAAATCGGCGCCATGGAATTCCTGATCGACCGCATGAAGCAGACCAAGACCAATGCGGAATTCTTCGATTCCATGAAGCGCAAGTAACGGCGGCCCCGGCAACGGAGCCGCACAGAAAAGCCCCGGCCTTTGCCGGGGCTTTTTCGTTCAGGGCCGGTTCAGAACGCGCGCTGCACGCTCAGCCGCCAGGTGCGCGGCAGAATCGGGTGGTAGTGCAGGTCCTCCACGCCCGCCGCCGGCTCGCCCTGCAGGCGGGACGCGTAGAAGTAGTCGATATCGTGGTCGCCGGAATCGGCCAGGTTCAGCACCTCCAGCGCCAGCTCCCAATCGCCGCCGCGCCAGCCCGCCTTAACGTTCTGAATGGTGGTGCTGGACGACTCCTGATCGGAGAACGAATCCAGCGGACGCGGGCCCAGATGGCGAATACGGTAGCCGCCGAACCAGTGGCCACTGTGGTAGTGGGCGCCGGCGCCGATCACGCGATCGGGCGCGCCTTCCACATAGTCCCCTTCGCCAGGCTCGTCGTCCCGATAGCGGGCGCGGGTGGCCGCCAGCTCCAGGTCCAGGGACAGCCAGTCGGTGGGGTTATAGAACACATTGAACTCCACCCCGCGCCGCAGGCTCGGCCGCCCGGCCTCGGTGTTGCCCGCGTCACCCACGAACAACAGCTCCGAATCCAGCCGCAGCTGCCACAGCGCCAGCGACATCTCCAGATTCCGTGCCGGGTAGAAACGCGCGCCCAGCTCCTCGCCGCGCGAGCGCACCAGCGGGTCCACTTTTTCAGCCGCCGAACCGTCCAGCGGGTCCACTTCAATGGTGGTGCCCCGGGCGTCGTTGCTGTGGAAACCGAAACCGCTGGAAAGGTAATACTCGGCCTGTTCGCTGGCCAGCCACACCAGGCTGAATTTGGGGCTGACGATGCCGTCGTCCGCGTTGCCAGAATTGGCGGACAGGTCGACGCCGTTTTCGTTGATGCCGACGCGGTCGTTCACATCGAAGTAATAGTGGTCATAGCGAAGCCCGGCGGTGGCCCGCCAGCGCTCGGCGAGCTGAAACTCCAGGCTGCCGAACACCCCGGCGGCGGTTTGTGACACCTCATCGCGGCGCACCGTGCCGATGCGTTGCCGCCCGGCGCTGCTGAACAGGCCCACATCGCGGATGTCGTCGTGCCGCAGGCTGAGCCCCCAGCGGCCGGTCACCGGCATGCCGGCCAGGCGCAGATCATTGTTGAACGACACCTCACCGCCGTAAACGCCACGCTCATCGACCTGCTCGAATTCGTCGCCGTTGACCGGATCATCCAGAAAGTAGGTGAAGTTGGACCAAAGATTAAGGCCGTAGTCGATGGCGTAAATCGTGCCCTGCTGGCGCGGGTTGCTCCAGGACAGAGACAGGGAATAACGCTCGCTCTCACCGCCGGCATCCTCGTCCAGGGAGCCGAGCTCATCGATCAGATCGGAGCGCACCGCCCGCCGGGGAATCTGGTCGGCGCTGTTCCAACGGTTGCTGTAGCCCATCACCGTGGTGGTGTAGCGGGTATCGCCCTGGTTCCAGCCATAGCGAAGCAGGCCGTTGTACTTCTCCACGTCTTCGCTGACGTCCTCCCAGGGACCGTTGTAGGTCTGGCTTTCCAGCGCGTAGACCAGGTCGCCCCGGCCCACTTCGTTGCCGCCGTAGAACAGAGCACGGTAATAATCGTCGCCCCCGGCGGTGAGTTTCAGACGCTGCCCTTCGGCGCGGGTGCGCGTGCGGATATCCACACTACCGGCACCGGAGAAGTCGCCCACGCCGGCGTAATAAGGGCCCTTCCGGTAGTAGACGTCATCGACCATTTCCGGAATCAGAAAATTGATATCGGTGTAGCCCTGGCCGTGCCCGTGGGTGGGCATGTTCACCGGCATGCCGTCCACCGACGTATTGAAATCGGTGCCGTGATCGAGGTTAAAACCACGCAGGAAATACTGGTTGGCCTTGCCGCTGCCCGAATGCTGGGTAGCGATCAGCCCCGGTACCGTTTCCATCACTTCGCCGGTTCTGAGAATCGGACGAGTGCGAAGTTCGTCGCCGTCCACCCTGCCCTCCGAGGCCGCCACCGGCGGTGGCTGTTGCTGGGTTTGGCCGGTCACGTTGACCGGTTGCAACTGGTGGCCGCTCACTGGCGAAGACATCGCCCAGAACAAGCCTATGACGGCGGCGCCTGCCCCCGACCCTGTGAGTATGCATCCCTTGGACCCCTGTCTGTTTTTAACATTCTTGGGTCCTGATTACCGGATGGGTCATGAAGATGGCGCGAAGCTGAGACAGCAGGCTCTATTGGTCCGTCTGATGCCCTGCCTCTTTCTTATTCGAGAGCAACGACAATCGCCACCCCATTACTAACGATGCCAAAAACACAACCATCAATACTGCCAGCGGCATGCTTTCGTAAAGCCCGATATGTTTTGAGAGCTGATGCGAGATGACGAAGGTCATAGGACCTGCAAAAAGAATATGCTTATTCCGTTCCGGCGGCTTTGAAAATGACTGACCAGAAAGAAAACCCAAAACGCCCGGAAACAAAAACAGAATAAAATTCAATAAAAATGGCAATATCGCCATACTATCTTTGTTCTTGAAGAATGGAATCGCATAGAAAATCTGGCTGGTGACTGCAAGCGTCACACCAAACATAATCGCATCCTTTCGATTCTTCATATTTCTTCCTTTCTGTTGTCAAAACAGCGCCAGGCTACGAAGGCCGTCCGATAGAGAGCCATCAAGCCCAAGGGGTCCAACCAATTTTTAGGCTTTTTCTTGATGTTCAGCTGCCTCAATGAGTTTTTCTGCTAATCGACGAGCATCACTAACTGGAAAAGTAACAGGAATCATCTGATAGCTGCCAGATGATGATACTGAAATTTCCAAGGCAACAAAGCGCATGGAGCCACCGCCCACCGCATGCACCCTCACTTTATTTGAGAACAATCTTCGCTTTGCGGACACACCATCGTAGGTCTTTATTATGCGCCCACCAAAAATGATCCCTTTCCTCGCTTGGCGAATAATACAAAGAGCAACCAACCCAAGACAGCGAAGAAAAAGACAAAAAATACTACTTCAGGAATCGCCTTATCCTATTAACGCATAACGCCTAGCTCACAGGAAAATTGCGAGCTTGCGAGTAAATTTTCCTGTGCAGCTAATTGTTAGGCTGAACAAAACCATACGCCGCCGATAAACCCCAGAATCAAACCAAGTAGTAAAGAGCCAATTAATTGAGCACTGATCTGCTGAACAAGACCACGCCACCATTCGGCTCGGCCTTCCCTCTTGGCAATTTCAACTCTAGCTTGGCTTGCTCGATTTTCATAAACCTGAGCCATGACAGCCCTTGCCGGCCCTTCGTACTTACCAGGAGGCGATGAAAGAAATAGTTCCAAGGCGTCGAACGGGGCAGATAAAGCTACGTTTCTTACGAACTCTTGCTCTTCTTCAATGCTTTCAGCATTATAGGAGCACGCAAGCATGAGGCGCTCATGCCATGAGACTTGATCGTTATCAACATCGCTCACCAATTACCCCCCAATATGTTTAACGTTGGCGATGAGCCGCGCTTGACGGCGACGGGGCTTTGCGGCAGCAAAGACGCGGCGCAGTCAAGCGTCGGACTCCATCGCCCTCGTTATGCCTACTACGATCCTTCACCACTCCCACACATCCTCCAAATCCACGGAAGGGTCATCATACCGCTTCACTGTATCGATCCAATCAGGCAGCTCTTCTTTGATCGTTTTTTTTAGCTCTTTAACTGCATCGGGAGTCACGTGGCCCCGCTCTGCCATGAAATCGTAGAATTTCTTCAAGCTCGCCGCATTCGACCTTATAGTTGTTTCGTTTGCCCACATCGCTTTCCGGATGAACCAGTACCCTAGGAACAGCCGAACTTCGTCAACGCCTTCGATAGGTCGTTTTGGTTCCTCATACAATAGAAACTCGTTTATATAGAAATCGATATTATCTCGGTGTTTCTTTACGGTCGATCCAGATAGATTCTTTCGGTTGAGCCATGACTCAAACGCCTCCAGAACTTCCGAATTCTCTGCTCGGATGGCCTGGGACTCTCGTTCATAATCTGTGTACCGGCTCATTACTCACCTTCTAAGGCATAACAGGTGTTAGGACGCCGGCTCGAATATCCGATGAACGCGCCTGCGTCATATCCTGGCTTCTGGTTTTTATGTAAAACCAAATAAACCAGATATTTCATAAAGTTACAAACCTCTGACCAGAGGGCTGTCCCTGTTCGCGTGACCTCTTTATTTGCCAATATCAATGATACTGTCCATGCAGGCAGGGGCGGACGTTTGGCGATGCGGCCATCGTCGCCGGCGGGTCGGCTGCTATACTGCCGCCACCTTGCAGCCGACGAGATTGGATTGATGAAATACCGCGACCTGCGCGACTTTATTCAGCAACTGGAAAAGCTGGGCGAACTGAAGCGGGTAAGCCGCGAGGTGGACCCGCGCCTGGAGATGACCGAGATCTGCGACCGCACGCTGAAGGCGGGCGGTCCGGCGATTCTGTTCGAGAACCCCAAAGGCTCCTCGATCCCGGTGCTGGGGAATCTGTTCGGTACCGAGCGCCGGGTGGCGCTGGGCATGGGCCGGGAGTCGGTGGAAGAGCTGCGCGAGCTCGGCGAGCTGCTAGCCTTCCTGAAGGAGCCGGAGCCGCCGAAAGGGTTCCGCGACGCCTGGGAGAAGCTGCCGATCTTCCGCAAGGTGCTGAGCATGAACCCCAAGGTGAGCGGCTCCGGCCCCTGCCAGGAACACGTCATCGAAGGCGACGACGTGGACCTGACCCAACTACCGATTCAGACCTGCTGGCCCGGTGACGCCGGCCCGCTGGTGACCTGGCCGCTGGTGATTACCCGCGGGCCCAATAAGGAACGTCAGAACCTGGGCATCTACCGCCAGCAACTGATCGGCCGCAACAAGCTGATCATGCGCTGGCTCGGCCACCGCGGCGGCGCGCTCGATTTCCAGGAATGGCAGGAAGCCCACCCCGGCGAACCATTCCCGGTGGCGGTGGCGCTGGGCGCCGACCCGGCCACCATCCTGGGCGCGGTGACGCCGGTGCCGGATACCCTCAGTGAATACGGCTTCGCCGGGCTGCTGCGCGGCTCGCGTACCGAGCTGGTGAAATGCCTCGGCTCCAACCTGCAGGTGCCGGCCAGCGCCGAGTTCGTGCTGGAAGGCCATTTGCAGCCCGGCGAGTACGCCGACGAGGGGCCGTTCGGCGACCACACCGGCTACTACAACGAAGTGGAGCGCTTCCCGGTGTTCACCGTGGATCGCATTACTCACCGTCGCGACCCGATCTACCACAGCACCTACACCGGCCGCCCGCCGGACGAACCGGCGGTGCTGGGCGTGGCGATGAACGAAATCTTCGTGCCGATCCTGAAGAAGCAGTTTCCGGAGATCGTCGATTTCTATCTGCCGCCGGAGGGCTGTTCCTACCGCATGGCGGTGGTGACCATGAAGAAGCAGTACCCGGGCCACGCCAAGCGCGTGATGATGGGGGTGTGGTCGTTCCTGCGCCAGTTCATGTACACCAAGTTCGTGATCGTCTGCGACGACGACGTCAACGCCCGCGACTGGAAGGACGTGATCTGGGCGATCACCACCCGCATGGACCCGGTGCGCGACACCGTGATGGTGGAGAACACCCCCATCGACTATCTGGATTTCGCCTCCCCGGTGGCCGGGCTGGGCTCCAAGATGGGCCTCGACGCGACCAGTAAATGGCCCGGCGAAACCACGCGGGAATGGGGCCGCGCGATTAGCATGGACGACGATGTTAAGCAGCGGGTCGATGAGATGTGGAGTGAGCTCGGCCTGGACTGAACACCGGTAAACCGTCAAGGAGCCCCCATGCCCTGGAACCCGTCCGAGATTCCCGATCAAAGCGGCCGCGTCGCCGTTATCACCGGCGCCAACAGCGGCATCGGTTTCAAAGCCGCCCGCCATCTGGCGGCAAAAGGCGCCACCGTGATCATGGCGTGCCGCAACCTGGAAAAAGCCCGTGCCGCCCGGGCCAGGCTGCCCGCCGAGGCCAACGTGCGCATCGTGGAACTGGACCTGGGCAGCCAGGCCAGCGTTAAGAAAGCCGCCGAGGAGATCCTGGCCGAATATCCGCGCCTGGACCTGTTACTGAACAACGCCGGCATCATGTGGCTGGAAGAAGGCCGCACCGAAGACGGCTTCGAGCGCCAGTTCGGCATCAATCATCTCGGCCATTTCACGCTCACCGCCCTGCTGCTGCCGGCATTGCGCGACGTAGCCGGCTCGCGGATCGTCACCGTCAGCAGCATCGCCCACCGGGCCGGTCGTATCCACTTCGACAATATCCACCTGGACGGCCAGTACGGCTGCCAGCGGGCCTACGCCCAGGCCAAGCTCGCCAACCTGATGTTCGCGGTGGAACTGGACCGGCGCCTGCAACGGGCCGGGGCGCAAACCCGCTCGCTGGCTTGCCACCCGGGCATCGCCAGCACCAACCTGGCC
>ERZ724563.207-NODE-207-length-11877-cov-2.802553_pt1 | contig 11877 bp, 9 predicted proteins | sample MGYA00375857_ERZ724563 | MGnify/ENA primary metagenome ERZ724563 (study PRJEB28725, sample SAMN03264850) | marine sediment metagenome | biome: marine pelagic biome; feature: marine oligotrophic desert; material: marine snow | place: Pacific Ocean:North Pacific...
GCCGCGCCTCTTGCGAGGCCGCCGCCGGGATCAAAGCCCTTTGGACCGGCATCAGCCGGCCCGTTTTCTTACATGGCCAGGGAGGCGGGATCGATCGCCAGGCCCGGGCCCATGGTGCTGGAAAGCGTGACCTTCTTGAAATACGCCCCTTTCGCGGAAGACGGCTTGGCCTTCTTCAGGTCGTTGATCAGCGCTTCCACGTTTTCCTTGATGGCGTTGGCGTCAAAACCCACCTGACCCACGGTGCAGTGGATGATGCCGCCCTTGTCGGTGCGGTAACGCACCTGACCGCCCTTGGCGTTCTTAACCGCCTGGGCCACGTCCGGAGTCACGGTGCCCACCTTGGGGTTGGGCATCAGACCGCGGGGACCCAGAATGGTGCCCAGCTTACCGACGACGCGCATGGCGTCCGGAGAAGCGATCACCACGTCAAAATTGATCTCGCCGCCCTGAACCTGCTCGGCCAGGTCGTCGAAACCGACCACGTCCGCGCCGGCTTCCTTGGCTTCTTCCGCCTTGGCGCCCTGGGCGAATACGGCCACGCGCACGGTCTTACCGGTACCGTGGGGCAGCACGGAGGCGCCACGCACGTTCTGGTCGGATTTACGCGGGTCGACGCCCAGATTCACGGAAACGTCGATGGATTCCTTGAACTTCACGGTGGACATCTCGGCCAGCAGAGTCACGGCCTCTTCCACCGGGTACAACTTGCCCGGCTCGATCTTTTCACGGATGGCGCGGGCGCGCTTGGACAGCTTAGCCATTGGTTAGTCCTCCACGTCCAGGCCCATGGAACGGGCGGAGCCCGCGATAGTGCGCACTGCGGCGTCCAGATCCGCGGCGGTGAGATCAGGCTCCTTGGCCTTGGCGATCTCTTCCAGCTGCGCCCGGCTCACCGTGCCCACCTTCTTGGTGTTGGGCTCACCGGAGCCGCTCTTGATGTTGGCCGCTTTCTTCAGCAGGTAAGACGCCGGCGGCGTCTTCATGGTGAAGGTAAAGGAGCGGTCACCGTAAACGGTGATCACCACCGGCACCGGCGCACCCTGATCCATCTGCTGGGTCTGGGCGTTGAAAGACTTACAGAATTCCATGATGTTCACGCCGTGCTGGCCCAGAGCGGGGCCCACCGGCGGTGAGGGGTTAGCCTGACCCGCTGCCACCTGCAGCTTGATGTAGGCTTCTACTTTCTTAGCCATGATAAGACTCCTTGGGTTCAAGCGCCCGGGAACGGGCTCCCCTGAGGTTGGTCATCCGCCTTCCGCCACAACAGCGGAAGACACCAGGGATCAGGTCTTCTCGACCTGTCCGAATTCCAGTTCCACGGGGGTGGAGCGACCGAAAATCAGCACCGCCACGTGCAGGCGGCTCTTTTCGTAGTTCACTTCTTCCACCACGCCGTTGAAGTCGGCGAAAGGCCCGTCGGTGACGCGGACCACTTCGCCCGCCTCGAACAGGGTTTTCGGCTTCGGCTTTTCCACCGCATCGTCCATGCGGCGAAGAATGGCGTCCGCCTCTTTCTGGGTGATCGGCGATACGCGACCCGGATTCTTCGGATCCTCGCCGATAAAGCCCATCACCTTGGGCGTCTCCTTGACCATATGCCAGGAGTCATCGTTCATTTCCATGTGCACCAGCACGTAGCCGGGAAAGAACTTGCGCTCGGACCGGCGCTTCTGGCCGGCGCGCATTTCCACCACTTCTTCGGTGGGCACGAGAATCTCGCCAAACAGCTCTTCCATGGAGTTGAGCTTGATCCGCTCCTCCAGGGACCGCTTGACGTGCTTTTCAAAGCCGGAATAAGCGTGTACCACGTACCAACGCTTTGCCATGTGCACCCCTTAGCCGATGAGCATCGAGATTGCGCCGTTGAGCACCCAGTCGAGCACGAACAACAGCAAAGCCACGATCAATACGAACACCAGAACAATCGCCGTGGTTTGCAGCGTTTCCTGGCGCGTAGGCCAGACCACCTTGCGCAGCTCCACCATGGAATCCTTGCGCAACTGGTTGAACGCCTTGCCTTGCTCGGTCTGCAGGGCCACGAAGGCCGCCAGCAGCGCCACCACCACGACGCCCAGCGCCCGATACAGGGGGGACATGTCGGAGAAATAGCTGTTACCGGCCACGGCGGTGACCACCAATGCAGCCACCACCAGCCATTTGATGCCCTCCAGAACGGAGGAGGAGCCAGACTGCCCTTGTGCTTTCTCAGTCATCTGCCGATGCACCCCGCCGCCCGAATGGCAGCTCTGGGAAATTTGGCAGGCCAGGAGGGACTCGAACCCCCAACAGCCGGTTTTGGAGACCGGTGCTCTACCAATTGAACTACTGGCCTGTAACTTTACAAATGCAACAGCCGGGGCATGAAAGCCCCGGCCATCAACACACTAACTTTCTTACTCGATGATCTTAGACACCACGCCGGCGCCAACGGTGCGGCCGCCTTCACGGACCGCGAAGCGCAGGCCTTCTTCCATGGCGATCGGCGCGATCAGCTCAACGCTCATCTGCACGTTATCGCCCGGCATCACCATCTCGGTGCCTTCCGGCAGCTGGCAAGCGCCGGTCACGTCGGTGGTCCGGAAGTAAAACTGCGGACGGTAGCCGTTGAAGAACGGGGTGTGACGGCCGCCCTCGTCCTTGCTCAGCACGTACACCTCACCCTCGAACTTGGTGTGCGGGGTGATGGAGCCCGGCTTCGCCAGCACCTGGCCACGCTCTACTTCGTCACGCTTGGTGCCGCGCAGCAGCACGCCCACGTTCTCGCCGGCACGACCTTCGTCGAGCAGCTTGCGGAACATCTCAACGCCGGTGCAGGTGGTCTTCATGGTATCCTTGATACCCACGATTTCCATCTCGTCACCCACCTTGATGATACCGCGCTCCACACGACCGGTTACCACGGTACCGCGGCCGGAGATGGAGAACACGTCCTCGATCGGCATCAGGAACGGCTGGTCCACGGCGCGCTCCGGCTCCGGGATGTACTCGTCCAGGCACTCAACCAGCTTGGCTACCGCCGGCATGCCGATGTCGCTGGTGTCACCTTCCAGCGCCTTCAGCGCGGAACCGGTGATGATCGGGGTGTCGTCACCCGGGAAGTCGTAGTCGCTCAGCAGCTCGCGGATTTCCATCTCAACCAGCTCGAGCAGCTCTTCGTCGTCCACCATGTCCGCTTTGTTCAGGAACACGACGATGAACGGAACGCCAACCTGACGGGACAGCAGGATGTGCTCGCGGGTCTGCGGCATCGGGCCGTCGGCCGCGCTCACCACCAGGATCGCGCCGTCCATCTGCGCCGCGCCGGTGATCATGTTCTTCACGTAGTCGGCGTGACCCGGGCAGTCAACGTGCGCGTAGTGACGCTTCGGAGAGTCGTACTCAACGTGGGAGGTCGCGATGGTAATACCGCGCTCACGCTCTTCCGGGGCGTTATCGATGGAATCGAACGCGCTCGCGGAACCGGTGCCCCAGGTCTCGAAACAGACCCGCGTCAGGGCGGCGGTCAGCGTGGTTTTACCATGGTCAACGTGACCGATGGTGCCTACGTTTACGTGCGGTTTGTTACGTTCAAACTTTTCCTTTGCCACGGCTCAATACCCTTAACAAATTATCCGTAAATTTAAGATTTCTTACCGCTGATGACGTCATCGGCGATATTGCGCGGTGCCTCGGAGTACTTCAGGAACTCCATGGAGTAGCTGGCGCGACCCTGAGACATGGAACGCAGGTCGGTCGCGTAGCCAAACATCTCGGAGAGCGGCACTTCTGCACGAATCACCTTGCCGGACAGAGTGTCTTCCATGCCCTGCACGGTGCCACGACGACGGCTCAGGTCACCCATGACGTCGCCCATGTACTCCTCGGGGGTCACCGCTTCGACCTTCATGATCGGCTCGAGCAGAACGGCGCCACCCTCTTTCGCGGCGTTCTTCACCGCCAGGCCACCGGCCATGCGGAAGGCGTTCTCGTTGGAATCCACCTCGTGGTAGGAACCATCGTAGAGAATCGCTTTCACGCCCAGCACCGGGTAGCCGGCCAGTACACCGGACTTCAGCTGTTCATCGATACCTTTCTGAACAGCACCGAAGTACTCTTTCGGAACCACACCGCCGTGAATCTGCTCTTCAAACTCGAAGTCCGCATCGCGATCGATGGGCTCGAACTTGATTTTGACGTGGCCGTACTGACCACGACCACCGGACTGCTTGACGAACTTACCTTCCACGTCCACCGGCTTGGTGAAGGTTTCGCGGTAAGCCACCTGCGGCGCGCCGATGTTCGCTTCCACCTTGAACTCCCGCTTCATGCGGTCGACAAGGATGTCCAGGTGCAGCTCGCCCATGCCGGAAATGATGGTCTGGCCGGACTCTTCGTCGGTCTTCACACGGAAGGACGGATCCTCCTGTGCCAGACGACCCAGCGCCATGCCCATCTTCTCCTGGTCGGCCTTGGACTTCGGCTCCACCGCCACGGAAATCACCGGATCCGGGAATTCCATGCGCTCCAGGATAATCACCTTGTTCAGGTCGCAGAGGGTGTCACCGGTGGTGACGTCCTTGAGACCCACACAGGCGGCGATGTCGCCGGCGCGCACTTCCTTGATCTCCTCGCGGGAGTTGGAGTGCATCTGCAGCAGACGGCCGACGCGCTCTTTCTTGTCGCGAACGGAGTTCATCACGCTGTCACCGGAGTTCAGCACGCCGGAGTAGACGCGGATGAAGGTCAGCGAGCCCACGAACGGGTCGGTGGCGATCTTGAACGCCAGCGCGGAGAACGGCTCGTCGTCGCTGGACTTACGGGCCTCAACGGTTTCACCGTCTTCCAGTACACCCTGGATCGCCTTCACTTCGTCCGGCGCCGGCAGGTATTCGATCACCGCGTCCAGCAGCGCCTGCACGCCCTTGTTCTTGAAGGCGGAACCGCACAGAGCCAGGACGATCTCGTTGGCGATAACCTGCTGACGCAGACCGGCCTTGATCTGCTCGTTGGTCAGCTCGCCGTTTTCGAGATAGGTCTCCATCAGTTCTTCGGAGGCCTCGGCGGCGGACTCGACCATCTGCTCGCGCAGTTCGTTGCAACGGGCCTGGAGCTCTTCGGGGATGTCCTTCTGCTCGTAGGTCATGCCCATGTCGTCTTCGTTCCAGTAGATCGCCTTCATGCGGATCAGGTCGACCACGCCCTTGAAGTTATCCTCGGAACCGATGTTCAGCTGAATGGGAACCACCTTGGCGCCCAGACGCTTGCGGATCTGATCGACGACGCGCTCGAAGTTGGCGCCGGCGCGGTCCATCTTGTTGACGAACACCACGCGGGGCACTTCGTACTTGTTGGCCTGACGCCATACGGTCTCGGACTGCGGCTCCACGCCGGAAGTACCGCAGAACACCACCACGGCACCGTCGAGTACACGCAGGGAACGCTCCACCTCAATGGTGAAGTCCACGTGCCCCGGGGTATCAATGATGTTGATCCGGTGCTGGTCGTACTGCTGGTCCATGCCCTGCCAGAAGGTAGTGGTGGCAGCGGAGGTAATGGTAATACCACGCTCCTGCTCCTGCTCCATCCAGTCCATGACCGCGGCACCGTCGTGCACCTCACCGATTTTGTGAGACACACCGGTGTAAAAGAGGACGCGCTCGGTGGTGGTAGTCTTGCCCGCGTCCACGTGGGCGCAGATACCAATGTTGCGATAGCGGTTGAGAGGAGTCTTACGTGCCACGCTGCTAACCTCGATTCACTGAATCCAATACAAAAACCGGCCTGAACTTGAGCAGGCCGGTTTACTCATCCTACCTTCTTGCTTAGAAGCGGAAGTGGGAGAAGGCCTTGTTGGCCTCGGCCATGCGGTGCACGTCTTCCCGCTTCTTCATGGCCGCGCCCTTGCCTTCGGCGGCGTCCGCCACTTCACCGGCGAGGCGCTGGGCCATGCTTTTCTCACCACGCTTACGCGCGGAATCCACCAGCCAGCGCATGGCCAGGGCGGTACGACGACTGGGACGCACTTCGACCGGCACCTGATAGGTGGCGCCACCGACCCGACGGCTTTTCACTTCCACCATCGGACGGATATTGTCGAGCGCTTTCTCGAACAGTTCCAGGGGCTCGCCGTTCTTGCGATCCGCGACGATGTCCAGGGCGCCATAAACGATGTGCTCGGCCACGGATTTCTTGCCGTCCACCATCACATGGTTCATGAACTTGGCCAGCAACTGGCTCCCGAACTTCGGATCCGGCAGGATCTCGCGTTTGGCTACGACGCGTCTTCTAGGCATCGGATGTGTTCCTCGTTTTCACCCCGCCGGGGCGGGGAAAGCTTCAGGGTTACCCGGGACGGAGCCCGGCCTTACTCATCCCATCGGGCCAACCGGCCCGACCGTCAGAAAAGGGGTTCGATTTACTTCTTCGGCCGCTTGGCACCGTACTTGGAACGGCGCTGCTTACGGTCCTGAACACCCGCGGTGTCCAGAGTGCCACGCACGGTGTGGTAGCGCACGCCGGGCAGGTCTTTTACACGACCGCCACGGATCAGCACCACGGAGTGCTCCTGCAGGTTATGACCTTCCCCGGGAATGTAGGAAGACACTTCATAACCGTTGGTCAGGCGCACACGGCACACTTTACGCAACGCGGAGTTCGGCTTTTTCGGGGTAGTGGTGTACACCCGGGTGCAAACGCCGCGACGCTGCGGGCAGCCCTGCAGGGCGACCGAGTCGCTTTTTTCAACCTTCCTCTTGCGCGGGTTGCGCACAAGCTGGTTTACAGTTGCCATGAAACTACTGCTCCACGCTTACAGTTCTGTGACGAACTTCGCTTCGTTTCGCCACCCTTTGATCCGTCCATGGCCTTTTACGGGCTATAGACAGGGGCGACGGATTCTAGGGACCCGGGGGCGTCAAGTCAAGACGCCCCCGGAGCCGACTACTCCTCGTCGGAGGAGCTGAGTGCTTCGGAAAGCGCGGCTTCCACCTCGTCCATGGTCGGGCCGTCGCCGTGCGCTTCCTCGCGCTGGCGGCGCCGTTCCATATGGTAGGCGTAGCCGGTACCGGCGGGGATCAGACGACCCACCACCACGTTCTCCTTCAGACCGCGCAGGTCGTCCTCCTTGCCGGTCACCGCCGCTTCGGTCAACACCCGGGTGGTTTCCTGGAAGGACGCCGCGGAGATGAACGATTCGGTGGCCAGGGACGCCTTGGTGATGCCCAGCAGCAGGCGTGAGCCGCGTGCCGGCATCTTGTCCTCCGCGTTGAGGCGCTCGTTCTCTTCCATCAGGCGGGCGTATTCGACCTGCTCGCCCTTGATGAAGGAGGAATCGCCCAGCTCGGTGATTTCCACCTTGCGCAGCATCTGGCGGATAATCGTCTCGATGTGCTTGTCGTTGATCTTCACACCCTGCAGGCGGTAGACCTCCTGCACCTCGTTGACGATATAGCGCGCCAGCTCCACTTCACCCATCAGACGCAGGATGTCGTGGGGGTTAAGCGGCCCGTCTGAGACCACTTCGCCCTTCTCCACGTGCTCACCTTCGAACACGTTGAGCAGACGCCACTTGTGGATCAGCTCTTCGTACGGCGCGCCGCCGTCGTCCGGGGTGATCACCAGGCGTACCTTGCCCTTGGTTTCCTTGCCGAAGGAAACGACACCGCTCTTCTCGGCGAGAATCGCGGCCTCTTTCGGGTTGCGCGCCTCGAACAGGTCGGCCACGCGGGGCAGACCACCGGTGATGTCACGGGTCTTGGAGGACTCCTGCGGAATCCGCGCGATCACGTCACCCATGCCGATGTTGGCGCCGTTCTTGAGACCGGACAGCGCACCACCGGGCAGGAAGTACGCCGCCGGCGCGTCGGTGTTGGGCAGCGCCACGGGGTTACCCTTGGCATCCACCACGCGAACCACCGGACGCAGATCCTTACCCGCGGAGGGACGGTCCTGGGTGGAGAGCACTTCGATGTTGGTCAGACCGGTGAGCTCATCGGTCTGGTAGTTCACCGAAATACCTTCTTCCATGTCCCCGAACTGAACCTTACCTTCCACCTCGGCGATAATCGGGTGGGTGTGCGGGTCCCAGGTGGCGACCACCTGGCCGGCTTCGGCCTGGTCGTCCTCACCCACGGTGACCATGGCGCCGTAGGGCATCTTGTACCGCTCGCGCTCACGGCCCAGGTCGTCCACCACCGCCAGCTCCGCGGAGCGGGACACGATCACGAACCCGTCCTTGTGCTGCACGTGCTTGGCGTTGTGGAAGCGGATCTTGCCGCCGTGCTTGACCTGAATGCTGGACACCGCGGAGGCCCGGCTCGCCGCGCCACCGATGTGGAAGGTCCGCATGGTCAGCTGGGTACCCGGCTCACCGATGGACTGGGCGGCGATCACGCCGACCGCCTCACCGATGTTCACCCGGTGACCGCGGGCCAGATCACGGCCGTAACAGCGGGAACACATGCCCCACTTGGTCTTACAGGTGATCGGGGAACGGACGATCATCTCGTCGATACCCATCGCCTCGAGCTTCTCGACCCAGACTTCGTCCAGCACCGTGCCGGCGGTGAAGACCACCTCGTCGGTACCCGGGCGCACCAGGTCACGGGCCACGGTCCGGCCCAGAACCCGCTCGCGCAGGGGCTCGACGATGTCGCCGCCTTCGATCAGCGGCGTCATCAGCAGGCCTTCCTCGGTGCCACAGTCTTCCTCGGTGACCACCAGATCCTGGGCCACGTCCACCAGACGGCGGGTCAGGTAACCGGAGTTGGCGGTCTTCAGTGCCGTGTCCGCGAGACCCTTACGGGCGCCGTGGGTGGAGATGAAGTACTGAAGTACGTTCAGACCCTCACGGAAGTTACTGGTGATCGGCGTCTCGATGATCGAGCCGTCCGGCTTGGCCATCAGGCCGCGCATGCCGGCCAGCTGACGGATCTGCGCCGGGGAGCCCCGGGCGCCGGAGTCGGCCATCATGTAGATGGAGTTGAAGGACGCCTGGGTCTCGTCTTCACCGTCACGGTTAACGACGATTTCCTTGTTCAGGTTGTCCATCATCGCCTTGGCGATCTGGTCGTTGGTGCGCGCCCAGATGTCGACCACCTTGTTGTAGCGCTCACCGCGGGTCACCAGACCGGAAGCGAACTGCTCCTCGATCTCGCGGACTTCTTCCTCGGCGGCGGCGATCAGCTTCACCTTGGCTTCCGGAATCACCATGTCCTCGACACCGATGGAGGAGCCGGACAGCGTCGCTTCGCGGAAGCCCATGTACATGATCTGGTCGGCGAAGATGCAGGTTTCCTTGGTACCGAGAATCCGGTAGCAGGTGTTCAGCAGCTTGGAGATCGCCTTCTTGGTCATGTTCTGGTTGACCATGTCGAAGCCGATGCCCTCGGGGACGATGTCCCAGATCTTACAGCGGCCCGGAGTGGTCTCCACCAGACGGGTGGCTTCCTCGATGCGGCCTTCCTGGTCGCGGACCACCTCGTGGATACGCACCTTCACCCGTGCGTGCAGCGCCACTTCCCGCGTACCCAGGGCACGCAGGACTTCGGCGATATCGGCGAACACCCGGCCTTCGCCTTTGACGTTCACCTTCTCACGGCTGATGTAGTACAGACCCAGAACCACGTCCTGGGTGGGCACGATGATCGGCTCGCCGCTGGCGGGCGAGAGGATGTTGTTGGTGGACATCATCAGCGCCCGGGCTTCGAGCTGGGCTTCCAGGGTCAGCGGCACGTGCACCGCCATCTGGTCCCCGTCGAAGTCGGCGTTGAAGGCCGCGCACACCAGCGGGTGCAGCTGGATCGCCTTACCTTCAATCAGCACCGGCTCGAACGCCTGGATGCCCAGACGGTGGAGCGTCGGCGCCCGGTTCAGCATCACCGGGTGCTCGCGGATCACCTCGGCGAGGATGTCCCACACCTCGGCGGTCTCGCGCTCGACCATCTTCTTGGCCGCCTTGATGGTGGTGGCCAGGCCACGGGCTTCCAGCTTGGCGAAGATGAACGGCTTGAACAGTTCCAGAGCCATCTTCTTCGGCAGACCGGTTTCGTGCAGCTTGAGGGTCGGGCCCACCACGATCACGGAACGGCCGGAGTAATCCACCCGCTTACCGAGCAGGTTCTGACGGAAACGACCCTGCTTGCCCTTGATCATATCGGCCAGGGACTTCAGCGGGCGCTTGTTGGAACCGGTGATGGCGCGGCCACGGCGGCCGTTATCCAGCAGCGCGTCCACGGACTCCTGCAGCATGCGCTTTTCATTACGCACGATGATGTCCGGGGCGTTCAGATCCAGCAGCCGCTTGAGACGGTTGTTACGGTTGATCACCCGACGGTACAGATCATTCAGATCGGAGGTCGCGAAGCGGCCGCCGTCCAGGGGCACCAGCGGACGCAGGTCCGGCGGCAGCACCGGCAGCACCGTCATGATCATCCACTCCGGCGCGTTGCCGGAGGCGTGGAAGCCTTCCATCAGCTTGAGACGCTTGGACAGCTTCTTCAGCTTGGTGTCGGAGTTGGTCGCCTCGATGTCCTCGCGCAGGGTGTTGATCTCTTCCTGCAGGTCGAGCTCCAGCAGCAGCTGCTGGACCGCCTCGGCGCCCATCTTGGCTTCGAACTCATCACCGAACTGTTCCAGCGCGTCGAAGTACTCTTCGTCGGTCAGCAGCTGACCGCGCTCCAGAGTGGTCATACCCGGCTCGGTCACCACGAAGGACTCGAAGTACAGCACCCGCTCGATGTCGCGCAGGGTCATGTCCAGCATCAGGCCGATGCGCGAAGGCAGCGACTTGAGGAACCAGATGTGCGCCACCGGGCTGGCCAGCTCGATGTGGCCCATGCGCTCACGGCGGACCTTGGAGAGGGTGACTTCAACGCCACACTTCTCACAGATCACGCCCCGGTGCTTGAGCCGCTTGTATTTACCGCACAGGCATTCGTAGTCCTTGATAGGACCGAAAATACGCGCGCAGAACAGGCCATCACGCTCCGGCTTGAACGTACGGTAGTTGATGGTCTCCGGCTTTTTCACTTCGCCAAAAGACCAGGAACGGATCAGGTCCGGCGGCGCCAGACCGATCTTCAGTTTGTCGAATTCCGTGACTTGTCCCTGACTTTTGAGCAGATTCAGCAAGTCTTTCAAGGCCAGTCCTCCGTATGGAGCTTTCGCTCGCGATTCTTTCCTAAATCCGGGTCGGGCGGCAGCGCCGCCCGGGTGGCGCGCCGCCCGAAGGCGGCGTCACGCACTCAGTCGTTTTCCAGCTCGATATTGATACCGAGAGACCGGATTTCCTTCAGCAGTACGTTGAAGGATTCCGGCATGCCCGGATCCATCCGGTGGTCGCCGTCGACGATGTTCTTGTAAATGCGAGTACGGCCATTTACGTCGTCGGACTTCACGGTGAGCATTTCCTGCAGGGTGTAGGCGGCGCCGTACGCCTCCAACGCCCAGACTTCCATCTCACCGAAGCGCTGACCACCGAACTGCGCCTTACCACCCAGCGGCTGCTGGGTCACCAGGCTGTACGAACCGGTGGAGCGGGCGTGCATCTTGTCGTCCACCAGGTGGTTCAGCTTCAGCATGTACATGTAACCGACGGTCACCTTGCGGTCGAACGGTTCACCGCTGCGGCCGTCCCAGAGCTGGATCTGACCGGAGCGGTCGTAACCGGCCAGCTCCAGCAGCGCCTTGATCTCGAACTCCTTGGCACCGTCGAATACGGCGGTGGCCATGGGGACGCCGGCGCGCAGGTTCTCGGCCAGCTCCATGATGTCGGCTTCGCTGAAGCTGCTCCACTCCTCGTCGGTGCCGCCGGCGCCGGTCTGGTTGTAGATCTGATCCAGGAAGTCGCGCACCTCGGTGGCTTTCTTTTCCTGATCCAGCATCTCGCCGATGCGC
>ERZ724563.210-NODE-210-length-11736-cov-3.410802_pt1 | contig 11736 bp, 8 predicted proteins | sample MGYA00375857_ERZ724563 | MGnify/ENA primary metagenome ERZ724563 (study PRJEB28725, sample SAMN03264850) | marine sediment metagenome | biome: marine pelagic biome; feature: marine oligotrophic desert; material: marine snow | place: Pacific Ocean:North Pacific...
CAACGAGCATGTGTAGTTGAACTGACTTTTACACCATTCTCATCAATAGTACTTTGCACGACATCGTTTAATATCCACCCATCATCTTCGTACTTGGCACTACTGGCTTTAGTCAGTGCCCGTAATCTATTGGCCCCGTCAAACTCATAAATGGCAATATTGGTAAATGTTCCATCACTATTAATACGTTCTATATGATTAAAATGATTACCATCTCTTGTCCAGAAGCCATGCTCAGAACGCGTACCGACGGTGCCAGTCTGTGCCACAGACTGTAATTCTCTGGCATGTTCTTCTGTTACTGGTCTGATGACCTCACCAACGACAATCGCTATTAATACGAGAATAGCCGCTACGATCATCACAGACTTATTGATATCTTTGATTGATATACCCGCAGCTCGCATAGCCACCAGTTCACTCTGACTTGCCAAATTCCCTAAGCCAATCACACTACCCAATAACGCAACCACAGGTAGTAATTCATAGATACGTTTTGGCATGGTTAAGGCTAGATAGCTGAGAATATCGAGAAGTTGATATTGTCCTTTGCCAAGATCGTCTAGCTCAGTCACAAAATCCATAAAGGTATAAAGCCCAAGAAGCACCAATAACACAACAAAAGTGCTGGACAGAATATGAGATGCGATATATCTGGAAAGAATTTTCATTATTGCTGACGTCTTCGTTTTTGTTGTGTGAGCAGTCGTTGGATTTTTTGTCTATACATCAAAAACAGCATGATCATCGCCATTAGTAGGTGAACCCAAACCATTCCGACACCAACACCAATACTGCCTTTTTCAATCCATGCCTGATTCACGCCAAGCAAATTGCTATAGATAATGTAAAGCAAAACGGCGGGGACAAAGCCCGCATAACGACCCTGTCTGGGGCCGGCATTAGATAATGGAATAGCTGATATACACAACACAAGCGTCATGATGGCAGCAGAAATTCGCCATTGAATTTCAGCAATATCTTCCAAACCGCCGCGTTGCCATAACACACTGGTCGGGAGCGCTTTATGGCGTTCTCTGACTTGTCCATCATCGCCTTTTTCTACCAACAAACTGTGTGACTCAAATTCTGCAATCGTGAAATCTTGTTGGCCTGCTTTTCCTTCGTAGCGATAACCGTCATTCAGTACCAGAAATTTATCGCCGGTATCGACATCCACTTCAAAATGGCCAGTATCAGAACGAAAAATCAGCGGCTTGTTCTTGCGGTGAATTTCGATAAATACGTTTTCCATTAACTGTTTATCGCTACTGAGTTTTTCAGAATAAAATGTCCAGTCGCCATTTCGACTTTCTTTAAAACTACCCGCAACCAAACCAGTCGTATTCGCTGACATCTTAGCTTTTTGCTCAAGTTCGTAGCGTTCAGCCAAGACACTAGGCACAATAGTTAGCGACAGGTACGCGACTATGGCAGCCACGACACCGGAAAATATCAACACATTTCTAATGATTCGTTTACGCGAAATGCCACAGGCGGCCATCACAGTCAGCTCATTATCGGAACTCATTCTGCCGAGTGTGAGCATCACTCCCAGAAATGCTGCTATGGGTAGCAAGATAGACAGAGCGCCAAGCGAACTGAAACCGAGCAGACTAAAAATAACATCGGCAGGCATATTGCCGACGGCTGCCTCAGCCAGGTAGCGCGCAAATCGTGTAGAGATATAAATTAACCAAAGAACTCCTGTAATTGCCGTCAGGTTAATCACAAATTCCTTGAGCATGTAGCGGTCTATGACCCATAGCCAGGAAAAAATCTGTTGTGGAACGTTGCGCATGAATTAAGAGTCTTGGTTAGAATAGATTGGTATTATCTGACACACTAAAATAACGAAGTCTAAACCAAATTGTCCTTACAGGAGAAATCCATGCAGTATTTTGTCACTAGTGATGCCCTTGCATCTCAGCAAACCGATTGTATTGCCGTTGGTATATACAACGAGGGTGAACTCAGCCCTTCCGCCCAACAACTTGATAAAGCTTCACAAGGCCAAATCAAGCGTATCGTTGATAATGGTGACTTTAGCGGAAAACCAGGACAAATCTTATTCCTTCACAATCTAGCTGAGATAAACAGCCCTCGAGTATTACTAGTCGGCTTCGGCAAAAAAACAAAAACAACAGAAAATGATTTTAACACCGCCACATCTGCAGCGATTGTAGCGCTGAATGAAAGTGGCGCTGAGCAAGCCGTTTGTAGTTTTACTGATATCGAAGTGAACGATCGCAGTACTGCATGGAAAGCTCGTCAAATTGCCTGCAATGCAGAAACAGCATTGTATAAATATTCACAAACGAAATCTGAAACGAAAGCGGTCGAAAAACCGCTGCTAGCCTGCACTATTTCTGTTGAACAAGATGCTGCTGACATTCAAAAAGCAGCTGAACAAGGTGCAGCCATCGGCGCAGGAATGAACCTAGCTCGTGAACTGGGGGATCTTCCAGGCAACGTATGTACCCCAACTTACCTGGCAGAACAAGCAGTTGCTTTGGGAGAAAAATATGCTTCGATCAATACCACCGTATTAGAAGAAGCAGATATGGAAGCGCTAGGCATGGGCTCTCTACTCTCCGTATCTCGCGGCAGCCGCCAGCCTGCCAAATTAATCACCATGGAATACAAAGGCGCAGGCGACAGCAAGCCAGTTGTATTAGTGGGTAAAGGGCTCACCTTTGATGCCGGTGGTATTTCACTCAAACCATCTCAAGGCATGGATGAGATGAAATATGATATGTGTGGCTCAGCGAGTGTACTTGGTACGCTGCAAGCAGTGGCAGAATTAAATCTACCGATTAACGTGGTGGGTGTGGTGCCAAGTTCTGAAAACATGCCTGATGGTGATGCCAATAAACCAGGTGATATCGTCACTAGCATGGCTGGTAAAACCATCGAGATTCTTAACACTGATGCTGAAGGGCGCTTAATTTTGTGTGACGCACTCACCTACAGCGAGCGCTTCGATCCTGAAATCGTCATTGATATTGCCACACTGACTGGCGCTATCATTGTGGCTTTGGGCAGCACAACAACAGGTTTAATGGCTAATAATCAACAACTGGCTGATGACTTGTTAAAAGCCGGTAATGATAGTTTTGATCGTGCATGGCAATTGCCTTTGTGGGATGACTATCAACCGTTGCTGGACAGCAATTTTGCCGACATCGCCAATGTCGGTGGTAAAGAAGCTGGTAGTGTGACAGCGGCCTGTTTCCTTTCTCGGTTTACAGAGAAATTTACCTGGGCGCATCTTGATATTGCGGGTACGGCATGGAATAGCGGTAAAAACAAAGGCGCTACTGGTCGTCCCGTGCCGATGTTAGTTCAATATCTGCTGAATCGTATCGAGTCCAATCAGTAACCATGACTCGAATCAGCTTTTATATTCTAAAATCAAGCGAGCTAGACAAGCGGCAGGCATTTGCCTGCCGTCTTGCTGAAAAGGCCTATCATCAAGGTCATCAAATCTATATCCACACCGCATCTGAACAGGAAAGTCAGTCAATGGACACGGCCCTCTGGGGAATTCGACCAGATAGTTTTGTCCCTCATGAAGTGACCGATGAATCCGATAATCAAAGCCCGGTTCTCATCGGCTATCAGGACAAAAAGCCTCCAAGACTAATGGATGTGATGATTAACCTGACAGAAGAACAACCTCTATTTTTTAGTCAGTTTGAGCGTGTGGCAGAAATTATTGACGATAATGAATCCAGCAAACAGGCTGGTCGTCAACGGTTTCAGTTTTACAAACAACGTGGCTATGAAATCGAAACTTTCCACGTATAAACCACGCCACTACCGCTAGAAAAACTCAAAACCAACATTCCCCCTGAACAGATGTTCTCACAGCAGGTATAATGCGTCGTTTATTTTGTATCGTATACAAACGACGTTTGTATACTCCGTACACCGACCAGACAGACAAGACATCACATGGAAAAAACATACACCCCTGACGCAATTGAGCAACGCTGGTACCAGAAATGGGAACAGGCTGGCGAGTTTAAGCCGACAGGTGAAGGTTCACCCTACGCCATTATGCTACCCCCACCCAATGTGACCGGTAGCCTGCATATGGGCCATGGTTTTAATAACACCATCATGGATACCTTGACTCGTTATCATCGAATGAAAGGTGACAATACCTTATGGCAACCCGGAACCGATCATGCCGGTATTGCCACGCAGATGGTGGTAGAGCGCCAACTTAACGCTGAAGGAAAAACACGTCACGATCTTGGTCGTGATGACTTCACCAAACGTATCTGGGAATGGAAAGAAGAATCCGGCGGTAACATCACGCGTCAATTACGTCGTCTTGGTTCCTCACTGGATTGGTCCCGTAATCGTTTCACCATGGATGACGATTTGTCTGAAGCGGTGAAACACGTCTTCGTGAAATTATACAAAGAAGGCCTGATCTATCGTGGAAAACGATTGGTTAACTGGGATCCCAAACTCCACACCGCCATCTCTGATCTGGAAGTAGAAAACCGCGAACAAAAAGGTCATATGTGGCATCTGCGCTACCCGCTTGCTGATGGATTGACCACCAGTGAAGGCAAGGACTACATCGTTGTCGCCACTACCCGTCCAGAAACCATGCTGGGTGATACAGGTGTCGCTGTGAATCCTGAAGATCCACGTTACAAGGATCTGATTGGCAAAGAGATTCTATTGCCGTTAGTTAATCGACGCATTCCGATTGTGGGTGATGAACATGCCGATATGGAAAAAGGCACGGGCGCGGTAAAAGTAACACCAGCCCATGACTTCAATGACTATGAAGTTGGCAAGCGTTGTGGTCTGCCCATGATCAATATCTTCACACTCAACGCTGATGTACGTGATGTTCCACAGATATTCCATACAGATGGCAGTGCCAATACTGACATTGAAGCCAGTATTCCGGAAGCCTATCGTGGATTAGAGCGCTTTGCCGCACGTAAAGCGATTGTCGCCGACTTCGATGCAGCAGGTCTGCTTGAAGAAATCAAAGATCATGATCTGACGGTACCTTATGGAGATCGTGGTGGCGTCGTCATTGAACCGATGCTGACAGATCAATGGTATGTCGATGCAAAAACACTGGCCAAACCAGCTATTGAAGCAGTCGAAACAGGCAAAGTGAAGTTTGTACCTAAGTCTTATGAAAACATGTATTTCAGCTGGATGCGTGATATCCAGGACTGGTGTATCTCGCGCCAACTCTGGTGGGGTCACCGCATTCCTGCCTGGTACGATCAGCAAGGCAATGTTTATGTAGGTCATGATGAAGAGGCTGTTCGAGCTGAGAATAACCTCGCTGCAGACATTCAATTAACTCAGGATGAAGACGTACTTGATACCTGGTTCTCCTCAGCACTTTGGCCCTTCTCAACTCTGGGTTGGCCTAAAGAGGATGACGCAGTAAAAACCTGGTATCCGGGTAATGTGTTGGTTACCGGTTTTGACATCATATTCTTCTGGGTAGCCAGAATGATGATGATGGGCATTCATTTCATGGATGATGTGCCGTTCAAAGAAGTATACATTCACGGTCTGGTTCGTGATTCGCACGGCCATAAAATGTCAAAATCCAAAGGTAATGTGCTAGATCCTATCGATATCATCGACGGTATTGATTTAGAAACATTGGTACAAAAACGTACCTCGGGCATGATGCAGCCACAACTGGCTGAAAAAATTGAAAAAGCGACACGCAAAGAATTCCCGGATGGCATCGAGCCCCATGGTACAGACGCACTGCGCTTTACCTTTGCTTCGCTCGCTTCTACCGGCCGTGATATCAACTTTGATATGAATCGTATCGCTGGCTACCGTAATTTCTGTAATAAATTATGGAATGCGGCGCGTTATGTTTTGATGAACACCGAAGGACAAGATACCGGTGTTGACAATGATGAAGTGGAACTCAGTCTGGCGGATCGCTGGATTATTTCGCAATTGCAAATCGCTGAAAAAGAAGTCGGTGCAGCGATTGGAGCTTATCGATTTGATCACGCTGCTCAAGGTATTTATGAATTTATCTGGAATAACTACTGTGACTGGTACTTAGAGCTATCCAAGCCGGTATTAAATAGCGAATCCGCTTCTGATGCAGCCAAACGTGGTACACGTCGTACACTGGTACGCGTGCTGGAAGCCACATTAAGAATGGCACATCCTTTCATGCCGTTTATTACAGAAGAAATCTGGCAGACCATTGCCCCGCTCGCTGGAGTAAACGGTGAGACTATTATGCGTCAGCCTTATCCTATAGCCGATGAGAATAAGGTTGATCATGCGGCAGTCACCGAGATGGAATGGGTCATGCAGTTCATTACGGGTATCCGTTCTATACGCTCGCAAATGAATATTGCACCGAAGAAAACATTGCCGGTCTTGCTCAAAGATGCTTCTGAATCAGATAGAGCCATTCTGAGCAGTAATCAGCAGTTCCTGAGCCGTCTGGCGAACCTTGAATCAATTGAAATTCTGGAAGGCGCTGCACCTGCAGCTGCAACAGCATTAGTGGGTAAAATGGAAATTCTGATTCCGCTGGAAGGTTTGATTGATAAAGAGGCTGAAATCAACCGCCTGAATAAAGAAATGGCGAAGCTGGATAAAGTCATCAAACAATCTTCAGGCAAGCTGTCGAATGAAAATTACGTCGCCAAAGCACCTGCTGAGGTCGTGGCAAAAGAAAAAGAGAAATTAGCAGAGCTCAAACAATCCTATGCCTTACTTGAACAACAACTTAAGGCTCTGAGCTAACCCACTCTCTGATTGTGAGCAAAAAAAAGCCGCTGATGAACAGCGGCTTTTTTTATTTCAGAATAAACTAACTTATTCTTTTTCCATACCAATTTCATACAGTTCGATATTGGCTTCTTCAATTTCACCAGTGGTTGCATCCACATCGACTTTGACTTCATAGCCATGAATGCTTTGAATATCAAATTCGTAGGTCGCATCACCGTCAAAACCCACTTCGTATTCAGAAGCAACGACTTCACCTGGGTGAATAGATAAAGCGAACTCTCTGGCTTCCGCTTGTGAGATTTTAGCTAATTTTTTGAAAACAGGATCGTTAGCATCCACTTCACGCTCAATCTCTGCAATGAAACCTTCTTCAGCGTTACATTCCACATTGTAAATGTTGCCATCAGCTTTCGCTTCAATGTCGAATTCGTAGATAGGATCATCACCTTCCATTTTCATTTCGACTTTACGAGCATGACCAGGAATAGTGTCTAATGCCGCATCTAAACATGTTTCAATTTTGACGATATCCCAACTGCGAATATCATCTAAATCATAGTTATCGGTATCAGCGAATGCTGTAGAACTGAGAGTTAAAGCGATGGCAGCGGGAATGGTCTTCAAGAACATTGAAGTCATAGTGTTGAGCTCCTTATTAGATTAGATCAAAAAGATCAGTCTCTACCCACAAGAGCAATGATCAAACTTGTGGGTGAATTATAACATCCATTGAACAGAACAGGAAAAATTCCTATTTCGTAAAATTTTACCAAATGGTAGGCAGGAAGTTTTTCCTAAATACTCACTCGCTTATATTCGCGGTAATCGGGCGACCAAAAGATTTTCTCAATTTTTTGCTCTAGTTCATGATCAGAAATAAAGGGAGCTAATTCTTGTTGTTGAGCGAGTTTCACAATTTGTGATGCCATTTTCTTACTCAACTCAGCAATATTTTCTAATGCTGGCAATAAATCACTGCCTTTGCCATTCACAAACGGTGACGCTGAAGCAAGCACCTCACTGGCCACCATCATCATTTCGGGCGTAATGTGTTTTATCTGCCCAGCAATAACAGCTAAACCAATGCCTGGGAAAATATAACTGTTATTACATTGTGCTACAGGGTAAGTTTTATCCTGGTAGTGAACCGGCTCAAATGGACTGCCTGTCGCTATAATCGCTTGACCATCGGTCCAGCGAATCAACGATTCAGGTATGGCTTCAATTTGTTTAGAGGGATTGCTCAAAGGAAAGATAATCGGTCTTTCACAGTGCGATAACAGATTTTTTATCAAACGTTCATTAAACAATCCAGCCTGTCCAGAAACACCAATCAGCACAGTGGGCTGCGCAAATTGAATGACATCCTCCAATGCTAATATGCTGTTATCAACACCCCACTGCTCTCGAATACGAGATTTCTGGCTTAGCTTGCGTTGAAAATCAAACAGCCCAGCCATATCGTCAACAAGCAAACCAGCTTTATCAATCATAAACACGCGTTTACGTGCCTGTGCTTCAGCCAATCCTTCCGACATCATTTGACGAATGATTTGTTCAGCAATGCCGCAGCCGGCAGATCCTGCGCCAGCAAATACGATTTTTTGTTGTGACAATGTTTGATTCTTTACCTGACACGCCGCTAATAGCGTGCCAACCGTTACAGCAGCCGTACCCTGAATATCATCATTAAAACAGCATAGTTGATGCTGATAACGCTCAAGAATCGGTAAGGCCTTACTTTGCTCAAAATCTTCAAATTGCAGCAACACATCAGGCCAGCGTTTCTTTACAGCTTTGATAAATAACTCAATGAACTCATCATATTCTATGTCATTAATACGCTTGTGTTTCCAACCGATATAAAGCAGATTATTCAGCAAAGTCTGATTATTTGTGCCGATATCTAACATGATGGGTAGCGTATATGCCGGACTAATGCCAGCGCAGGCCGTATAGAGCGATAATTTACCTATAGGAATACCCATTCCCCCTACACCTTGATCGCCTAACCCCAGAATTCGACTGCCATCCGTGACCACAATGACCTTAATTTTATCCTTGGTCACGTTATGCAAAATTTCATCAATACGATCTTTATCTGGATAAGAAATAAACACACCACGTGCTCGTCGATATATTTCAGAAAAGCGTTCACATGCTTCACCGACTGTTGGGGTATAAATAATCGGCATCATCTCTACCAGATGCGCTTTTAATAGATAGTAAAACAAGGTTTCATTGTTATCCTGAAGATAACGCAAGTAGATATGTTGGTTGATAGGCGTCTTGAATGTTTTGTATTGAAGATAAGCTCTCTCTGCCTGTTCTTCGATCGTTTCAAACCGATTTGGAATAAGTCCAGTCAGGTTAAAGTCATGACGCTCCTGCTCACTAAATGCTGTGCCTTTATTCAACAGCGGGGTGGCAAGTAAAGCAGGTCCTGCATGGGGAATATAGATCGGATCCTTCGGCTTGGTCACAGTCATCAACATACCTCAGTGAGATTTGGGTATGACCAGTAAAACAGCAAAGCAACAACCGGTTCAAGTTATTGCTTTATCTCAACTGCTTCAAATTCGATATGTTTGTATCTGGCCTTCTGTCATCAAGGTTTGATAATGCCTAAAACTACAGCAATATTTGCCAGATCGGCTGCCGTGTTTACCCGCAACTTAGTTTTAATCTGTGTGTTGTAATTCGCTATGGTTTTATAACCCAGATGCATATCAGCAGCGACTTCATGGGCTGTCATACCTTTAGCTAATCGACAAAACACATCAAATTCACGCGGTGAAAGTAAGTCCAGTACTTGTCGGGAATGGTCTATATTTACCTGCCTAACATCGTCTGGCTCGGGCAACAAACTCTGTTCAATATAACGTTTTCCATTCGCCACACTTTTCACCGCTTCTGCCAATACTTCTGCCGCACTATTTTTGCTGACATAGCCTACAGCACCAGCTTCAAGCGCACGCTCAACATATATCGCTTCATCATGAATGCTATAAACGAGAACAACAGCAGATGGATCCAACTTCTGAAGCCGGCGAATCGTTTCCAGACCACCAATACCGGGCATAGATAAATCCATTACAACAACGTCGGGCTTCAGTCGCTCATACTCTTGAGCAACTAATTCTCCACGGTCTATATCCGCGATGTGTCCAATGAATACTTGTGAAGAGAGTAAAATTTTAAATCCAGCTCTTACGACTTCATGATCATCAACGAGCAGGACACTAATTTTTTTATTATCTATCATAGGACTTCTCTAAAAATGGCATTCGAGCTGTGACAGTAACCCCATCATTTTTTGAAGACTCAAATATAAAAAGTCCCCCCATACTCTCGACTCGCTCGCGCATAGCCAGAATACCAAATCCCTCTCCTGAGGTGCTTCCGCCAACGCCATCATCTGATACTTTAATAATGATCCATTTTTTTTCTGCAATCAGACTCTCTCTGACACTGATATTAGCGAGATTAGCGTCAGCATGCCGGACAATATTCGTTAAACATTCCTGCACAATGCGGTACACATGAATAGCGACCTCATCGTCCAGGTCATCAATACGCTTATCGCAATTCAGGTAAATATCCAATGATGGTTGCCTGCGCTTCCATTCATCGACAAGGTCGGTGAGTGTTGCCACAAGTCCCAAATCACTCAGACTGAGCGGATGTAATGTTTTCATCATTGATCTGACAACACCAGATAAATGATTACAAATATCAATAATTGAATCAGCAATGGTCTGAACTTTACTATCGGATTGCTTCGCCACTACAGCCATCGCTTTCACGGCTGTCAGAGATTGGCCCATTTCATCATGTAACTCACGTGACATATGTCGACGTTCATTTTCCTGAATATGCATGGTATGTCTTGCCAATGCCTGATTATTTTGTCGGGCGGTGTTTAACGCGCTGGTCAGATTATTTATTTCAGCCGCAATGGCGTCAAATTCACTAATACGAAAACGCGGTAAGCGTTTTTCATAATTACCACTCTCCACACTTTTCAAACCAGAGAGAATGGTCTTAACAGCTCTTAACATCGAATGAAATACAACATTAATAGCTAGAAAAATAATTCCTAACATCAATACGATAGACCAGAAATAGACCAGTGACTCTCTCCAGGCTTCATAGATTTCATCCATCGGGTCAGCATTAATAACAATACGTTGAATGGCATCATTCGGAAGTTTTATCTCATAGGCTGAGCTGATGTCATCCATCATAACCGCATTGATAAACCATTGGGGTGGCGCCTCATCTATAAGTACATTTTTCTCGGGTGACAAGGTGATTTCATGACCAGCTTGATCAAAAAGAACAATCTGTAAATGACGAGTTTCACGCAACTGACCAATTTGATCGAGCCATTCATTTTCTGTATGTTCATCCCGAGTGAATTGGCTTAGACCGAACTCAATCATCTGCAAAGCCAAGTTATAAGATGATGTTACTTCTTCTCTGACTGATTCACGGGCTTGCCAAATAGCCAGAGTTGCCCCTAATACGATGATAATCAATACGGAAATCACAATCCGTAAATTAATTAATCCTCTTAAACTCATTTCCCATAGCTCCGTTGGTAAAATACCGTGCTCGATTTAGCCTTAAATATTTAATAGTCGAAGATAGAACCAAGCACATGTTGCTTACATAGCTTTAATGGCACAAGTCAAAAAAGGAATTCTTCCTATAACAAGTTTTACAGGCTACCACCTATTATTGACGGCCAAAAATAATTTGAATAGCCTGCAATGAGTGAAATAAAAGACTGTAATACTGACATCGTTAAAAAGAAATTACTTACCTTATTTGATGATGTATTAAGCCATGATGGTTTTGGTGAAATTAAAATAGAAATGAAAATTTTAAAACGTCAGCAAAAAGAAGTGATTCTTCATTGTGGAAAACAATATCGATTTGTTATTGATACCCCACAAAAACCAA
>ERZ724563.212-NODE-212-length-11728-cov-2.005603_pt1 | contig 11728 bp, 14 predicted proteins | sample MGYA00375857_ERZ724563 | MGnify/ENA primary metagenome ERZ724563 (study PRJEB28725, sample SAMN03264850) | marine sediment metagenome | biome: marine pelagic biome; feature: marine oligotrophic desert; material: marine snow | place: Pacific Ocean:North Pacific...
GTTTCTGCCCGGGCATTGATCGGGGCGGGGGCCTTTTCATCTGCCCAGGACGGGCGAAAGCCCCAATGGGAGTGCGCCATGATCAGGCTACCGTTCATGCTCATGCGGATCATGGGAATGCCAGTACCGGGCGGAATGTTGTAGCTGGGATTAAAGCGCCCGTCCACTTCCATACCTTCGGGAAAAAACTCGAGGATCAGCGTATCCGGAGGTGTATAAAACGTGAATCGTCCGCACATGGTGTCGGCTGCTTCCTGTCCCGGGTTTAATGGGGAGCGGTCCTCATGGGAGCCCGCTGGTTCGTATTTTGTTAACCTTAGCAGATGCTGAAACTATCCAACGCTGTTGAAATTGGCGACTGGGAGATCGAAATCACCCAGATCCGCGCCCAGGGTGCCGGTGGCCAGAACGTGAACAAAGTGGCCTCCGCCGTGCACTTGCGCTTTGATATCCCACACTCTTCCTTGCCGCCTTTCTATAAGGAGCGACTGATGTCGCTCAATGATCAGCGAATCAGCAAAGAGGGTGTGCTGATCATCAAGGCGCAATCTTTTCGGACCCTGGAACTGAACAAGGAAGATGCACTGGAGCGGCTGAAAGAGCTGATTCTTGAGGCGGTAAAGCCCCGCAAGGCCCGCCGACCCACCAAACCGACCCGCGCTGCCCAGCGCAAGCGGGTGGATCGTAAAACCCAGCGAGGCAAAACCAAGGCCCTGCGGGGCAAGGTGTCGGTCTAGCCAGTTCCCGACCGACTGTTCAAAGTCAGGCCGAAGCCGGGCTCAGGTCGCCAGATTCAACCTCTGCCAGGAAGGCCCGGATATCCTCGAAGGCCTCTTCGGCTTCCGGGAGCAGTGGCACGAATATCTGCCACACATGCACCATGCCTGGCCAGGTGTGGAGCGCGACCGGAGAGCCGGCAGCCTTTGCCCTGGCGGCATAGCGACGGGCATTGTCCAGCAACATCTCGGTGTCGCTGGCCTGTATCAGTGTTGGTGGCAGGTCCCTCAGGTCCCCGCGCAGTGGCGAGGCAACAGGACTTGTCGGTGACACCCGGAATGCCGCCAACGTGGCCCACCAGATCACTGGCAGGGGGATTTTCGACAAGCCGCCGAACACAGGCCCGAGCAGGGGATCGGTACCAATGTTGTTGCGATTGCTCGGCGCCGTCAGGGTCAGATCGGTGGAAGGCGAAAAAGCGATTGCGGCGTCGGCCTGTCGCAGGCCATTGTCACGAATCCACGCAATGAGCCCCAGGGTATGACTGCCGCCGGCCGAATCCCCGGCGATCAACATAAAGTCTGAAGGCTCGTCACCGTCCGGCCCGTGCTTCAGCAGCCAGGAGTAGGCATCCCGGCAATCCCGGACACCGTCCATGAAACGGTTCTCAGGCATCAGCCGATAATCCACGGCAAAAACAGCGGCACCAGTGATCGCCGACAGCCTGTCCGTAATCGCCCGATGGCTTCTGGGGCTGCCGGCAGCCCAGGCACCCCCGTGGATGTACAGAACTCGCCGCCGCGTATCGCAACCCGGGGCCAGGACCCACTCTCCCCTGGGCGATGCGTTGAAACGAAACTCGGAAGCCAGTTCCAGCCCTTCACTCAGGCCATCCATGTGCTTGCGGAGCGCCATCAGTCTTGCCTTGCCCCGAAGTCCCCGGGAGGACTCGCCCATCTCCCGGATGCGCCCCAGTACCTCGCGATTTGCCGGGCTTGGTTTGCCCTCCCGAACCGGAGGATTGTCTCCGTCCAGATGCGACAGATCCTCAAGCCGGAACAGCAGAAACGTTGCGGCAACAATGAATACGATGACGGCAAGAATAATCCAGAGCATGGTCGATCCGTACATTATTGGCCCCTCATTGCGGGGCGAACTATCCTTTAGATAATACTCGCAGATTTGTCCCGGTTCTGCCCGGAACGGTCACAGAAGGAGTCGCGTGTTGCAAATTGCCTATCGGGCCAAAGACATAACCGAAGCCCACATCGTGGCAGGTCTGTTGGAAGCCAACGGTATTGAGGCTTATGTGGGCGGCCACTATCTCCAGGGGGCAATGGGCGAGATCGGTGCCGCAGGTTTCAGTAATGTCCATGTCGATGACGAGGATCTCTACCGGGCACGACAACTGGTGTCAGAGTATGAGCAGACTTCCGGTGGCAGTGTCAGCCGCGCGGTCAGCGATGATGAGGATCGCCCCGACCACTACGCGCGCTGGTTCCTGTTCGCCCTCGCCATCCTCACCCTGATCCTGCTGCAGATCTACTGACTGATCGATCTGGTGTCAGCGGGCGTAGCCCTAACCACATATTACAAGCAACAGGAGACGAATCTTATGGCAGACCAACCTGTAATGCTGATCACCGGCGCGTCGTCGGGTATTGGTGCAGAGACAGCGCGAGCAGCGGCGAAAGAAGGTTATCGTCTGGTGCTGGCGGCCCGTTCCGAAGACAAGCTCAAAGGCCTGCAAGAGGAACTGGGTGGCGAGGACACGGTGTTGACGGTGCAGTGTGACGTCCAGAACGGTGATGATCAGAAGAACATGGTCGACCAGGCTCTGAAAACCTTTGGCCGTATTGATGCGGTGTTTGCAAATGCCGGCCGGGGCGGTGAGCCGGGCGGATTCAGTGGCGCTGATCCTGAGGTCTGGAAGGACATGATCCTCACCAATATCTACGGTGTCGGGCTCACGCTTCAGCACTGCATGCCAGCACTCAGGGAGAGCAAGGGCCACTTGCTGCTTACCGGCTCTGCGGCAGGCCGTGCCACTATCCCCGGTTCCATGTACAGTGCGACCAAGTGGGCGGTTTCCGCCATTGGCTATGGTGTTCGTGAGGAGCTTCGTGGCTCCGGTATCCGCGTTACCCTGATTGAGCCAGGCATGGTAGACACGCCTTTCTTCGATGAACGTCCTGGCCACGCACTGAAGCCGGAAGACATTGCCAATGCGGTCATGTATGCCGTGGCGCAACCGGCACATGTGGATGTCAACGAGATTCTTGTCCGGCCCACGCCCAAGGTTGAGTAAATCAGCAGATCAGCCACAAGGGAGGTTGTTTTGAGCCAAACAGATCGCGTCGCATTGGTAACCGGGGGCGCTCGGGGCATCGGCCGGGGCATTGTACTTCACCTGGCCAATGCCGGTTGGAAAGTGGCGTTCTGTGATACCGACAAGGCCGTGGGTGAGCGGTTAGCCTCCAGTGCCGAGCACCAACTGCGCTTTCTGCCCGGCGATGTGGCTTCGGAAACCGACGTGGAGCGTATCGTTGCCGAGACTCTCCGCTGGAGCGGTCGCCTGGACGCCGTTATCAACAACGCCGGAATCGCCAATCCGGAGACCGGACCGGTGGAGGAGCTGAGCCTGCATCAGTGGCAGCGCCGGCTGGACGTGAACCTGACCGGGCCTTTTCTGGTCACCAAACACTCGGTGCCGCACCTTCGAAAGACGAAAGGCGCTATCGTAAACATGGCCTCGACAAGGGCGCTTCAATCCGAGCCAAACACTGAGGCGTACGCCGCCACCAAGGGAGGCATTGTGGCGCTGACCCATGCCCTGGCCGTGAGCCTGGGGCCGGATGTCCGCGTTAACTGCATCAGTCCCGGCTGGATTGATACGCGGGCCTGGCAAGGCGGCTCAGAACAGGTTGAGCCGCTCTCCGAAACCGATCACTTGCAACATCCGGCGGGCAGGGTAGGGCAGCCCGGCGATATCGCCTCATTGGTGGCTTACCTGATATCTCCTGAAGCTTCGTTCATCACTGGTCAGAACTTCGTGGCGGATGGCGGCATGGTACGCAAAATGATCTACGAGGAATAAGGCTTTGCCACGGATCTTCTTCGGGCTGGAGCTTCCGTCTGATATCAAAGAGCGGTTGCTGGAAGTCAGGGCCAATGTGCCGGGGGCTAAATGGCAGAGTGCCGAACAGTTGCACATCACGCTGCTGTTCCTGGGACGTGTGGAAGAGAACCGCCTTGAAGCGGTGGTTGGTTCTGCCCGTGCGATTCAACCAAAACCTTTCGTGCTGGAAGTCTCTGGCCTGAGGTGTTTCGGCCAGTCGCGGAGGCCGCGGAACCTTTGGGCCGGCGTTCAGCCGGCAGCGCCGGTGGCGGCTATCCATGAGGCGCTCGGGCAGCGAATGGAGAAACACGGGTTTGAGGCGGAACGCCGATCCTTTCTGCCGCATATTACCTTGGCCCGGTTCAAGCGACAGCCGGGCTCTGTTGAGGGCCTGCTGGCCGAACAGGGAGCATTCGTGTTCGGCCAGTTTGCGGTAACCGAGTTCGCCCTGTTCGACAGCAAACCGGGCCCGGCTGGGTCTGAGTATCGTGTCATCGAACGCTTCCCGCTGAGTGGGCCCGGGTAACGGATTTAGCTTGACGAAAAGCCGTCGCTCCACCAAAGATGAGGGCAAATCAACGCCTTTGCCGAGGTGTCTATGTGTCCCCCGTTTTCCGATCCTGATCAGCGCCTGTATGTCCGCAATGCCACGCTGGCAGACATTCCCGGTATCATCCAGCTCAGTCGTCGGGTTTATGAAGGTACCGGCATGTACGGCTACACCAAGGGACCGTTGACCGGGCAGATCAATACCTTTCCTGACGGGCAGTTTGTTGCCATGCTTGGCGACACCGTGGTCGGTTACTGTGCCACGTTCCGGATCGCCGAAGAGATCGCCCTGGCCGCTCACGACTGGACTTCCATAACCGGCAATGGCTATGCCTCAAGGCATGATCCGGAAGGCGACTGGCTCTACGGAATGGAAGTCTGTGTTGATCCGGAATGCCGTGGCTACCGCATCGGTGAGCGGCTATATAACGAGCGCAAGCAGTTATGCCAGACGCTGGGGTTGCAGGGTGTGGTCTTCGCCGGGAGATTGCCGAGTCTGCGCCAACGCCTCAAGAAATTCACCAGTGTCGAAGAATACGTCGAAGCGATCCGAAGCAAGGAACAGAAGGATCCGGTGCTGTCTTTCCAGCTCCACCAGGGATTCGAGGTACACGGCATCATTCCGCATTATCTGGACGCCGACCACGACTCCATGGGCTATGGCATTCACCTGGTCTGGCGCAATCCGAAAGTACCCCAATCCGAGAAAAACGGGCGCAGGAAACGTTACGGTCAGCGCATGCGCGATACTGTACGCATTGGCACGGTTCAGTATCAGCAACGCCCGGTAGCGTCGTTCGATGAATTCAGTGAGATTGTCCGGTATTTCGTGGACGTTGTTTCCACCTACAAAGGCGACTTTGTGGTGTTTCCGGAGCTGTTCACCCTGCAGCTTCTGTCCATTGAGGCCCGCAAAGGTAGCCCCGCCGAGACCTTTGCCGCCGTTACTCATTACGCCGAGCGCTACCGCGAACTGATGCGGGATCTGGCGTTGCGCTACAACATCAATATTGTGGCCGGCTCCACCCCGGTCCGTGAGGAAGACGGCACCATCAGGAACATGGCGTACGTGTTTCTCAGGGATGGCCAGCTGTTCAGCCAGCCGAAAATCCATCCGACGCCCAATGAGGCCTTTTGGTGGAACGTGCAGGGCGGCAACCGAGTCAGCGCCATTGAGACCGACTGTGGCACCATTGGTGTGCTGATTTGCTATGACGCGGAGTTTCCGGAGTTGACCCGGCATCTGGTGGATCAGGGCGTGCATATCATCTTTGTGCCCTTCTGCACCGACGAACGGCAAAGCTATTTGCGGGTGCGCTACTGCTGTCAGGCCAGGGCCGTTGAAAACCAGGTCTACGTGGTGTTGTCCGGCAACGTGGGCAACCTGCCGAACGTGCCGAACATGGAAATTCAGTACGGCCAGAGTTGCATCCTTACACCCTGCGACTTTCCGTTTGCCCGGGATGGCATTGCCGCTGACACCGAACCCAACGTGGAAACTGTCGCTTTTGCCGATCTGCGCCCGGAAGTGCTGATCACTGCCCGCAACAGTGGTACCGTGAAAAACCTTCAGGACCGCCGGCACGATCTTTACAGCGTGACCTGGCGTGGGGAGTGAATCGAGTCGACAGGAGTGTCGTTTTGCCCGATAAAGGGTCCGTACAGCCCAGACGCATCGGACGTAGGCTTTTCTGGATCGGTGGCCTGGCACTGTTCGCCTGGCCCCTGGCAGTTGCAGGTTGGTCGTTCGCTATTGAACAGGGCTCGTTGGGCATGGCGTTGCCGGATGTCCGGTCTGGTGGTTGGGAAGTCACCGGAAGCCAGGCTGATATCAGGCCCTCTGTCACGGCCGATAGTGAGTCTGCGATCATCGAATTTGCTCCTTCCTCCCTGATTGTCACGGAATATCTCGCCTATACCGGGGCGGGGCAGCCGTTGAAGTTCAACACTCTGCGCACAGACCTCAGCAATTCCACCGTCACCTTGGACTATGGCGCGTCAGGGTCCTGGGCAGACCGCATTGCGATTGATGGCGATATCGCCGTTTCTGCCACCCGTGTTGAGCATCCGATCCTGGTGCCGCAGGCATGGAACTTCGAGGGAAGGGCAGAAGGCCGCCTGGCCGAACTCCGCGTCCAGGGAAGGTTGGTTTCTGACTCTGGTTTCACCGCCGATCTCGACGTCCAGCTTGATCCCGATGGCGGCGTTTCGGTTGCCATCGAGTCTGTTATCGACGGTAAACAGGGCGTTCGGGCCCTGTCAGACACTCTGTCTGGCTGGCCGGATCTTCTGACAGTCGATTCCGGCAATGCCCGCCTTTCGATGGAAGTTTCTACCGGCAGGGGCGGTGAGCTTGAAGCCAGTGGGATCGCGGATTTGCAGGATGTCGGGGGTGTGTATAACCGCACGGCCGTGTCCGGACTTTCCGGCCGGGTACGGGGATCTCTGGAGAATTCGCAGGTAGCGGCCAGTTTCAGGGACCTGGCCGTTGTTGAGATCAATGCCGGCATCCCCGTCAGCTCGGTTCGGTTCTCGGCTGACTACAAGGCCCCGATGACGGAACTGCTGGCTGGAACTCTGGAGGTCCAGCAGGCCAGAGCCCGGTTCCTTGAAGGCACGCTAAGGGTGCCGCCAGCGAGGTACGAGTTAAGAGCTGGCTCTGGTCGCATCCCTGTGGACGCGGAGGATATCTCCCTTGGCCGGCTGATGGAGGTGTACCCGGCGGATGGGCTCTCCGGCAGCGGGGTTCTTCGCGGGCGCATCCCTCTGGGTATCAGCAGGGATGGCTTGCAGGTAAGTAACGGAAGTGTGTCAGCAATCGACCCTGGAGGGCGTCTACAGCTGCCAGCGGACAAGCTCCAGGCAATGCTGGGTGGCAACCAGGCCATGGACCTGGTGGTTCAGGCGTTGCAAAACTTTCACTATTCAGTGCTTAGCAGCACGATAGACTACGATGAACAGGGTAAGTTGACGCTGGGCCTCCGGCTTGAAGGCAAAAACCCGGAGCTCAGGGGCGGGCAGCCAATAGTGCTCAATGTCAATCTTGAGGAAGACATTCCCGCGCTGCTGACCAGTCTGCAGTTGAGTGGCCGGGTGAATGAAGCCGTAACCAGACGTGTCCGGGAGTTGCTGCAGGAATCCGGTGAGGAGACAGCACCATGAGAAAACTCTTGCGGCCCGAAAGGCCGCCATTTCCGAGAATACTGATGATAGCGATGCTGCCACTGGCCATGGCGGCCTGTACACCCACAGTGCAGATGGCAGCACCCAAAGAGCCGATTACGGTCAACCTGAACGTGAAAATCCAGCACGAAATCTACGTGAAAGTGGATAAGGAAGTGGATGACCTGTTTAGCGAACAGGGCTTGTTCTGACTGTGTCCGGAAAGTTTGAGGGGTTGAAGATGAAACGATTGATACAGATGTTTGCGCTGGTTCTGGCGTTCGGTATCAGCGCCTCCGTGCTTGCCATGGGGCTGGATGAAGCCAAACAGAAGCTGGACTCGGTCAAGCAGCAGGGCCTGGTTGGAGAAACGCCGACAGGCTATCTGGAGGTGGTGCGTGCCGAAGGGCAGGCCAGGGAAGTGGTGGAAGCCATCAACAGCGCCCGCCGGGATGAGTACAAGCGGATCGCCGAGAAACACAACATTCCCGTCACCCAGGTGGAGACCGTTGCGGGCAAGAAGGCCATTGAGAAGACGCCGGCCGGCCAGTACGTGCAAATGGGTGGCAAGTGGGTGAAAAAATAGCCCCAAGAAGCCAGTCGCACACCCCGCTTAACGTTTAACGCTCTTCTGCCTTGGCTTGCCGCCTTTGGGCCGTTTGCCTGGAGCGGGTTTTCCTTTCGGGCCTGATCGCCGAGCGCCGCCGGGCTTGCCCGGTGCCGATGAAGGTCCAGGCTTTCTATTGGACTGTGGTTTGGTCTTCGCCCCGGGCTTCTTTTTTGCAGGCTTGCCAGAGTTGGGCGGCGCCTCTGACGACGAATCCCGGATGGCATCGAACAGCCCGGTCAGCTCTTTCTCGGTAAGGTCCCGCCACTGGCCCACTGCAAGCCCTTTCAGGCTCACGTTCATGATCCGGATACGTTCGAGTTTGGTAACCTCGTAGCCAAAATACTCGCACATCCGACGGATCTGGCGATTGAGGCCCTGAACCAGGGTGATCCGGAAGACAAATCGTGACTCCCGCGACACCTTGCACTTTTTCGTCATGGTTCCGAGGATCGGCACACCATTGGCCATACCCTCCACGAATTGCCGGGTGACGGGCTTGTCGACGGTAACCAGGTATTCCTTTTCGTGGTTGTTGCCCGCCCGCAGTATCTTGTTGACCAGGTCGCCGTTGCTGGTCATAAAGATGAGGCCCTGGGAGTCCTTGTCCAGGCGTCCGATCGGGAAGATGCGTTCGCTGTGACCTACAAAACGCTGGATATTGTGTTTCTCCGCGCTGTCCGTGGTACTGACGATCCCTACCGGTTTGTTCAGTGCAATGAACACGAGATCTTCCTCAGCCCGTGGCTCGATCACCTGGCCGTTCACCTTGACTGTATCACCCGGAAGCACCTGGTCGCCCACGGTCGCCCGTTTGCCGTTGATGTAGACGTTGCCTTGCTCGATGTCGCGGTCAGCCTCCCTGCGGGAGCACATACCGCTTTCGCTGATGTATTTGTTGAGCCGGGTGGAATTGCCAGAGGTCATCGGGAGTCCGGTTGCCAGTGAGAATGTCGGGCATCATATCAGTCTGGAACACCGGTCGCAGCAGGGCTGGTTCTTTCTAACCGTCTCTGCCATTCTTGGCGGCGCCTTCAACCAATCAAACAAAAAAAGACCATCATGGAAAAGACACGCATCACCATTGTTGCCGTTACCTGCATTGCTCTGTTCTTCCTGACCAATTACCTGTTCCGGTATCTGATCGGATTTACCGGGTTGCTGGCCTCATTGGTCATTGCGGCCCTGATTGCCGTCTACATGAGCTTCTCGGTGGCCCGGACCCTTGAGCGTTTGCCAATGCCGGAGGAGCGCTCACGGGCGTTATGGATTTATGGCGGTTTTCTCGGAGCCCTGTTCGTCGCTTTCGGCGCCTGGATGTTCCTGGATGCCGGGATGGATGCGGTCACCCTTGCCACCCTGTTTGTTCACTATTTGCCCTATCCGGCTCTCGCGCATGCGCTGCTATCGGATAAGGCCGTCGGGATGTTCCTGAAGAAGGATCGTTCTGGTGGCTAAAATGTTATAATATAACACCTAAAGTCTCCAAGGAGTGCCCTCGGCGCCATGACGAAACCTATTCCTACCAGCCTGATCCTCGGCTTTCTGGGTGTTGGTAAAACCACCGCCATTCTGGATCTGCTGAAAAACAAACCGGAAAACGAGGTCTGGGCCGTTCTGGTCAACGAATTCGGCGAGGTGGGCATTGATGGCGCCATGCTGCAGACCGAGGGCGCCTTCATCAAGGAAATACCCGGTGGCTGCATGTGCTGCGTGGCCGGCCTGCCGATGCAGATCGGGCTCAACCAGCTGATTCACAAGGCAAAGCCCGACCGCCTTTTGATTGAGCCGACCGGGCTCGGTCACCCCTCCCAGATTCTGGACACCCTGACCAGCGAACACTACCAGGATGTGCTGTCGATGGGGCCGGTGATCTGCCTCGTGGACCCTCGCAGGCTCGAGGAGCCGAAAGTGCTGGGCAATGTGCAGTTCCGGGATCAGGTGGCTGCGGCGGATATTCTCGTTGCCAACAAGACTGATCTTTGCACGCCGGAGCAATTGGCTCATTTTGATGAGTGGGCCTCACAACTGGAACCCGCCAAGCGGGCGATTCACCACACGCGCTTCGGGCATCTGGCACCGGGCTGGCTGGACGGCCAATCGGATGCTTTGCCGGTGACCGATCCGGAAGCTCACCATCACCACCATCATAAGGCTGCATCGCCGGCCCCCGCTATTGATGACGAGCCCTGGCAACAGATTACGAATCAGGGGCAGGGGCACTTCAGTGTTGGCTGGCGGATTCATCCGGACCTGATTCTGGACGAGAACGCATTGCTGGTGATGGCCATGGACGCGGCGTTTGTTCGCTTCAAGGCGGTCGTCCACACCGACGACGGCTGGCGGGCAATCAATGTTGTTGATGGCGCCCTTACGGTTATTCAGGGCGAGCCGCAGGCCTGTAGCCGGGCGGAAATAATCGCGTCTGATCAGATTGATGCCCGGGAACTTGATGCCCGGATGCGGGCGGCCGCAGGTCTGGATCCGAGGTGAACGAGTGAGCCTGTGTCCGGTGTGTGAGGAGGGCAGTCTCTCGAAGTTCCGGGTGGTCAAGACCCAGCGTTACCTTCGATGCGATGTCTGCCAGGCCACGGTGATGGATGCGTCCTGCCGGCTATCGCCAGAGCAGGAACGGGACATCTATCGGCTCCACGACAATGATCCATCTGATCCGGGTTACCGGAAATTTCTCTCGAAACTGACGGCACCTCTTCTTGAGCGTCTGCCACCGGGCGCCAGCGGCCTGGATTTCGGCTGTGGTCCTGGCCCGGCTTTGGCGCAGATGCTTGAGGCGGAAGGCATGGACGTCAGTCTCTACGATCCCTACTTTTTTTCATCGACGGCCGTCTTCGATCAAACCTACGATTTCATCACCTGCACCGAGGTGGTCGAGCATCTCTACGCGCCGGCAGGCGTCTTCAGGGATCTGGACCGAATGCTACGGCCTGGTGGCTGGCTGGGCGTGATGACCTGCTTCCAGACCGACGATGACCGGTTCGACAACTGGCACTATCGCCGCGACCCGACCCATGTGGTTTTCTACCGGGAATTCACCTTCAAGCTGCTGGCCAACCGGTTTGGTTGGCATCTGGAGATACCGAGAAAGGATGTGGCCTTGTTCCGGAAGCCAGCCTAGGGCTCTTTCTGCGAGCAATCGGGTAGTGCAGGACAGTGTTCTGCGGATGTGGCACCGTCATGACTCAGCAATTCCGACTGACCGAAACGATCCGGTGCCAGAGACGCCGCACATCTTGCGGCCTGCTTTGCCGTCCCCGAGCAGCCGCTTGCCTTCAGTGCGAAAGCAAGGTTGTTCCAGCCCTCGGCGAACTCCGGAAAACGTGTTGCTGCGCGCAGGAAATGGCCTCTTGCCTCATCCTGGCGGCCCAGTTGCCAGGCCAGGTTGCCTCTGGCCATGGTGGCCGTCGGTTGGTCCGGCCAGGTCATCTCGGCCGTCTCATAAGCGATGCCAGCGGCGGTGGTTCGCCCGGTTGTTTCAAGGTCATGGGCGGATTGCAGAAAACGAAGTGTTTTTGCGGTCGCAGGCACCCGGTCCGGCGGCAGAATGGTTACGGCCC
>ERZ724563.215-NODE-215-length-11655-cov-3.982304_pt1 | contig 11655 bp, 10 predicted proteins | sample MGYA00375857_ERZ724563 | MGnify/ENA primary metagenome ERZ724563 (study PRJEB28725, sample SAMN03264850) | marine sediment metagenome | biome: marine pelagic biome; feature: marine oligotrophic desert; material: marine snow | place: Pacific Ocean:North Pacific...
CCACTGAACTGGTCGCTCAACTACAAAACAATATGGTGCCTGATCTGGTCAGAAAATATCCTGGATTAGATATCCATTTTGCCGGAGAGGCTGAAGAGCAGGCTGAGACAGAATCATCGATGGTGCATGTGTCACTGATTGCACTTCTAGTGATATATATGCTTTTGGCTATTCCGTTACGTTCTTACATTCAGCCAGTTTTGATCATGACAGCCATCCCGTTTGGCATTGTTGGTGCAATACTGGGTCACTGGGTTAACGATCTGACCTTAGGTATCTTATCATTGAATGGCATCATTGCTCTCAGTGGGGTTGTGGTGAATGATAGTTTGTTATTGGTATCTCGCTTTAATGATATTCGGCATGATTATGATGATATTAAACAAGCCATCAGTATTGCTTGCCGAAGTCGCCTACGCGCGGTTTTGTTAACCTCAGTAACAACTTTTGCTGGACTGATGCCACTATTGAGTGAAACGTCACGTCAGGCACAATTTTTAATCCCGGCAGCCGTTTCCTTGGGCTACGGTATTATGTTTGCAACAGTCATCACCTTAATTTTTATTCCGAGTTTATTGATGATTCAAAATGATGTTCTCGCATTATTTAAACGAAAACCAGCTACACCAGCTACTGAGGTAAATTAACCATGTTTCATGTTTTATTAATAGAGGATGACCTCGACCTAGCTGAAACAGTCATTGATTATCTCAGTCTTGAAAGTATCGAATGTGATCATGCCAGCAATGGTATCGCCGGCTTACAGTTCAGCCAACAACATCAATATGATGTTCTATTACTGGACTTGAATCTGCCAAGAATGGATGGATTGACGGTCTGTGAAAAGTTACGTGAACAAGGCTATGACGTGCCTATTCTGATGCTAACAGCGCGAGATCAGCTCAGAGACAAAATCACTGGCTTTAATGCGGGTACTGACGATTATCTGGTTAAACCATTTGAACTGGATGAACTGGTTGTACGCATTCAGGCTCTCGCACGACGTCGTAGTGGTCAAGTTCAACGCTTACAATGTGATGATCTCATCATGGACCTTCAAGCTAAAACAGTCTCTCGCCGAGGACTAAGTTTAAAACTCTCTCCCACCAGCTGGCAGCTATTAGAAGTATTAATGCGCGCCTATCCTGGTGTGGTGACTAAACAAAAATTAGAAGCGGCTATTTGGGGTGATACACCACCAGATAGTGATAGTCTGAAAGTGCATATGTTTCACCTAAGAAAAGCAGTAGATGCACCTTTTCATAAAAATCTTATTCACACCATTTCCGGACATGGATTTGCATTAAGAAATGAAACTTAAGCTCAGCCTCAAGCTCTCTATTGCATTATCTTTTCTGATTTTAGGGATGACTATTGTCAGTGGTTACTCCCTGCTCAGTGTCCATTTCTTTTTTCGTGGCATGGATAACATCATTTCAGCCAATATGGAGAATGCAGCTGAAGAGTACCTCAATGCCCATAAACAAGGAAATATGAATCCAAGTAATCTTGATAATTACACCGTCACTCAAACTTGGGAAGCGCAAACCGAACAAATAAAAACCTTATTTAAAGAACCCAAACGGCTTGGGGTACTAGAAAAGCACCATCAACACAGTAAGCAAGGAAAACGTTCTCGCGTGATGTATTTCCTGATTAAGTTGAGAGTAGAAGGTCAAAGTTATTATGTCAGTCGTGTTTTTACCAAAGCAGACGCATCCCCTCTAGTTGGTCAAAATGCCAGACAAAGCCGCCAATTTATTCTGAGTCTGAGTATAGGTATCACGCTACTCCTTGCTTTAGTGACATGGTTATTAATGAAACGTTTATCTCAACCCGTATCAAAACTAGCCAATTGGACACATGAACTGACCCCAGAGACATTAAAACGCCCGCCTCCTGACTTTGCTTATCCCGAACTCAACGAGATGGCCGCCTTAATTCAAGGGTCATTATCATCCGTTAATGAGGCTATGGAGCGAGAACAAAACTTCTTGCGTTATACCAGTCATGAATTACGCACCCCCATCAGTGTTATTCGTAACAATATTGAATTAATACATAAACTGCAGCAGAAACAGCCCGCTGACCTCAACGAAAAACAACAAGACATTATTGAACGCATCGATCGTGCTAGCCTCACTATGCAACATCTATGTGAAACCCTGTTATGGCTGAACCGAGAAGAAACAGAGTCTCTGGCAAAACAAGATTTCCGTCTCGATGAGCTGATTCATAGTCTTGTTGATGAAATGCGTTATTTGCTGAAGAACAAACCCGTTGATGTCAAAGTTGAAACGACTGAATCGACGCTATATGCATCATCCGCGGCAGCCAGAATCATTATCGGTAACTTAATAAGAAATGCGTTCCAGCATACCTGGGATGGTCATGTGGTGATTCATCAACACAAACATACAGTCACTATCCGTAACCAAAGCTCGCCATCTGACAAGGAGAGTGTTGAAAATGATCAAGGGTTTGGTCTAGGCCTGCAGCTAACGCAGCAACTGTGTAAAAAATTGGACTGGCCATATCAAAACCAAGTGAATCCTGACGGACACTATGTGACCCTTACGATTGTGACGATGAATCCACATCAACAAGAAGTAACACAATAAACGTCGTACCCTGACCAGGTTCAGAACTCACGCTAATCGATCCCTTTAACACCTGGGTCACCCACTGATGGCAGAGATGTAACCCTAATCCTGTATGACCGGCTCCCCTCGCCCCTGTCACAAAGGGATCAAAAATCGTTGTCAGCTGCTCGACATCAATCCCATGACCATCATCAGACACACTGACAGATATATCATTCATAGACGTCTGTATGACTTCAATGTGGATATGTCCATTATTACGTCCAGCAAACCCATGTGAAATGGCATTGCTAATAAGGTTTTCGAATAACTGCGAAACAATACCAGCGTAACTCTGTATCACTAACTGTTTCGGTCCCACGATATCCAGATGGATGTGCTGCTGTTTCAATCTATGCTTAGACGTGGTGGCGACATCATTTATCACGGTCATCAAATCAAATTCCGTTGGTTCATCCGTGTGTCTATCAACGGCTAAACGTTTAAAGCTCTTCACAAGTTCCGCCGCTTTAGCGATGTTTTTCCTGGCCAAGGCAGTGGTCTCAGCTGAATGGGTCAGATAATCTTCTAATTCGCTCTTTCTCAAGCCATCGCTCATGGCCTGTTGTAATTGCTCACGTGCAGAGTCAAGGCTGGATAATGTCAGGGCAGCACCACCAAGCGGGGTATTAAGCTCATGTGCTAAACCGGCCACCATCATCCCCATTGACGATAGTTTACGTAGCTCAACCAGGGTATCCTGCATTTGCTGTTGTTGCTCATATGCCAGTTGCAGTTGCTGATTAGACTTGGCTAATGCTTCTTTCTCGACAGCCAGCTGTCTGAATAAATCATATTGCTTACGACCATCATAGAGAAATCGCCCAATCAGAAATAACAGAATAATGAGCACTAAAAAGGTCGGAATAAATACAATCAGAGCAACCCTTTGCTTCAGAGAGACTAGTAAATCAGGTGCTGAGCTATCAATAAAAAATAGACGATGCCGATTAGCTGAGCCATTTTCACCGATATCTATCACGCTATAGCTTATTAATCTTGAGCCGTGGATGAAGTTATGTAATTGCCGTTGTTCAAGTATGCCCTTAATCACTTCCGGGCTTAGTAGTCGTTCTGTTCTGACAACATAGTCAGTATAGGATCGGAATGCCATCGAAGGGTTGGGGTGCATCACCCAATAACCTTCATTATCGATAATACGCAGTTTATTATCTTGCTTCTGATTCAATGACTCAAACATGTCATTCAACAGAAAATTAATGACAAGCACACCATCATATAGACCATCTTGCTTACCTGTTCGCATGACGGCTCGGATCGTTTTTTCGAGAGGTAATACGATTTGTCCATTTTCAATATTTGGATTGATGGCAGAGATATAAACTTCATCCGGTTCCAATCTCATACCAGCCTTCACATATTGCCGTTTCGATTTATTTTGTAATGCTTCAGGAGCAACCTTAATCACATCCTTATCAGATATGTTCATTCTCAGCTTTTCAACGCCATTTTCATCGAGCCATCTCAATTGACTGATATGAGAAGAAACGTTGGAAAAATCAGTAAACACATTTTCCAATGACTGATAATCAACCGGCATACCAGCTTGCAATGCTTTTTCAAACTGTTGGTTGTAACGAAGTAAGCGAATCAGCTGATGGATATGGCCCAGCTCTCGCGAGAAAGTATTCACAGCATTGTCCAATCTGCTTTGCTGTGATTCAAAATAAGGCTGGTAGTTGGACTCAAAAATATGCCAATAAATGTGATAACTGAAAAAACCAGCAAGCCCCAAAATAGGAATATAAATAAGGATTAAGCTGCGCCATACATATCTGAAAACATATGGCACACGAAAAGAGGCCGATTCAGTCATGGCTAAGAATTCGCCATTGCCCATTGAACTGCCTCATCAATGGGCATAGGACGAGCATAGAAATAGCCTTGTCCAATGGTGCAGCCTAACTCAATAAGCTTATCTCTTTGTAATGCTGTTTCCACCCCTTCAGCAATGACTTTCATACCAAAGCGTGTAGCTACCCGAATGATCATATCCACGATATGTTCAGAAGAAGATTTTTCACCGAGATACTGCACAAAAGATTTATCAATCTTGAGTGTGGTGGCTGCTAATTCTGTGACATGTGACAGGGATGAAAACCCAGTACCGAAATCGTCAATACTGACATCCATGCCCAGCTGGATCAGCTTGCGTAATGTGGCGGAAACCTCTTCGTAATTTATCATTGCCAAGGTTTCTGTAATCTCCATATCTACTTGCTGTGGAGCCACATTTTCGGCGGCTAAAACCTCGAGGATGGAACTGGAAAAATCACTTAATAATAGTTCATGACATGAGACATTAAAGGAGATGGGTACCTGAATTCCGGCAGCTTCTAACTGTTTTATGGCTGAACAGGATTTTAATAAGATAACTCTATCGAGTTGCTCCACTAGCCCTGATGCTTCTGCGATAGGAATAAAAACACCAGGTGGCACCATCTCACCATTCGGTTTAAACCAGCGTGCCAAGGCTTCAAAGCCAACCAGTTTTCCTGTGTCCATATTGACTTTAGGCTGTAGATAAGCCTGTACTTCATCTCTGGTGAGACCAAGATTAAACTCATTTAACAAACGGATATGCTTTGAAAATATGGCCTCATTATCGAGAGAGACATGGTGGAAATGGCTACTACTTGTGGTGCGTAAACGTAATAAATGACTCTCCAACTGACCTAATAAACGCTCAGGACTGTGATTTAATGAGGGCGTGAGCTGCGCGGATACCGCCTAAGCAATCACTTTATGCTCAAGGTGTTGGATATGATTTTTTTTGCCTAAAATTTGTTCGAATTTTTCTGCCGTCAATAGCTGTGATTTTTCCAATAAAATGGCAAAAGCATCCCGACTGATGATGGCTATGGCTTGTATGCCAGTTATGTCTGACAATTCAGCATAGACAGTCTCAAGTAACTGAATGACAAACTTTTCTCCGAATGTCACCGTGATATCACTCAACCTATCGATCGAGATCAACACGATTTGAGCGTTATCATTCCAATAAGCTTCATTCTCAAGCTGTTTGCAGAACCAATTACGGTTATAGATACCTGTTTGCCAATGTTTGAATGCTAACTCATTAAGATAATCAGTGAGTGCAATATTTGAAAAGCCATTCGCAATGTTTTCAGCAAACACTTTCAGAAGATGAATATTAGACTCAGTCAACACATCTGTTGATTTCACAACAATAACGTAATAGCCAGGGTTGGGCTCTTGGAATGAAAAATACAATAAAGAAGAATGGCCATCAAATATATGCTGCTTTTGCTCTAACAGTTGTTGTATTCGTTTTAATAACAAATCATTTTCAATAGAAACGACAGGCTGGCCAATGTAAGGTTGATATTGGCCGGTAGCCGCTAAAACAGCAGAATCATTGTTAAGGTCAAGTGGATCAGACATCTTTAGACTCATAATGCCACCATCACTAATACCAATAATTTGATCAATCTGCTCCAGCACGGTTTGAGAGAAAGGTGATAAATCATGTTGACATGAAATCTTTTGTGACGCAGTCACAACTCTCTCCAAGCCCTGATGTGCATTTTTTAGCTCACTCATACGTTGCCAGGTCTTGAGGTTGCCATTCATAACATTAAATAAATGCTCTTCTCCCAGTTCAGTTTTACACCAGTAGTCATCAATATCATATTGCTCCATCACTGAGCGGTTGGGCGCCATACCAGGCTGCCCTGTTAATAAAATAATACGAGTGATGGGGTTCTGTAAGGTAAACCGAATATGATCAATCAGGCGTAAACCGGCATCGTCAGTTTCCATGACAACGTCAAGTAGGACAAGGTTAATATCGGGACGTTGTTCAAGCACGACTTTAGCTTGTTTCGCAGAGGAAGCGGTGAGGATTTCCAGTGTTTTGCCTTGAATAATCATTCTCGACAAAGCACTCACCAGAGACTGCTGAAAAATATCATTATCTTCAACCGTCAGAATTAACCAGCGTGACTTGGGTGATGTCGAGGAGTAATCAGTCTCTGTATCAAACTCGAAAAAAGAATTGTCTCGACTCATTTCGGATCATCCTTTGTGCAATTCAAGCCACGCTGTTTTTTAGGATTGTATTAATTCACTATTATTCTTATCGTCACAGTTTGTTACGTTCGTTATTTATCATTTCTACAGAGCTTAGTTAGCCAAAATTGCATACAACAATCAACCAAGCATTTATGTGGTTTTGTTAAAACTGAGCACGATAGTACTGATAAAACTGCTTAGCCGTTCTGCCACTGTGACTTCCTCGCCCCATGGCATATAGGCGTGCCGCTTCGTGTAATTGGCTCTTATCAGTATTGATATCGGCAAATAGAGTTTCAACTATAGCGAAATAATTTTCCCAGTTAGCAGGATAAAAAGATAAGGTGAGTCCGAAGCGGTCCGATAAAGCCAGTTTATCCTCTAAACTATCGGCATAATGCACTTCACCATCCACTACCCCGCTCAGCTGATTTTCAGACTGTTTCTCTGGCAATAAATGACGGCGGTTTGAAGTCGCATACAGACGCACATGCTCTGGGGGTAACTCAAGGCCACCTTCCAATAATGTTTTGAGTGGCTTATAACTGGATTCGCCGGCTTCGAAAGATAAATCATCACAGAAAATGATAAAGCGAAATTGCTCACTTTCTTGTTCTAGATCATCCAGAATTTCAGGTAAGAAGCCCAGATCATCTTTATCAATTTGTATAATTCGTAGGCCCTTTGGTGCCATTTCGTTCAGTAAGGCTTTAATGACAGAGGACTTGCCCGTACCTCTGGCTCCCCACAACAATGCGTGATTACTGGTTTTGCCTTCAAGAAAATGTTGCGTGTTAGCGATAATCGCTTGCTTTTGTCTGTCTATGCCTTGAAGCTCATCCAGACGAACAGGATCGAGGCGAACAACAGGTTTTAGTTTTTGACTTTTACTTCGCCAGATGGCGGCGTAAACCTGATGCCAATCAATGCGCATAAGCTATCCTTCATTTATTCAAATAAAGCTAGCATAGCATCATCTATGCTAGCGAAGAGAAGAAGACATATTTAATGCTTGATTGGTTCTCGTTGATACTCTGGCTCGACGTTTTTTGGCCCAGATAATGATGCCTGTGACACTAAAAATAGCTATCATCAATCCCATAATTGAGACCATAATTCGACCAGGCAAACCCAAAATACGACCAGAATGTAGAGGGAACTGGACTTGAATGAAAATATCACCTGCCGTGCCTTGCCCAGGTATCTTACCGCCGAGGTAGTCACCACTTTTACCATCGAAATAAAGCCACGGATTGCCTAAACCACCATCGCCATGATCATTCTCCGGCTTATAAAATCCCACGCCATAAACATCGTAATGAGACGCATAAAAAATCCCGCCTGCAGGATCTGAAATGCCTAACTTGTCGGCTTGTTGGCGTGCAATCGGCAGAATCTGTTCACGACTCAACTCGGCATTGATGGGTTCATCCAATGGTGTCGGTGTACGCTCATCAAAGGGTGTAGGCGTCAGCTCGGAGAAAACGGATAATACTGGACGCATCACCTCATTATTTAGATTCATCGAGATAGATGTCACCGCTAAAATCAGCACAAAGCCCCATAACCAGACGCCGCCAGAGCGATGAAGATCAAAGTTTAATTTGTAGCCGCCTTGTTTCCAACGGAACCGTAATGACTTCTTCCAGCTTTTTGCTTTTGGAAAACTTATCCATAAGGCAATGAAACTATCTATTGTCCAGACAATAGCAATAATCCCCATAAATAGAATACCGAGTTCCAAACCAAAACCATCCGGTATATGCATGCTGTAGTGAAGCTTATAGAGAAAAGGTAGGATGTTCTCGCGCGCTAGCGAAATCTCCCCCCACATTCTATTTGCCTGAACCTCAGAGGTCGCAGGATCGATGGCTACCTGATTAAAATCCACTGCAGCCGCTTTGCCAGTTTCAGGAACAGGTCTGGGCATGACTGTCATCATTAAACTATGCTCAGCCTCAATATTGAGCGGCATAAAGCTGACCATTAACTGTGGATTGTCAGCTTCAAACTTGTTAGCAAGAGATAAAGCATCAATTGCAGCAAAGTCCACATCTTGTGTTTTGGCTTTATATAGCTGTGGATTGAGCCATTCGTCCAGCTCATGGTCCCAGGAGATAATCGCGCCGGTAAGGCCGGCTATGAATAAAAACACAGCACTGGCCAGTCCAAACCAGCGGTGAATAAGTACTCCGATTGATCGCATATTAACCACCGTGAAACATATTAAAGCTGAACTTATGTATTAAGCTGGAAAGCAATCGGCACATTCACCTCAAGCTGAGACTGCAACATGTCATCCGGAAACGAAGGTAACGGTTGGGCTTTTTTTAACATGCTTATAACCGCTTCATCTAAACGCTTTGACCCCGAACTTTGTGTAATACGAAAATCCAACACATTGCCATCACGATCAACCACAAAAAACAGCTTGACGATCCCTTCTTCACCACGACGTCTTGAAGCCATGGGATAACGTTTGTGCTTGGCCAGTGTTGCAGCCAGCTCACTGTAGTAAGATTTTTGCGCTGCTATCTGACCACCACTCAACTGTGCACTTGCTTGCCCGGTTGTTTTCTTCTGGGCAGTCTGTTTATTCACGTTTGTACTGGTCGTTGTTGTCGCGACTGTTTGTTTTTTCACCGGCTTTTCTGCTGTGACTTCTTTTTCGATAAGCTCTTCAACCACTTTTTTTGGTTCTGGTTTAGGCTTGGTTTGTGCTTTTACCTTTGTTTCTGTTTTTTGTTTTGCCTCAACTTTTTTTGGCTCAGGCTCTACAACAGGTTCGGGTTCAACCACAGGTTCAGGTTCAACGACAGGTTCTGGCTCGACAACAGGTTCAGGTTCCGGCTCTTTTTCTGGTTCAGGTTCGGGCTCTGACTCCGTCGCTTTTTCTTGCGTTTTTTCTACGTCACCGAGGTCACCAAGCATACCCAGATCAATTTCTACACCTTGTAAGCCAGTTAGCTCAGCACCATCTTCTTCAGGCTGATAGGTAAAAAAGACGAAGCCAGCGGCATGAATAGCAACGGCCACCAAAAGCGCAAAGATCCAATAACGATTTTTTGTCATGTTAGTTCTGCTTGTTTTTGTGTCGCCAATGAGACACGCTTGATGCCAGACTGCTTGATTATGGTCAGCACATCTTGAAGCCTTTCCACCGGCAGATTGCCATCCACTTTAACTAAGATATGAAACGTATCTTTATCTTCTGTCGCTTCAAAACGTTTGTTGATGGTGGGTAATAGCGCCTCATCATCTGTAATTGCCTGCTCAATCGCTACTTGCCCATCTTCAGATACGATAATAACTAAGGGTTCTTCGACTTGCTTTGTTTCACTCGCAGATAAAGGCGGCTGTACTTTAATAGGGTCAGATTGACTAATGTGTCCTGCGACCATAAAAAATATGAGCATCAGAAACACAATGTTAATCAACGGCACCAAGCTGTCATCTTGATCAGGCTTTTTATGTTGAATCGACTGTCCGACTTTCATCAATTTATCCCTGCCAGGCTGACAGATTTAGCGCCTGCCTGTTTAAAGGCATCAAGCAGATCAATCATACTTTGTGTTTGAATACCTGATTTAACCTCAATGACATAGACAGCATCAGGATCTTGATTAACCACCGTAACCACAGAGTTTGCATCTTTTAAAGACAAGGTCATATTACCAATTTTGTATGTACCGTCATTTGACACGAGAGTGACGACACGCTGCTCACGAGATTCTGCCTGTGATTCACTTGGTGCCGACACATCAATTTGTCGCCACTGGATAAAGGTCGAAGACAACATAAAGAACAGCAACAGAATAAACACCACATCAATAAGCGGTGTCAGACTAATGGCTCTTTTATGTCTTGGCGGTTCTGTATTAAGCAGCATGGCGCATGGTATTGTTTTCAGCAGACACTGGCTTAGCAGGTGCTGTTGTGAAAATTTGGGTGACAGTGTCATTCATCAGCGATGCAACACGCTCAACTTTACGCTCCATCCAGTTATGTACTGTCACAACCGGTATGGCCACAGCCAGACCAACTGCTGTTGTTAATAATGCTTGCCAGATACCACCGGATAAAACAGAAGGGTCCACCTGATTCCCTGCAGCTTCCATTTGTTGAAAGGCGATAATCATCCCCAACACGGTACCTAACAGACCTAATAAAGGACTTAATGTAGCGATAACCTCCATTGGGCGAAGGTAGGCACGTAATTGATTGAGGCGCAGCGTAGCAACACGATCAAGCTCTTCTTTTAAGGTCGCAAGATCCATTTTATGTTGAGTTAGACCTCTAATCGACATCAGCACCAGCTCATCCACTGGTCGTTTTGGATTCAACATCATCATGGCTTCGGCAGCATCGCCTTTTTGCCAATGTTGAATAACAGACTTAAGGTGTTTGGAGGATTCTGGTCGCGTTGACATGAACTGCCAGAGTTTAATGAGTGTAATCGCTAATGCGATTACCGAAAAACCTGTCAGAATCCATACAACAGGTCCACCTACCTGCATGAACTCCACAAACTGTGTCATCGCATCTGCTTGCGGAGCCAACGTTGTTGGATCTGTACTAGTTAAAGCATCGGTCATTGCTGGCGAGACTGTACTTGGATCGGTATTTACGTCTGTCACTGCAGCGCCGTTATTACTGATATTCTCAGTTGTACCTAATGCGTCGTTTTCTTGAGCCATAAAATTCCCCTTTTCGAGCCAGCAATGATAATCGTTATCATTTACCTTATCAAGAGAGTTATGCCATATTTACAGCCGTGATTGTGTGAATTGACCTATATCTCATCCGTTAGAAGAAATTTTTTACTCATGCATAAAAAAAGGTTCATCGCACTTTAGCGGGAAAAGCTGCTTTTATCTTGAGGAAAAAGTAGTCTTTGTCCCGGTAACCATAGGCCATACGCTTAAGCACTTTGATCTTGTTGTTCATCCCCTCGAGC
>ERZ724563.216-NODE-216-length-11653-cov-2.773902_pt1 | contig 11653 bp, 13 predicted proteins | sample MGYA00375857_ERZ724563 | MGnify/ENA primary metagenome ERZ724563 (study PRJEB28725, sample SAMN03264850) | marine sediment metagenome | biome: marine pelagic biome; feature: marine oligotrophic desert; material: marine snow | place: Pacific Ocean:North Pacific...
GCACCCTCAGACACCAGGACGACCCTCACAAGGTCTACTCGCTGCGCTGCGTTCCACCTTGCAAGGCTCGCCCCGGCGTCTGCTTCGACGGGTGCGGTTGATGGGCGGTCGGGATCTCACGACAGGGCAGGGGCCTGGTCAGCATTCACCAACGATGTGGCGGCGAAGCCGCGCTGAATCTAAGTCGGGCTCTGCCCGATCCCGGCGGCATCCGGACAATCAAGATCATCACACTGCAAAAGACAAGTCTGGCGTTAGACGAAGATGCACAAAGAGGGCTGATTTATATGGGTTTTTATTCTTTGAAAGGTATACAAAGAGATTGACAAGCAGGACAGGAAAACCGATAATAATCACATGGTCAGCGGGGTGCTGGCCTCCGGGTTCGCCGCCGGTTATCGAGGCGAGTTAGGAGATTCCCACGATGGCAAAGCGCGACCTCTATCAAGAAATCACTTCAGAATTTTTGGCAGCCCTGAAAGAGGGTGTTAAGCCCTGGGTTTGTCCATGGACATCAAACGGATCTTTTGCCATGCCGGTAAACGGTACGACTGGCAAGCCGTACAACGGTATGAACGTTCTTCTGTTAGCCATGCGCGCACGCGCTGAAGGCTACCGATCAAACCAGTGGATGACCTTCCAGCAGGGCAAGCAGCAAGGCGCTTTTGTCCGTAAAGGTGAGAAGGGCACAACCTGTATTTTCTTTAAGCCGATGGAGAAAGAGAACAGCGACACCGGCGAGAAAGAATCCTATGCCGTGATGAAGGCTTTCACGGTATTCAATCGCGAACAGTTTGAAGGCTTTGAAACACCTGAGGTTGAGCCGACCTGGGCTCCCATCGAAGATGCAGAAGCGATCTGTGAGGCGTTTCCGATCGAGACTCGCCATGGGGGCGATCAGGCCTGCTATATCCCAAGCCTCGACATCATCAGAATGCCAACCCGTGAACAGTTCGCTAAGGGCGAGGATTACTATTGCACACGCCTGCATGAAATGGTTCACGCGACTGGTCACAAAAGCCGCCTGAATCGGGAATTGGTCGGTAAGTTTGGCTCTGACGCGTACGCCTTTGAGGAGCTGGTCGCCGAGTTGGGTAGCTGGATGATGTGCAGCCGGATTGGTCTACAGGGTGATTTGCAGCACAAGAGCTATCTGGCGCACTGGATCCGAATCCTGGACTTTGACAAGAAAGCCCTTTTCAAAGCGGCCACGTTGGCACAGAAGGCACACGATTTGTGTTTTGAGTACCTGGCAGCCCATGAAAGCGAAAGGGAGGACCAAGCCGCCTGAGAGGGCAAACAATGAAGGGCCGCGAGGCCCTTTTTTTGTGTCTGGATTTTGAGCTGGGCGTGGCCACCTGGACGGCGGCCACGCCGATCAAAGCGTTTCCGTCGATTGCTCAGTATTAGAGGATCCGAACGCGTTGTTCGACTCTTTCTCCACCGTCTTCTTTAACCTGGTTAATTCCTTCTCACCTTTGTCGACAGCTTCCTCAATGGCGTCTCTGATCAAAACAGAAAGATCAAACGATAGTTCGTCGTCAATTTCCTGGATCTGATCGCGTAGCTTATCGGCTCGGAGTTTGAGCGAGCGTGGCACCTTGGCTGAGACGGTTACCGTATCCTCGCGTGACTTAATAAATACTGACTGCTTTGCCATTTCGAACTCTCCTGGTCTACCTGTGGTTTACCGTTGGTTTACTGATAAAGATCCCGGTGCCTAAAACACCAGGATGGAGCAGGGGATTGGACCTCAGCGACGCGGTCGCCTTGGTTTCGTCACACCCTACGCAGCTGACGCTGCTTTACTCTATCCCTTGTGGCACAAGGGCTAGAGCGCATACGCCCTGTGGGCGATGCGGTATGCGCCTCCGAGTACGGGCCCTGATTTCAGTAGTGCTGGCGCGCATACGCTCTTTATACTAGTATATGAATAAATATAAAGCTATAAGGAGCCATAGCCGTGAGAGCTGTTTCAATTCGGGTGTCGGAAGAAACGATCGCATTCGTTAAACAGGAAACGAAAAAACGAGGGATCGCCACTGAGGCGGAAATGTGGCGCATCTTGATTGAGCGGGGTGTCGCTGCCAGCGAGGGTACCCAGGCGCAGATCGACGCGCTTATAAAGATTGGGGTCCAATCCCTATGTCTTACACAGAGGTTCGCGGGTGCTCAAAACGAAAGCTTGATTGCTGAGGCGCGAGAGGATGCTCGCTCAATGCTTGATCGGATGGGGATGATCTAGATGAGTATTTTCAGGGGCTCCAACATCGGTAACTTCACGCGCGGTGGTCAGACAACCATCCATTACTTGCGCATGATCTGGCAGGTTGTCGTCCAATTCTCCAGGCTCTGTTTGATCTTATTTGTACTGGCGATTGCGACGACCTATTGGGTCAAAACGACGCCCCTTGAGCGCTCATTGGCAGTCGGTTACATCGAAGCCTATGTGAAATATGAAGGGCTGAAGATTGACGATGCGACCGTATCTGTTACCTACCCCGACGGTCGTAGCCGGACTATTCCGGCGGTGGGTTTCCTGCGGAACCAGGAAATTCATCGAGTGCTAGATCGAAGCACACATGCTCTGGCCTTTGGCGTGGTGTTTGGGTTTCTGGCATTGGCGGTTTTTGGTTTTGTGGCCTGGCGATTCCTCAATAGCACTGGTGAGGACTTTGCCAACGAGGAATTTGTTCGTGGCGGGAAGCTAGTCGATTCAAAGGAGCTGACAAAAGCGATAAAGCGCACGACGAAAACAGGCGGAATGACCGTCGCGAATATACCGATCCCCAAGGATTCAGAGCCGGCTCACTTTTTGATTGTGGGTGCGCCAGGGACAGGCAAATCTGTCACCTATAAAGAAATGGCGGAGGTTATTCGGAAACGGGGTGAGCGTGCGATTTTCTACGACCCATCCGGCGAAATGGTCGAGAACTTCTATCGCGAAGGGCATGACGTGATCTTGAGTCCGTTTGACGCCAGGGGGCGTGCTTGGGACATCTGGACCGAGTGTAAAGAGGATTATGAGTTTGATCAGCTGGCGACCTCGTTCATTCCTGATCAGAAGTCTAACGATCCTTTCTGGGCTACCGCCGCGCGGATTGTTTTTGCAGCTATGGCTCGAAAGCTGGCAACCCATCCCCAGCGATCAAATAAGTTGCTAGTGGACAAAATTCTGAATGCCGATATGGAGGAAATTATCGGCTTTTTGAAAGGTACCGAAGGCGCGTCAATTCTGTCTGAAGGTGCTGAGAAAATGGCGTCATCCGTTCGAGCGGTTATGGCCACTTACATCAGACCGCTGAAGTACCTCCAGGATAATGGGCCGACGTTTTCTATCAAGGAATGGGCGCGCAATGACGATGGTGATCAGTGGGTCTTTATCACTCGAAAAGACGACCAAAAGGACGTTGTTAAGCCGCTAATAACCGCGTGGTTGGATACTGCATCATCTGCGATTTTGAGTATGGAACCATGCAGGGACCGGAGGATCTGGTTGCTGATCGATGAGCTGCCAAGCTTGAACAGGCTTCCCACGATTACGGACACACTGGCGCAGTCCAGGAAGTTCGGTGGATGCGGGGTATTGGGAGTCCAGAGCTACCCCCAATTGGTGTCGATCTATGGTCGCGACGAAGCCGACACACTGGCCGGCATGTGTTCGACCTGGGCTGTATTTCGGTTCAACGAAGAGCGATCGGCCAAGTGGGCCAGTCTTGGTTTAGGAAGCATCGAACAATTGGAGACTAATGAAGGCATTTCTTACGGCGTAAATGACATTCGTGATGGTGTTTCGTTGAATCGTCAGCGTCATGTTCGTCCCATTGTTCTGCCCACGGAGATCCAGTTTTTGCCAGATCTGGTGGGCTATTTAAAGCTTGGGCGTTCGTTCCCGGTTGCACAGTTCAAACTTAAGCGAAAGCCGCTGAAGAAAATTGCCGAGGGCTTCATCCACCGCGATTTGAAGGGTGATCTGCTTGAAGCGGTCGAAGCCGCTCCGGAGGCGAAGGATGGGAATTCAGAGACGACTGCACCTGTTGAGTCGAAGAAAAATGATTACGTCGACGGAGCGCTGTTCTGATGTTGTCGATTAAGGCGCTAGGGAGCGCGAAACAGGCTGGTTCCTATTACAAGGATGCGGATTACTACGGCAAAAATGAAAACGGCGAGAAAGAGGTAATTCCCAGCGAATGGGTAGGTAAGGGTGCCGCCTTAATGGGCCTGGAAGGGCCGGTGGACATTAAGGTATTTCAGCAGGCATTGGAGGGCCGGTTGCCAACTGGAGACACGCTGGGGCGGTCGGACGGGAAAGGTGGCTTGGAACATAAACCAGGTTGGGATTTTACGTTTTCAGCTCCTAAATCCGTTTCGATTATGGCGCTGATGGGAGGTGATGAGCGGCTGATGGCCGCTCATAAAGAAGCGGTCAAATCGGCTGTCGGTTACATAGAAGATAGGCTGGTTGGAGCCCGGAATACCTCAGAAGGGGTTTCGCAGTTTGTACGCACTGAAAACCTCGCTGCGGCGACATTTACGCACACGACCAGTAGGGCGCTGGATCCTCAATTGCATACGCATAGCGTGATACTGAACGCTACGCTGAGGAATGATGGTCAGTGGCGATCCATCGAAAGCAGGAAAATGTACGATCCGAATGTGGCTGCAGGACAGGTATACCGATCTGAACTTGCCATGAAAGCCCAGGAGCTCGGTTACACAATTGAGCGCGGCAAGAACGGCACGTTTGAGCTTCAAGAGGTGTCTCAGGAGCTTCGAGATCTTTATTCCAAGCGGCGAAAGGATATTGAGGCTGCCGCAAAGGAAAGGGGTCTGGAGGGTGCCAAAGCAATGGATAGGGCATCATTAATGACGCGCGATTCGAAGCAGTACACGACAGAAGATGTATTGCAGGAACGGTGGCGGAGCGAGCTTCAAGAAGCTCGTTTGACGGTTCCTACCATCCCCGAGGCGCGGCCAAGTGCTGAAAGGGACAGTCCTGACCGCGCTAAAGACGACGCGATTTTTGCTTATAAGAAATTGGCGGAACGTGAGGCCGTTTTCTCAGAAGGTGAACTGGTCAAGATGACCCTTGCGTGGGGCGTAGGCAACCACAGTATTAAGGACGTAGAACAGGCAGTACGCAGCCTGAAGCAGGAAAAAGTCCTGCTTCACGCCACTGGGGTTTCGCGGGATGAGGCGTATCTCACCACCCCCCAAGCTCTAAAGAAAGAGCGGTATATCGTAGATCTGGTGAAGACTGGCCAAAATGAATTAAAGCCGATATCCGGCAAAGGAGCGGTCAAGGAATACGGACAATCTTTGGGTTTCACCAGGGGTCAGATGGAGGGTGCAACAACCATCTTGAATGGGAAAGATAGGGTCGTTGGCGTTCAAGGTTATGCCGGTACTGGTAAGACCTACATGCTATCTGCGGTGCGCGAGGTCGCAGAGGGGAAGGGATACTCGGTCCGTGGTTTTGCCCCAACAGGATCTGCAAGCGATTCGCTAATGGAAGGCTCTGGGATTCGGAGTCAAACGCTTGCCAGCCACCTCTACGCATTGGCGCGGGAAGAGGAAGGGAAGGGCGGAAAGGGACTGGATCAGAAGAAGCTCTGGATTGTCGATGAAGGCTCTCTGGTAAACGCTAATCAAATGGCTGATCTGCTCACCTACGCTCGAAAGGAAGGTGCCCGAGTTGCGTTGGTTGGTGACCACGCGCAGATCGGTTCAGTTGAGTGGGGTAAACCGTTCGCGCAGCTCGTAAGAGGCGGCATGAAGACGGCTCAGATGACTGAAATCCAGCGGCAGAAGAACAATCCGATTCTTCTGCAAGCAGTGAAAGATGCGATGGTTGGTCAAGTTGCTAAAGCAATGAAGAACGTCGCGGGGCGGATTCACGAAGACCCGAATCGTGAAACTTTGGTGACACGAGTGATTGATGACTATGCCGGTATGACCGCCAGGGACCGCTCAGACACACTTTTGATGGTTCCGGATAATGAAACGCGGGCTGTTGTGAATCAGGGCATCCGAGAGAAGCTGCAACAATCTGGCGACCTGGGGAAAGATAAAGCCGAATTAAAGGCGTTGGTGAGTCTGGGGCTTACAAGGGTAGAAAAAGGAAGTTCACGGGGCTACCAGAAAGGTGATTTGGTTCAGTTTGCGAGGGATTTTAAAACCATTGGGGTTGAACGAAATGAATTGGTCAAAGTCCTTCGTGTTGACGGCGAAAAGGTAATATTTGCTAACAAGGACGGTCAGGAAGTTGAGTGGCGACCTGATAAAGTTGCTGGTCGTGCCAAGCATGGGGTCGAGGTTTATCGTGAAGAAGATAAGCGCCTGGCAGAGGGTGATCGCATAAGGTGGACCAAGACTGACAAGGACCGGGATCTTAAGAACGGTGCAAAGGGGGAAATTGAGCGGATCGATGGGTCAACGGCCATAATAAAATTTCAGGATGGGCGTCGAATCTCGCTGGACCTGAAAGAGGATAAACATTGGGACCATGCTTATGCCTCAACAATTGTTTCTGCCCAGGGACAGACCTACAGATCCGCAATGGCATTGGCAGAAAGTTGGCGGCGCAACCTCGTTAATCAGAAATCATTCTATGTTGGATTGTCCAGGGCTAAAGAAGATGCTCGGATTTATACCGACGATAGAGCCAAGCTCACAAAAGGTATTGAAGAGCGTACCGGCGAGAAAACGAGTGCCTTGGAAGGTCGCAACGTGAGCGTCGAGAAAATGTTTGCTGCTGATGGCCTGGTGAAAGAAACCAGGATGGAGAAGGTTACTCAAAAGGTTAAGGAAATCGTGGACAAGGCGTTGGGGCGCGAAAAAGGTGGACCGGCGAAAGACTTGTCCTTATAAAAAAGGAGCTTGTCATGCTTTACACATTAGGTTTTATGAAATGCGTTATCGCGCCCACCTTTGGTATGGCGCTGTGGGCTTGGTTCGTTTACGACGGAACTATCATGCCGGAGCTTTACATGGAAGATGCTGCCATATTGGGAGTTTTTCTTGCTGTTCCGGCGGCACTCGCATTTGCCGTCTTTTGTCATTATACGAGGGGTGTAATCAGGGCCGCAGGCGTAATAGCCGTAGCGATTTTGACCTTTTGGCTAACGCCAAGTGGTCTCGAAGCTCAAACCCCCGAGTGGGAAGTTATGGGGCGCCAGATTATTCTGCCCTTACCTTTTATGGTGGTTGGTACTCTTTTTATCGGCGTTTGCCTCTGGCCAGTGATTTATGCCCGAGAAATCTATGAGATTAAAGGCGATGTTCTAAGGGGAGTTGTTCAGGTTGCGCTCGAAGATTCTAACAAGAAGGACCTCAGAAATAGGTGATTGAAATGTTGAAAGGAATTGTAGGTTTCGGCTGCGGGCTTGCTTTGATTTTGAGCTCCCCCATCGTTTGGAGTGAGCAAAACGTTTACGACATACAGACAATAAAAGAGGTGACTTGTAGTGGTTCAATGATTCCGGACACCAATGTAGGTGGTAATATCACCACCATAAACGAGGTGTCTGATGACCAGAAAGCGACGTTCTTTTTCTCCTGAGTTCAAACAGGAAGCAGCCAGCTTGGTGCTGGATCAAGGTTACACGATTCCCCAGGCGAGCGTGTCCCTGGGAATTGGTGAAAGCGCTATCCGGCGCTGGGTTAACCAACTGACCGAGGAGCGTGACGGCGTCACTCCGAAAGGCAAGGCATTAACCCCCGAGCAGCGCCGTATTCAGGAGCTTGAAGCCCGCTGCAAGCGCCTTGAGCAAGAGAAAGACATACTAAAAAAGGCTACGGTGAGTTCAACCGGTCAATGCAAATATGCTTTGCAGCTTTTCAGAAGGTGTCAGGTAGTCGAGTGTTTTCCTCGGTCGTTCATTCAGCTTCCTTGCAAATTCATTTAACTGCTTCTGGGAATAGCCCGATAAATCGGTCTTCTTCGGGAAGTACTGGCGCAACAGCCGATTGGTGTTCTCGTTGCTGCCTCTTTGCCAGGGGCTCTTCGGGTCACAGAAATAAACCTGCATGTCGGTCGCAAGCGTAAATTTCCTGTGGTTACCCAGCTCACCCCCTCGATCCCAGGTCAGGGTTCTCTTCAACTCCTCGGGGAGCTGACCTACTTCCCGACAAAGCGCCGAAACAACGCTTTCCGTATCTTTGCCGCCGACATGAACGAGCATCGTAAATCTAGACTGTCGCTCTACAAGCGTCGCAATATGTGAGTTCTTGGATCCGGATATCAGGTCTCCCTCCCAATGGCCAGGAACAGCCCTGTCTTCAACCTCTTTTGGCCGAGCACGGATAGAAACCAAATCTGTGATGCTGGTGCGGGATTCTGCCTCTTCAGAGCTTCTGTGCCGTGATCGACGCATGCCGCGTCTTGATCGGAGGTGTTTGACAAGTTCCTTCTTCAAAACACCTCGGGCTTGAATAAAGAGACTTCGGTAAATTGTTTCATGGGACACATGCATCGACTTGTCGTCCGGGAACTGGCGTTTTAACCAGCCTGCTACTTGCTCTGGAGACCAGTCAAGGCTCAGCTTTTCGGCAACCGCTGCACGGAGAGGCTCATTCAATGCGAGAAGGCATTTTTTCGGACGTTTTGATTGGATCCAGGCACGCCGATCTGCCACGTTCGCCCTGTAACAACTTCTTCCACCGTTACGACTGACCTCTCGACTGATGGTTGAGACAGATCGTCCCATCGAGTCGGCAATCTGAGTCAATGTCAGTCCAGCTGAGATGCCTCTTGAAATCTCTTCGCGCTCATAGCTACTAAGCACCCTCGCTGACCTGGAGCGTCCCAGAGGGGCAATGCCGCCATGTATGGCGAGCATTCCAGTAATCGATCCAGCATGCTTTCCAAGGGCTCTGCCAATCTCGCTAAGCGACTGCCCTTTCTTCCATCGAGCCCATAGCTCCTGCTTCTGCTGGTAGGTCAGCCCTCTGGTCTTTGATACTTGCTGCGGCATTCTGAAAGCCCCGATAGTTACCAGTGTGCATTATGTTGCACTGATCGGTTGAATCTACCACCGCTCTCTTGATGTCGGACGACATGAATCGTACGCGCTGATAGACCAGTTGAGTGAGCGAATGCCTGTTGAAATGGTCTGCAATGCGTTTGATATCAGTCGTTCCAGCTATTACGAGTACCGCCAACGGCGGCACCGTGTGGATGTAGAACGCCTGGCCCTGAAGGCTCAGGTAAACCGCCTGTTTACCAAAAGCCGCAGCTCTGCCGGCAGCCGAACAATCAAAGGCTTGCTCAGCGAGGAAGGCGTTGTCGTCGGTCGCTTCAAGGTACGACGACTGATGAGCGAGCTGGGGCTGATCTGTAAGCAACCAGGCCCTCATGCCTACAAACAGGCCACCGTTGAACGACCGGATATCCCGAACCATCTGGACCGGGAGTTTGCAGTAGAACGGCCTAACCAGGTGCGTATTCCGGCGAACGTGACCGGTCATTCCGGGGATCGTGACCGATTTGCACACGGCCATCACGCTGGAGTCGATTTTGTACTCTGAGCGGTCACGATGGGTCAACAGATTCCGTCTTTTGTGTTTTTGCTTTTCGCAGTGATTCCCCCTTCAGATTGAGCCGGTGAGCGCCGTGCAGGAGCCGGTCCAGGATGGCGTCGGCGAGCGTGGCGGAGCCGATGTAATCGTGCCAATGCTCCGTGGGTAACTGGCTGGCAATGAGAGTTGAACCCCTGCCGTGCCGGTCTTCGATCACTTCCATCAGGTCCTGTCGCTGTTGCGCGGTTACCTTCTGCATGCCCCAGTCATCCAGGATCAGCAGGTCGGTTTTTAGCAACTGGTTCATCAGCCGGGCATAGCTGCCATCGCCATGGGCGATGCGTAGTTGTTCGAACAGACGCGGTACCCGCAGGTAGCGAACTGAGAGGCCTTGCCGGCAGGCCTGGTTGCCCAGGGCGCATGCCAGCCAGGTCTTACCGCACCCGGTGGGCCCGGTGATGCACAGGTTCAGGGATTGGCGGATCCAGTCACAGCTGGCCAGTCCGGCCATGCGGGAGCGCTCCAGCCCTCTCGGGTGATGGTAGTCGATATCTTCAATGCAGGCCGGCACACGCAACCGGGCGGCCTTGAGCAGCCGCTCCAGTCGCCGGTTTTCGCGGTGCAGCACTTCGCGATCTACCAGCAGGGCAAGACGCTCCTCGAACGCCAGGTCGTGGGTGTCAGGCTGCGCCCGCTGTTGTTCCAGGGCATCGCACATGCCGGTCAGCTTGAGCTGGCGCAGGGTGTCGAGAGTGTTTTGAGTCAACATCAGTGTCTCCGGGATCAGTGGTAGTAGTGGGGGCCACGAACGTTGGTGTGAACGGGCAGATCGGCCAGTTCCGGTTCTTCCTCGGTCAGTGTCAGGGGAAGCTGATCCAGGCCCTGCTTCAGGATCGAGGTGATGCTCTGGTAGCTGGCCGAGTTGATGGACAGCGCCCGGGCACAGGCTTGCTCCAGCCGGTCACGGCTGTAACGTCGACTCAGGTTCAACAGCCCCAGGCAGGCCCGGTAGCCATGTTCGGGATGGGGGCGATCCTTGAGCTGTCGCTGCACCACGTCGAGCGTGGCGGGGCCGATGTCCGCGGCCCAGTTCAGGAACCGTCCGGGAGACCAGTTCTGATGGGCCTGGTGGGATTTGGGCATGTGCTCGGTCAGGGTGACGAAGCGGCTCTTGCCGTGGCGGGGATGCAACGCCACCCGCTGGCCCTTGTGCATGACTTCCACGGCGGTGTCGGTCACCCGTACATCCAGCTTCACGCCCACGAGAGCGTGAGGCACGCTGTACAGCCGTTTGTCGATCTCAATGTGGTAGTCGATGCCCGGTCGTGCCTTACGCCACTCGGCATAAACGTAGGGCGTTGCCGGCAGTGGCTTCAGTGCGGGTCGGTCCAGCGTTTCGAACAGACTCTGGCGGCTCTCGGAACGCCCCTGGAACCGGCGCTGGTTCAGCGCCGGTAGCAGTCCGGCGATGGCTGCGTTCAGCTCGGCCAGTGAGAAGAACGTTCGGTGCCGCAACCGGGCCAGGATCCAGCGCTCAACCAGCAGCACAGCGGCTTCGGCCTTCGCTTTGTCCTTGGGCTTGTAGGGGCGTGCCGGTAATACCGCCGTCTGGTAATGGGCGGCCAGCTTCGCGTAGGTCTCGTTGATCTGGGGCGTGTATCGGTCTGCCTTGGTGACCGCTGCCTTGAGGTTGTCCGGATTATGTTCCCAATCCCATTATGTTCCGTTCACCCTGGAAGCCCTTGAATCCATAGGGAGGATCCCGTGTAAAAGGACACATAACGACAGATGCCGTTTGGGCGCATGATTTCCTTTCCTACACCCAGAAAGGAGATTGTCATGTTAGAACATTACTTCGTTAAGCCCGATACCATCGATGCGATCCGCGCTTCCTGGATCGCGGAACCGATTGAGCAGTACGTTGCGTGGTTAGCCGGGCACGGATACAGGCCCAGGGTAATCTTGCGGCGAGTCCCACTCCTGAGGCAGTTTGGCGAGTTTGCTCGCGATCATGGTGCCACGCAGTGGAGCGAGCTTCCGACTCATGTCGAGCCTTATGTAAAGCACTGGGTAAAGGTTCACGCCAAGAACGCATACCAGGCAAAGCGATGGGTGGCTAATGATGCTCGTGCAC
>ERZ724563.217-NODE-217-length-11603-cov-4.820321_pt1 | contig 11603 bp, 8 predicted proteins | sample MGYA00375857_ERZ724563 | MGnify/ENA primary metagenome ERZ724563 (study PRJEB28725, sample SAMN03264850) | marine sediment metagenome | biome: marine pelagic biome; feature: marine oligotrophic desert; material: marine snow | place: Pacific Ocean:North Pacific...
CCGATCCAGAGAAAAAGTTAAAAAAGCAACTAGCGCAAAAGCGTGAACAGGCATTAACTGCTCAGCGTAACGGTGATATACGACTGTTTGCCTCGCTGACACAGGAATCTGAGGCAATATTGAAGCAATTACAGCAAGTACAGTCAGATAAAGCCTGAAATAGTTTGTTATTAATACATTGAGGCGAGTACACAACGAATCACACCATAATCATAAGCTTCATCCAGCGCCTGATAAATTGCTTTCAGGCTCTGTGATTCGTCTCCTAAAGATTCAATGGTAAGCATAATCGTATTGAGTTCGGCATCTTCTAGATCTAATACATCTTTCACATCCAGCAATCCGGCATTGATGCCTTCAGCCAAATGACTATAAACCGTACTGAGTTTTAAATCACGCTGCTTGGCAATATTGTCTATGCCATGTCCTTTTTCGAGTAATAACAGCGTGTCATTAATGGTATCGCTTAGACCATTATTGAGTAACTCAGATAAAGGATGTTGTTTAATCACCTCTAAAAAGGCATGACCGTAATGGTTGAGTTTTTGTTCGCTCACCCCGGAAATCCGTTGCATTGCTGCCATATCTGCAGGCCGGTAACGACACATTTCCAATAATGTCGCATCATGAAAAATAACATAAGGTGGCACACCATGCTGTTTGGCTATATCAGAACGTAATTGACGTAAGGCTTCCCATAGACGCTCGTCTTGTGGGCGAACAGCGGTTTGTCTTTTACTGGCTTTAGCCGTAGATTTTTTTGGAGACTGTTTTCTTAATTTTAATGTTTGCTCGCCGCGTAATATGGGCCGACATTTTTCTGTCAGTCGTAATGCGCCATAACGTTGAATATCAATATCGAGATAACCTGTGGCAATTAACTGACGGAAAATACCGCGCCATTGTGTCGCATTCAGTTCAGTGCCGATGCCATAAGTGCTTAACTTATCATGCTGGTTGTGTTTGATACGTTCATCGCCACTACCCAGTAACACATCGATTAAATAATTCACCCCAAAACGCTGCTCAGTGCGGTAAACGCAGGATAGGGCTTTCTGTGCTATTTCTGTCGCATCAAAGCTTTCTGGCGGCGTTTGGCAGTTATCGCATTGGCCGCATTTTTCAGGAGCTTCTTCATCAAAATAGGCCAGTATGGCCTGACGACGACAGGTGATGAGTTCACATAAACCGAGCATGGCATCTAATTTATGCTGTTCAACCCGCTTGATCATATCGGGCGCATTAGAGTCTTGCATAAACTGCCGCAGGGTAATGACATCCTGCAGGCCATAGGCCATCCAGGCATTGGCCGGTAAACCATCGCGACCCGCGCGGCCGGTCTCTTGATAATAAGCTTCAATATTTTTCGGCAAATTCAGGTGAGCGACAAATCGCACATCGGGTTTATCAATACCCATACCAAAGGCGATGGTGGCGACAATGATCACACCTTCTTCGCGTAAAAAGCGCTGTTGATGTTTAGCCCTGATGTCATTAGATAGGCCGGCATGATAAGGCAGGGCAACCCGACCTTGTTCCTGAAGCCACTCAGCAATGGCTTCTACTTTTTTGCGAGACAGGCAATAAACAATACCGGCATCGTTGACGTGATGTTCCTGAATAAACTGCCAAAGCTGTTGTTTGGCTTGCGTCGCTTCCGTAATCGCATAAAAAATATTAGGCCTGTCAAAACTATTCAGATAAACATTGGCTTGCTGCAGATTGAGCTGTTCAATGATTTCCTGACGCGTACGTTTATCCGCTGTAGCAGTCAGGGCGACACGCGGCACATTGGGAAATCGCTCATGAAGCAAGCGAAGCTGTTGGTATTCAGGGCGAAAGTCATGTCCCCATTGCGACACACAGTGCGCTTCGTCTATCGCAAACAAAGCAATACTGACACGACTCAACAAAGATAGTGTGCGTTCGTTTAATAAACGCTCTGGGGCGATATACAGCACATCAATCAGTCCAGCTTCAAGTTCTTGCTCGACTGTACGGGCTTCATTTGCTGAAAGACTGGAGTTCAGAAAAGCGGCTTTTACACCTAATTCGTTTAACGCCACCACCTGATCCTGCATCAGGGCAATTAACGGTGACACCACAATGCCAGTGCCTTTTCTGATAAGTGCCGGAATCTGATAACAAAGCGATTTACCACCGCCGGTTGGCATTAATACCAGAGCATCACCACCATGGATAAGGTGCTCAACGATATCCTGTTGATTATGTCGAAAGGCATCGTAGCCAAAGATGTTCTGTAGCACGTCCAGTGCGGGTTGTCCTTCAGTATGCATAGATAAATCAGTGATTAAAGCAAAGGGGCATTATGGCAAATATGACTTCACTCTGATATCGAATATGAACAGCAAATTCGGTTTATTACAGAAATACAGGCAGAATATAGGATCTTCAACTTTCAGCTCATGCGAAACATGGCAGGTTTTAAGCAAATTTATATTAGGAATTTAAATGAACAACATTACCGTGGACAACAATCCCAGCGAAGCACAATTAAAACAGATGGGCGTCGAGCATTGGCCCACTTGGGAAAAAGAAGTCTCTGTCTTCCCTTGGTCATTTGTCACCACTGAAGTGGCATACATTGTGGAGGGGGAGTGTGTAATGACGCCCAACGATGGTGGACCTGCAACCACATTTAAAGCCGGGGATTTAGTGGTCTTTCCCAATGGTTATAAAGGCACATGGGAAGTGAAAAAAGCTTTGAAGAAACGCTTTAAACATAGAGATGGCAACTTTGTGAAATGTGCGTTTAGCCGTTATAAAATCCTGAAAAATCGTATTAAATCGGCTTTTTAGGAAATACTGCTTGGCATAAAAAAGGAGGGAGGAGATCAATGTCGTTATTAAGCTCACATTGGGGTTCCCCCTTCAATCCAACTCTAGGGTGCGTGGTTTTTAAAACTGATCATGCAGTTCAAAGTCCAGCTGTGGTTGAACAGTTTCTGTAGAAGGCAAATCAAACCCACTCATACTTAATCCGACCAGTCTTACTGGTTTATGACCCGCCTCTGTTTTCTCCAGCAACAACGGAATAATCTTTTTTAAGTCAGTCAGTTTAATGATGTGCTCGGCGCTGTGTGCACGGGTGACTTGTTGAAAGTCAGCATATTTCACTTTAACGGTGACGGTACGTGCTTTCAGTTGTTGTTTATCCAAACTCTCAAAGACGCGTTCAGCCAAATCGAGCAGTTTGGCGGTTAATTCAGGAATAGAGTGAATATCTTCTGCAAAGGTGGTTTCTTTACCGAGTGATTTACGGATACGTTGGCTACGAACCGGGCGGTCGTCGATGGCTCGGGCGATGTTGAAGTAATACTGACCCGCCTTGCCGAAACGCTCAGTCAGTTCGCTTAATGATTTCTCACGCAGGTCCTTGCCGGTATGAATGCCGAGGTTGTGCATTTTGGTTTCTGTGGCAGGACCAACGCCATGAAATTTACCGACAGGAAGATCGGCGACAAAGGCTTCGCCTTGTTCAGGTCTGATGACATAAAGCCCGTTGGGTTTATCCATATCAGAGGCAATTTTGGCGAGGAATTTATTGTAGGAAACACCAGCAGAGGCTGTGAGTCTAGTTTCCTGCAAAATCTCACGTTTAATGGCCTGGGCAATCAATGTCGCTGAACCATTAAAGGCCTCGGTATAGGTGACATCCAAATAGGCTTCATCGAGAGATAAAGGCTCAACTTCACTGGCATAGCGCCAGAAAATATCACGGATTTGGCTTGAAACTTCACGATAGGCATCAAAACGCGGCGGCACAAACAGCGCATGGGGGCATAAGCGATAGGCGCGCGAACAGGGCATGGCCGAGTGAATACCATATTTCCTGGCTTCATAACTACAGGCTGCGACCACCCCACGGCTGTTAGGCTGGCCACCAACAATCAATGGTTTGCCTTTGTATTCCGGGTAATCACGCTGTTCTACCGAAGCAAAAAAAGCATCCATATCAACGTGAATTATTTTGCGTTGCTTAGCCATGAGGTATCAAGAATATCAGAAGTCTGTTCTCATAATTTTCTCATTATCGTTGACTGCATGATGATCAGCAATGTTTTCTGGCTATCTGCATCTCAAGCAACAAAAGTGGAACCAGATATACTTCAATGTTACTTTAGCTGATTCAACGCGATCTGAGACCGATTTTGATAGCACGACTACGTTCATGGCATGAGAGTTTACAGGCATTTATGCACCCACGGGTGCTCACAATGCTTGTGTTTGGCATCATGGCAGGTCTGCCGTTATTACTGATTTTTTCCACATTAAGCCTATGGCTTGGCGAAGTCGGTATCGCAAAAAGTGAAATCACTTATTTCAGCTGGGCAGCGCTGGGTTACTCATTCAAATTCGTCTGGGCACCGCTGGTGGATGTGATGCCCTTACCGATATTAACCCGTCTGCTCGGTCGTCGTCGTGCCTGGCTATTATTATCCCAATGCATGGTGATGGGCTCCATTATTTTTATGGCAATGGTGGATCCAGCCCAAGATTCTTTAGTTTGGATGGGGGTAGCAGCCGTGTGTCTGGGCTTTTCCTCGGCTACCCAGGATATTGTGACTGATGCCTACCGTATTGAATCTGCCAATGCTGAACTGCAAGCGATGATGTCGGCCAGTTACATTGCTGGTTATCGAATTGGCATGTTAGTGGCGGGCGGTGGTGCCTTATTCCTGGCCAGTTATTTTGGCACCAGCATGGAGCAATATAACTTTGAGGCTTGGCAAATAACCTACTGGAGCATGGCCAGTTTATTTTTGTTTGGCATTGTGACCACCTTGATCATTGATGAGCCCAAGCAACAACAGGAATCAGCTTTAATCAACCGTCGTCATCATGTGCGATTTTTTATAACCTTTTTGCTGGCGGTGAGCGCCTTTATCTGTAGCTTTGCACTGACAGCAGACTTAACGGAGCAGGCGAAACAAAAGCTGGGTATGTTTCTCAGTAACCCTCAGTTGGTGTCAGTGATTATCGAATTGATCCGGCTGGTATTTGCCGGTTTTGCTGCAGCGTTAGTTGCGATGCTGATGACACAAATAAAGTTTATCGATAAACAAAGTGTGACTCACAGTTATGTTGCACCTATTCAGGACTTCTTTACCCGTTATGGCTGGTCTTTAGCTTGGTTATTATTGGCTCTAGTGGGCTTGTATCGGATTTCAGATATTGTGCTTGGGGTGGTGGCAAATCCACTTTATCAAAGCCTGGGGTTTACCAAAACTGAAATCGCCACTGTCGTGAAAACCTTTGGCGTGTTTATGACCATCTTCGGTGCTTTCTACGGTGGTATATTGGTTTTGCGTTATGGCGTGATGCCGATATTGATGCTGGGCGCGGTGTTATCTGCTATTACCAATCTGCTATTTATGCTGCTGGTGCAAAGCGGTCACGATATCACCATGCTCTATGTGGTGATTACCGCTGATAATTTATCGGGTGGCCTGGCGAATGCCGCCTTTATTGCTTTTTTATCCAGTTTGACCAATATCTCTTTTACCGCTGTACAGTATGCGATTTTTAGCTCATTGATGACCTTAATCCCCAAAGTGTTGGGCGGTTATTCAGGCTCTATGGTGGAATCCATCGGTTTTGAAAGCTTTTTCTTGATGACGGCCCTGATGGGGCTACCGGTCTTATTGCTGATTATGCTTGCTGGCAAACGCTTTAATCTCACTACTCCCCAATGACGCTAGTGAAATGGCTTTTGTTGATTGTGCTTGTCGTTATTGCTGTAAAACAATGTCAGCATAAAGAAGAAGTCAGTTTAGGGCCGGGTGTTAAAGTGGCTCAGGCGCCAGTGCAATCACCGCTCAGTCAAGCGATACCGTTTAAGTTTGAAGGGTATCAAATCACACCACTGGCACACTTTTCACTACAAGCGAAAGTGTTGGGGCGTGAAGATTATCGTTTAGACAGAGAAAGTGACTTATCCCCGACCGACTTAGCATTAGGCTGGCAGAAAATGTCAGATGAGAGCGTTTTGGCGAAGATTGATATCACTCAGACCAGGCGATGGTATTACTGGCAAGTGGAGCAGTTCCCGATACCACGACGTGATATTGAAACCCAAAGTGCCAATATGCATATGATCCCTGCTGATGGTCAGGTTGCCAAGGCCTTAAAGAAAGTAAAAACAGGACAGATCATTGCATTGGAAGGCCAGTTAATTCAAGCTAGAGCCACCGATGGCTGGTCATGGAAAAGCTCCATGACCAGAGATGATACCGGCGCTCACGCCTGTGAAGTCGTCTATGTGACATCCCTTACTATTATCGAGTAAACGCTACCCCACCAATTTATAACAAGGTTGGTAAACTCCTTCGCCCTGGCCTAGTTTCATTCGTTGTTGTTTAACGAAAATATGGAGGAGATTATCAATCGCACGCATGATGCTGGGATCGCCTTTAAGCAAATAGGGCCCATGTTTCGCCACTTCTTTAATACCAAAACTTTTCACATTGCCGGCTACAATACCTGAAAATGCTGAACGAATTTGGCTGGCAAGCAGGTGCTTAGGCAGTGATGGATCTAAATTTAATGCGGCCATATTTTCATGAGTGGGAATAAATGGCTGCTGCAGCATTGGGTCAATATGTAACTGCCAGTTGTAGTAATACGCTTCTTCCGTTTCTCTACGATTATCATGGACTTCAGCTATGGCCTGTTTGACTTTGTAGCCGACGGTCTCTGGCTCACCAATAACAATCTCATATAATTGGCTAATGTCTTCACCCAGACATTGTTTGAGGAAGGCATCCAATGTGTCGAAATAGTCCCGGCATGATTCGGGCCCGGCAAAGATTAATGGGATACCGTATTTATTTTCCGGATGAAGCAGAATACTGAGTAAATAGAAGATTTCTTCCACCGTGCCAACGCCGCCGGGAAAGACCACGATAACGTGACCCAGACGTACAAAGGCTTCCAGTCGCTTTTCAATATCCGGCATGATAACCAGTTCATTGACGATGGCATTGGGTGATTCAGAGGCAATGATGCCTGGTTCGCTAATGCCAATATAACGACCATGAGTGATTTGCTGTTTGGCATGACCGACGGCAGCACCCTTCATAGGACCTTTCATGGCACCAATACCGCATCCGGTGATGATGTCCAGTCCTCTTAAGCCGAATTCATAACCGACATGTTTGGCATAGTCATACTCTTCGCGGGGAATAGAGTGACCGCCCCAACAGACCACCAGATTAGGCGAGACATTGGGCCTGACCATATTGGCATTACGCAAGATACGGAACACTTTATCGGTGATTTTCGCCGAACTATTGGTTTCTTCTGCCAGAATTTTAAAGTCAGTGTAGACAATATCGCGTAATACCGACGATAAATGCTCCTGAATACCGCGAATCAGCGTGCCATCAACAAAGGATTGGGCTGGCGCATTGAATATTTCCAGCATCACGCCACGGGGTTGTGACTTTAGGCGGATATCAAAGTCCGCATAGAGTTGCTGAATTTCTTCGGCATCATCTTCATGGCTGTCAGTGTTGAGAATCGCCAGAGCGCATTCTCTGAATAGTTGGTGCAGCTCAGCGCTGGGAGAGCTGAGTTTGATGATTTCTTCCTGTGATAACAGGTTAAGACTTCGAATCGGACGAACAGTGGTATAAGGGATTTTTTTCATTCACACGCCTTCTTTGGTGGTTACTATTTGATGCTCCCACTCTTGTTACTAACAATCAATGGTTTTCAGATAATTTTTGCTTGCAGCTCTACAAATACATGGATGCCAGTCTTATCGATGGCTCTTCCAGGCTGGCCGTCACGGTAAACCCTAGGCTTTCGACCAGTCGTTGCATGGGTTGATTACTGGTGAGAATTTCACCTTCCATCAGGCTGAACCCTTGCTGGCGGGCACTGGAAATCAAGGCCTGCATCAGTCGTGTGCCAATACCTTTATGTTGCCATTCATCAGCGACAACCAAAGCAAACTCACAGCTGTTACCATCCGGGTTCATACTGTAACGGGCGACACCGACTTCAATTTCTTCATTGTTTTCCATGGTCACTGCCATTAAAGCCAATTCGCGGCTGTAATCAAGCTGTGTAAAACGTATCAACATATCTTGCGACAATTCGTTGAGTTCTTGCATAAAGCGGAAGTAGCGAGATTCTGTAGACAGTTTTCGGAAAAAGACCTGCTCAATCAGCGCATCTTCGGGGCGAATAGGACGGATAATAATATCCGTGCCATCGGCTAACTGTTCCTGTCTGGTCAAATGTGTTGGATATGGATGAATGGCCATATGATCATAGCGGTGAATGGTCTTTACATGATGTGCGACGACGATTCTGACATCTAAAGCGAGCACTCCGCGTTCATCGACGACCAGTGGGTTGATGTCCAGTGATTCAATTTCTGGTAATTCACAAACCATCTCAGACACCCGTAACAACACTTGTATTAAGGCGTCACGATTCACGGCAGGCATATCACGGAACTCGCCGAGCATAGCGGCAATTTTGGTTTGGTTAATCAGCTTGTCTGCCAGGAACGTGTTTAAAGGTGGCAGAGCAATAGCGGTATCTTGCAAGACTTCGACTTTGACACCTCCGGCCCCAAATACAATCGTGGTACCAAATACTGGGTCACGGTTAACGCCGACCAGACATTCTCTACCGAAGGGATCGGTATACATTGGTTCGATACTGACGCTGAATGCCTTCATATCCGGGACTTTCTTACGCACCGCTTCCTGTAGTTCTTTGTAAATCAATCTGACGGCGGCCGCATTATTGATATTTAAGCGAACGCCGCCTACATCGGTTTTATGCTGGATATGACGATCATTGATTTTCATCGCTACCGGATAACCAAAACTCTCTGCCGCGACCAGCGCTTCATTGGCGCTGTGGCACTGAATGCTCAAACTGACCGGGATATCAAAAGCATGTAATAAGGCTCTCGACTCAGCTGTGGTTAATGTTTGCCTGTTTTCAGCCAGTACACTCTCGATAATCAGTCGCGCACCCTCAATATCCGGTTCGCTGTGTGATGATAATGGGCCTGGTACCTGCATTAATAATTGCTGGTTTTCATAAAAGCGCGCGAGGCAGGCAAAGGCTTCCACTGAGGATTCAGGATCAGAAAAACAGGGCACATGATGACGGGCAAATAAACGATCCGCACTGGCAATAAGCTGTTGACCCATCCAGCAAGCCAGAACGGGTTTTGAGCTTGTCTGGTGTGCATCAATAACGGCTTGTGCACAGGCATCAGGATCGGTCATGGCTTGTGGAGACAGCATCACTAATACCCCATCAATGCCTTCATCCTGCAAACAGGCATTTACGGCAGCTTTATAGCGTTCTGGTGAGGCATCGCCAAGCACATCAATCGGATTACTGCGCGACCAGTGATGAGGTAATACTTTATCCAGGTTGGTAATTGTCGTTTCCGACAGGTTGGCTAACTCAATGCCTAAATCAATCGCTCTGTCTGTCGCCATCACCCCAAGGCCTCCGCCATTGGTGACGATCGCCAAACGCCGGCCATGCACCCGACATTGAGTGGCTAATAACTCAGCGGCGGCAAAAAGCTGCTGAATGGTATCGGCTCTGACCACACCAGCTCGTTGAATTGCGGCATTAAATACATCATCACCACCCATCATTGCACCGGTATGCGTTAAAGCCGCCTGTGAGCCAGCTTGATGGCGGCCTGCTTTGATTATAACCACCGGTTTCATGCGTGAAGCAATACGTAGCCCGCTCATAAAGCGGCGGGCATCGCGAATACCTTCGACATACAGCAGAATACTCTGGGTTTTGTGATCCTGAGCTAGAAAGTCGAGCAGATCACCAAAATCAATATCAGCGGCATTACCCAATGAAATAATGGCAGAAAACCCGACCTCATTGGCTGCCGCCCAGTCTAGAATCGCCGTACATAAAGCGCCTGATTGTGAAATTAAAGCTAGTTGCCCAGGCGCTGCAGTATTTTTACTAAAGGTGGCATTCATGCCAATATTGGGGCGGATAAGGCCAAGACAATTAGGTCCGAGAATTCGGATATTGTATTGCTGGGCTGCCTTAACGACATCGTGTTCGAGCTTGAGACCTTGTCCCTGACCTTCACTGAAACCCGCCGAAATAATGATGGCCGCTTTCACTCCGGCGTGACCACATTGATGCATGATGGCTTCTATGGTGCTGGCGGGGGTAGCGATAACAGCCAAGTCCACAGCTTCATTAATGGCTTCGATATTCGGGTAGCAAATATGATCATCAATACGATCATATTTAGGGTTCACGGCATAGACGGGTCCGTTAAAGTCAGTATCAATCAGGTTGTCAAACACCCGTCTGCCAACCGCATCCGTGGTCTGACTGGCGCCAAATACAGCAATTGAACGAGGTGAAAACAGACGGTCTAAAAAATGTGTGGTCATATCACTGGTCCAGTTTCCTGATACGATTATCTTACAAAAACTTTATTACGATTGTTTAAGGTGTCGTTATGACTATCGCGTTTATCTCTCATGCTGACTGTGCAATGCACGAAACGACATCATATCACCCGGATACGGCAGAAAGGCTTGCCGCCATTCATGATCGCCTTATTGCCAGCGGCCTGGAAATGATTATGCATTTTTATGACGCGCCGATGGTCTCTGTAGAGCAATTATGCCGTGTCCATGATGCTGATTATGTCAGTGAGATCTTTCAGAAGTTGCAAGACAATGAACGTGTTTGGCTGGATGCCGATACCTTGATGGTATCCGCGTCATTAACAGCGGCACAGCGTGGAGCCGGTGCTGTTGTAAAAGCAGTCGATTTAGTGATGAGCCAAGATGCAAATAGCGCCTTTTGTTGTGTCAGGCCGCCCGGGCATCATGCCGAACATAATAAGGCGATGGGGTTTTGTATCTTTAACAATGTTGCTGTCGGTGTGGCTCATGCAATAGCTCAATATGGTCTGGAGCGAGTAGCTATTATCGACTTTGATGCACACCATGGTAATGGCACAGAAGATATTTTCCGAGGTAATGAACAAGTCCTTTTATGCAGTAGTTTTCAACATCCGTTTTACCCAGATACTGGCGTGCCCGGCAAGCATGACAACATGATTAATATTGGCCTAGCTGCCGGGACCAGCGGTGAACAGTTTCGTCAGTTGGTTGAGCAGCAATGGTTACCGGAGCTGGAAACATTTCAGCCCGAATTGATTTTTATTTCTGCCGGATTTGATGGGCATCGGGAAGACGATATGTCAGATCTGGACTTAGTGGAAGAGGACTTTGCCTGGGTGACCCGTGAAATGAAAAAAATAGCCGATAACTATGCTCAAGGTCGGATAGTGTCAACACTTGAAGGCGGTTATGTCATGTCAGCATTAGGACGCAGTGTGGCCAGTCATATTGATGCTTTGTTATAAAATTTTCTGATCTGAAAACACAAAAAAGCCCTGAAAAACAGGGCTTTTTTTAGGTTCATCGCGGATTAGCGTGAAAAATTAGGAGACGACGGTAAAACCGGTTAGTTTTGAGTTCGCCAAAACAACAAACTTAACCAATCCACCGCCGTCTCTATGAATGCTAATCCACTTTGTTTGT
>ERZ724563.220-NODE-220-length-11522-cov-2.223607_pt1 | contig 11522 bp, 10 predicted proteins | sample MGYA00375857_ERZ724563 | MGnify/ENA primary metagenome ERZ724563 (study PRJEB28725, sample SAMN03264850) | marine sediment metagenome | biome: marine pelagic biome; feature: marine oligotrophic desert; material: marine snow | place: Pacific Ocean:North Pacific...
ACCGGGCGATGGCGGTGCTGCTGCTGGCGCTGAAAAAGACCGGATACAGCAGCGCCAGCAGCAGCACCGCCATCGCCCGGTTGAAGCGACTGAGCCGGTGCCCTTGGTGCAGCCGCGCCTTGAGCACCACCCCGCCCAGATTCCAGGCGCTGATCAGCGGCAACCCGACCAGCAGATAACACAGCGATACCAAGGCCACATCGGTGACGAACCGGGACGGCCCGGTGAAGGTGGCCAGAGCGGTGAGCATCATCATCCAGGCTTTGGGGTTCACCGCCTGGAACAGGGCCGCCTGGCTGAACGTCAGCGGCCGGGCGGCGCGCTGCTCGCCGGGCCGGGTCCGGGTGGTGGCGAGCCGCCAGGCCAGCGTCAGCAGAAAGCCGGCGCCGATCAGCCGCAGCCCCCAGTTCAGGGCCGGGTAGTGGGCCAGCAGGCCGCCCAGCCCCAGGGCCAGGCTCCATAGCAGGGCCTGACAGCCGAACGCGATGCCCAGCAGGTGGGGCAGGCAGGGGCGCCAGCCCACATTGGCGCCGGCGGCCATCAACATCAGGTTGTTGGGGCCGGGGGTGCCGCTCATCACGGCGACGAAACCGATCAATGGGAGAAGGTGTTCCAGGGTCATGCGTGGGCTCCTGATCCAGAGAGATCAGGTTAGGTGGACACCTCGAGGCAATACAGATATAAAAAAGCGAAATTGAACCGGTACAGATTGTCGATAGAGAGAACTGTGCCGTTCGATTTCACGGCAACTGTGCCGGCAATGATCTGATGAGGGGGGGCGCGCCGCCATGGGGGAAGCGAACAAACGCTACGAGCAACTGGCGGACCAGCTGCAGACGCTGATCCGCGATCAGGTCTATCCGGTGGGCAGCCGTTTGCCCGGGGTGCGCAAGCTGGGCGAGCAGCACGGCGTGAGCGTGGCCACGGTGGTGAGTGCCTGCCGGGAGCTGGAGCAGCGCGGTGTGCTGGAGGCGCGGCCGCGCTCGGGCTTTTTCGTGTGTCCGCCGCTGGCCCGGCGGGACGCGCCCAGCCTGCCCAGCGCCGGCCGGCGCCCGCGCCCGGTGACCGGCCAGGAGCGGGTGCTGCGCATGGTGCAGGCGGTGAACGACCCGTCGGTGGTGAATCTGGGGGCGGCGGTGGCGGACCCGGACTTTCAGCCGGTGGCGCAGGTGGAGCGGGCCTTCCGCACGGTCCTGCGCGAACAGCGTCGCCGCTGCGTGGGCTACGAATTTCCCCCCGGTGCGCCGGAATTACGCGCCGGCCTGGCGCGCCGGCTGGCGGCGTTGCGTTGCCCCGTGTCGCCGGAGCAGATCCTGATCACCAACAGCTGCCAGGAATCCGTCGCCATCGCCCTGCGGATGCTGACCCGGCCGGGGGACACCGTGGCCATCGAGTCGCCCACCTACTACGGGCTGCTGCAGGTGATCGAATCCCTGGGCCTCAAGGCCCTGGAAATTCCCACCGACCCGATCCAGGGCCTCTCCCTGGAGGCGCTCACGCTGGCGCTGGAGCGCTGGCCGGTGGCCGCCTGCGTGATGGTGCCCAACTTCTCGAATCCCCTGGGCACGCGCATGCCCGACAGCCGCAAACAGGCGCTGCTGCGTCTGCTGGCGGACCATGATGTGCCGCTGGTGGAAGATGATATCTACGGCGACCTGCCGCTCAGCGGCACGCGTCCGCTGCCGATCAAGGCGTGGGACCGGGATGGTCTGGTGTATTACTGCTCGTCGTGCTCGAAGACCTTGTCGGCGGGGATGCGCGTGGGCTGGCTGGTGCCCGGGCGGGATTTTCAGCGGGCTCAGTACCTGCAGTTCATCAACACGGTATCGGTGGCCACGCCGTCACAACTGGCGCTGGCGCATTTTCTTGATCACGGTCACTACGACCTGTATCTGCGGCGGGTGCGGGCTCAGCATGCCAGGGCGGTGGCGCGAATGACCGACCGGGTCACCGAACTGTTCCCCACGGAGACCCGGGTCAGCCGTCCCGCCGGCGGCTTCGTGCTGTGGCTGGAACTGCCCGGCCAGGTCAATACCACGGAACTGGCGGAGCGGGCCCTGGACGCGGGCGTGAGCTTTGCGCCGGGGGCGCTGTTTTCCGCCTCCGGCAAGTTCGATCACTGTTTGCGTCTGAATTGCGCGGTGCGCTGGGATAGTCGGGTGGAGCGGGCGCTGGCGCGGCTGGCCGCGCTGCTGTGAACGTCGACCGGCCGCTCCCGCGCCTGACGGGCTGCGTTCCTAGTCTTCCATCGCCGCCAGCTCGTCGTCGAAGAAGAACTTCTCTTCGCCGAACGCCGGCTCCAGGTGGTTGAGCCAGGTGGCGTCCTCGTTGTACTTGGCGAAGAACGGGCGCTGTACCCAGTCCCGGTTGCGGCCCTGAATCAGGCGCAGCACGAACACCTTCTCGCCGGCCACCTCGGTGACGCCCTGGATCTCCACCTTGCCCGGGTGGCTGGACATGCTCGGGCCACGGGCGGTGCGCGCCAGGCCGGAGACCTGCTTCATGGCGTCGCGATAGATCTTCCAGGCGCGGGCCAGCGGCACCTCGAAGTAGCGCCGCGCGCCGGTGTCCCGTTCCACGAACATGTAGTAGGGGACGATGCCCAGCTCCACCTGGGTCTGCCACAGGCGCGCCCAGTCGTCGGCGTTGTCGTTGATGTGCGCGAGCAGCGGGCCCTGGGCGCGGATCTGGGCGCCGGTTTCACGTACCCGGGCGATCGCTTCCCGGGCGATGGCCGGCTCCAGCTCGCGCCAGTGGTTGTAGTGGGCCATCAGCGCCAGATGCTTGCCGGCGGCCTGCACTTCACGGAACAGGTCGAGCAGATCGTCGGCATCCTTGTCGGACACCACCCGCTGGGGCCAGAAAGTGAGCGCCTTGGAGCCGATGCGGATGGTGCGGATCTGCTCCAGCTCCAGCAGCGGTTCGATGTGGGCGCGCAGGTTCTTGGTCTTCATTACCAGCGGGTCGCCGCCGGTGATCAGGATGTCGCTGATCTCCGGGTGCGCCTGCACGTAGCGTTTCAGCTGGCCGGCTTCCTTGGTGGCGATCTTGAGGTCGTTGTCGCCGATGAACTGCGCCCAGCGGAAACAGAAGGTGCAGTAGCTGTGGCACACCTGGCCCTGGCTGGGGAAAAACAGCACGGTCTCGTTGTACTTGTGCTGAATGCCGTCGATCTTTTCACCGTCCACTTCCGGGATGTTGTGCTCCATCTGCCCGGCGGGGTGCGGGTTGAGCGCCTCGCGGACCTCGGCCACGGCGGCGTCGATCTCCGCCTTGTCGCCGCCGCGCATGGCGTTGGCCACCTTGTCGAAGTGTTCCGGCGCCAGCATGCCCTTCTGCGGAAAGGTGAGCTGGTAGATCGGGTCGTCGGGCACGCGGTCCCAGTCGATCAGTTCTTCGATCACGTACTCGTTGACGCGGAACGGCAGCACATTGGCCACCACGCGCATGGCGAAACGGGCGTCATCGTCGAGGCGCTGCAATTGTTCGATTTTGTCCAACTGACGTGCGGTGAACACCTTGAAGCGGCGCGGCTCCCGGGCGGCCGGCTCCTGATGTTCACGCAGCGGAATAACCGTATTGGCTTCTGACATGGTTTTCGCTCCTGATCATGCGCCGACGGCGACAAGAGGCGCGCCGGTACACTGGCCGCTTCAACCAGCGTGGTTCATGTTATATCTGTCTGCGTTGGGGGGCTGACCCCCTGGCCTTGTGGGCCGGATAAGTACCCCGCGGGCCGAACTGGCCAGGGGGCGGCGCGTCATTAACGCGGCGGGTGTAGAGCGGCGCTATGGTATGCGTTTGCGCCGCCGAGCGCAAAACGGCGGCGCCGGGGACCGACGCCCGGTGGTGTATGCTGGGTGGCCTTCGGACGGGGAAGCAATCGCAAGGGAGACAGCATGCAGGAATGGGTCGCCGGCGCGGCGTCGCTCGTGGAGTGGCTGGTCGCCTGGCTGGAGGTGTTCTGGCCGGCCATCGTGGCCACCGCCGGCGTGGTCGCGGCGGTCTGGGTGACGCTGCACGTGGCGCAGCACAAACGGGACGCCCGCGCCGCCGCGGCCTGGACCGGCCTGGTGTGGCTGGTACCGCTGTTGGGGGCGCTGCTGTACCTGTTGTTGGGGGTGAACCGAATCCGGCGGCGTGCCCGGCAGCTCACCGGTGGCGCCATCGACGCCGCCCTGAGTAGCGGCCGGGATCAGGGGACACCGCTGCAATCCGACCGTTTGCGGGTGCTGGCGCGGCTGGTGGGGCGCCTCACCGGCCTGCCGCTCACCGGCGGCAACCGGGTCACGCTGCTGGAGGCCGGGCCGGCGCTGGCGGCGATGATCCGGGCGGTGGACGAGGCCCGCGACAGCGTGTTGCTGGCCACCTATATCTTCGGCAACGACGCCGCCGGCAGACCGCTGGCGGACGCCCTGGAACGGGCGGTGGCGCGCGGCGTGACCGTGCGGGTGCTGGTGGACGGTGTCGGCGCTCTCTACTCGCTGCCGCCGATCACCCTGCGATTGCGCCGCCGGGGCGTGCGCGTGGAGCGCTTCCTGCACTCCATCGCCCCCTGGCGGATGCCGTATCTGAACTTGCGAAACCATCGCAAATTGATGGTGGTGGACCGCTGCATCGGCTTCACCGGCGGCATGAATATCCGCGCCGGCTACCTGCGCGAACCGGCGCGGATACAGGACCTGCACGCCCGGGTGGAAGGGCCCGCCGTGTCGCACCTGTTGCGCAGTTTCGTCGCCGACTGGGCGTTCACCTGCGGCGAGACCCTGGACGATAACTACCTCGGGGCGCTGGACGCCGGCGGCACCCTGGCGCGCGGTATCAACGCGGGGCCGGACGCGGATTTCGACAAGCGCCGGCTGACGCTGCTGGCGGCCATCGGCGCCGCCGAGCACGAGGTGCGCATCGTCACACCGTATTTCGTGCCCGACCAGACCCTGCTGGCCAGCCTGCAGCTGGCGCTGCTGAAAGGGGTGCGGGTGAACATCGTGGTGCCGCAAAAGAACAATCTGCGGCTGGTGCAGTGGGCCAGCCTGCATGCGCTTCGCTGGCTGGTGCGCGAAGGCGCCGAGCTGCACGTCTCGGCGCCGCCGTTCGACCACACCAAGCTGATGACGGTGGACGGCCACTGGGTGCTGCTGGGCTCCGGTAACTGGGACGCGCGCAGCCTGCGCCTTAACTTCGAATTCGATATGGAGTGTTATGATGACCCGCTGGCGGAGCAGGCCAACGATCTGATCGACCGCCGCCTGCGCGGCGCCCGCCGGGTCGGCGAGGCGGAGTTCCGTGCCATGGGCCGCTGGCGCCACGCGCGCAACGCGCTGGCACACCTGTTCGAGCCCTATCTATAACCTTTTCTGGCAATGAGGATGTTGCATGCGTTTGCCCCGCGACCCGGAGCTTCCGGCCGGCCTGAAAACCCTGTCCCGATTGCAGTTCGTCCACGGCTTCGTGGTGGTGGCGGTGGCCACGGCGATCTGGCTGCCGTCGCCCACCGTGGCGCAATCCTGGGTGACGCTGGTGGCGTTGCTGGCGGCACTGCACGTGCTGCTGCAGGTGGGGCTCTATACGGGCTCGGCGCTGGCGCGGGAGGATGCCGGCCTGGTGCCGATGGCGGCGCTACTGCTGGTGGCCGCCTGTGCCACGCCGTTTCTGCCGGCCTGGGCGTCCACGTTGCTGATGGCGGTGGCGGTGATGCTGCTGTTTTTGATGGAGAAGGTGGCGGCGGTCCGCGAACACTGGCCCCAGGCCTGGCTACGCGGGCGCAAGCAGCATATGCAGTTTCTGATGGTGTCGCTGGGCAGTGTGGGCTTCTGGCTGATCAGCCAGGATAATCAGGCGCTGATAAAGGCGGCGACCGGCGGCTGACGCCGGCCGCCGTGGCGCTACTTCTTGACCGGTGAACCGGGGCCCAACAGCGCCCATATCACCAGGCCGATCACCGGCAATACCAGTACCAGGATCACCCACAGAATCTTCTCGCCGGTGGAGGCGCCGGACTGGACGATCTTGACGATCGCCAGAATATCCAGCACCAGAATAATTAAGCCGAGTATCTTGCTCATGTGCCCGCTCCCTAGGTTCATTGAATGGATACCCCGACGCTAACCACACTCGCCGCCCCGGTAAACCAAACGAAGGTAAAAGCCCGTAAACCCACGCACTGGCATCAAGCGCCAAGATAATTACAATACCAACCCTCACGCTCCGGTAGCTCAGTTGGATAGAGCAAGCGCCTCCTAAGCGCTAGGTCGCAGGTTCGACTCCTGCTCGGGGCGCCATTTTCCCTGGTTATTCAGATAAACCCTCGCCGGATTCCCCTGTTTGACGTAACGTTTCCCTTTAACGTGCATCCATGGGCGTATTGGAAGTAGAGGAGCGCACCATGAAGGACACCCGAGGGCTTTTGCTCCGCAGTGGTACCGACTTTCCGGCGCTGCGCCGGCGCCACACCAGCATTCTTCAGGTCAATCTCGGCTATCTGTGCAATATGAGCTGCGTGCACTGCCACGTGAACGCCGGTCCGACGCGCACCGAAATGATGGAGCGCGAGACCATTGATCAGATCATCCAGGTGCTGGACCGGGGCCGCGTGGAGGTCCTGGACCTGACCGGCGGCGCTCCGGAAATGAACCCCCACTTCCGCGATCTGGTGCGCGCCGCCCGGGCCCGCGGCGTCACCGTGATCGACCGCTGCAACCTGACCATTCTGCTGGAGGACGGCTATCAGGATCTGCCGGAATTCCTGGCGGAGCAGGGCGTGCAGATCGTGGCGTCGCTGCCCTGTTACCTGGAAGAGAACGTCAACGAGCAACGCGGCAAGGGTGTCTACAGCAGCAGCATCGAGGCGATCCGGCGCCTTAACGCGGTCGGCTACGGCGATCCGGCGCTGCCCCTGGACCTGGTCTACAACCCGGTGGGCGCCCATCTGCCGCCGCCGCAGGCGGCCCTGGAGGCGGACTACCACCGCGAGCTGGACGAGCGCTTCGGCGTGCGCTTCAACCGCCTGCTGACCATCACCAATATGCCCATCAGCCGCTTCGGCGCGGTGCTGCTGGCGCATAACCAGTTCAACGATTACATGCAGTTGTTGCGCGACAACTACAATCGCGACAATCTTGAAGCCGTGATGTGCCGGAATACCCTGAGCGTGGATTATCAGGGTTACCTGTACGATTGTGACTTCAACCAGATGCTGGATATGCCCCAGGGGCACCACGATCGGCGCCCCCACGTCAGCGAGTTGCTCGACGCCGACAAGGAAGGCGAGCCGGTGTACGTGGCCGATCATTGCTTCGGGTGCACCGCGGGATCCGGCAGCAGCTGTGGAGGCGCTTTGGGATGAACCTGAGTGTAGTAATTCCGGTGCTCGACGAGGCGAAATGTCTGGGCCCGTTCCTGGAGATGCTTCGAGAACGCCTGGGCGAGGGCGATCAGATCATCGTCGTGGACGGTGGCAGCAGCGACAACAGCGCGCTGATCGCCCGTGAGCACGCCGACCTGGTGCTGCACTGCGACCGCGGCCGGGCCCGGCAGATGAACCTGGGCGCCGAGCGCGCCGAAGGCGACTGGCTGTGGTTCCTGCACGCCGACTGCGGGCGGGTGGTGCGCGGTCATATCAGCGCCCTGAGAGCCCTGCCCGAGGACGCCGTCTGGGGCCGCTTCGACGTGCGCTTGTCCGGCAATCACCGCTTATTCCCGCTGATCGGCCACGCCATGAACATCCGCTCGCGCTGGACCGGCATCGCCACCGGCGACCAGGGCATCTTCGTACGGCGCGACCAGTTCCTGGAAATGGGCGGCTTCCCGATGCAGCCGCTGATGGAAGACGTGGCGCTGAGCCAGCGTCTGCGCCGCCTCGCCGCGCCGGCCTGCCTGCGTCCGCGGCTGGTGGCCGACAGCCGGCGCTGGGAGGAACACGGCGTGTGGCGCACCATGATGCTGATGTGGCAACTGCGCTGGCGCTACTGGCGCGGCGAGGACCCGGCCCGGCTGCATCGCGATTACTACCGGCAACACTACCGCCAGCAGCACCATGGCGGCTGAGCGCGGCACCGCCCCGGACACCCTGCTGCTGGTCTTCGCCCGGGCGCCGCGCCGGGGCAGGGTGAAGACCCGTCTGATCCCCGAACTGGGCGAGGACACCGCCCTGGACGTGCACCAGCGCCTGCTCGACCGGACCCTGCTGCAGGCCGCCGCTTTCCCCGGCCGCGCCAGGCTGATGCTAGACGATCATGACGACGGGCTTGCCGCCCACGCCCGGGAAATGGGCCTTGAGGTGGGGCTGCAGCACGGCGGCGGACTGGGCGAGCGCATGAACGCGGCCCTGCGGGACGGCCTGCGGGAGGCGGCCCGGGTGCTGCTGGTGGGCAGCGACTGCCCGGTGCTTGACCAGACCTACCTGTCGCTGGCCCTGGACGGCCTCAACGGGGCGCGGGTGGTGCTGGGCGCCAGCGAGGACGGCGGCTACGTGCTGATCGGCGGCAGCGACGCCTCGGTGTGGCACGACGGGCGCTTCGAGGGCGTCCGTCTGGGCACGGATTACGCCATGGCCGACACGCTGGTGGCGCTCAACGACGCGGCGCCGGTGAGTGTGCTGCCGCCCCTGTGGGACGTGGACGTCCCCGAGGACGTGACCCGCGCCCGCAATCTGGGTGTGTTGCCCTGAGTCCCGTTACCGATGGTCCGGCTTCCTGAACCCGCTCTTCCGGCTTAGTATATGGCCCTTCAAGGTGGTCCTTTAGGCTTAACATCGGAATCCGGGCCGCCTTCAATCAAGGGAGTGAGACATGGAACAGCCACCGGTGCTCGACAGCGCCGTTATCAGTGAACTTCGAGAGATCATGGGGGGCGACTTCGACACCCTGGTCGCCTCCTACATGCGCGATGGCGCTCAGCGCCTGCAAGCCCTCCACGACGCCCTGGCGGCCGGCGACGCCGAAGCCGTCCGGCAGCAGGCGCACAGCTTCAAAGGGAGCAGCGGCAATCTGGGCGCGTTGCGGGTGACGAGTATTTGTCTGGAGATCGAGCAATACGCCCGCGAGCGGGATCTGGCCGCCGCCGGTACCCTGATGGAGGCACTGGAAAATCAGTTCCAGAAGTCCTGCGACGCCCTTGAGGCCTGTTGACCGGGCAAAAAAAACCCCTCATCCAAAGGGGGTGGATGAGGGGGGGTTGTGAGCGCTATTGCTAGCGCCTTGGGGGGATACCGTATATATAACCAAAAGGTTACATGTCCCACATTGCTCATGCTGTAAAAAGCCGTGAGCGATTGTAAAACTTGGCGGCTTTGTGGCACCGCCGTGTGTCCCGGCGACCTTAGGACACCGGGAACAGCCTGCTGAAACGCTCCGAGTTTGTAAGCAATATCTTACAAGACTGTAAGCATTTCTACCAATCTTCTGTCCTCGGTTGCCGTCAATTTTTATCGGGCGATTCGCTAAGTGATTGATATACCTCGGGAAGAGCCGAAAGCGCTCATTTCCTGACCACAGTTTTTATATATCTTTAATCCTTGCCGCCCTTCGAGGTTGCTATAGTGCCTTCCGTGTTCATGGATAAGAGCACACGGAAAGCTAGGGACGGTGGACACGGAAGTTCTAGGTGAGCGCAATCGGGTAAGGATCACTCGACGCAAAAAGGGCGGCAGGATGCCGCCCTTTCTTATTTCAGGTCCCTGACCTCGCCGTCCGGGACCGGGCCGGGACCCGGAGTCCCGCCCGCGCTGGCCGCCGGTTACCACTCCCGGGCCAGCTTCTCCTTCTTGTTGGGCACGCCGTCCCACTCATCCGCGTCGTCCGGCGAGTCCTTCATCTCGGTGATGTTCGGCCACTTCTCCGCCAGCTCCGCGTTGATTTCCAGGAAATCCTGCTGGTCGTCGGGCAACTCGTCTTCCGAGAAGATGGCGTTCACCGGGCATTCGGGCTCGCACAGGGCGCAGTCGATGCATTCGTCCGGGTGAATCACCAGGAAGTTGGGGCCTTCATAGAAACAGTCCACCGGACATACTTCCACGCAGTCCGTGTGTTTGCAGTTGATGCAGTTTTCACCTACTACGAACGTCATAGCCTGTCCTCGCCAGGTGTATTCTCTTTCCAGGGCCAGCGCTGAATTCTATCAGATCACCGGCCCGCTTGGGGTATATCGCCAGGGGCGCCAGCCGCTCGCCGCGTGGCCCTCCCTCGGGGCCGCGCTAGTCTACCCGACTGTGCCGGGCTGGCAAGCGCCGTGGCCACCGCGATTGACCGAAGTGGTCAACGGCCACCGCTTGTCAGTCGTCGCTTAACCGTTTCAGACGGTAGAGCGCCTCCAGGGCCTGGCGCGGCGTCAGATCGTCCGGGTCCAGATCCCGCAGCGCTTTGTCCACCGCGCTGACCGCGCCGAACATGTCCACCTGGGTGGGCACTTCGGTGTGGGCCGGCACCGGCCGTTCGCCGCTTTCCAGCTCCGCCAGCTTGTCCGCCGCCTGACGGATCACGCCGGCGGGCACCCCGGCCAGCTGCGCCACCTGCAGGCCGTAGCTGCGGCTCGCCGGCCCTTCCTGTACCCGGTGCAGGAAGACGATGCGGTTGTTGTGCTCGCTGGCGGTGAGATGGGCGTTGTAGACGCCGGGCAGCTGCTCCGGCAGCTGCGTCAGCTCGAAGTAATGGGTGGCGAACAGGGTGTAGGCGCGCAGATTGCGGGCCAGATGCTCCGCCGCCGCCCAGGCCAGGCTGAGGCCGTCGAAGGTGCTGGTGCCACGGCCGATCTCATCCATCAACACCAGGCTTTCCGGCGTGGCGTTGTTGAGGATGTTGGCCGTTTCCGACATCTCCACCATAAAGGTGGAACGGCCGCCGGCCAAATCGTCGGACGAGCCGATGCGGGTAAAGATGCGGTCGATCTTGCCGATGCGGGCGCTGGCGGCGGGCACCGCGCTGCCGATGTGGGCGAGCAGGGCGATCAGCGCGGTCTGGCGCATGTAGGTGGACTTACCGCCCATGTTCGGGCCGGTGATGATCACCATGCGGCGCTGATCGTCCAGCTGCAGGCTGTTGGGCACGAAGGCGTCGTCCATCACCTGTTCCACCACCGGGTGGCGGCCATCGACGATTTCGATGCCGGGCTCGTCCACCAGGCTCGGGCGCACCCAGTTCAGGGTTTCCGCCCTCTCCGCCAGACACGCCAGCACGTCCAGCTCGGCCACCGCCGCGGCGCTCGCCTGCAGCGGGCCCAGATCGGCGGCCAGCTCCTCGATCAGCGCTTCATAGAGCCGCTTCTCCAGATTGAGCGCCTTGCTGGACGCGGACAACGCCTTGTCCTCGAACTCTTTCAGCTCCGGAGTGATAAAGCGTTCCGCGTTCTTCAGCGTCTGGCGGCGCTGGTAATCCACCGGCGCCTGGTCCGCCTCGCGGCGGGACAGCTCGATATAGTAGCCGTGCACCCGGTTGTACTTGACCCGCAGCGTGGAAAAGCCGGTGCGCTCACGCTCACGGGTTTCAATGTCCACCAGCACCGCGCCGGCGTTCTCGCTGATCGAACGC
>ERZ724563.221-NODE-221-length-11492-cov-2.471007_pt1 | contig 11492 bp, 8 predicted proteins | sample MGYA00375857_ERZ724563 | MGnify/ENA primary metagenome ERZ724563 (study PRJEB28725, sample SAMN03264850) | marine sediment metagenome | biome: marine pelagic biome; feature: marine oligotrophic desert; material: marine snow | place: Pacific Ocean:North Pacific...
GTGCTGGCCCTGGCACAGAGCCTGATCCTGGGCGTCGGCACCCTGGCCCGGTACGGGATGGGCGGCGCCCTGATGCGCTACGTTGGACGTGACCCCGGCGACCCGAACAACCGGATCCATCTGCGTCGGGCGTTGTTGACCGCCTTGCTGGCCAGTCTGCTCGGTGGCGGGCTTCTGTGGGCCTTCCGGGAACCGCTGGAAGATCTTTTCCAGGCGCCGGGGCTGGCCTCGGCACTCGCCGGTATCGCCCTGGCTACGCCGGCCTTCACTCTGGCGTTTGTTTTATCCGGCTTTTTCAAAGGGCTGCGCCGACCGGCTGCCGCGTCTCTGCTGGAGAACGGCGGTATCGCTCTCGGCGTGGTGCCGTTCTTGTTCTTGCTGCGCGGGCTGCATCCGGAGGGCGAGCTGGCCACGCTGGGTTGGGCCTATGCCCTTTCCTCATGGCTTGTGCTGGCCTTGGCGGCCTGGCCGCTTTGGCGTTGGCACGGCTCACTGGCCGCTGCCCCGGCGGCGACCGGGACGCTTGAGACGCCGCGTGTATTCTTCGCCACCTCGCAGGCGTTCTTTTTCACCAACCTGGCGGTGCTGCTTCAGTCGGTGGTCGGCATTATGCTGGCCGGCTGGCTGCTGGCCAGTGCCGAGCTGGGGCTGTTCAAGGCGGCGCAGCAGCTGGCGTCCGCGGTGAGTTTCGTATTGGTGGGAATTAATGCGATTTTCCCGCCGTTGTTCGCCGAGAGCTACCACCAGGGGCGCCCGGAGCGGCTGGCGCGGCTGGCGCGGCAGGGTGCTTTGCTGGGTATTCTGATGGCGGCGCCTTTGTTGTTGGTGCTGCTATTGTTTCCCGCCGCCGCTCTGGCCCTGCTTGGCGACGGCTTCGAAGGCGCCGTGCCGCTGTTGCGGGTGATCGCCGTGGCCCAGCTGGTCAATGTGGCCTGCGGATCCGTGGGTTTTGTTCTCAATATGACCGGCCATGAGGTGCTGATGCGTAATATCAGTCTGATTTGCGCGCTGCTCAGCCTGAGCCTTTTCCTGATACTGATACCCTGGCTGGGCGCATTGGGTGCGGCTCTGGCGCTGGCGGCGGCTCTGGTGGCCCAGAATCTGGCGGCGGTTTACTTTGTATGGCGCAGGCTCGGCATCTGGACCCTGCCGGGCTTTAACACGCGGGAGCATCGTTAGGCATGTCGGAGTCCTCAAGCAACGCCAAGATTATCTATATTGTCGCCCATGGGCATTCCGGGACCACGCTGCTGGATACCCTGATCGGCAATATGCCCGGTGCCGTTTCCACCGGCGAGGTGGAACGTATCGCCCAGTGGGCGGTATCGGATGATCCGGATAAGGTCTGCACCTGCGGCGCGCCGATTGTCGAGTGTGAGCTTTGGGGGCCCTGTTGTGACCGGCTGCGCAGCGACGCCGGCGAAGAGACGCTGACACGCCGCTCGTTCTGGGCGCGTTTCCCGGTGCACCTGGGTGACCACGGCAAGCGATTCTATGTGGGTTTTCTGCTGCCGTTATTACTGCTGCTGGGTTCTTCGCGCCTGCTGGGTCTGTTCCGGCGTTATGCGCCGGTGAGCGCGGCTCTGCGCGCTACCGATAACAGCTGGCATTTGTTCCGTGCTCTTCAGTCGGTGAGCGGGGCACGGATTATTGTCGACTCTTCCAAGTCGCCGCTGCGTATGAAGGCGCTCTATCTGACTCGCCGGGCTCTGGGCCAGGGGCAGCCTTTGTATATTATTCATATGGTTCGTGACGGTCGGGCTATCGTTTCCTCTTATCAGCGCCGGATACCGCGCAGCGTGGCTCACTACGCCAACGAATGGCGGCGGCGGCTGTTTTACCGGACGGCCATGCTGTTCACCGTATCCCGGAAGGACAGGCTGACCCTGAAGTATGAGGATCTGGCCTCGTCTCCGCTGGCGACGTTGCAAGCGATCTGCACCTTCATCGGCGAGCCTGAATCGCTTGCCGGCGAGGCGTTCGAGAACGCCGGTGCGGTGAAGCATAATGTCAGCGGCAACCCGGCCCGGCTTGATCGCGACGCCCTCGCCCGGGTGCGTCTGGACGAGCGCTGGCGGCAGGAACTGAGCGCTGAGGATCTGTCGGCTTTCCGTCGGCGGGCCGGTCTTTTAAACCGCTGGCTGGGGTATCGATGACACTGGCGCTGAAGATTCGCACCGCCTGGGCGCTCGGTCCGCTGAACATCGCCCGGGTGCTGAGCTACCGGTTGAGCCTTAAAATCGGCATCAACCGCGCGGTGCGTCGACCGCCGGCGGCGGTGACCGGGCCTTTCTTCCGCGCGCCGGACCGGCTTCGCCTGGAGCTTGCTCCCCGCCGGGGATGGTATCAGTGGCGCGAGGCGTTCGGTTTGCGTGTCGATGCCGACGCCGACATGGAAGCGCCGCCGGAATGGGCACGCAGCCTTGTTACCGGCGTTGCCGTCCCCGACACGGATCGGCCCTGGTGGCGGATCGCGGATTTCGATCCTCGTGTCGGCGACATCAAGGGGGTTTGGGAGGCGTCCCGCTACGATTGGGTGCTTGCCTGTGCCCAGCAGGCTCTGGCCGCCCGCGACGCTCGTGAACGCGGCCGTGCGCTGGACCGGCTTAATGCCTGGCTGAGTGACGCGGCGGAGCACAACCCCCCATGGCGGGGGCCGAATTGGAAATGCGGTCAGGAAGCGTCGATCCGCGTTATGCATCTGGCGGCGGCGGCGCTGATGCTGGGACAGGTTTCGCGGCCGGAGCCGGGCTTGCCGGCGTTGTTGGCGGTGCATTTGAAACGCATTGCGCCGACGCTGCATTACGCCATGGCTCAGGACAATAATCACGGTACTTCCGAGGCGGCGGCGCTGTTCATCGGCGGCAGCTGGCTGGCGTCCCTGGGGTTGCCCGGCAGCGAGCGCTGGGCCCGGCGCGGGCGTTACTGGCTGGAAAACCGCGCCGAGCGCCTGATCGGCGCCGATGGTAGCTTCAGTCAGTACTCGGTGAACTATCACCGTGTGATCCTGGATACCCTGTGCCTGGCGGAATGCTGGCGCCGGCAACTGGCCGTGGCGCCGTTCTCTTCCCGCTTTTACGAGCGTGCCCGCGCCGCCACCGGCTGGCTGGGTAATCTGGTTGACCCCGGTAACGGGGACGCGCCCAATCTGGGTGCCAATGACGGCGCCCGCTTGATCCCCCTGACTGACAGCGACTACCGGGATTACCGGCCGACGGTGCAGGTCGCCTCTGTTTTGTTCGCCGGGGCGCGGGCCTATCCGGACTGCCCGTTGGCGGACCAGGCGCTGCTTTGGCTTGATTTGCCGGTACCGGAACCGGTTCGCTCCTGGCAGCATAGCGCGCTTTACGCGGATGGCGGCCTGGCGGTGGCCCGCAGCGGGCCTGCGATGGCGGTGCTGCGCTTTCCCAATTTCCGGTTTCGTCCGGCGCAGAGCGATCTGCTGCATCTGGATCTGTGGCGTGGTGGGGAAAACCTGCTGCGTGACGGCGGCACTTACAGCTATAACCCGGGCCAGGAGGACGGCGACTGGCAGGACTATTTTCCGGGCGTGGCCTCTCACAATAGCGTGCAGTTCGACGGCCGCGAGCAAATGCCGAGGCTGGGCCGCTTCCTGTTCGGCGCCTGGCCTTCGGTGCGGAATCTGGACGGCCCGCGTGCCGACAACGGCGACCAGACCCTGGCCGCCGGTTACCGTGACTGGCAGGGTGCCGGTCATTATCGGCGGGTGTGGCTGGAGATCGGGCGGTTGAAAGTGGAAGACCGGGTCGACGGCTTCAGGCGTGAGGCGCGCCTGCGCTGGCGGCTTTGCCCCGGTGATTGGCAATGGCGGGGCGACGATCTGGTTAACGGCACGCTTCGCATTCGTGTCGGCGCTGATGTTCCGGTGCGTGAGCGACGCCTGGTGCAGGGTTGGGAGTCCCGTTATTACAGCCAAAAAACGCCGCTACCGGTGCTGGAAGTGGTGCTTGAGGAAGCCGGTGTGTTCACCACGGAGTTTGAATTTCCGACATGAAGGTTTTGTATTTCCATCAGCATTTCTCGACCCCAGCAGGCTCCGCGGGCACCCGTTCCTATGAGATGGCGCGTCGGCTGCTGGCGGAAGGGCATCAGGTCACCATGGTGTGCGGCTCCTACCATGGTGGTCAGACCGGCCTGCAGGGCGCGTTCCGCAGGGGCCGCCGCGAAGGCCAGGTGGACGGTATCCAAGTGGTGGAGTTCAACCTGGCCTACTCCAATGCCGACGGCTTCCTGAAACGCGCCGGGCTGTTTCTGCTGTTCGCCTTGCGCAGTGTTCTGGTTGCTTTAACCCGGCGGTACGACGTGGTGTTCGCCACCAGCACGCCGCTGACCGCCGGTATTCCGGGTATCGTGGCGCGCTGGCTGCGCGGCAAGCGCTTTGTTTTCGAGGTGCGTGATCTGTGGCCGGAGCTGCCCAAGGCAATGGGCGTGATCACCAACCCGCTGGTGTTGTGGCTGATGTCCGGGCTGGAGTGGCTCTCCTATCACTCCGCGCATCGGCTCGTGGCGCTGTCGCCGGGCATGGCCAAGGGCATCCGGGCGCGCGGTATCGACCCGGCGCGCATCGCCATGATTCCCAACGGCTGTGACTTCGGCATTTTCGCGGCGCCCGGGCCCGGTTGGCGCCCGGAAGGCCTGGAAGTGACCGATCTGATGGCGATTTTCACCGGCACCCACGGTATGGCCAACGGTTTGGATGCGGTGCTGGACGCGGGCGCCGAGCTCAAACGCCGTGGCCGTACCGATATCAAGCTGGTGCTGGTGGGGCAGGGCATGCGTAAACCGGCGCTGCGCGAGCGCGCCGCCGCCGAGGGCCTGGACGGCGCCGGTGGCGGCCCCCTGGTGTTCCATGATCCGGTTGATAAGGCGCGCCTGGCCGGCCTGATGGCGGAAGCCGACCTGGGCATGCAGATTCTGGCGAACGTTCCCGCCTTCTACTTCGGCACCTCGCCGAATAAGTTTTTCGATTATATTTCCGCCGGTCTGCCGGTGCTGAACAACTATCCGGGTTGGCTGGCGTCGATGATCGAAGAGAGCGGGTGTGGTTTTTCCGTGCCCCCGGATGACCCGGCCCGCTTCGCCGACGCCCTGGAAGCCGCGGCCGACGACCGCGACGGCCTGGCCGCCAAAGGCGACGCCGCCGCGCAACTCGCCCGGGAGCGCTTCGACCGGGATACCCTGGGCCGTGATTTCGTGGCCTGGGTGACTCGTGGCGAGCCGCCCGCCGGCCGCGTTCAGGAGGGTCCCGATGCTTAAACGCCTGCTTGATATATGCGTATCCGGTCTGGCCCTGCTGCTGTTGTCCCCGGTGCTGGTGGTGCTTGCGATACTGGTGCGGGTTAAGCTGGGCTCGCCGGTGTTGTTTCGTCAAACCCGGCCCGGCCTGCACGGCGAACCGTTCGAGATGATGAAATTCCGTACCATGACCGATGGCCGAGATGCCAACGGTGAGCTGTTGCCGGACGACCAGCGGCTGGTTCCATTCGGCCGTTTTTTGCGCAACTCCAGCCTGGACGAACTACCGGAGCTGTTTAACGTGCTGCGCGGTGACATGAGCCTGGTTGGGCCGCGTCCCCTGTTGATGGCCTATCTGCCGCTCTACAACGCCCACCAACGCCGCCGTCATGAGGTGCGCCCCGGTATTACCGGCTGGGCGCAGATCAATGGACGCAATAATGTCACCTGGCAGGAAAAATTCGATCTGGATGTGTGGTATGTCGACCATGCGGGGCTGTGGCTGGATCTGAAAATACTGCTGCTCACGGCCCGGACGGTGCTGCGCCGCGACGGTGTTTCCAAGGACGGCCACGCCACCACGGACTATTTCAAAGGTAATGACGACGAATGATTAACGTACTTTTCATGGGCCGCAAGCCCGTGGCCGCCAAGGCGCTCGCCTGGCTGCTGGAACGCGACGACGTTTCGGTGGTGGGTGTCATCACCGACAGTCACCTGGCGGTGTCTCCGACCAGCGAGGTGGCCCGCGATGCCGGCGTGCCGATACTCAGCCGTGAGGAGGTGGAGGCCGGGGTGATCGGCGGCTCCTTGTCCGTGGATCTCGGGCTTTCCATGCTCTACTGGCAGAAGATCCGCGCTCCTTTGCTGGAGCATTGCGGTCGAGGGGTGGTTAATTTCCATCCCGCGCCTCTGCCGGAATACAAAGGCACCGCCGGCTATAACCTGGCGATTCTCGAAGACCTTCCCCGTTGGGCGGTATCCGCCCATTACGTGGATGAGGATATCGATACCGGCGAGATCATCCAGGTGCGTGAGTTCCCGGTGGATCGACAGCATGAAACCGCCCGCACCCTGGAGGCCAAGGCACAGCCCCTGCTGCTCGCCCAGTTCCAGGAGATCACAGAGCGACTATTGGCGAGCGAACAGCGCCTGGCCACCACGCCCAATACCGGTGGCCGCTACGTCAGCCGGGCACGGATGGAGGCGATGAAGGAGGTGAAGGAGGGCGATGACGTGGAGCGTAAAATTCGCGCCTTCTGGTTCCCTCCCTATGACGGCGCCTATAAAGTCATCAACGGGGTGAAGTGCACCCTGGTCAGCCGCACCATTCTGGAGTCCCTGGCCGACCCGTCCACCAGCAGCCTGTTTACCCAGCCCTCGGATTGAATCTATGTTGAACGGACCTTTCCCGCCCTGGCCAAGCTATAGCGAGGAAGAAGCGGACGCCGTCCGCCGGGTGCTGCTCTCCAACCGGGTCAACTACTGGACCGGCGAAGAGGGGCGTCATTTCGAGCGCGAGTTCGCCGCTTTTACCGGCACCGAGCATGCGGTGGCCGTGGCGAACGGGACCCTGGCGCTGGATCTCGCGCTGCGTGGGCTGGACATCGGCCCGGGCGATGAGGTGATTGTGCCCCCGCGCACCTATCTCGCCACTGCCAGCGCGGTGGTGAACGCCGGCGCCCGGCCGGTATTCGCCGACGTGGACCGGGATTCCCAGAATCTCACCGCCGCCACTGTGGCGGCGGCACTGACGCCGGCGACGAAAGCCATTCTGTGCGTGCATCTGGGCGGCTGGCCCTGTGATATGGACGCCCTGGGCGCGCTGGCGGAAGAACACGGGCTGTGGCTGATCGAGGACTGCGCCCAGGCCCATGGCGCCACCTGGAAAGGCCGCCCCGTGGGCAGTCTGGGACATGTGGGCTGCTGGTCGTTCTGCCAGGACAAGATTATGACCACCGGTGGCGAGGGCGGCATGGTCACCACCAACGATGCGGCACTGTGGTCGCGGATGTGGAGTCTCAAGGACCACGGCAAGAGCTGGGAGGCGGTCTACGAGCGTGACCATCCCCCCGGTTTTCGCTGGCTGCACGAAAGCTTCGGCCATAACTGGCGGCTCACCGAAATGCAGGCGGCCATCGGCCGCATTCAGCTACAGCGCATGGGCGAGTGGACCCGGCGCAGACAGGCACACTGTCAGACCCTGTGGGACGCCGGCCGGCGCCTGCCGGGCCTGCGCGTTCCGGCACTGCCGGAAGCCGCGGAGCACGCCGGGTATAAAGGCTATGTGTTTGTGGAGCCGGAAGCATTGAACCCGGGCTGGAGCCGTGACCGGGTCATGACCGCCATGGTGGAGCGGGGCGTGCCATGCTTCTCCGGGTCCTGTTCCGAGGTGTATCTGGAGCGCTGTTTCCAGGACGCCGGGCTGGCGCCCGCTCGGCCCCTGCCGGTGGCCCGTGAGCTCGGCGAGACCAGTCTTATGTTCCTGGTGCATCCCACCCTGGAAGACGCTGATATGCAACGAACTGTCTGCGCTCTCGCTGAGGTGATGAACGAGGCCGCCGGCTGATACCGGGAGCGGTGTAGCTGGCGCACCTTCCGCCAAGATGCGGTAACCTTGCTTGTAAGGTGTGTATCGGGTGAAGATGCGCGCCGCCGGCCCCGGATGTGGAGTGAATCGCCGTTGAAAGCGCTGTTTTATAAGGTTGCCGCCCTGGCGTTGCGCTGTAATAGGTCGCAGAAGCGGGCGATCATGATGCTCTGCGATGCCGTGGCGCTGCCGATACTGCTGTGGGTGGCCTTCGCCCTGCGCTACAGCTCCGTGACCCCGCCGGTGGACGGCAACTGGATCTTCGCCGCCGCCACCATTTCGTCTCTGCTTTCTTTATACGCTTTCGGCTTCTACCGGCCGATGGTGCGCTATTTGGGCGCTGAGGCCGCCAAGTCCGTTTTCACGGGTATGGCCGCCTCCGTCGTGGCTCTGGCGGCTCTCTCCTACATGGTGCCGGTCATGGTGCCGCGCTCGGTCTTCATTATTTTCTGGCTGTTGGGTTGCGGTTATCTGGGTGTGAGCCGTTATCTGGCGCGTCGCTGGCTGGGGCGCTTGTCCACCCGCGGACTGCAGCGGCGCCCGGTGGCGGTGTTCGGCGGCGGCAGTGCCGGTGCCCAGCTCGTCGCCGCGCTGCAGGCGGGCCGCGAATTGTGTCCGGTGCTGGTGGTGGACGACGACCTGGGTAAGCAGGGCACTTTGCTGAGCGGTGTGCCGGTGGTCAGCCGGCAAGGCTTGAGCGAGGCGGTGCGCCGCGGCCGCTTGGACACCGTCCTGCTGGCAATGCCCGCCATGCCCCGGCACCGGCGTATTGCGCTGGTCAACTGGCTTGAGCAGCTTAATGTTCGGGTGCAGACGGTGCCCACTTTCAGCGATATCGCCAGCGGTCGCGCCCGGCTCACCGAAATTCAGGACGTGGTGATCGAGGATCTGCTGGGCCGCGATACCGTTCCGCCGAGACGGGACTTACTGGGCCGCTGCATTACCGGCAAGAGCGTGGTGGTGACCGGAGCCGGGGGGTCCATCGGTTCCGAACTATGCCGTCAGATCATCAAGCTGGCGCCGAGCCACCTGGTGCTCCTGGAACAGAGCGAAGTGGCCCTCTACAACATAGAGATGGAGCTGGCGGACCTGATTCAGCGCCATCACTTCGACGTGAAGCTGATCGCCATGCTGGGTTCTGTCGTGGATCCGGGGCACGTGGAGCGGCTTTGCCGCGAATTCGATGTGGATACGCTGTACCACGCTGCCGCCTATAAACATGTCCCGATCGTCGAAGAGAATCCCGCCGCCGGCGTGCGTAACAATATCCTGGGGACGCTGGCCGCGGCCCAGGGGGCGGAGGCCGCCGGCGTGAGCCACTTCATCCTGGTTTCCACCGACAAGGCGGTGCGCCCCACCAATGTGATGGGTGCCACAAAGCGCTTCTCCGAACTGGTCCTGCAGGCCATGGCGGGGCGGGGCAGCAGCACGGTTTTCTCCATGGTCCGCTTCGGTAACGTGCTGGGCTCCTCCGGATCGGTGGTGCCGTTGTTCCGCGAGCAGATCCGCCGTGGGGGGCCGGTTACGGTGACGCACCCCGATGTGATTCGCTACTTCATGACCATCCCCGAAGCTGCCCAGCTGGTGATCCAGGCCGGTGCCATGGCGAAAGGCGGTGAGGTGTTCGTACTGGACATGGGCGAGCCGGTGCGGATTCTTGATCTGGCGCAGACCATGATCCGCCTGATGGGGCTGTCGGTGCGCGACGAGTCCAACCCGGACGGCGATATAGAGATCGTATTCAGCGGTTTACGGCCCGGGGAGAAGCTCTTCGAAGAACTGTTGATCGGTGATGCCAGCGTGCGAACCGAGCATGAAATGATCATGCAGGCCCATGAGGAGGCACTTTCCAGCGAGGAAGTCGCGGCGGCCTTGCAGGCTTTACGCGCGGTTCTGGATCGGGGCCAATCGGCGTCGTTGAAAGCGTTGCTGTGCCGGTACGTCAACGGCTACCGGCCCCGCGAAGAGGTCGAGGGCGAGGATCCGGAGTTGCCCTGCATTGAGGCCGATGAAACGGCCGCCGGCGCCACCACGACGGCCGCGGCCGCGTCCGGAAAGGGCGTCCATTAAAAAGGGCGCCATGAAGGCGCCCCGGGCTCGAAGTGACGGAGACTCTGAAACATCACTACGATACTTCGCGGTCCGGCCACGTCCCTGTCGTTACTGTCCATTCCGCGAAGCGCAAGAGCCTGCCACTGTGAGACCCCGTTCTCAATTCACAGCCTGATACTTTCTGTATACCCCTGCCTGCTTCCTGCCTTCTTCCCGTCCATAAAAAAGGCGCCCTTGGGCGCCTGAAGTCACACAAAACGACTATGAAACGATGCCCCGGGGCCTACGGGAAGGGGGTGAGATAACCCCGGGGCACTTCTAAATCCTGCCATTTTGTGATGGGCATCACAATATGCATTTAAGGTACTTTGGTACGAAAAACACCGTTTCTACGTGAAGAGTAATAATCTTTGCCGTAATTTTTATCATTATTATGGCTTAGTTTTAACTAGGTCGAATTTATTGTTTTGCGCTCTTTAAATCAAAATACGATTAAAACCCCGGTTTTCAGCGTGTACAGGTTTTGTATCCGTGTGTACCATTTCCGAATCTGTGATGGGGTTGGCATAAAAAACATTTTGTATGCGCTAGGCGAAATCATGCTTATGCCCGGGCGCAGTGTCAGTTCCGTGGAGTGATCTGTACCGGGGGATGTCATGAATTCTTATCATGAAATTGAACGTTTTCAACGTAAGGCCGGCCAGGCCGATTTCCCTTTCCGTGATACCGGCACGCCGGCCCATGAACACCGCGAAACCGGCTGGAGCCTGATCGACCAGGTCGCCGCCGGCGTCTCCGTATCGTCTTCCACACCCTTTGCCGAACCCGACTCCGGGCCGCCGATCCAGGTGACGCGGCAGGCGGCGGAGGTGGCCGAGGCCACCGAGGCCCCGGTGCCCGGCGATGAAGAGGCCCAGGACGCGGCGCTGGAGCGTTTCGCCTCCTTGCTGCGAGCGCGTCACCGCCGCGAGGTGGAGCAGGACCATCCGGAAGCGGGCGACGAACAACCCCTTAAACAACTGCTGCGCCGCATCGCGGTGGGCCCGGGTGAGAGCAATGAGAGGTGGCCCACGCGGTGCTGATCGCGGTCGCATCCCCCAAAGGGGGCGTGGGTAAGACCACGTGCGCGGCGCACCTCGCCTACGGTATTGCCGCCTCGGGCTACCGCGCCATCGCGGTGGACCTGGATCCGCAGAACAGTTTGCGCCTGCATTTCGGTATTCCTTTGGGCGAAGCGAGCGGACTGGCGCGGGGCGGCCCGCCGGCGGGCGGCTGGATGGCGCGGGTGCTCAACGGCGGGGGCGGCGTCGGGGTGCTGCCCTACGGCGCCGCCGACGGCGCCCAGCGCCGCGAGCTGGACCAGGCGCTGCGGACGCCGGGGTTTCTGACCTCGGGCCTGCGCGGCCTGGCGGAACAGCCGGACACCGTGCTGGTGGTGGATCTGCCGCCGGGGCCGTCGCCGGCGCTGGACGCGGTGTCGCCGCTGGCCAACCTGCGGCTGACCCTGTTGCTGGCGGATTCCGCTTCGGTGTCCCTGCTGCCGGGTCTGGAGGACGGTTTTTATCCGCCCGGCGTGGCGCCGGGTTCCGAGCAC
>ERZ724563.224-NODE-224-length-11459-cov-2.065302_pt1 | contig 11459 bp, 8 predicted proteins | sample MGYA00375857_ERZ724563 | MGnify/ENA primary metagenome ERZ724563 (study PRJEB28725, sample SAMN03264850) | marine sediment metagenome | biome: marine pelagic biome; feature: marine oligotrophic desert; material: marine snow | place: Pacific Ocean:North Pacific...
GTCCACGAAGGTGCCGGTGCGGGTGGCCGGGCCGGCTGAACCGCCGTGGTCATTGTCGCTGTCGCCGCCGCAGGCGACCAGCGCCAGCAGCAGGGGCGTAACGGCGGCGGCCAGCCAGGCCGGCCGGGCGCCGTGTCGTTGTGGGTGTGTCATGGTGCTCTCCCTTTAATCGTTCAGTACGTCGCCCAGACCGGCCTTTATCTCGGCGTCGGCGCTGATTTCCACATAGCTTTCGGTGGCCGCGTCGTAGAGCGGGTAATCGATGTCGCCGTCGATACTCGGGTCCCCGGTCTTGGCGAAATTGGTCCAGATAGTGAGCATGCGGTCGATCACCTGTTGGTCGGTGGCGTCGAAACCGGCGGAGGCGAAGATGTCCACCGGGTCGCCCTGGGAGCCGGTCACGCCGTTGCCGTTCAGGTCGCCGATCTCCAGCGAATCCCCGGTGGCCGGGTCGATCACCAGGCCGAGCAGGTGATGGGTGATCACGCTTTCCGGCATGTTGAATACATAGGCCAGTTCGGCGGCGTGGTAAGCCTCGACGCCCTGGGCTTTCCAGCCGGCGGGCTGGTGGGTGAAATAGGTGGCGTAATGATTGGCCGAGCACAGCGGCGCCATCCACGGGAACACGTTGATCGCGGTGTTGGTGGGGTCCGGCGTGTCGTTGGCGTTGATGCTGAACATGAACGGCACGTCGTTCTGGTTGCCGGACTCGAAAGCGACGCGTTCGGTGTAGGGCAGATAGTGGTTGTCCACGTTGGTGTAGGGCACCAGGGTGGCCGCGGCGGCCACTACGTCCTGCCAGCTTTTTTCCCGCATTTCCGTTACCGAGGCGGCGCCGAGATTGGTTTGCAGCTCGCTGCCTATGGCTTCGGCGTTGGCGAGGCTGCGGGTATCCGGAATCAGCGTGCCGCTCTGGCTGATGGCCCGATGGAACAGGCCTGAAGCCTCTGGGGAAGCCATCAACGAGAGCACCTTGCGGCCGCCGCCGGACTCACCAAAAATGGTGACGTTGTCGGCGTCGCCGCCGAACGCGGCGATGTTTTCCTGCACCCACTCGAGCGCGGCGATCAGGTCCATCTGGCCGTAGTTGCCGGACCCGTTGTAGCCGCTCTCCGCACTGAGACCGGGGTGGGCGATGTAGCCGAACGGCCCCAGACGGTGGTTTACCGACACCTGCACCACGCCCTTGCTGGCCACCGCTTCGGGGTTATTGAACGGCTTGGTATTGCTGGTCAGCGCGGTGAAGCCGCCGCCGTGGAACCACACCATTACCGGCAGGCCGTCGGCGTCCTTGGGGGCCGTCACGTTCAGATACAGCGAATCCTCGCTCATGCCGCCTTCGCCGAAGCGTTCCAGGGCCGCGTTCTGGGCGGCCTGGTCGCTCCAGGCGGTGGCATCGCGGACCTCGTCCCACGGGGCCACCGGTTGCGGCGCGCGCCACCTCAGGTCGCCGAGCGGCGGCTGGGCGTAGGGAATGCCGAGGAACTGCCAGGTATGGTCGTCCGCCTCGAAGCCACTCAGCTTGCCGTCGGCGGTGTCCACTACCCGGCGCGGGCTGCTGGCGCGCTCGAACTGCTCCAGGGCGTCGCCGGCGGTGGTGAGGGCGCGTGCCCTCGGGTCGGTGTCCGGGAAGGCGCCGGCGCTTTCCAGGCTGGTCACCACGTTTTGCAGCGCGGCGGTAAAGTCGGCGGTGGGCTGCTCGAAATCCAGATCGCCGGCGTTGGCGGAGACCGCGTCCTGAATCTGTTCGGTGAGCTGAATGCCGTTATTCAGATCCCCGTCCGCGTCCAGGGTCTGCAGCAGAATCAGCTTGTTGGTGACGTCCGGCTCGTTGGTCGACGCCGCGCCGCCGCTGATGCCCAAGACCGTGACGTTCTCCGCGCCCGGCGCCTCGCCCAAGCTCAGGTCACCAATGGAAAAGAGCACCTTCTGGTTGCCCGTGTAGAGGAAACGGCCGCGTTCGTCGGTGGTTCGTGTCGCCGCGTCGCCGCTTTGGTAGTGCAGCCCGGACACCGCGGTGCTGCCGAAGGTGCCGGTGCGCGATACCGGGGCGGGATCCGGGTCCGACGACGAGGAGCCACCACACCCGGTCAGTGACAGAAGGATCAGTGGCAGGGAAGCGGCCAGGCCCGCGCGCAGGCGCGGACTGTGAGCGCGGTCACTTTTTTTCATATATTGTTCTCCCGAAGTATTTTTTATTCTCAGACTGCTTCCTTCAGGGTGTTATAGGCTGGGCGGGGAAGTATTGAATGTTTTTGCCGCGCCACCGCAAAAACGTACAAGCCGGGCCATCGAAGCGGTGGGCTATGATCAGGGTGGGTAAAAAGGGGGAGCTGTGTCTTGGCGCCGTTCAACGAATGCGCCATCGAGGGCAGGAGAGATCCCATGGTTTTAAAGTATCAAGAACAAGAAAGCACGGCGCGGGGTAGCGTGCCGGATGCACCTATAGATAACGCTTACATCGTCGGTTGCTCCGGGTTTATCTACACGGGGGCTTCGATTGTCAGTGAGGAAACCCGCCCGCCGTCGGCGGCGCTGATTGTTTCGGCCGGACCGGCCCCGTTCAAGATTTTGGTTAAGGGGCAGGAACTGTTGACCCGGGCGGCGGTGATACCCCCCTTTCTGGCGCGCGGGCTCGATGCCCGGGCGGTCCCGCTGGTGTGTTTCCATATCACGCCAAGCTCCCCGCTTTATGTCGAGTTCAGGGCACTGGCGCACGGCCGGGTGGTGTTGCTTGAGCGTGCTTTTTTCCAGAGTCTGGATGCGCCACTGCACGCTCTCTATCACGGCCGCCTGGCGCCGGCGCGGGCGGCTGAAATCTATGATCAGGCGCTGCGTATTCCGTTTCAGCACCTGACGCCTGATTCCAAACCCGACCCGCGTCAACAACGGATACGTCAACTGCTGGAGAGCGGCCGCGATCTCACCCTTACCGACCTCGCCAGGGAGTTAGGCACGTCTTACTTCTGGGCGTCCCGGTTAATGACCGAGGTGTTCGGAATGTCGTTGCGCGATTACAAGTCGTGGCAAAAACTGCAGCGCGTGTTTCACCTGTTGCACTCCAAACACAGCATCACCGAGGTTGCCCACGCCGCCGGCTTTACCGATTCCGCCCATTTATCCCGAACCTACCAACGCTGGTTTGGACAGCCGCCCTCCTACAGCCGCAATCGCAATAACGTGCGGGTGATGCGTTGTCGGTGACGTTGTCCGGCGCACCGGGCCGATTCGTGCTACACTAGCCGCGCTTCACCCCACCGCTTAGTGGGGACTTCCTAGCGCCATGGCCCCTCTAAGCCCTGCGCCGCCCGAGGAGTTCCCATGACCGTCGTTATCCCCGCTTCACCACGAGCCCGCCCTTATTCGGCGCAAGCTCCGCCCGGCACCCAGCGTGCCGCGTTATCCCCCGCTTCGTCCGCTCTTCCCCTCGATCCACTGTCTCACCACGCACACCCCTCCGCTCATCGGGCCCCGTCACGCAGCACCGCCACCGCGATTGTCTACTGCGAAGGCCAGTTCGGCGCCATCGACGGCAAGACCGCCAACGGCCTGATTCGCCACTCGGAAAAATACGATGTGTTGTCGGTGATCGACAGCGATCAGGCCGGTCTCGATACCGGTTCGATCCTGGATGGGGTGCCGAACGGCATTCCCGTGTGCCGCGACCTGGCCGACTCGTTGCGGCAGGCGGAGACCGTGCCGGACTTTCTGATTTTCGGCATGGCGCCGGCCAGCGGCTTGCTCTCCGAAGGGCAGCGCAAGGTGGTGCTGGCGGCGATGGGCGAGGGCATGAGCATCGTCAACGGCCTGCATGAGTTCCTTAACGACGACCCGGAGTTCGCCGCCGCGCGCATCACCCACAAGGTGGATATCGTCGACGTGCGCCGCCCCCGGCCGAAGAAGTACCTGCGCATGTTCAGCGGTCGCATCCATGAGGTCACCTGCCCGCGCATCGCGGTGCTGGGCACCGATTGCGCCATCGGCAAGCGCACCACCGCCACGGTGCTGGCGGCGGCGCTCAACCGGGTCGGCCTCAAGACGGTGATGGTCGGCACCGGCCAGACCGGGCTGATCCAGGGTGCCCGCTACGGCGTGGCGCTGGATTCGGTGCCCTCGCAGTTTTGCGCCGGCGAACTGGAAGCCACCATCGTGGAAGCCTTCCACGCCGAGAGCCCGGACGTGATTATCGTCGAGGGGCAGGGCGCTTTGAGCCACCCGGCGTTTTCCACCACCTCGTTTATTTTGCGCGGCGCCTGCCCCCAGGCGGTGGTGCTGCAGCACGCCCCGGCGCGCGCCTTCCGGTGCGATTTCGAGACCATGGCGATGCCCGAGCCGGCGTCTGAAATCAACCTGATTGAAACCTTTTCCGATACCCGGGTGATCGGTCTGACCCTGAACCACGAAGACATGGACGACGACCAGGTGGCCCGGGCCATCGCCGCGTTCGCCCTCGATCTGGGTATCCCCGTCACCGACGCGCTGGCCCGCCCCGGCGGCGAGCTGGTGTCCATGGTGCTGGCGGCCTTCCCGGAGCTGTCCGCACGCCTTACCGGAGAACGCCAATGAGCGCGCCGCGACTGGAAATCGACCTGGATAAAATTACCCATAACGCCCGCGTGCTGGTGGAGGATCTCGGCGAGCGCGGTATCGCGGTCACCGGCGTCACCAAGGCCGCCCTGGGCGCCGTGGAAGTGGCCAAGGCGATGCTGCGCGCCGGTGTCAGCGGTCTGGGTGACTCCCGCATCGAGAACATCGAAGCCATGCGCCACCAGCGCATCGCCGCGCCGATCATGCTGATCCGCTCGCCCATGCTCAGCCAGGCGGAGCGGGTGGTGAAGTCGGCGGACATCAGCTTCAACACCGAGCTGTCGGTGGTACGCCGTTTGTCCGCCGCCGCCCAGGACGCCAACCGCGTCCACGGCATCGTGCTGATGGTGGAGCTGGGCGATCTGCGCGAAGGCATTCTGCCGGCGGACCTGATCGGCGCCGCCCGGGAAGTGCTGCGCCTGCCCAATCTGGAACTGACCGGCATCGGCGTGAACCTGGCCTGCCACAGCGGCATGGCGCCGGACGCCACCAACATGGCGGCGTTGTCGACCCTGGCCGACGAAGTGGAAGCGGCCCTGGACGTGAGCCTGGAGATTGTCTCCGGCGGTAATTCGGCCAATCTCAACTGGGCGCTGGGCAAGGGCAAGATCGGGCGCATCAATCATCTGCGTCTGGGCGAAGCGATTCTGCTCGGCTGCGAGCCGCTGCACCGCACGCCGGTGGACGGCCTGCACACCGACGCCATCACCCTGGTGGCGGAGGTGATCGAATCGAAGACCAAGCCATCGCTGCCCTGGGGCACGTTGGCGGAGACCGCCTTCGGCGGCGACGTCACCTCCACGGACACCGGGGACATGAGCCGGGCGATCCTCGCGCTCGGCGAGCAGGACATGGACCCGGCCGGTCTGGTGCCGCCGGACGGCCTGGCGATACTCGGCGCCAGTGGCGACCATCTGCTGATCGACTGCGGCAAGCGGCGCCTGCAGGTGGGCACCGAGGTCCGTTTCGCGGTCAACTACAGCGCCTTGATCCGCGCTATGACGTCACCGTTCGTGGACAAGGCCATGGCGCGGGGACGCACCGCGCGGCCGAGCCTTAACCTGGCCTGATCCACCCGCCGTGGCCGGCGATCGCCGGTTATGCCGAGCCCGTCATAGCGCGGGCCGGTATGCCGGGTTAAGGTCGCCGCTATCGCCATTCACAGCGGGATCCCTTGCATGAAACGCCACGTCTTCTTTCCCTCTCTGTTGTTGCTTTGCGGCTTGCTACTGGCCGCCTGCCAGAGCCCCCACAGCCAGGCTCCGCAAACCGCCCCCGGTCTGGAAGTGAAGCCGCTTCGCCCCGGCGTCTGGATGCACACCTCCTACAACACCTTCGATGGTGTGGTTTACCCGTCCAACGGCCTGATCGTCCGGGAAGGCGATCACCTGGTGTTGCTGGATTCCGCCTGGGGCGCCGAAGCCACGGAAGAACTGCTGGTATGGATCGATGAAGAGATCGGTCTGCCGGTGGACCGGGCCCTGTCCACCCACTTTCACAGCGACCGCACCGGCGGTGTGGCGGTGCTGGAAGCGGCGGGTATCCCGGTCTGGGCCCACCCGATGACGCAACGCCTGAGCGCGGAAGAGGGCAACCCGGTGCCGCCCAACGCCTTGAGCGGCATCGACGCCCCGGGCAGCGCCACCGGCTTCGGCACCGTGGAGGTGTTTTACCCCGGCGGCGGTCATGCCCGCGACAACATCATGGTGTGGCTGCCCGAGCAGAAGATGCTCTACGGCGGCTGCGCGGTGCGCGAACTGGCCACCGACAATCTGGGTAATACCGCGGACGCCGACCTGGCTTACTGGCCGCGGGCGATCCGCAATGCCCAGGCGCGCTACCCGCAGGCGGAAACGGTGATTCCCGGCCACGGCGAACCCGGCGGCCCGGAGTTGCTCGAGCATATGCACGCGCTGTTTGAATGAATCGGCGGTTGCCGCTGGCCGTTGAAACAGCCGGTCTTTAGACTGACCGGCCTATGCCTTTCTCCACCTCAATGATGGATCAGGCCACGCCGCTCCATGCGGCGCGCCTTAGTTATGTGCTCCGCCACCTCAAAGCCAGTGGCGCCCGCCGGGTGCTCGACCTGGGGTGCGGCGGCGGCTGGCTATTGCATGAGTTGCTGGGCGATGACCAGTTCACCGAGGTGGTGGGGCTGGAGAGCAGCGCCACCGCCCTGGCGGAAGCCCGGGCCATGCTGGCCGCCGACCTGGACACCCCGGCGCCGCGTTTGCGGTTGTTGAACGCGTCCTACCTGGATCATCACCCTGAACTGGCCGGCTTCGACGCGGCGGCCATGGTCGAAACCATCGAGCATATTCCGCCGGGGCAATTGAGCCGGGTGGAGCAGGCGGTGTTCGGCACCCTGGCGCCGGCGACGCTGATCGTCACCACGCCTAATGTGGAATACAACCCGCTCTACGGCCTGGCGCCGGGCCAGTTCCGCGAAGCGGACCATAAATTCGAATGGTCCCGGGACAAGTTCCGCCAATGGGCGCGGGGCGTGGCGGCTCGCAACGGCTACCGGGTCACCTTCGGTGGCATCGGCGACGCCGATCTGGAGCTGGGCCCGCCCAGCCAGGTCGCGTTTTTCCGGCTCACGGCGGCGACCACGACAAGGACGGTTTTATGATCAGTGAAGAGGTGCGGCGCGACATTCAGCGCCGCCTGCGGGCCGTCGAGGAGGCGCACGACGTGCGCGTGCTGTTCGCGGTGGAGTCCGGCAGCCGGGCCTGGGGCTTTCCCTCCCCGAACAGCGATTACGACGTGCGCTTTATCTACGCCCATCCCCGCGAATGGTACCTGTCGCTGGACCTGGAGCAGCGCCGCGACGTGATCGAGTGCGAGATCGTCGACGACATTGATCTCAGCGGCTGGGATATCCGCAAGGCCTTGAAGCTGTTCTGGCAGTCCAATCCGTCATTCGTGGAGTGGCTGCATTCACCCATCGTGTACCGGGACGAGGCGGATTTCGCGGCGCGGGCCAGGGCGTTGCTGCCCGACGTCTACGATGTGAATAAGGGCGTGCACCACTATCTGGGCATGGCGGAGAAAAACTACCGGGGCTATTTGAAGGCGCAGCTGGTGCCGCTGAAAAAATACTTTTACGTCCTGCGGCCGCTGTTGGCGATTCGCTGGTTAGAGCGCTACCGCACGCCGGCGCCGGTGGCGTTCGAGCGCTTGCGCACGCTGGTGGCCGACGACGCCGACCTGGACGGTCAGATCGAGCGGCTGCTGGCGCGCAAGCAGCGCAGCCAGGAAAAGGAATTCGTGCCGGTGATTCAGGCCTTGAACGACTTTATCGAGCAGGAGCTGTCCAGATTGTCGCGCTGCTCGATCCAGACCGCCCCACCCACCGCTTCCCTGGAACAGCTGAACACCCTGTTCCGTGACTGCCTTTCCTAGGGCCGGACTCAGACCGCCGTGGGCAGCCGCCGGGTGACGTCCGGCGCCGCATCGCCGGGCAACTCCAGCAGTTCGGTGAGAAACGCCTGCCAGACCCGGTAAACCATAAAACGCCCCAGGCCCGGAAAACTGCGGAAGGTCACGTTGGGCAGGGCGGCGGCCAGCCCCCGCGCGCTGCCTATGGAAATGATGCGGTCGTCCTCGCCATGCCAGTGGAGAATGGGCACCCGGATCCGGCTCAGGTCCACATGCCAGGGATGCTGCATGCGCAGGTATTCATCGATGATGATGCGCGCGCCCTGGAAATGGCTGAGCTCCATCCGTTCGATCAGCCTCGCCAGCAGGTCCGGGTGGCGGAGCACCGCCTGGTCGTCGGGGCACAGGGATTTGGCCAGCCTGGCGAAGTACTTCTCCGGAGCGCGCTGCACACCGCGTAACGCGAGCCGGCCGATCAACACGAACAGGCGTGGGTCCCTGCGGAAGAGGCGCAGGAACATGGCGTGGATGCGGTCGAGCTTGTCCAGCTCGAAATGTTCGATCGGCACGGTGCTGGCCATCAGCCCGAGGCGCTCGAACAGGTCCGGATACTGGGCGGCGGCGCACAGCGCGTAGGGCCCGCCGCCGCAGTAGGCGGCCATGGGCGGGCGTTCAATCCCCAGGTGGCGGCACAGGGCGCGGATGTCCGGACCGAAGTCGCGGAACTCCATGTCCGGCTGCGCGGTGGACAGCCCGTAGCCGGGGCGCACGATCAGAATCATGCGCAGCCCCTGTTCGCGGTACCAGTTCTCGAACAGGCGGTGGTCCGGAATGGTGCCGCCCAGATTGTCCAGGGTGAGCACCGGGCGTCCGTCCGGGTCGCCGTACTCGAACCAGCTCAGCACGCGGCCGTCGGTCAGTGTCAGGGTGCGCTCGAGCGTCTGGCGCAGGGCGGGCGGCTGAACGGTCTGCACCAGGGCGTGGCCCATCGCCTGGCTGACCAGCTGCACCTGGCTGTTGGCGTTGAGCTTCGCCATGATCGATTTCAGTTGGGTGCGCGCGGTGTGCACGCTCACCGACAACAGCTCCGCGCTCTGGCTGACGTTGCCGATCTTGCACAACAGATGCAGCAGCCGGGCTTCCGCGTGGGTGATGTTGAAGATCGCTTTCAGCGATTCCGGCGACGGCGCCACCAGGCTGTGGCCGGCCAGCACCCAGACGATGGTGCGCACCCGCGCGATGCGCCCGGGCGCGTCGGATTTGCGCACCGGCATGCACAGCAGGGTCACCGCGTCCCGCTGCGAGGTGAGCAGCTGGGTGCGGCGACCGCCGGCCAGCGTGCTGACCCGTTTGACGCCCAGCTTCAGGGCCGGGTCGCTGAACCTCAGGCTGCCGTCGTCGAGCAGGGTGACGGCGCCTTCGCGCAGCCCCTGGCTGGCGGCCGGATTGCACTCCAGACACTGCATCCGCTCGTCGAGCATCAGCATCGGCCAGGGCATCTGGTTGTACATGGTGTTGAGGATGTGGGTGCGGTCTTCCAGGGCGTGCATATAGGCGCTGCTGCGCACCGCCCGCTCCAGGTGCTCGACCAGTTGATCCACCGCCACGGCGCCGCTGGCCGGGCCGCCGCCGGCATCGATGGATTCGGCGCTCCAGCCGGTGATGGTATCGAGCAAATCCACCCAGTCCCCGGGGGAGAGCGCGGTCTCGTAAATACGCCCGATCAGGTCGTTATTGTTGTCTTCCTGCAAGGCGGAAGTCCCCGGGTTTGGTCTGCGTGTTGCTTGATCATAGGAAGCGTTTACCGGCACCGCAACGAAAAAGACCCCGGCGAGCCGGGGTCAGGGGGCGACGCCTCAAGGCGTCCGGGGGGTGAATCCGCGAGTTGGTTACTGCGGGCTTGTGGCGCCGTCGGCCACCTCCACCAAGACCACAAGACCCAATTCACTGGGATCGCCACCGTCGGGTACACGGCGCATGGTGAACACGCCCACGCTGGCGTCCTGGTTGAAGAAGCCCTCGATAACGGTGCTCCCGGTCTGGTCCGTGATGGTCAGAGTGGTTGCGCCGTTGGCGGCAATGTCCGCGCTCAGGGATGTATTTACGGCATCGTTTTCGATGCCCACGTTGCCGCCCAGGCCGGCTTTCTCGATTTCAGTGATTTCGCCGTCCAGGGTGCCGGCGGTGTTGCTGGTCATACTGATGAAGCTGTTGAATTGGCTGTTGAGCAATTCGATGTCACCGGTGCCGTTACCTACGCCGTCCAGCGCCACGGACAATTGCATGAAGCGGTAGTTCTTGCCGGTAACATCCGGGGCGCTACTGGGCAGCTTCACCATCAGGGTCTTGCTGAAATCAGCCGAGAAGTTCTCATCGTTGTCGGACTCCGCGAAGGACATGAAGTCGAAGGTGTCATTGATAAAACCATCAGCGGGGGAGGGCTGACCGTCATCGGTGCCGGCGGACACGATGTCACCGTCCTCGGTGATTTCAATCGGCTCACCGGTAAAGCCGGTTTCGGTTGTAGTCTGGTAAAAAGTGCCGTTCCCTTGCAGAGCCAACAGGTGCCCACTGGCATCGCCGTAGTCAAAAGTAGCGTCGCCGTTGAAGGTGAGCTGATTGGTCGCGGTCTGCACTTCGATCACGCCGGACTCCAGATAGGTCTCGATGAATACGCGGCCGAAATCACCGTTGAGATCCGAGTCCTGCATTGCCGAAGGTGAGCGGGCGAATACCTCCAGGGCACGGAATACTTCGTCACCTCTGCGATCATCCGGGTTCAAGGCGTCCGGCTCCTGGTCGCCGTCGGTATCAATGGTGCCATAGCGCACGCCGGCTTCCTGGGACAGCAGGAAGAAAAGCCCTTTATTATTAGCCTTTTGCAGGTTGTATATGACGGCTGGATAACGGAAGGCGAAGTCGCCGTTGACTTCTTCTTCAAAGGCGCCTTCGATGCTGAGTATCCCGGATTCGGTCAAGGTTCCGGTGAAGCTTTCGCCGTCTTCAATCTCCGCTTCATAGAACAGCGATGCCGTGTCTACGCTGGAGCCGGAAAAATTGGACGAGGCGCTCTCTTCCGATTCCAATGTGATTGCCACGGTGCCGTCGCCGCCGTCGGCAAAGGTGAAGTCGGTCAGCCACAAGTCGTTGGCGAAAGTGCCGAAACCATCGTTGTCACTGTCGTGTAGCCCCAGACCGAATGCGGAACTGCGGTAGTCGCCGGCAATATCACCGGCATCGCCGGGCTGATCATTGATGATCGCCACTTGCTGTTCGACGAACTCACCCACTTCCTGGTCCAGTTTGGCAAGCATTTCGCTGAGGTCGTTTCCGGCGGTAAGATCAAAGGTGTCCACCTTGCCGCTCAGAGTGACCACTTCGGTGACGACCAGCTGTTCCAGGTCCGCGCCTTGCTCGATGAACTTGCGCAGCACGAATTCCGACACCGGGTTGATGTCCACGGCCTGATCAACGACCTGGGCGCGCAGTTC
>ERZ724563.225-NODE-225-length-11432-cov-1.832287_pt1 | contig 11432 bp, 10 predicted proteins | sample MGYA00375857_ERZ724563 | MGnify/ENA primary metagenome ERZ724563 (study PRJEB28725, sample SAMN03264850) | marine sediment metagenome | biome: marine pelagic biome; feature: marine oligotrophic desert; material: marine snow | place: Pacific Ocean:North Pacific...
GGCGTATACACCATTAAATCAAAGTACAGTGCTAAATTTGTTGAAGTAGCCAGCGCGCAAACCAACGATGGTGCGAATGTTAGTCAGTGGGCTGACACTAATCACGACACCCAGCGCTGGTTAATCACTAACATAGGTGGCAGCAACTATTCGGTTATTAACTTAAACAGTGGTAAAGCCCTCGAAGTGTTTGACTTCTCGACTGCCGATGGCGGTAATGTGGTGCAATATGAGTATGCTGATGTTGCCAGCCAACACTGGCAAATTAATGATGAAGGTAGCGGCTATTACAGCTTCATTAACGATCACAGTGGCAAGGCACTCGACCTTTATGCTTTTAATGGCAACGATGGCGCGAATATTAGCCAGTGGAGCTACAACGGCAGCGATGCACAGCAGTGGCAGCTAACCAAGCTTGCTAATGTTGAATCAACCCCTTGGGATCCATCCACAACCAATGGCGCAGCAGATCACTGGCCACTTACAGGTAATTTAGTCACCCACGATCCAACCCTTGGCTATGAAAATGGCACTTGGTGGGTTTTTCAAACTGGCCCTGGTATTTACGGTAAATATTCAAGCAACGGTGTAGATTGGAATGATGCGCAACCAATTTTCTCAAATGGTTTAAGCTGGTGGAGCAACTATGTGCCAGATCATGATGGAATTGATGTCTGGGCGCCTGAATTAAAAAGCTACAATGGTCGTAGCTGGCTTTATTATTCGATTTCGACCTTTGGTTCACGTGTTAGCGCTATTGGCCTTACATCAGCAAGCAGTGTAGCAGCCGGTGATTGGCGTGATGATGGTTTAGTCATTAACACGACCAATAGCAATAATTATAACGCCATTGACCCTGATCTTGTGGTGGCAAAAGATGGTGCACCTTGGCTTGCCTTTGGTTCATGGAATTCGGGTATTAAACTAACACGTATTAACCCAATGACCATGAAACCATTTGGTCAAATCTACTCTTTAGCAAGTCGCTCTGGTGGCATCGAAGCGCCTACCATAGTGTATCGCCAAGGCTATTACTATTTGTTTGTTTCAGTTGGCAAATGCTGTGATGGCACGAATAGTACTTACCGTATTGCGTATGGTCGCTCTAGTGGCATCCGCGGCCCATACCTAGATAAAAATGGCACCGACATGCTAGCTAGCGGCGGTAGCATTCTAGATGCGGGTAACAGCCAATGGGTAGGTCCAGGGGGACAAGACATTTTAAATACCGATGTGATTGTTCGTCATGCCTATGATGCAGGTGACAATGGCACCCCTAAATTGCTCATCAGCACCCTGAATTGGGATGCAAACGGTTGGCCTAAATACTAGTTCTCCCCACTAAGCGCGTGCAAGCGCGCTTTTTACAATCTATCTAAAAGACTGCGAACAAATTCAGAATTAAGAATCTGAGTAACTGCTCCGCTACACCACAAATAGGCACGTTGAATCGGATAACCTTTAAAAATCCAACGCTTACGCACATGATTAAAGTCATGCAAATAATCCGCCTTTGCTTGCGGTAACGAGTCTTTGGCTAACTTATGCCATGCTTTATAAACCCCACTCATATCGGCACCACGCATAAAACGCTGTAACCAGCGCGGAAAGCGTGCAAAGCGAATCGCTGACTGAAAATCAATAATATAAGGCTTGCCATCTTTTGAACAAATCACATTTCCCAAATTACGTAAATCCAGATGCACCACCCCGCGGCGATGCATTTTTGCTACCAAACGCTCAAACTCTTTAAAGAAATCACTCGGTAAATGCTGCTGTTGCAAGGCAAGCTGGCGAAGTGGCGTGCCTTCAATAAAATCATAAGCGATGGCAATTGATGACAAACGACAAAAGTTATCGACCACTCCGTCTACGTCTTGCAGGCGTGCCAGCCCCTTGTACTCTTGATTGATAAATAGCGGCGCGATGGTTTTTCTCACCCACCACGGGCTGTGCTGAAAGTCTTTAATAATTAGATCAAATTGCGCGTCTTTATAACGATAAACAATGGCATTAGCAAAGCGGCCTGTGTGAACAACCGACAAACCTTCTGGGCTAAATTGATGAGCTGGAAATTGAGCGTGAAGCTGCGCAAGCAAAGATGATTCAAACATAACAACCCGGACTTGTTAAAATTAAATGCCTAGGCAACTATATTATCAAAATGCATCTACAGCGACAATGTACCGCTTAGAGAAATTTATGCTTTTAAATTATGAATTGCTCTAAACAGTAAGCTTGCGAGTTGCTTTTGCTCATCATCAGAGAAGCCTGTGAGTGCTTTGCGATAGATATCATTTACAGTGGGTAAAATTTCCGGGTAGAGCTGTTGGCCTTTTTCTGTGAGGCATAAAAGAGTTGAACGGCGATCTTCAACTGACTGCTTCTTAGCAACTAAGCCCTTGTCTTCTAAACGAGAAAGTAATCGACTCATGGCACCACGGTCATACACCATGTGCTCACAAAGCTCAGCCAAGGTATTTACTTTACCGCGTGCAAGTAGCACAACCACGATGTACTGAGCCGAGGTTAGCTCTTTATCCTCTAACGCATTATCAAGATGAGTCACCAGATTTGAACGTAAATAAGAGACTAAGCGACCTAAGTCTTGCACGGGATCTAAATCTTCAATACAGCACTGGCCAATTGATGCAGGTTCTTTCATATTTCCTCTAAAGCGATGAATAGCAATTCATAGACAGTTAATCGGCAAAATAATTCAATCCTGTTAGATTGCTTCAACGGCTATGAATAGTGTAGCGTGAAGAAGCGTACTAACTGTCGGGGGCGTTATGCTAACTAAACAACATATTATCAAGTATTTATCTCTTACAATACTGCTACTTCTTTGTTGGCTAGAGCATTATAACCATTTCATTATGCGCTTTATCGACAGCGCCCTTGTACAATCAACCCTAGTGTATGCTTCATCTCGTACAGTTAATGCTGCTATATCGCTATTGCAATCAGCCGAAGTGGGCATTGGTATTGCCAGTATTCAACCTGCACAACTACTCGACCCAGTAAATGACCTAGCTGAATACATGTCGGATGCTATGCGCCTTGCAATAGGCTCGTTATTTTTACAGCGCATTTTATACACCATTTCTTCTGGGGTTATTTTTAGTGGTGTTTTTACTGTTTCGGTCGTCGCTTACTTTATCTGTGAATGGCGTAACTATTTACCTAACTTACGTCATAAGATTATGGCAAGCCTGATTTTAATTCGCTTTTTAGTGCCTGCGGTGGTGCTGACAACAGGCCTCGTGAGCCAGATATTCTTAGATGAGCAAATTAACCAGCAAAGTGAGCTGGTGAGCGAGAAAGTCGAGACAGTGAATAGCAGTGCAAATAATACCTCGGCCTTATCTGCCAAGCTAAAGGCCGAGGTCGATAGTGAAAAACAAACCATCTTCGACAAGCTCTCTATATTAAATGAGCAGCAGATTAAGAACCACCAGCAAGCGACAGAACTCAAAGTTAAGCTAACAGAGGTCGATACCCAAATAGAAGCGATTCAAGCAACTCGCAGCTTGTCTGAGCGACTGACCTTTACTGAGCTTGAACAAGCCAAGCCATTACTTGATAAAAAGCAGCAATTAACAGCGCAGTTTAATGCGGTACTAAACCAGCAAAGACAGCTGAACCTAGACAAAGACGCCTTAAACGAACAACTAGAAAACTTAAATGCATCACTTAACCAAGACCAATCATCGCAAGTGAGCAAAATTATCGATACCGTCACCTCTGGCATTAGCAACATGGTGGCAGCCGTCGAAGACTTATTCATCGACTTTTTGAATATCTTGTCTCTACTAATTTTAAAGCTGTTATTAATGCCGCTAATATTTTTATACCTATTTAACAAAGCCTTTAAGGCTATTTGGCAGCGCCGCTTTATGGATATGGTAATACAAACAAAGCAACTGGCTGTTAATCGCTGATATTTCAGCTAAAGTTATAAACCTAACTCGTTTTTAAAGGATATAAGTATGACTGAGCAACGCCACAATCACATTCCCCAAGAAGCTTTCGATTGGTACGATGAATACGCCCATGGCTTGATGGACCGCCGTACCTTTATGAAAAAGCTAGGTGGCTTAGTCGCCCTTGGTTATTCAATGGCAATGCTAAGTAGCGCTTTACTGCCAAACTACGCATTAGCTGAGCAAGTGTCCTTTAATGACCCTGATATCAAAGCCAGCTATAAAACCTTTGACTCGTTTAAAGGTCACGGCGAAGGTAAAGGTTATTTAGTCGAACCTGCTAATTTAACGGGTAAGCACCCATTAGTGTTAGTGATCCACGAAAACAGAGGCTTAAACCCTTATATTAAAGATGTTGCTCGCCGCCTTGCCAAAGCTGGGTTTATTGCCTTTGCGCCCGATGCATTACACCCTCTTGGTGGCTACCCTGGCAATGACGATGAAGGCCGCGCCATGCAGCGCTCTATGGATAAACAAAAAATCCAACAAGACTTTATTGCCGCAGCTGAATACATAAAAAGACACCCAAATAGTAATGGCAAACTCGGTGCGGTAGGCTTTTGCTTTGGTGGTTATATGGTTAACTACCTAGCAGCCGTTGATAGCAAACTAATCAATGCGGGCGTGCCCTATTACGGCACTCCAGCCGTTAAAGAACTCAGACAAAATATCAAAGCCCCGCTACTTGTACACTTAGCTGAATTTGATAAACGCGTTAATGCAACGTGGCCAGAATACGAGAGCGACTTAAAAGCACATCAAGTGCCTTACACTATGCATATGTATGAACAGGCAAATCATGGTTTTCATAACGACTCTACCTCTCGTTATGATGAAAAACAGGCGGAGCTGTCATGGCAACGCACATTGGCGTTTTTCAATGAGCAATTGATTTAAACAGAGCAATTTCATACACTCTCGAAAAAATTTTAGGCTAGAAAAGAGATGGAATCGCAAGTCAGTTATCGCTTTGACTCACAGCAAACCGCCAATCGGTTTTTAAACAAGCTTAAGCATTGGTCAGTGGCTAAGGTCACTGCGAGTCTTTGCCAAGGTGGTTATGGCGTGAAAATACGTTACGAAGTCGATAATAGTGGCTTTGATTACACCCTTGCAGAGCTTGATGATTTAGCGATGCAACACGAAGGCGAAGAGATTTAATACCCATATTCTAAGCATAAAAAAACGGCTAACGAAGGTTAGCCGTTTTATTAAAGCCGTACTATAAAACGCTACTTATAAATCAAAGCTACGTGAAATAGACGCAACAATACGCTCGTCTGCGGTATCCCAGTCTAGGCTGGTATTTTCGCCAGCGAGCTCAAAATCAAAACCTGCAAAGCTTGTTTGATAGGCTAAACGATAATGGTTGTATGACTTATCATTACCATCCCAAGCAAACTTATTGCCATCTAATGAGTTAGATACATCAAAACTGGCACGAATTGCATGATTTGGGGCAATTTCAAAGGTATGCGCAAGCATAGAAATTACATGTCCAGCATCGGTACCGAAATAATCCCAAGCGTACCAAAAGTTAAGTTCTGTGAAACCCAGACTATTGGTGTAGCCAAACTTTGCATAAGTCTCAAAATAATTACCGTCGCTTGAGTAATCTTCACCATGGTAAGAGTAATAAGCAATACCATAATCAACACTAAGGGCGTCAGTTAACTCAGCATAGTTACCAAAATAAGCATCCCACTCAATGTCAGTACCTTCACCAAAATCTACATTTGAAGCCCAAGTACCTACATACATGCCTGAATCGGCAAAGGCGTAATCTAAACTACCTTGAATTGCAGGATCATTCTGAGTCTGGCTTACACCATTGAAGGTGTAATCTGATGCCAATGTAACCGTAGTCGATAAGTCAGCCATGGCTGATGTCGATAGTAATGCCAATGGCAACGCTGCTGCTAATACTGTTTGTCTTGTTGTCATGTTGGTTTCCCCTAGCTAACTGTTTCTATTTTTGTGTAATCTAATTTATTGTCTTTTGGTGAGCCTTCGATATTTTTCACTGTTTTTAACTTGCTGTAGCCAATAAACGCAGCACAGCCGAAAAATAATGCAATAACGAGCGCACCAACCCATTGGATCTGTAAAAAGTCGAACTTAAACAGCAGGGTTAACAATGAAAGCGCCACCACATTTAAGGCAATATAATTAAATTTACCTAAACGTTTCACCGTTAAGTTTAGGTTATCTGTGTATAAACGGATCAAAGAATCAAGTGAGTTGATCACAAACACCACACCAACAAACACCATTGCGATGTTTTTCAGGCCTGCTGTTGCAATACCCGCTTCATGGTATTGATACAAAACACTAAACCAGATAGCGATTGGAATAGACGGGAAAATCAACATAGCTGCCAGCACTTGGTAAGTTTTTAAACCACCCACAAAGCGCGAAGTAAATTGACCAATCATAATGCTCCAAGCAAACCACCAAAACAGGTAGAAGGCATGGTAATCATTTAGTGGTAATACAAACTCATTGATGTTGCCAAAGTAGCTGCCAATTAACGCAAGGTTATCAACAAATGCTGATGTTTGTGAATCAGAACCCACAAAGGCACCGAACCACATAAATGCGATTAAAGCGATAAACAACCAAGTAGTAGAAATACTTAAAAAGCGTACATACTTAATGTCTGTGCTCGAATACACAGCAAAACAAATCGCTGCAAACACCATTAAGTAGAATGTCGGAATAATTGACTCACCATCACCAAGCGACGGCAAATACCAAGGTAAATTCGACAGCAGTAAAAATGCAGTAAATGCGCATGTACCAATAATAACGATGTTATTAATTAGTTTTACCCAAGCAATTTCAAAGAATTTTACTTTGGGTTCTATTACACAGAAATAAAAGCACGTAAGGAAATAAAATCCCCAGATCAAGAAGCCCCAAAAACCAAACTCGATGGCTAATGGATTGGCAAACGCATACTCTGGGCTTGCTTTTATGTCTGCATAACCTGCAAACTCTGTCAGTGGAAACATAATCAAGCCAACATCTAGGCCCGATGTAAATAAAATTGCAATGAACGTAAACGTTCTAACCGGTGTGACGCCAACACACCTTACCGTACCCCATTTAAATAAAATAACCGCAATTGCTAACAGGGTAAAAATGATGCCAGCACTAAGCCAAAAGGTCATAGTTACCCCCCCAAAATAAGTAATAATACTTCATTGTTTCTCCAGTTTTATTCCTCGCATTAACGCATCACAAACAACTCGTGATGCGCGCCACTGCAAGCCCCACAGCCGAAACTGCGGGTGGCCTTATTAGATCTCCGAACTACGCTGCGTTGATTGCCATTGTTTTTCCATAGCAACATCTGCAGTTGATGCCGATAACACAGGCTTACCTAAGATGTGGTCCGCCGCTTTTTCTGCCACCATAATGGTTGGCGCATTTAAATTACCGTTTGGAACGGTTGGGAAAATAGATGAATCTACAACCCGTAAACCTTCGATACCGTGTACTTGAGTTTGCGAGTTAACCACGGCCATCTCGTCTTCACCCATCTTGCACGAACATGACGGATGGTAAGCACTCTCAACCGCTTGACGAACAAACGCATCTATTTCTTCATCGCTTTGAACATCTTTACCGGGTTGAATTTCACCATCGCGATACTCATCAAACGCACTTTGCTCAATAATCTCGCGAGTTAGACGTACACAAGCTCTAAAGCCTTCAATGTCATCTTGATGCTGTAAGTAGTTAAATTGGATCTTTGGCGCAACCTGAGGATCCGCCGACTTAATCGTTACTGCACCACGGCTTTTTGGTTTGTTATGCCCAACATGAACTTGGAAGCCATGACCATCAAAGGCACTTTTACCGTCATAACGAATGGCAGCTGGTAAAAAGTGATACTGAATATCTGGCCATTCAACACCCGGTTTTGAGCGAATAAATGCACATGATTCAAAATGGTTCGTCGCCCCTAAACCTGAGCGATTTAATAACCAACGAGCACCAATTAGCCCTTTTGAAACAAGGCCTAATTTTCCGTTTAAAGTAATTGGTTGCTTACACTTATATTGGAAGTAAAACTCCAAGTGATCTTGTAAGTTTTGGCCAACACCTGGTAAGTGATGTTTAACCTCAACCCCCGCTTCGCTCAGGATGTCTTTATCACCAATACCTGATAATTGCAGAATATGCGGTGAACCAATTGGGCCCGCACTTAAAATAACGTCTTTTGCTGCAAATGCCTGCTGCTTAGAGCCAGACACTGAAAACTCAACACCAACGGCTTTTTTGCCTTCGAGCAATACTTTTTCAGCTAAAGCACCGGTGATTAGCGTTAGGTTTTTACGTGACTTAACTGGGTCTAAATACTCACGGCTAGCAGAGCTTCTTACGCCATCTTTAACTGTCATATGCATTGGCCCAAAACCTTCTTGCTGGGCTGCATTGTAGTCATCAGTTTGCGCATAACCTGCTTGTTGGCCCGCTTTGATAAAGGCTTTATAAAGCGGGTTAGCCATTTCATTACCGTTATTAACCCCTAATGGGCCGTTATCGCCACGGTAACTGTTACCACCTAAGTAGAATGATTCAGCACGTTTAAAGTACGGTAAGCATGCTTGGTAATCCCAGCCCTTAGCGCCGTGTTGCTGCCATTCATCAAAATCTTTGGCATGACCACGTACATACACCATGCCGTTAATCGATGATGAGCCACCTAACACCTTACCTCGTGGGCAGTGCATTTGACGGTTATCTAAATACGGCTCTGGCTCGGTATGAAATTGCCATGCATATTTGTCAGTATTCATTGGGATTGATAGCGCGGTAGGCATCTTTATAAAAATGCTTTTATCACTACCGCCCGTTTCAAGTAATAACACCTTATTAGAAGGGTCTGCTGATAGTCGGTTTGCCAACACGCAGCCTGCTGAGCCAGCACCGACTATGATGTAATCATAGTTCTGTGTACTCATTAAAATGGACTCTCTATATTGCTCATACCCACATAAATCGATTTAGTTTGGGTATAGTGATCTAAGGTTTCGATACCGTTTTCACGGCCGATTCCTGATTGCTTATAACCACCTACTGGCATTTCTGCAGGTGAATTACCATAGCTGTTTATCCAACAAATACCGGCTTGTAATTGATGGATCACGCGGTGTGCACGCTGAATATCTTTAGTGAACACGCCTGCGGCTAAGCCAAGGTGGGTATCGTTTGCACGCTGAATAACGTCATCTTCATCATCAAACACCAACACGCTCATTACCGGGCCAAAGATCTCTTCTTTAACTATGGTCATGTCGTCTTTACAGTCGACAAAAACGGTCGGTTCAACAAAGTAACCGTTTGGTGCAGATGCAGGTGACAGAGCCTTACCACCTGTTAGCAAGGTTGCGCCTTCTTGAATACCTTTATCGATATAGCCAAGTACAAGCTCTTGGTGTTTTTTAGAGATAAGCGCCCCTAAATTCACCTCCGGATCCATTGGGTCGCCAGCAATAATATTTTGCTCAGTGCGTGTTTTCAGCTCATCAATAAACTGCTGATAAACATTTTTATGCACATAAATGCGCGTACAGTTAGTGCAAATTTCGCCTTGCGTATAAAAATTACCTAACATTGCCGCACTAACAGCTTGTGATACATCGGCATCATCAAATACTAATAACGGTGACTTACCACCAAGCTCCATGGTCACATCTTTAAGTGAACCAGCAGCGCTTGCCATTACTTTTTTGCCTGTGCCTACTTCACCAGTGAAAGACACTTTTTCAATATTTGGGTTTGCTGTTAACCATTGCCCTACTTCAGCAGCGCCTTGCACAACGTTGAATACGCCAGCAGGTACACCCGCTTCGATGAAAATCTCTGCAAGTTTAATTGCACCAAGAGGTGTTTCTTCAGAAGGTTTGAAAATAACCGCATTACCCGCAGCCAGTGCTGGGCCTGATTTCCAACACGCAATTTGCAGTGGATAGTTCCATGCACCAATACCTGCACAAATACCTAAAGGCTCTTTACGTGTGTAGTAAAAGTCATTGCCAACCATTTGTTGCTGACCCACTTGTGCAGGCGCAAGACCAGCAAAATATTCGATAACATCGGCGCCTGTTTCAACATCGACACACTCGGCTTCTTGCCAAGGCTTCCCCGTATCAAGTACTTCTACTTTTGCCAGTTCATCGTTACGTTCGCGTAAGATTGCCACGGCTTTTAATAAAATACGGCTACGCTCAATTGGCGTCATTGCAGACCATGCTGCAAACCCTTGTTTTGCGCTTTCGATTGCCGCGTTTTGAATAAACTCATCAGCGATTTCAACGTGATAAATCACTTCATCCGTTGCAGGGTTCTTAACCGCAAAGGTATCGCCAGTTTGATTCTTTAAAAAATGGCCATTAATAAAATTTTCGTAAACAGGTGTGGTCATTTTAGGCTCCATACTGTTTTATCAGTGAACGAATATAGTCTTTAGCTAATTGCTCACAATGTTCGAATTGATCTTGGTCTGACTTACTTAATACAGCTCTTAGCCATAAACCATCGATCATGGCTGCACTTAACTCAGCGGCTAAGTTGGCATCACTATCGCTCATTAACTGTTTGAATGAGCTTAATAAGTTACTAAATAAACGTTTACTATTTACGTTTTGTAAGCGATGCAACTGGACGTCGTGCATTGAATGCGCCCAAAAGCTCAACCAAGTTTTGGTGTTATTGCTTTGCTGCTGAATGCGCGAAAAGTTTGCTTCAACGATAAACATTAATCGTTGCTCTGGGCTGGTCTGCGGCGTTACTTGGTTCATCAGAGCTTGCTTTAAGCTGGTCAATAAATAACGCACAGTGGCTTCAATTAAGCCCTGCTTACCACCAAAATAATGACTGATAATGCCAGACGATAAGCCCGCCTTTTTACTAATGCTATTTATGGTGGTGCCTTGCAAACCAAGCTCTGCAACCGACTCTATTGTGGCGTCAATTAACTGCTGACGACGAACAGGTTCCATTCCAACTTTCGGCATAATTTTTTATTGATTGAACGTTCAATTAAAATAAAGATTAAGGTAATGAGCATGGCAATTCAAGGTTGACAAATTGTAAACAACCGCAAAGCTACACTCGTAAGTTAAGCTAACCCACTGTTCTTACGTTTATTATCCGATATATAAAAAAGTTTTAAATTTATTCAAAATAAAGCCTAAAAAGTATGAATTTAGGCTAAAATGCGGAAAAAAGAGAAAATTTATTGCAGGCGTATTTTTAATAAAAAAGCGCTTATAAAAGCGCTCATATTAGGCTAAAAGTTAAGCGAGGCTCATTCGTGGTATTTACGAATAACCGCTATCTTGCCATCTTCGATTTCGAGCACATCCATAATGGTTTGCGTGTATTCAATTTCTTGCTGGTTTTGCGGGTGTATACCTTTAGCATGATGGGTAT
>ERZ724563.233-NODE-233-length-11094-cov-2.570165_pt1 | contig 11094 bp, 8 predicted proteins | sample MGYA00375857_ERZ724563 | MGnify/ENA primary metagenome ERZ724563 (study PRJEB28725, sample SAMN03264850) | marine sediment metagenome | biome: marine pelagic biome; feature: marine oligotrophic desert; material: marine snow | place: Pacific Ocean:North Pacific...
CTTTACCAATACAGGAGCGACCAGCGTGAGCTCAACGAGCTACGGCTACAGTGTCGACAGTGAACGCCGCCGGGTCATCGGGCTGACTGAGCTGGCCGCGCTTGGCGTTCTGGTGGCGGTGGTGTGCTGGCTGGTGTTCCCTCGCGACCTCTCCGATACCCTGCGCAATGCGGACCTGGACGCGGTCACGTTGTCCTATTCCACGGCCTGGCTGAAAGCGAAACCTGATGATCATGAGCTGCGCCTGGTTCTGGCTCGCGACTTGATCGAGTTGGGGCGCTTTGCGGAAGCCGACAAGCAATTGGATTATGTTGCCGCGAAGACGGCCCGGCCCTCGCTGCTGGATGAGGTGCAATGGCTGCAAGCGCGTTTGCCGTTCGTGGCGTTGATGGCGATGGTGCCGGCGGAACGTGGTGGTAGCGCGTTGAGTGCCCGCGCCAGAGTGGCGTTAGCGAAGGTGCGGCCGGAACGGCTGGAGAGGGCACAGTTGCAGCGGTACGCCGAGATGGCTCTGATTATGGGCAATCTGGACCTGGCGGTGAGTGCCTATCATTTGCTCGCGGTTCAGGCGCCACCGGCCTGGCAATGGCATCGTAAGGCCGGCGACGCGCTGCTGGCCCGGGGCCGGTACGCCCGAGCCTCCGAGGAATACATCCTGGCGATGCGAGCACAGCAAGGCGGAGCCGGGCGCGCTGACTTTTTGAAAGCGGTAAGTACCCTTCAGGCGGGCGGATTATCCGGCCAGGCTCTGGGTGTGGCCGCTCGTTGGGAAGGTGCGTTTTTGAACGACTCGGAGGTACTTTATCGGCTTATGAGCCTGGCCCGCGCCGCCGGAGAGGGTGCACGGGCCCAGCACTATGCGGTGCTGTTGTTACGCCTGCGGAAAGATGAGGTGAGCCGGTGAAACGCAAGTGGTTGTGGCTGGCACCGCTGGCGGTGGGCGTTTCCATCAGTGCCGTGGCTCAGGCACCTGTACCGTACCAGCATCGCTACTACGATGACGGTTATCAGGTCTTCGTCGGTAACGGTAATTTGCCCCGGGCCCGGGAAGTGGTGGAGAACGCACTCTATTGGCGCCCCGCCGATCCAGTGTGGTTGCAGCGGCTGGCGCAGGTCGCTGGATGGCAGGGCGATGTGGAGCTTTCCCTGGCCGCCTGGCTGAAACTGGCCGAATCCGATAACAGCGATTTGGCGTGGCAGCGGGTGCTGGAACTGGCTCTGGCGACGTTCAAAAACGAGTTGGCGTTGCGCGCGCGCCGCCGCCTGCTTCGCAACGACCCTGGAAACGAAACGCTGGTCGCCCTTGTGGCCGCTGAGTACGAACGCCTGGGGCGCCCGGAAGAGGGTATAGCTTTCCTGGATGATTGGAGCGCGCGGCACCCGAGCCCCACGGTGTTTGAAGTGCTGCAGCGCCTCGCCGAGCAGAGCGGCCAGGATGCTGAAGCGATTCGTTACTACCGCGCGTTCATGGACCGCTACGGTCCGCGCCCGCGAATGGCCTGGCACGCGGCGGATCTGCTGTGGCTGCGTGGTGAACGTGAACGCGCTTACCGGGCGTTGCGACGGGACGCGGAGGGGCTCTCTTATGACCCCAATCTGACCCGCCGTTTGGCGGTGATGGCCACGGAGCTCGGCGACTGGCCCGCCGCACTGAACGATTACCAGCGGCTTTTCGCCAAGGGGCATGCCAGCGTCGGGGACGGCTACCGCTACTTGACCCTGGCGCGCTATCAGGCGCCCGAGCGGGTGGCTTCGATTTTGCGCCACCTGTGGGAGCAAAGCGATGATCCACGCCTGGCGGTCAGTTATCTTTATGCGTTGCGCGAAGATGGCGACAAGCGTGCCATGGCACTGTTCTTCGAGGGTTTGTCCGAACAGGAGCGCCGCGCCCTCTATCAGGAGCGGGGTTTCCTGCTGGTTTACGCCGACTACCTGCAGTGGACCGGCCAGCCGGAGCGGGCCCGGTCGGTATTGAGGCAGGCTCTGGCGATGGCGCCGGGCGATGCTGAAGTGCGAATGTCCTGGCTGTGGCTGCTGATCGGTCTGGGTGATGACAGTACGCTCACCGGCAGCCTGGTGCGGTGGCACGATCAGATCGCCCACGACCCACGCTATCTTGAGGTTCTGGCCGCGGCGTTCATGGCGCTTGATCAGCCGGAGCAAGCTTTGCGCTACGAAATGGTACTGCTGAAACGCGACCCGGATAACTGGCGGCGTCATTGGGCGCACTCCCAGGCGTTGCTGGCGGCGGGTCGGGACGACCAGGCCTGGCCGGCGCTGCGCCGGTTGTGGAGGAACCCGCCGCCGGCGGACACCATCGACGACCGGGACCAGCCGCTCTACAACGAGATGCGCAGCGCCCTGGTGGCACGGTTTGAAAACGGTGATACCCAATTGCGTTTCCAGCAGCGTCAATGGGCCGCCACCAAGCCGGCCGAGCGCGCCCAGCGCGCCGAATGGCTGGCGCAGTGGTCGCTTGGGGTGAACGCGCCGGAACTGGCGCGCCTTTGGTACTTGCGTCAGCAGCAATGGCGCCCGGAGGGCCTGCCGCCCGGTTCCGCCCTGGCTTTGGCGACCCTGGAGGACAACCGGCTGGCGATTCGCGAGCTGCGAGACCAGCACGGTGAACAACTGACGGCGGGTGAGCGCCTGGAGGCCGACAATACCCTGGGCCGCAAGCGTCTCGCCGCCGCGCAACTGGCGGGGCAGCAGCGGCACGCCCCGGAAGTGGCGGACCAGCATCCGCAGCAGGAGAGCCTGCTATTGCCCGCCGAAGAGAATCTCGCTGTTAACCTGGAGCACCGTCGTCAGGGTGCTTTGGATGTGAACAGCGCAGAGGTGTCCCAGACTCAGCCCCTGGGTGACCGCTGGGGGCTGCGCTTCAAGGCGCAACAGCACCGCTTCAGCAGCAACGACGACGCGATTCTGGCGGTCAATGAGCGTGAACAGCGATTCAGTGTCACGGCGCGGCATGAAGGGCGGCGCTCGGCTACCAGCCTGAGCGCCGGGCACCGCGATATCTTCGATTATCAGCGCCCCGATTTAACCCTGGCCTTTGCCGGTGAACTCGGCCGCGCCTGGCGCTGGGAAGGTTCCTATGAATGGCAGGCGCCCGCCGATGAGACCTCGGAATTGTTGCTGGCCGGGGACCGCACTGGCGCGGCGCTCTCGCTGAGCTGGTCGCCGGTGTCCAACTGGCAGAATGGTGTCTCGGTCGCCCGGTATGACTATCAGGATCTGGAAGACCGCGATCTAGGCCAAGGCACCCGAGTCAGTGCGCAGAGTACCTGGCGCCCTTGGTTGTCGCGCTTTTCGCCGGGCCTGCGCGTGCGGCACACCCGGGCGTCATTCAGCGGCCAGCGCCCTTTAAGTAGCGAGATCGGTGTGATGCAGCCTGGCGCGGGCGCTCTGCCGGCGGTACCGCAAAGCTATCGTGAGACGGAGCTGGCGCTGCTGCTGGGGTCGCCGGATGTTCATTTGCGCCCACACCGCCTTCAAGCCTGGGGTGAACTGGGCGTCACCGACAACAGTATTTCCGGCACTGGGTTCAATGCCCGCGTGGGCGCCGAAGGCCCATTGCTGGGGCGCGACGCCTGGCGCTTCTATCTGGAGCGCGGGCTGAATACTGGCGGCGCCGATGAAGACAGCTATCGCGCCGGGTTCGATTACCGGTTCTACTATTAACAGGGGTTTATCAGGAGAAACGCATGAAATTGTCATTAATCGTACTCTGCACCGCCGTACTGGCGCTGACCGGGTGCTCGACGCATATGCGCAGTACCCAGGATGTGTCGTTCGGGGGCAGGCGCGCTGGCTGGTGCTGCCGTTGGCCAATCGAACCACCACACCCCAGGCCGGCTTACGTGCCCAGGCTATCGTGCAGGCGGTGCTCGCCCAACATGGCGCCCGTCCGGTGGTTGCCTTCGAGCAGGAAGACGGCGAAGGCGTGTTGTTCGAGGCCGGCTCGGAGGAAAGCCGGCAGGCCATGCGAGCCTGGGTGGCCGAGCAGAACGGGCGCTATGTGGTGTCCGGCGTGGTCCATGAGTGGCGTTATAAAACCGGTGTCGACGGCGAGCCCGCGGTGGGCGTGATGATTGAGATCCGTGACCCCGCCGGCGAGCTGCTTTACAGCGGCACCGGTTCGCGTGCCGGCTGGGCCCGTCAGTCACTGGGCGAGACCGGGCAGCGGGTTATTGACGATCTGATCGCGCCGGTGATCGACTGATGCTCAGCAACCTCGGCGACAATCGCCTGGCGCGGTTTCTCGCGCCCCCTAAGTTGGGGGCCATGGCCTGGCTGGAAGCGCCGCTTTTGGTGGTGCTGGCGGTACTGGTGGGGTTCCTGGTGCGGCCGGACGATCCGTTGATATTCCAGGGCGGTATCCGTTGGAACATCGTAGTGGTGATGTTGGTGGCGCTGCGATACGGCTCCCTGCTGGGCTCCCTGAGCATGCTTACGCTGCTGCTCGCCTGGTTCGCCTGTAAAACCATAGGCCTGTATCCGGGCCTTCCCTTTCCGGAACTCACCTTCCTTGGGGGGTATATCATCGTGCTGATCACCGGTGAGTTCGCCGATATGTGGCGGGTGCGGCTGGACCGCGCGGAAAGCCGCGCCGGCTACACGCTGGACCGGCTTCAGAATCTGACCCAGCGCCACGTCCTGCTGCGGTTGTCCCACGACCGGTTGGAAGAGAACTTGCTGGTCCGTCCGTACACGGTACGCGATGCCTTGCTCAGTCTGCGTGACGTGATGATGGACGAGAGTCACTCGGAAGTGTTGCCCGCGGGCGATGAGCTGCTGAACTTGCTGGCGGATTATTGTCAGTTGCAACGCGGCGGCCTGTACGCGGCAACCGACGGCGGCATCAATCCAGAGCCGGTGGCGTTGTTGGGGCAGAACGCACCTCTGGATCTTGACGACCGTTTGCTCAAGCATGCGTTTGAAAGCCGGCAGATGGCCCATGTACAGATGGCCGGTGAAGGGTATGGCGGCATTTACTGGGTCGCGGCCCCGGTGATGAACAGTGGTGGACAGCTGATCGGCATGGTGGTGGTGGAGCGGATGCCGTTTCTTTCCATTCACCAGGAGACCCTGCAACTTTTCGGGCTATTGCTGAATTTCTACGCCGATGTGGTGCAGCACGGCCCGGAGGTGGACCACTTGATCGACGTGTGGCCCGGTATGCCCGCGGTGTTTGGCCGTGAGCTGGTCGCGTTGGGTAACTTGTCCGCTGCGAAGAAAGTCGATACCACTCTGGTTCTACTTACCCCGGACGATAGTGCGCAGTCCCGTCAGATCGTCGAAGGCCTGTATCGGGGGCGCCGTAACCTGGATGGCTATTGGTGGGTGGATCAAGACAGCCACCAGTTGATGTTATTGATGCCGATGACGGGGCCATCCAGTTTCGAGAGTTTCCTGCGGCGTGTGGAAGAGTGGCTGGCCGACGATTACGCCTTCGCCAGCCTGGCGCAGGCCGGAGTCAGCTATGTTCATCATTCGCTGGATAAACGCCCGGTCAAGGTACAGATCGAAGAGATGCTGGTAGAGGCCGGTAATGGTTGAAGTCCGCTGGTTGCTATACGCCCTCGCCCTGGAGCTGGCATCGCTGGTATCGCTGTTGTCCGCGTCCAACGAGCTCAGCCTGTTCATCACCTATCTGGGCACTCATCTGGTGGCGTCGTTGCTATTGGCGTCGGCGGTGTGGGCGTTGTTGCCTTCGGGGTTTCGAAAGCCCGCTGTCGGCTCATGGGCGCTAACGTTCTCACTGGCTTTCTTTGTGCCGGTATTCGGCTTGGTGGGCATACTGGGAGGTGTGCTGGTTGGCTATCTTCTGCCCGCGGCGTTCCGCGACGAGCCCTTCGTGGGTGTGGACGCACCGGTCTTCACGCCGGTGCCCGCACCCGCGATGGCCGGCTTTCGCCAAGAGGACCTGAAAGGCCTTTTGAAGTCCACCGACACGCCCGTGGAGGTGCGGCTGCAAAGTATGTTGACGGTACGTGGTATGCCCACGCGCTCCACCGGGCGGGTGTTGCGTGAAACCCTTGGTGACGCCTCCGATGATGTGCGATTGCTTGCTTACGGGATTCTTGACCAGAAAGAAAAAGCGATCACCCAGCAGATCGGCAGGGCTATCACGTTGTTGGATAGCGCCACGCAGGCGTGCCGCTATCGTCTCTATCGGCGTCTTGCGGAGCTCTATTGGGAGCTGAATTTTCAGGATCTGGTGCAGGGCGATATTCGTAAGCTGGCGCTGGAGCGGGCGTCGTTCTACGTGGACCGCGCTCTTTCCGAGCGGCCTGATGATGCCGGTATGTGGCTGCTGCGCGGTCGTATTCTTCTGACCGATGAAGAACTAGAGCACGCTGAAGAGAGTTTTCTGCATTGCCGTCAGCTCGGGCTGCCACCCTCGAGGGTTAACCCCTGGCTTGCTGAACTGGCCCTGCTTCGTGGTCAGTTGGGCCGTGTTCGAGAGTTGATGACGTCGATATCGGATGACACACAGTTTTCATCACTGAAGGAATCAGTCCAATACTGGAGAGACGCATGAGCTTGCCGCGCGCCAACAGCGCCGATATTTGTCTGCTTCTGGAGGGGACCTTCCCCTACGTCAGCGGCGGTGTTTCCAGTTGGGTGAACCAGATTATACGGGGGTTTCCTGAGTACACCTTCGCCTGCTGTTTCGTCGGCAGCCGGGCGGAGGACTATGGTGAGATGAAGTACGACCTGCCGGACAACGTGGTGCATCTGGAGGTCCACTATCTGCATGATCAGGGCAACAAGACGGAAAAGAAGGCCTCCCATGGCAATCAGAAGATGTTCGAAAACGTCGATCGTTTCCATCGCATGGTGCGCAGCGGTCGCGTCAGCGAGGAACGCAACCGGCTATTCACGGAGCTGATTGGTGAGTTGGGTGACGGTGGCGCCTTGTCCGAAGAGGCTTTTCTGCACAGCCGGTCAAGCTGGGATCTGATTTCGGAGAGCTATCGACGCTACAGCCGTGACCCTTCGTTCGTGGACTATTTCTGGACGGTGCGGATCATGCACGCGCCGATCTGGATTCTGAATCGGATCGCCGACAACCTGATCCCCGCCAAGATGTACCACACTATTTCCACCGGCTATGCCGGATTTCTTGGCGCTCTGCTGCGCCGCAAGACCGGCCGCCCGCTACTGCTTTCGGAGCATGGTATTTATACCAAGGAACGGAAGATCGATCTTTTTCAGAGTGAGTGGATTAGCGATAACCGGGGCCTGGTGGAGCGCAATAACGTGGAAATGGCCTATTTCCGCGAAAAGTGGATAAATTTTTTTCAAGAGTTGGGTCGCGAATGCTACCAGGCGTCGGATCAGATCGTTGCCCTCTACGAGAATAACCGTCTTCGTCAGATTGCCGATGGCGCCCCTGCGGCGCGTACACAAAACATCCCCAACGGCATTAACCTGCCGGCTATGCAAGCGGTACGGGCGCAGCGCGGTGATGCGATTCCTCCAGTGGCCTGTTTGATTGGCCGTGTGGTGCCCATCAAGGACGTGAAGACCTTTTTAAGATCGATGCGGACTCTGGTGAATGTCATGCCGGAAGCACAAGGCTGGATTGCCGGTCCGGAGGATGAGGACGAAGAGTACGCGGCGGAATGCCACTCTCTGGTCAGCAGTTTGCAGCTCGACGATAACGTGCGCTTCCTCGGGTTTCAGAAGATCAGCGAGCTGCTGCCGAAAGTGGGCGTGATCGTGCTCAGTTCGATCAGCGAGGCGCTGCCTCTGGTACTTTTGGAAGGCTTCGCCGCCGGAGTGCCGGCGGTGTCCACGGATGTGGGGTCCTGCCGCCAGTTGATTGAAGGCTTTGGAGAGGAAGATCGTGCGCTCGGATCCGCCGGCGACGTGGTGGGGATCGCTAACCCTGAGGCACTGGGGCATGCCGTCGCCGATCTGCTCCGCGACGAGCAGCGCTGGTACCAGGCCCAGCAAGCGGGTATCCGTCGGGTGGAAAAATACTACACCCAGGAAATGATGTTCTCTGCCTATCGGTCGCTTTACCAGGGGCTTCTAACGCAGGCCGACGTGGTGGATAGCGACAGCACCGTACCCACGCTGGACCAGGAGGCGCGCTAATGGCGGGCATCGGTTTCGAGCTGCGCAAGCTGTTACGTCAAGATACCTTGCTGGGGATGATACGTGCCTATGCCTACGCGGGCGTAATCGGTTCCGGCCCCTGGGTGCTGTCGATCATTGGCATTTTGATCATCGGTTTGATCAGCCTGGCGGTGGTGTCACCCGCGGAAGCGGTGACGCAGTTTCAGGTTACGGTGACCTATATCATCGCCTTCAGCCTGATCCTGACCGGTACCTTGCAACTGGCTTTCACACGCTTCTGCGCTGATCGTATCTTTGAGGAGCGGGAGGACGTGATTCTGCCTAATTTTGGCGGCGTCACGTTATTGGTCACGGTGGTGAGCGGGCTGTTCGCGTTACCGGTGGCGCTGTTTCTGTTTCCGGAGCAAAGCGTGCTGTTTCGCGTTGTCCTGGTGGCCAGCTTTGTGGTGGTGAGTAACATCTGGATTGCCACCATTTTCCTGTCCGGCATGAAGCAGTATCAGGCCATCGTGTTGCTGTATGCCCTCGGTTATACGCTCACCGTGGGCGTGTCTTTTCTGCTGCGCTTCATGAACCTGGAAGGCCTGTTGATCGGCTTTCTGATCGGTCAGGTGTCGCTGCTCGGCGGGATGTTGGTTTTGATCGTGCGCGCCTATCCGGCACGCCGGTCGGTGGCGTTCAATCTTTTCGAGCGTCGCTGGCTCTATCCCAGCCTGATGTTGGTGGGGCTGTTGTTTAACGCCGGGGTATGGGCGGACAAGATCATGTTCTGGATGGATAGTGGCACCGGCAGCGCGGTAATTGGGCCCCTGCGTGCCTCCTTGATTTACGACATTCCGGTGTTCTTATCCTATCTGTCACTGATCCCCGGTATGGCGGTGTTCCTGGTGCGTATGGAAACCGACTTCGTGGAGTATTACGGCAATTTCTATGATGCGGTCCGAGAGGGTGGGTCGCTGTCGTATATTGAGGATATGCGCAATCAAATGGTTTCGACCATTCGCCTGGGTGTGTTTCAGATCGTCAAGATCCAGGCCATCGGTGCCTTGTTGATCATGGTGCTGGCGCCGGACATTTTCGCTTCCCTGGGTATCTCCAACCTGTATTTGCCGCTGCTCAAGGTGCAATTGGTGGCGGCGGGCCTGCAGGTGGTCTTCCTGGCGGTGATCAATGTGTTCTGTTATCTGGATCAGCGCCGCATCCTGGTTTTTCTGACCGCCTTGTTCCTGGTGCTTAACGTGGTGCTGACTCTGGTCAGCCTTCAGTTAGGGCCGCAGTTCTTCGGCTATGGGTTCCTGCTGGCGCTGGCGATATCCGTGGTGGTCGGGCTCTGGCTGGTGCAGCGGAGCATGGGGCGTCTGGAGTACCAGACCTTTATGCTGCATTGACCGACCAAAAAAAACGGCGTCCAGAGGACGCCGATGAATCGTTTGGCTCGGGAGAGCTATCACGGAGCAAAACTCCGCTAGTCGACGGATGGGACCTCGCCGACGAATGAGAGTATGTCTGTGACCGATTTCAAAAACATTAGCTATACAGCCGTTCACAAACGCTTCGTTGGCCAATAATTCGCCGTCACCGCTCAGCCGCCGCCGGGCATCAGTCCGCAGGCCCCGAGCACGGTCTGCCAGCGCTCGGTGTGGGCCCGCAGGGCCCGGTCCAGGCGCGCCGCCTGGCCCCGGGGGCCGAAATAGTGGTCCAGCCACCGGTCCAGCGCCGGGTTGGCGCCGCTGCTGGCGGCCCGCAGCGCCCGCAGGCGCTCGCCCAGGCGGCGCTGGCGACGGTCCAGATCCGCCAGATACGGTTGTACCTCCTGCCCGTAGACACTATCCAAAAGATTGCGCAGATAGCGGGCCCTTTGGCTGGCCCGGCCCCGCGGGCAGAGGCTGTCCTCGTCCAGCGATTCGAGCATGCCCAGGGCCTGCCCCAGGGCCACCCGGGCGGCGGCGATCTCACGCAGCACCGCGCCGCCGGCGGCGCCACCGGCCAGGGTGGCCAGGTGTCGCTCCAGGTCGGGCAGGGCGTCCGGCGGCGGTGAGGCACGCAGCGCCCGCCCGGCGCTCACCAGGCCGCCCAGCGCCTCCAGGCCCCGGGCGGGATCGCCGGCCGGGCCCGGCGACTGGTTCAGAAAGCCACGCAGCTCATCGCTGGCCCAGGTGGCGTTCCAGAACAGGTCGCCGAGGCTGTCTCTTTTTACGTCCAGGGTGCGTTGCAACAGGTCGATGAGTTCCGGGTCGTCCAGCGTTTCCCCCCTCAGACAGCGTTGGCCCCGCTCAATAAAGGTCAGTTCGTAATCCAGACGGAGGGAGGCACTGCGCAACTTGCCCAGGGCGCTGTTGCGCTCACTGACCAGGGCCATCAGGTCGCAATGGCGCAGCGCCAGATAGTTGAGCAGCCCGGTACGCAGGTCCGGCAGCGGGCGGCGCAGCGCCGCGTTGCCCGGATAGGGCCGCAGGTCCAGGGCGGACGCCGGCGGCACCGGCTGCCGGGTGAGGCGCTCCAGGCGGGCCTGGTAATCCTGCCAGCGGGCGGCCACCGGGTCCTCAGGCCACAGCGCCAGGCCGGCGGTGGCCGCCAGGGCGATCAGCGCAACCGCCAATACGGTTTTCTTCATGGCGCGGTCTGTGTCATGGGGCGCGGGTCCCGCTGCATTTCGGTACGATTTTACCTTGTGTGAGGAGGGCGGCCTTTGGCAACTGTGCTACCTTTTCCGGAAACACTCTCCCGCGTGACAAAAACGTTCTCCGTAACAATAAGCCCAAGGCGGTCAAAGGAATGCGATTACAAAACGTAGGCGTGCTGTTTCTGGCCCTCTCCCTGCTGGCCTGCGACACCGCCGAGGAACCCGGCCCGGCATCTTCCAGTGGGGAAACGTCCCCGCCAGCCTCTTCCACAGCCAACGACGGCGAAGACGCCGCCCCCATGGACAGCCGCTGGCGCAGCCACCTGGACAGCTGGCCAACCGGCGAAGTGAGTGCCCGGGCGCCGCTGGTGGTGCGT
>ERZ724563.237-NODE-237-length-10740-cov-3.030811_pt1 | contig 10740 bp, 10 predicted proteins | sample MGYA00375857_ERZ724563 | MGnify/ENA primary metagenome ERZ724563 (study PRJEB28725, sample SAMN03264850) | marine sediment metagenome | biome: marine pelagic biome; feature: marine oligotrophic desert; material: marine snow | place: Pacific Ocean:North Pacific...
GTGCTTTTGTCGCTGCTGATGAGCTGGTCATCGAAACCTTAATTCAGCAAGCACGTAGCTATGTGTATACCACGGCACAGCCGCCGGCGATTGCCGCGGCAACACTAGCCAGTCTGGAGCTGGTGGAAACTGAACAGTGGCGACGTGACAAACTTCAGCAATTAATTCAGCAATTCAGACAAGGTGCTGAACAACTCGGTCTGGAGCTGATGTCTTCAGAAACCCCAATACAACCCGTCATAATCGGTGAAGATAAAAAGGCGCTGGAAATCGGGGCGAAATTAGAAGAGCAAGGCATTCTGGTCGGTGTTATTCGTCCACCGACAGTGCCAAAAAATACCGCCAGATTGAGAATTACCTTCTCTGCTGCCCATACAGAACAGGATGTAGACAGACTGCTTGTTGCTTTGGAGCAGGCGTATGCACATTAACAGCATAGGTCATGGACCAGACTTAGTATTGGTTCACGGCTGGAGTATGCATAGCGGTGTCTGGTCGCCCTTGCTTGAATTATTTTCCGAGCACTTTTGCTGTCATCTGGTCGATTTACCCGGACATGGTCAAAGTGACTGGCACGAAGGTGATTTTGAATTAAGCACTTTATTAGCCAAGCTAGCAGAAGCTTTACCAGAAAAGGCCATTTGGCTGGGTTGGTCATTAGGCGGACAAGTGTCATTAGCCATGGCTAAACATTATCCTGATAAAGTAAAAAAACTGATTTTGCTGGCAAGTAATCCACGCTTTGTGCAAACAGATGATTGGCCTTGTGCGATGCCACAAGAAGTTTTTGAAACCTTTTCAGCCAGCTTAGCTGATGATCAACAACAGACCTTGCAGCGGTTTATTATGCTGCAAGCAAAAGGTGCGAATCAGCCCCGGCAAGTGATTAAACAATTAAGTGAGCAACTGGCTCAACAGCATGAACCAAAACCAGAGGCATTACAGGCAGGCTTAAAGTGTCTGGCTGAGTGGGATTTACGAGATGCGCTTGCCACTGTAAATTGCCCCACACAAATGATTTTGGCAGAGAATGATCATCTTATTCCAGTTTCATTAGTGGAAGATGTACAGAAGTTGCAGCCAAAACTGCGCATTGATGTGATGCCGGGATTAGGCCACGCGCCTTTTATTTCACAGCCTCAGCAATGCCAATTAGTGATAGAACAATTTATCCATGAGTGAATATCGTCCCGATAAAAAAAAGGTGGCGCAGTCATTTTCTGCCGCCGCCGAGCATTACGATGATGTGGCTGTGTTACAAAGACAAACAGCCGATGAATTATTAGAACGCCTGTCATATATCACTATTGAACCTCAGACGATAGTAGATTTAGGGGCGGGGACCGGACGTAACTTAGCGTTATTGCAAAAGCGCTATCCTCATGCACAGTTAGTGGCTGTCGATATTGCACCGCAAATGTTAAAGCAAGCCGAAAAGCGTTATCGGCATGATCAAGGTATTAAACGCTGGTTACCGAAACAGAAACGTTTACAGGTGTTGGCGGGTGATGCCGAAGCTATCCCGTTAGCAGATAACAGCGTCGACCTTATTTATGCCAACCTGGCATTACAGTGGTGTGATCCTAAACGTTGTTTCAGTGAAATCTTTCGGGTGCTAAAACCACAAGGACTATTGATGTTTACCAGCTTGGGGCCAGATACCCTGACGGAGCTACGTCAGGCTTGGGCTGAAGTCGATACCTATCCACATGTGAATTTATTTTACGATATGCATGATGTCGGCGATGCCATGACAGCTAGCGGCTTAGCTGATTGTGTACTCGATATGGAACCTTACACATTAAGCTACAACGATGCGATGAGCGTGATGCGCGATCTAAAAATTCTTGGCGCACGTAATGTGAATGAAGGTCGCCGTCGAGGCCTGACAGGAAAGCAACTGATGCAAAAAGTGGTTTCAGCCTATGAAACATTTCGCCAAGCTGAGGGTTTACCTGCCAGCTATGAAGTCATTTTTGGCCATGCGTGGAAATTAGCTCAATCAGGCCAATGCCGAACGGATGACGACAGTGTTTATATTCCGATCAGTGAGATCAAACGATTATGACCAGCACACATTTTTTTATAACAGGTACAGATACTGAAGTAGGGAAGACCTTCATCAGTGTGGGCTTGCTATCTTTACTGCAACAACAAGGCTATAAAACAGTTGGCATGAAGCCGATTGCCAGCGGTTGTGAATGGTTAGATGGGCAGTGGAAAAATGAGGATGCTTTAGCATTAATCAAACAAAGCCTGACAGATTTAGCTTATTCACTAATCAATCCTTATGCCTTTGAACCAGCTATTGCCCCCCATATTGCGGCGGAGCGAGAAGGGGTAACACTCTCTCTTGCCAAGATTAAACACAGCTATGAATTGATCGCGGAACAAGCAGAGGCAGTCATTGTGGAGGGGGCGGGTGGCTGGTATGTACCACTAAATGCAGAAAGCACCATGGCCGATCTTGCTGTTGAACTTCAATTGCCAGTAATTTTGGTGGTGGCAATTAAGCTCGGTTGTATTAATCATGCCTTGTTGACCGTGGCAGCTATTGAACAACAAGGTCTCAAACTGGCTGGCTGGGTGGCGAATCATGTGGCTGAACAATCAGAATCAACTGAAATGATAGAGACCTTAACGAGCCGAATAGATGCCCCCTGCTTGGGAGTGGTTCCTCATCTTAACAACCATCAGTCGGCGGCAAGTTTCCTGCGACTACCTGAATAAAATCATTACATTACTTTATAAAATCTCCATCCCAAAATAAGTAATGTCAGGCACTATTTTTCATTGCTAGTTCAGAAAATTGGCCACATAATTCAAAATTACGAAATCAAAATTGATTAATAATCAATTTGTTATATTTTTTGAAAATGAATTATGAGGCCAGTGGCCTTATAAATAGACTGTCAGCTGCTCAATCGCCGAGGTGAAATTGAAATTATTCCAATGGACTTTGTTTATAGATATGCTTGGTTACAGAGAAGTCAACGGCTCCATAAGCTCTGATAAGGATGCTGAAGATTTTATAGGCTTCATGGAAGCGAACAAGAATATTCTGGATTTTTCTAATCGTGAGGAAGTTAAAGAGCGATATGAAAAAGACGACTTTAACTTGTACGAATACTATGACGTAGATAGCTGTTTTGTTTCCGACTCGATCATAATCACATTCAAGCCTAAAGAAGTAGAAAAGCTTACGAATGAAGAGTTGAAGTTTATGCATTCAGCAAATGCTTTGTTTATTATCTGTATGAGGCTTCAAACAATAATCTTTAATTGCTTTACCGAAAAAGGCATTTTTTTGAGAGGCGGGATTTCTTCAAAGTGCTCTTACATTAAAGATAACTTTGCTGTAGGTGAAGGTTTGATTGAGGCATATTTGGCTGAGAGTTCGATTGCAAAGAGCCCTAGAATTGTCTTGCATCCAAATATTGAAGAGAACACAAAGCTAATCGAGAAAATTTTCTTTTTGTCAGATGTGATGTACGGAGGAAAGTCACTGATTCAAAGGGATTCTAAGGATAGTGTTCTATTTTTGGATTATATGGGATTTGCGTTGGCTTCATCAGATTTGAATAGCCAATCTGTGGCTCGTGCCGCAGTTGTTGATCCTGTTGGGTTTTTGGCTCAAAAAAATGTAACGGAAAATTATGTCCGCCGTCATTACGAAGCGCTTAGTGCTAAGTTTCATGAATTGACCAGTCGTTTGGAGGCGATGGAGGCTGGCAGCGAGAGTCATGAAAAGATTTCAAGGGTTCTAAGCAAATTTATTTGGCTAAAGGAATATCACAACCGAAGTATCGCCGGAATAAAAGAGCTGGAGCGCTACCTCGTTGTGTAGCCCATGTCTAACAAGGCGCTGCTGCCGGTCAATTTTTCCGCTGCGCTCCAAAATTGCCGCAGAGCGCGGCGTCATGCCTAAAAAGGAGAAATTCATAGTTTGGCCGCTAAAATCACACCACGATTAATTGAGCTCACTTATGAGGCAGCCCTCAAAGCTTACTGGCGCAAGAATGCCCTGCGGAAATTCTTGCGCTCATCTCATGTATCTGAATCTTTTCTCTCTTCGTGGGCAAGTGAAGAATCTAAGAGAGAGCTTCTCGATAGGTTGTTTCAAAAACTACAAGTATCGGATAAAGGTAAAGCTCTTATTTTCCAAATGGCAAGATACTTGTCAGAGCAAAAAACATTTCCAGATTTAAGGAACTGGGAAGATTCTGAAGAAAAAATCCAAAACGCTCATAAAGCAGTGCAAGAACTCAAGGCCTACTTGAATCAACAAGATAAAGAAATAAAAACTGAACAAGAAAGGAAAGAGGCACAGGAAAAAGCCAGAGAAGAAAGACAAAAAATACAACGATCTTTAACAGATAAATCTAAGTTGCAAACTACGCTGGATAAAATGCATTCAAAAGTTGGCACTCAGGAAGGGGGCTACGATTTTGAAGCATGGTTTTATGAACTCCTAGATTTCTGTGAAATAACCAACAGAAAGCCTTATAAAAGTGATGGACGTCAAATTGATGGTTCATTAACACATGAAGGAACTACCTATCTAGTTGAGTTGAAGTTCACACAAGATCAGTCTGGTGCAACAGATATTGATTCATTAAAAGCCAAAGTTAATAAAATGGCTGATAACACTATGGGTATTATGGTATCAATATCTGGCTACAGTAGTGTTGCTATAAATGATGCATCCGGAAGCAAATCAACACTTTTGATACTTGATGCAAGTCATTTGTATCTCTTTCTTTCTGGATCCATGAGTTTCTCGGATATTATATCAAGGGTTAGAAGGCACGCTTCTCAAACAGGTGAAGCATACTTGCCTGTAAGTAAGTTTAATGGTTGAAAGTGCTGACCCCATTGGTTCGTGTAAATCTTCGGAAATATCGGTGCAGCTTGAAATAAGTTCTGCTTCGAATTAGGATGCGAGGGTTGCCTAGCGATTATGGGGGTAACCCCATCGGGATGTGAGTCACATTCTGCCTTGATTTTTTAGCTTTCTGGCGTTACTTCCTAAATCGGAAGACGCTAGTCAGCGGCTTCCGATTTAGGAAGTAACGCATGCTCTAAGTAGGCAATAAATTAATGTTCAACGAAATTAAAACAAAAAAGTTGATTCATAAAAGGGTCGAGGCACTTCAACGGGCTATTATCAATTCTCGCGTATATCTTCCTTCTGATATTTCAAAGTTTATATTTCTATGTGGAGCAAACAAGAGCCAAATAGAAATATCTGAGCGCAGAAAAGCGCTTATCGAATTTTCCAAGATTCATTTGCCTCATACGCATTTTTTTCTGGCTGAAAAAATGTTTTCCACTCTTCAAGATGAAGGGCACAAAGGCAATATCCTCGATGTCGAAAGTTTAATTTCTGATTTCTCTGATTTTATTCTAATCATTTTAGAAAGTCCTAGCGCTTTCGCTGAGCTTGGTGCTTTTTCCCATGAGAAGCTAAGAAGAAAGCTGGTGGTAATTAATAGCTTAGAATTTAAGATGGAAAAATCTTTCATAAATCTCGGGCCAATAAAAGCCATTGAGGAAGCTGCTGGAAAGGATCGAATTGTCTACTACAAAATGAGTGCGGATGGGATTAAGAGCCGAGATGCCATAGGTGACACATTCCATCAGATTTATGAATTGTTCAAAGAGCCAATTAAATCGACAGGAATGTCGGTTGATCTTGATGTATTAAATCCGGCGAAAAAATTTGACAAAAGATCAGCAATGTTTATTCATGATTTAATATATCTATCAGGTCCAATTCTACACAGAGAACTCATACAGCTATTAAAACTGTTGTTTGGTGATGACAATTATAATAAGGCCGCTCATCTATTGGCTATATTATCCTCATTCGAATCTATTGAAAGAAATCAAAAAGGCTTGTATCGAAGCAAGCTAAACGAAACCTATTACGAGTATAGATTTGACACTTCCAAATATATTTCAACTTTTAGAAACTACACATTGAAGAGTTATCCGGAGAGGCTATATGCATATTAAAAAAGCTATAGCAAATGACCTATCAATACCGGATGGATTGATTGACGAAGCAATAAGCGTAGCTAGGGCCCATGTAAAAATATTTCATATACAGAAAAGGTCAGGCGGGTCGAGAGAGATTTATCATCCTTCAAAGAAGCTGAAGACGTTACAGTATTGGCTTATTCACAGTGTTTTTAGCCAAATGCAAGTTCATGATGCATCGATGGCTTACCGTGATGGAGTATCTATTCTGCACAATGCTGAGAAACATAGATCGAATAGATTTTTCCTGAAGATGGATTTAGAAAATTTTTTCCCCAGTATTTCATTTGACGATTTCATTCCTATTGTTAGATCGTGGCATAGAAAGAGTAATCCAGAATGGATATTGGATGCCGAGTGTGAAGATATGATTCGGCGTATTTGCTTTTACAAAAATGATCGGCTGGCTATTGGCTACCCGAGCTCGCCAATAATTAGCAATATTGTTATGGCTGAATTTGATTCAAAAGTAACTACTCTTATTTCTGATAGTAAATATGGAAAAGTGATTTATACAAGATATGCAGATGATTTGGTGTTCTCTACTGAAAAAAAGGGAGCATGCTTAGAGATTAGGAAAGAAATCATTGATCTCATTCAAGGCACTTCATCTCCGAACATTAGTGTAAATCACTCTAAAACAAAGCTTGGAAGCAGTACTGGCGGATCTGCTTCAGTTACAGGATTAAAAATATGCTCAGGTGGGCATATCACAATCCATAGAAAACAAAAAGATCATATTAGGCTGATGTTAAGTTTATATAAAAAAGGCAATCTTGATCAGGAGGAAGAAAATTCGCTCCTTGGGCATTTGAGCTATTGCCACTATGTGGCTCCGGATTTTTACACTAAATTATCCAAGAAATATTTTAAGGAAATTTACGATTTGCGTTCAAAAGATTTATAACAAATCAAAGCTCTCGGACTCACTAAATTGCGCTGGTGTTTGAGGCGTTATATAAAATGTTGAATATTATAGCTCTGCCCAGAAAAGCCTTCATCGGCGATTGAAAAAAACGCTTTTAAACCGTTATCGTTAGTTTTTCGGATATTAAATGTTATTCAACAAAACAGGCTAGTTTTTGTAACTATCGTCTTCAAAGTCATCAAGACTATCGTAGTAGATGATGGCTAAGTACTGAATGGGCATTTGCAGTTTGGTTTCTGGTCGGTGAGGCTGTTCTGCGTGGAATGTCAGAGAGTCACCCGGCTCAAGAATAAAACGCTCATCACCTACGGTGTATTCCAATTTTCCTTCCAGCATGTATATGAATTCAGTACCGGCGTGTTCAAACGGATCAAACACTTCACTTTCTTCATTTAACGTGATTAAAAACGGTTCAAACAGTTTTTTCGGGCCGGTGTCATACGCTAATAATTGATAGGTGTGACCACTCTTGGTACCGCGGCGAACCACTTCCATTCCCTCGCCATTCTTCACATATTGTGCGCCGCCCATTGGCGTATCGTAGTCATGAAATAACCGCGAAAGCTTTACACCAAGAGCATTGGCAAGGTGTTCCAGTTTTTCCAGGCTGGGTGAGGTCAGTCCATTCTCAATCTTACTCAACATACCGCGACTGACATTGGCTCGCATAGCGACATCAGCAATGGTTAGTCCATTTTCAGTACGAATATGGCGTAGCGTGTTTCCCAGATGTTTATCTAACGAGTGATGTGTCGCAGTTTCAGTCGTCACTATCGTTTGCTGTTTGCTCACGGCAAGAATACTCCGTCTTCTTTTAGGCTGTTCTGCCTGATTATACCTGAGGTTTTTTTATTTATCCGGCTTAAATGTTTCCTATTGTGAAAAAAAGTTTACAAGACTATTGACATGTTTTTTTCAGCATGAGTAAATAGAATCATGTTTCATTAGATGAAATTTTGTTTACTTAATAAGGGGTAGATTGAACTACTCCTTTAGTAGTAGAGCATCACATGAGTGGAGGTTAAGAATGCCATTAGGGCTATTAAAATATGGTCTGAGTAGTGAACACCCGGCACCACGCTTTTTTAGGGACTGTACTGAACCTAAAAAATCCTACGATGCCGTGATTATCGGTGGCGGCGGACATGGTTTGGCGGCGGCGTATTACTTAGCCAAAGACTATGGCATTACCAATGTAGCCGTATTAGAAAAAGGCTATATCGGTGGCGGCAATACTGGCCGTAATACCACCATCGTTCGTTCAAATTATCTGACGCCGGAAGGGGTTAACTTCTACGATGCCAGCGTTAAATTGTACGAAGATTTATCAGAAGAATTAGACCTGAACCTGTTCTATTCAACACGTGGCCACTTTACTCTGGCTCACACCGAATCAGCGATGCGTACTATGCGCTGGCGTGCTGAAGTGAATAAACATGTTGGGGTTGAGAGTTATGTCGTCGGTCCTGAGGAGATATCCAAAGCGTGTCCGCAATTGGATATCTCCTGCAGTGGCCAAGCGCCTATCCTGGGTGCCTTATACCATGCACCAGGCTCTGTAGCTCGTCATGATGCCGTGGCATGGGGCTATGCCAAAGAGGCAGATCGCATGGGCGTTGAAATATTCCAGATGACAGAAGTCACCGGCATTGATACTAAAGGCGGCAAGGTAGTTGGTGTCAATACATCTAAAGGTTACATCAGTACCAATCGGGTGTTATCTGCAGTGGCAGGCTTTACGCCACGTATCACTGAGATGGTGGATCTGGATACGCCGATTGTAATTCACCCTTTACAAGCCTGTGTATCAGAACCGATGAAACCTTGGCTCGACACGATTTTGGTATCAGGCAGCCTGCATGTGTATGTCAGCCAGTCGTCCCGTGGTGAACTGGTTATGGGGTCCTCATTAGATCCTTATGAATTCCATTCAACACGGTCATCACTGGATTTCGTGGAAGGACTCACCACACATATCACCGATATGTTCCCATTTTTATCGAATGTCAAAGTGGTCCGTCAATGGGCGGGTATGGCTGACATTACGCCTGACTTTGCACCGATTATGGGTAAAACGCCGGTTGAAGGGTTTTATCTGGACGCTGGGTGGGGCACATGGGGATTCAAAGCCACACCTATCAGTGGCAAAACCATGGCTGAGACGATTGCAAAAGATATGGCACCTGACCTTATCAAATCATTCCGATTATCACGTTTTGAAGACTATGAGCTGACCGGTGAAAAAGGCGCAGCATCAGTTGGTCACTAAGTTAAGAGTAAGGCTATGAAACTACTTGAATGTCCCGTTAATGGTATCAGGCCGATGAGTGAATTCACCTACGGCGGAGAATATCGAAATATGCCCAATCCTGACACGTGTTCAGATTCTGAATGGGCAGCTTATGTGCACTATCGCAATGGCGCGCCAGGTGTGAAAAAAGAATGGTGGTACCACGCACCGAGCGGTACTTGGTTTATCGCTGAACGTAACACGATGACTGATAAGGTCAGCCGTACTTATCTTCTGGGTCAGGAGGAAGCTAAATGACCAGCCGTATTGCAAAGAAACGAGGTGAGTGGATCAACCGAGATAAGCCACTGACGTTTGAATATGAAGGTCAAACGGTACAAGGTTACGAAGGCGATACCATTACCAGTGCACTGTGGGCGGCTGGTATTAATGTGCTGGGTCGTAGCTTTAAATACCATCGTGCACGTGGTGTATTGAGTTTTGCCAATCATGATGTCAACGCCATGATGACTGATGGTGTCGATACGAATATCCGTGCTGACGTATGGCCTGTTGCAGATGGTATGGATATCAAAGCCGTCAATACTATTGGTGGTGTATTAAAAGATAAAAACAAATATATCGATTATTTATCACCTTTCTTGCCAGTCGGTTTTTATTACAAAACGTTTTATAAACCAAAAAGCCTGTTTCCTTTCTGGGAAGACAAAATCCGTAAGGCAGCGGGTTTAGGGGAAGTTAATTTTAACTACCCACGCATTGTTAAACCGAAAAAGTTTGCACATTGTGATGTGTTAATCATTGGTGCTGGTTTATCTGGATTATCAGCAGCGGTTAAAGCGGCTGAGCAAGGTCTGGATGTTATTGTTGTTGACGAAAACAAGCAGGCGGGTGGCAGTCTCACATATGACTATGCGGGTGACCAGACAACAACCGATACGTTGATAAGCCTGCTAGGCAAAGTGGAATCAAACCCAAATATCCGTTTAATCACTGATGCTTATGCTGGTGGTTTTTATGGCGATAAGTTGGTGCCACTAGTCGGTAAAGACGGCATCACCAAAGTCTGGGCGAAAACAGTGATTGTGGCTTCTGGTGCCTTCGAGCAACCCCCCGTATTTCGTTACAACGATTTACCGGGCGTAATGATGGGATCAGCTGCACAACGTTTGATTCACCGTTATGCCGTTAAACCTTTTAATAAAGGTGTGGTTGTTACAGCTAATGATCACGGATATCGAACAGCACTGGACTTAGCGTCTGTTGGTGTCGAAGTTGTGGCTGTTATTGATATGCGTAGAAATGGCGCGCCACGTGAACTGGCTCAGAAAGTCAGAGATCTAGGTATTGCTGTTCATATCTCCAGCTGTATTTATGAAGTGATACCAACGTCTGACAAGTTGGGTGTCAAAGCCGTGTCTGTCTGCCCTTATGATGACATTAGTGCCGGCGCGGACAGTGGTCACACTGTGCGTTTGGCATGTGATGGTGTCGCGATGAGTGCTGGCTGGGCGCCAGC
>ERZ724563.239-NODE-239-length-10723-cov-2.925349_pt1 | contig 10723 bp, 11 predicted proteins | sample MGYA00375857_ERZ724563 | MGnify/ENA primary metagenome ERZ724563 (study PRJEB28725, sample SAMN03264850) | marine sediment metagenome | biome: marine pelagic biome; feature: marine oligotrophic desert; material: marine snow | place: Pacific Ocean:North Pacific...
CTTCATAGTAGGAAATCGCTTTTTGGATTTTTCCTTCGAGGCCATGTACTGCCAAGTTCATCTTGGCAAGGCGTATGGTGGTCGGGTTCTTCTCCGCACCATAAAAGGTAGCTACGTCCTGCGGATTCTTGTGCATCTTCTCGATGAAGTGAGCACTCTGTACGAACATGCCGCCAGAACCGCAAGCGGGATCGATAACCGAACCATGATCAGGTTCGATAAAGTTCACAATCATCTGCACCAGTGAAACAGGAGTGAAGAATTCACCACCGTCATGAGCGCTTTGGTTGGCAAACTGAGTTAGGAAATATTCGTAGATGCGGCCAAAGATGTCGCCTGTCGCCTTTTTAAGGGCTGGATCGTTAAAAGTGCGCAGCAAATTGCCAAGCACGTCATTGTCCAGCTCTTGATATTCGCTCTTGGGCAATACGCCTTTGAGGGTTTCATAGTCTTCTTCGATGGCTTCCATCGCATCAATGATGGCTTGGGCACGGTCATCGCTCCCTTTGAGTCCTACCAAATAATCGAATTGGGCAATATCGCGAAGGAAGATAGCGCCTTTACTAGAAAAGTCCTCTTTAGTGAGCGGCCTAGTCACACCGCCTCTGGATGGTAGTGAAGCTTCGATCTCCGGCTTTACCAAAAGGTAACGGCTATAGGCATGGCGAAGGAAGATCAGCCCCATCACGGGCATGAAGTATTCATTGCTGGCGTAGTTGCTGTTAGCACGAAGGTTGTCGGCACTGCCCCACAGTCGTTTTTCTATTGCTTCAATATTTTCTAACTGAGCCATTTATATTTTACTCTTACCCTTTTGTTCTTCTATCCATTGGAGCACGTCCTCCCGCTTAAACCGCCAACTGCCACCTACTTTAAATCCAGGCAATTTGCCCTCTGAGGCTAGTCGATATGCGGTTTTTTCTGCCAACTTGAGATAGTCGGCAACCTCTTTCAAGGTCAGTATTTCATCGGACATAGTTTTACCCACCATGAGACTATAGGGGAGAATATGAGAAAATCGGGGAATGAGCAAGGCTAAGCTTATACTTTGGGTGTATTTTTCTGTGCGCTTTCCACACCCAGTTGCAGCCGCAAAAAGCCAGAGCGCGATTACTCTAAATCGCGCCTTCTGCGGTTGTTTCTGGTGCGGTTTATAGCTTGACCGTCTTTATCTGGCTTTTGCTTGTCTCTGCCATGATCCAGCGATGAATCCTCAAAGCCTTGGCGCATCTTGTCGTGTTGTTGTTCGGCCTTTTGCTCTGCACGGATGCGGTTAATGCGTTTAGCCAGTTGTATGCGTTCCTCAAGCTGGCGTTCTTTGGCTTGTTTGATCTTCTTTTGTAATTCCGCGCGGTCTCGCTTGTGCTGGAATATCAGGGTATGGCGCGCTTCGGCAAGTTCGGCCTTAACGGCCTCTAGCTCTTTGCGACCAATCAGGCGCAAGCGCTGGCTTTTGCCCGTTACCATATCGAAAAAGCCCATTACACCTTTTCTAAAACGGCTGCGCACGGCTTGCATGGTGGCTTTGCGCTTAAGGCGGTGCTGCTCTTGCTGAGTGCGCCGTTCTTGCCGTTGTTTTTGCACTAATGCGGCTTTCTTATCATCCAACGGGCGCATTTGTGCCTTGTGCTGGTTTTTAAGCGAATTGACCATTGCCAGCATTTCTTTGGTGTAAATGTTGCGGATACGCGCATTGGTGAGCGCTATGGATGGCAGATCATCCGGCGCGCCTAATCGCGTATTCAGGTCTTTGGTCTTAATGCCGCCATGGCGGGAAAGCGAATAGACCTTTTCACTATGATCAACCACTACAAAGCCGCGCTTATCGCCTTTGGCGAGAAACAGCCCAGCATCCTGCAAGGCATGTTTAAAACTTTCGATATTGTCTGAGCTTTGCCATGCCTGCTGGATGAGCGATTTCAGCTCCCTTGGGTCAACGCCATGACGCTTGAGCTTTTGCCACTCACTATTGGCAAGCTGAAATGCGTCGCGCTCAGCTTTATTTTGCAAACCTTGGGGCATTACCCAGCCGTTATCTAAATAAAGCTCGCGGCTCACCTCAGTACATTTGTTTTTGAAATGCGACATGTTGATTGCGCGCATATTGTCTACATCAATTCGTGACCACACCACATGGCAATGCCGCCGTCCCTCTTTCTCATGGAACACCACTACACGTGGCTGATCTGTGAGCCCAAGCTTTTCCTCCAGCTTGGCAAAGGCGGCATCAAACTGGCCTTGCTTCACCTCAGCATCCTGAGGTGGATTAAAGGACACAGAAAACAATGGCTGCTGGCATTGCGTGCCTTTGGAGACCGCATCGATCTCCAATAAGGCCGAATGCAGGGACTGGCCTGCCAGCCCCCGTATTTCGTGCAGTGTGACATGATCATTGTCTTGGGTATTCGCAAGGTGGTTCGCCAGATTTCTAGCGCCACTGCGTTGCGAAGCTTTAATGATCATTTCGCTGCACTCCACTGTCAGGATAAAGCGCTGCCGAGTCATCCTCGGCATAACCTAACGCTTTCATGACAGACTCACGGATCAGTGTCAGATCTTCCAGCGCCTGCTGAAGTTCTGGAACTTCTACTGAGCCGTGGACGTTGAGCTGGCGGGCGATTTGGTTAAGGTTGTTACCAATCTTACCCACAGCGCCCAGTAATTGCGCCAGCTCAGCTTTGTCGCGCACTGGCCGTTTGGCGCGACGCGGAGGGGGAATATCAAAGATGGCATATTTGCAATAACTCCCCATGGTCACACCTGCATTCTCTGCGCGCTGCTCCAGTTCTTGACGTTCGTTAAAACTGAGCCGCAGAGAAAATGGTGCTGGCCGCTTTTTGGGTAGAGTTATGGATGTGTCATCAATGAGATGATTTGAGCCGCTTGCCTTATTGAAAATATCCGGCAAGCGTTCAGTCGGTCGTCCGACGTTACCGCTCAGATTATTGAATTTGTCTTTCATATTTTTCCCCTCCGCTCTTAACGACGGGGATGCAACGGGGGCTATGTAATGCCCCCTTGCCCAGACCGTGTGGTACTACCACACACATCTGGCGTAATCGGCAACCTTAAGTTTATGGTAAATTTCTTACCATTCCGTTAATGACTACCGATTGGGGTATGGGGTCTCCCCACTTCACTGTCAGGTGAAAACATACCCTAACCGCTGCATCCCGATATCAACTTTTGCCATCCTAATAAGCGATAAAGGGATACGTAAATAGCTGAGCAGCAAGTAATTTTAACCAGCCAAGACAGGCAAAGACAAACTGTGACGGGGGATTGAAAATAATTTTCTAACCTCTACTTTCGATTTCCAAAACGGCCTGTCATCTATATGCAAAGATATGTATTGCAACCATAGGTTAAGCATTTTTTAACTGGTTATATGATCTAATGATTAAATAGGTGTAGCCCGACTATCCCTTGCGTAACACCGGACAGTCAGGCTGCATTATCTAATCGGGGATGCAACACGCGGGGAGTGTCTGCTCAGAGGGCTTGACATTCTCCGTGATGCGATCTCATAAGTTACTCTATCACAGGAAGATTTAATAAAGCCTTAAGGCAAAAATCGAGTGGCTAGAATAAAGGAGTAATGCAAATGTCACACACTGTTTCTGACGAAGAACTAAGAAAAGCTTATGAAGTTGCGGCTAAAGTTGTTGCGCTACATGGCGAAACTTATCTGCCCATATTCGAGCGTCTGGAGCGAGAATATGAAGCCCGTATGCAGTCGAAAAAAGCATTGGAACGCGCCAAGGCGATTGCGCAAAGCATAGAGCTGAGTAGTTAATCCAAGACTTAAAAACGGCCTCGTACGTTTTTCATTGACTTAATCGGTCAACCTCCCTATCTGTAACTCAAATCGCTGGGATACACAAACAGGCAAAAACTGGGATACAAATTTAAGATATTACGTAAAAATGGAATTTCCAACCCATTGTAAACAAATAGAAATTCAGGCTAAAAACCGTCCAAAATGATGGACACCGTCTCCGCCACTTTCTTAATAATATTTTAAATAATTCTCCCGTAACATATTGTATATACACAGTTTTGCCCCAAGCTGAGCAGTGTGTTGTCTGTTGCATCCCCGATTTGGGTTACATTTTGGGATACAAATTGGGATACATGGACGAATGACCGATTATTTAATGCAAAGAAACGGCGTGTATTATTACCGCCGCAGAGTGCCGGATTATGTGGCACATTACGACCCTAGAACTTTTGTGCGCAGCTCGCTTCAAACGCGGGATCGCCGCGAAGCTATGCGCAAAGCCATTATTCACAATGACTTCATTGAGGAATACTGGCGCAGTCTTATTCGCCACAGGGGAGAACTCACCCCACAGACAGATTATAAGCTGGCCGTAAAACGCGCCCAGACTTTTAACCTGTCCTACCGCAGCGCGGTTGAGATCAGCGAAGCGCCGATAGAGCGCATCGTGAATCGTATTACTCATGTCACCCGTGAGCTGGAAAGCAAAGATACCGTTAAAGCCGTGCTGGGGGGTATCAACAAGCCCAGCGTGAAGCTGAAAGACTGTTTAAAGCAATATTGGCCGCTGGCCGAGATACGGCTAGTGAATAAATCAGACAACCAGATCCGCAAATGGCGAAATCCGCGCCAAGCCGCATTTTTGTTCTTTACCGATGTCATCGGCAAAGACAGGCGCGTTGAAGATATGCAGCGCGCCGATATCCTGAAATTTCAGGGTGCGCTCAGGGAGCGTATTGCCAAGCGCGAGATATTGGCGAATACCGCCAATAAAAGCCTTGGCTATGTTAAGGATATTCTAAGCTGCGTCGCGCTTGAGAATGAAATCGACGTGAATTTCCGCGCCTTGTTTGAAGACTTGAAATTCAAGATGGAAAAGAACTCACGCCAGCCCTTTGAAGCCAGCTATGTACAAAACACCCTGCTCAAGGGCAATGCCCTTGCTGGCCTGAATGACGAAGCCAGAATGCTGGTCTTCGCCATGAGCGACACTGGCGCGCGCGAATCTGAGCTTATCGGCCTGCGCCGTCAGGATATCATCCTCACAGGTGATATCCCGTTTATCTGGATACAACCCTATGAAGGCCACGCGCTGAAAACGCCCCATTCCGAGCGCAAGATCCCGCTGGTCGGCGCTTCCCTGCATGCCTTCCAGCAGCAACCGAGCGGCTTTACCCGCTACAATACATCGGATGTGGTTTCATCGACTATCAACAAGTATTTGCGGGAAAACGACCTGAAGCCTTCGCCTAAGCAGACGCTTTATTCCCTCCGGCATACCTTCAAAGATCGCCTGCGCGACATAGGCGCGCCGGAAGAAGTTATCGATGAATTAATGGGGCATAAAAGCCGTGGCCCGAAATACGGACGCGGTCATTTGCTGGAAAAGAAATATGAATGGCTAAAGCAGATTGCTTTTGAAATTCATTGACATAAAAATTAAAAGTGTTTATGTCAATATCACTGGAAATAAAAATCAAGGAGCGCCAGCATGCCAAAAATTAATTCACTCAGCCCTATTGCCGCTGGCGTGCTGACATTGTGTTTTAGCTTTTCAGCTCAAACTCAAGCAAAAGAATTACCGTTTCCTTCATTTCCAGAAAGTTTTGAAAAAACATCATATCAGGGACAGAAAGGCTGTATTCCTGACGACACTAGGTATTTTTTTGCTGTAATGAAAAATGAAGGATTAGAATATATCGGAGGGCATTCGCAGATAACCTTTGCCAAAGAAGGTCTATTTATAATGGATGTGCTTTATGGGAAAGATATTGGTTACGGCTACATACTTGAAAACAGAGGTGCAGGAAAAGAATGCACGCAACAAAAAATTACCAACTTTAAAAAGCAAATTAATTTGAATGCTGTGAAAACGTCGCATCAAGTTACGCCGAATGACTGTACATTCTCACCTCAGGTACTAAACCTTTGTGGCACACTTGAACAAGTTGCCAATAGACTTTTCAAAGCAGGATATAAGGCAGACTGGCAAGCAAATGATCAAAATGGAAATTTCATAACCATGATTTCAGGCACAGGTCAAAGCTGGGTACTAACTACAAACAAAGACACTGGAGCAACAATATTCACTGGTGCGGGGAAAGGTGAATTTATACCCGCCAGTAAATGAGACAAATTTCACCTAAACTTCAAAAATATGGATAGGAAACGGACAATACTATGCTAAAGAAAAATTCACTCAGCCCTGTTGCCGCTGGCGTGCTGACATTATGCTTTAGCTTTTCAGCTCAAACTCAAGCAAGGGAATTACCGTTGCCTTCATTTCCCGCAAGTTTTGAAGTAGCAGAGTATCAAGGTCAAAAAGGCTGTATTCCCGACGACACTAAATTCAAGTTTGCCGTCATGGAAAATGAAGGAATGGTCATCGCTGGTATGCATCCCCTAATAGACACCGCTAAAACGGGTGTTCATACCATGAATTTTATCTACAACCCCAGAAAACATTATGGATACACGATGTCTTTCAGAGATGACGGAAAACAATGTATTTATAACAAAATAGAGAATGTTAGATTTGGTAACAATGTACAAAATAGCTTGTATGAAGATATAAAACACGAAGTAACCGCAAATGACTGCAACTTCGATGTGATGGTTATAAACATCTGCGGCTCATTCAAGTCGGTTACTACACGGCTCACAAATGCAGGTTATAAATTCGACTGGTCTGGTCATTTATCTCCACAACATAGCCTAACCCTGCTGACAAAAGATGAGCAATCCTTCTATTTAAAAACAGATCGAAAAACTGGAGCGACAATTATCACTGGTGTCGGTAAAGGTGCTTATCAAGCCTATGAAGTAAAATAGTAAATCATATCTAATGCAAATTATTGAGAGATAGATGACTGAACAAACGTAGTCACGTGCTCAGTATAATAATCCAGCATCCGCTGACGATCATGCTCAAATTTATTGAATAGCCGTTCGTAGTCAGAGCGCTCAAGCTCATATGCAAAATGCTCTTTGCTTCCATCCTCCATTGTGATCCAAACTGTGGTCATCACCGCTTGAGCAACCGCGCGATTAAAGCAATCCGTTACTTCTGGATATGCCATCAGCTTATCTTTTAACTCACTGAGATATTCGCGGCTAAACTCTTCATGTAGCTGGACGCGGAAGCGGCCAAGATCACTGGTACTGGCATGGCCTGTCTCCTGCTTGTGCAGCGCCATGCAGGCATAACACAACGAACGGCCACATTGGCAGTTATCGATATTCTCCACAGTGAAACTCTCACCGCAGCCAGAGCAGTAATCTCGCATCACCCAGCCCCCATAATCCCCGCTTTATTTCAGTATAGTGGGACTCTGAAAAATGACTCAATCGACGTTAAATGGCTTCTTGGTATAACGAAAACACAAGCAGCATAGTGATTACCATGTTGCATTTGGCTTCAAAGATCATGGTTTCCAGTTTAGAGCGCTTATCTTCTTCGACCTTCTCTAAAATATCCTTGTGAATTTCCGCATGTCTAACTCCGGTTTGCTGAGCGTCATGATTTAACTGGGACATCATTATTGTCAGCACCATTATATAAAGCTTCGCAAAGGCGTAATGCCTTGGGAATTGCGCCTCTCTAATCCCGTAATTTCTTTCCGAGATGCGGATAAGAAATTTCAGCAAGCGGTAGCGGAAGGCATGCGTTGTCGATGTTTCGTATTTGCCGCGTTCGCCATCTACAGCAACCTTGCCGTATTCGCGATAGTTTTTGAAATCCTCATAGGTAATTTCAGCGCCGTATTGGCTTAGGACTATTGGCGAGTTTTTCTTTATCAGCTCCAGTGCATCATTAAAAACTGCTACATCACCGAACTTGGTGAGGAAGTCACCCAGTTTGTTATTGCTGGTTGGGTAATGCCCATCCAGCAACCAAATTACGCGCTCGCCGATAGCGGTATATATGTTCTGTACCGACTGGCGGGAGATTCCGACTTTCTCACCGCAAAGCCTCGCCGAATAGCCCATGGTGTATCCAGCCACAACCTTAAAAACGGTTTCCTGAGGGATCTTTGCCGCTTCATAAAACGGCTTCTTTTTATATCGCCTGACCATATTCCCACCCCGTCAACATCACTCCAAAACCCGCTGATCATACGGATTTTTACAAATGGGGCAATTTGCTTGGCAAGCTTTGGGAAAGCGCTGGAACGCTGTCGCTGGTTGGATATTATCGTCTTAGCTTTGCAAAGCCTTCACAAATTTGAATAACGAATAGCCCTGCTTCTGGCAGGGCATGGAGGCTTATATGATCCGTAGAGAAGATGTACCCAAAATTCTAAAACCCGTTAGTTGGGCGGTATTTTGGGGCTTATCTGCCAGCGCCTGTATTTATCACCGTGCAGAACTGCCTATGTTTGCTGAATTAGCAGGGGCTTTCTGTGCTTACCGTAGCTTGAAAAACCTGTCTGAAGCATGGCCTTTGTTACTACATGGGCGCTATCAGTATTTACTGCAAAAAGCCGCTGAAACACCGTCCGACAAATTCGGCAAAGCTGGCTTTGCCACTGAACAGCAATTAGATGCGGCTGGCTTGTTTGATCCTAATAACGGCGTACCTATCGGCAGCTTTGATAGCCGCCCGATGTTTTACCCATTTACTCATGCACTTTGCGTTGCTCCTGCTGGCTCTGGCAAGTCCGTTTCGATTGCCTTGCCATCGAAACTTCACGGCTATCGTATGAGCAGTTCCAAAGGGCAAAGTGAAGCCGCGTCTGTTGTCGTCACTGACATCAAAGGCGAAATCGCTGCAATGACCGCGCGCATGAGCGCGGCGCAGCACGGGCATAAGGTTTATTACCTGAACCCAGACGACATGTTCGGCTATCCCAATAGCTGCTTTAACCCATTGCAGATGGTGATCGATGACTTAGCTTATCCGCCACTTAATCGCTACGCGCTTGCTGATGCGCAGGAGCTTGTGCATCAACTTTTGCCCGAACCGGCAGAGGGCGATAAAAACAAGTTCTTTCGTAATGGCTCACGCAACATGATTTTGGCTGTGATGCTGTATCTAGCGGCTGAAAATCCAGCCTGCTGCACCTTGCCTGAGCTGTTTCGCATAGTCAGTAGCGCCAAAAGCTTAAAAGCAATGCTGGAGCAAGCCGCCAGCTCAACGGCATTATCTGATGATATTGCTTTGCTGGCGTCTGGCTTGCTTGATGCTGAAGACGATTATTTTGCCGACTTTCAGACTGGCGCGCTTCAGGTGTTAATGCCGTTTAGCCCCTCTACGCCTCTAGCCTATTCAGTCAGCAAAAGTGACTTCACCTTTGAGGCACTGAAGCAGGAAAAAACGACTGTCTACATCATGGCGCGATATGACCGCCGCGCGGCCTATGCGCCGTGGATTGGCTTAGTCACCAAAGCGGCCATCAAGTCATTGATCCGTACAGAAGGTAATGTGCCTGTGCATTTCCTGCTGGATGAAGCCACCAATATTCCATTGCCAGGTCTTGCCAATGACTTAACTGCTTTACGCGGCTATGGGCTGCGCTGCCAGTTTATCTGTCAGGCTAAAAGCGAGATTACGCGCATTTATGGCCGTGAAGCTGCGCAGACTTTTTATTCACAAACTGACCTAAAACAATTCTTTGGCGTGTCTTCATTAGAAGAAGCCAAAGAAATCTCGGCCATGCTCGGCAACCACACGGTTAAAACGCATAGCCTAGGTAGCTCGGCCACCAGCCCAGATGCTGATCTGAAGGACTCGATTGCGGAGACTTCACGCGCATTAATGCGCCCAGAAGAACTGCTGCGTATGCCCAATACTGACCAGATCATCATGATCAACGGCCTGCCACCGATTTACGCACAGCGCCTGCCCTATAGCGCAGTTGATACATGGCATGAGGCATTGGATGAAAACCCATTGGAGGGCGGCAAGCTGCCAGCTTCCCCGCACATCAATATCCAATACAAAGGGGTGCACTGATGCAAAAAGTCACCGTGCGCTATCGCCGCAAGAAGCGTTACCGCTTCTCACTCGGCTGGATATTGAAACTGCTGTTATGGCTTTGGGTGCTCAGGGTATCAATCATCCCAAGCTTACTGATTTTCCTGCTGTACAAGTGCAGCGTTTAGAAACTTAAAGGAGTGAAACCATGTTGAATATATTACTCGAAAAATGTGCTGACTGGCTTTTGCCAGTGATTGGTGGCTGCCTTGTCTGGTATGGCGCGCACTACTTTGTCTTAACCCCACGCATTATTAATGTGGATGTTAAGAACGCCAATATCTACGACAACTCATTACCACCAGCAGTAAACGCCTGCCTGCGTAACCGTCTGGCAGACCAGCTTATCAATGATGGCCTGATGGAAGCGGCCATTTATACCGCGACCATCAAAAACGTGGCTGAGCCTTTTCAAAAGGCAATCAGCCACGCACAAGCAACCTTGGATGAAGTCTGCGGCGTAAGCCATGCCAGACGCATACAACGTGAAAACCAGCGCCTAGCTGAGCAGGAAGCTGCTGAGCGTCAGCGCCTCAAAGACCAAATTAGTTTTTGGCGTAAATTACTGACGGGGAAATAAGACCATGCAAAAAGTTATCTATCAAAAAAGAGATATCTGTGTAACCACAAACCTGTTCAAAACTTCGCGCCGGAGTTACCGGATCAGCGATATTGAAAAGATCGCCCTTAAGCGACCGCTCTTGTGGTTTTCAATTCCAATCGCGTTCGGCTGCCTTGGCATGCTG
>ERZ724563.242-NODE-242-length-10643-cov-2.366584_pt1 | contig 10643 bp, 11 predicted proteins | sample MGYA00375857_ERZ724563 | MGnify/ENA primary metagenome ERZ724563 (study PRJEB28725, sample SAMN03264850) | marine sediment metagenome | biome: marine pelagic biome; feature: marine oligotrophic desert; material: marine snow | place: Pacific Ocean:North Pacific...
GATCAGCACCGCGAACAGGGCGATACCCAGCAGCAGCGCCAGGGCATTGCTGAGCAGCGGCAGATAGCGGCGCATCTCGCCGTTCAGGCGCCCCTCCTGGAAGGTGAGCTGGAACGCCTGATAGAGACGGTCCACGGCCAGCCCGGTTTCCAGATCAATCACCGTCAGCGCGGCGTCGAGCCCGCCGCCCCCGGTCAGCAGCGACAGGCCGCCGGCCTGATCCCATAAAGCGGCGCGCAGCGCCAGCACCTGGCGTTGCGCCTCGGCGCTTTGCCGGCGCCAGAGCATCTCCTGGGCCGGTTCCGCCGCGCTCAGCCAGGGCGGGGTGCCCGGGCGCCGGGCCAGCCCGTCCAGCGCGGTGAAGGCGGCGGCCGGGTCCCGGCGCAGCAGCGGGGTCAGGGCGATCAGGCCGGCCAGGCGCTCGCGCAGATAATCGTCGGAGCCGCCCTCGGCCGGGGCGCCGGCCAGGTTCTGATAGAGCTCGTGCCAGGTGGTCAGGGCGCGCCGCTGTTCGTCGGCCAGCTCAAACCATTGCAGCCGTTTCGCCCGGCGTTGTTCGGTGAGCCGCAGGGTTCGTTCGCGCACCCCTTTGTACTCCGGGGCCAGGGCGTCGCAGCCGGGCACCACGGCGGCGGGCGCCCGCGACGGCGGCGGCGCGCTGCCGGTGGGGGCGGCGCCGAGCGCGTCGGTGAGCGCCGCCGGCGCCACCGGTTCCCCGGCCAGGGCCGCGTCCAGGTGCTCAAGATGCGCCTCCAGCCGCTGGTTGCCTTCGCGCCACTGATTGAGCGCGGCCTGTTCGCGCTGGCACTGGGCGTCGCTGGCGGCAAGGGCCGGGCCGGTAAGCCATAACGCCACGAGGACGAAATAAAACCGGTGCCGCCGCGAAAACCCCATGGTCTGTTCCTTTTTAATGGTTTCGCGCCATTGTAGGGACGCTGTGAGCGGGCGTCATCCGCGCCGCGGCGGTGTATAGTCGGGGTACGGACGTGATGATCGCGGCGGTGACAAGGAGATTGGCAAATGGCTTCGTTAGTGGTCAGGGATCTGATGGTGCGGCACCCGCCCTCTCTGGTGGCGGGCACCGAAATGACGTCGGTGGTGGCGACACTGTTGAACGGGCGCTATACCGGCTTGCCGGTGATCGACGGCGATCACCGGGTGATCGGTTTCGTCTCCGAGCAGGACTGTCTGCGCCATTTGCTGGTGTCCAGCTATCACCAGGAAGGGTCACTGCGGGTGGAAGAGCTGATGCACGATCAGCCGCTCACCGTGCGCGAGGACGATTCGGTGGTCGACGTGGCCGGGCTGATGGTCAAGCAGAAGCCGAAAATCTACCCGGTGCTGGACAGCGGCGACCGGCTGGTGGGCCTGCTGACCCGCCGGGCGGTGCTGCAGGCGCTGAACGACAGCCGCCGCGGCGATTGACCGCCGGCCGCTGGATCGCCGGCTGCTGGGACGCCAGCCGCTGGATCGCCAGCCGCTACATACAAGTTTGCCGGCGTCCGCGTCGCTAGTGTTTGAGGTAGTGTGAACAGGCCCTAAAACAACAAGAGGAGTGTTGTCATGCGTGATCTGTCGACTTTTCTACATGATTACGGCGACAGCCATCGCCACCCGGTGAACCAGTGGGTGCATATTTTTTGTGTGCCGGCGATTTTCGTCTCCACGCTGGGGCTGTTCTGGCTGATTCCGGTCGGCCAGTGGCTGGGCCTGGAAGGCGCGGCGGCCTACTGGGTCAACGGCGGCACCCTGCTGGCGGTGCTGTGCATGCCGTTCTACCTGCGGCTTTCCATGGGGGTGTCCCTGCTGATGCTGGGCTGGCTGGCGGTGTCCATCGCGGTGGTCACGCTGGTCGATCGCAGTGCCCTGTCGCTGGGCTGGAGCGCGCTGGTGCTGTGGCTGGTGGCCTGGGCGGTGCAGGTCTGGGGCCACAAGGTGGAAGGCAAGAAGCCGTCGTTCACCGACGACCTGGTGTTCCTACTGGTGGGCCCGGTGTTCGTCAGCCTGGAGCTGGCCTACAAGCTGGGGCTCAGCCGCACCCCGGGCCACGGCCGCCCGTCCTGAACCGGGCGCCGAATGGCGGACGCTGAAACGCGCCCCCGCTCGCCCCTTTTCCTCTGGGAAGGGGGCTGGTGCATGCTGGCGCCGCATCTGCATAACCGGCCGCACAGCCATGTGGCGGCGTCGCTGCTGGTGAGCCTGGGCCGTGAGCCGATTCGCGTGCAGCTGGCCGGCCACTGGATCACCGCCGAGGCGGTCTGGGCGGCGCCGGATGTGGACCAGGCGCTGGACAGCGACGGTCCGGTGGCGGTGCTGCACCTGGACCCGGACCACCGTGCCTGGCGGGCGCTGCGGTTGCAGGGCCCGGGCGGTGAGTTTCCGCTGGCCGAACATCCCCGTTTCCGCGCCTGCCTGAACGAGCTGGCGGCGTCGCCGTCCGCCGCCGCGGCGTTGGCGGCGCGCGCCACCCTGGAAGCCGGTGAACCCCGTCCGCTGGATCCGCGCGTGGTGCTCGCCTGCCGCGCCCTGCGCCGGGGTGACGACGCCGCCGGCCTGGGCGGCGCCGCCCTGGCCGAGGCGGTGGGGTTGTCCGAATCCCGGTTCCGGCACCTTTTCCGCGAAGAACTGGGCGTCAATCTGAAGCGCTTCCAGCTGCATCTCAAGTGCCAGCGGGCGCTCACTCTGTGGCGTGACGGCATGAGCCTCGCGGATCTGGCGCTGGCCGCCGGCTTCTACGATCAGCCGCATCTCAATCGCACCCTCCGTGCCATGTTCGACACCCTGCCTTCCCGCTATGCTAGAGCCTTCCCCATTCAGGTGGAGCATCTCGACGAGCCCCGCCTTCACGATCAATAAAAACCGGGAGTTATCATGGAGTACCAGCACATCCGCACCGAGCTGGCGGACAATATTCTCACCGTCACCCTGAACCGGCCCGACCGCATGAACGCCTTCACCCTGCGCATGAAGGACGAACTGGTGCACGTGTTCGGCGAGGCGGACCGCGACAACCAGGTGCGCGCGGTGGTGGTCACCGGCGCCGGGCGGGCGTTCTGTGCCGGCATGGAGATGCAGCCCGAGGACGGCGGCCATGTGTTCGGTTACGACGATGCCGAGGGCGAGGAGCCGCCGGTGGACAGCATCCGTGATTCAGGCGGCGAGGTGTCGCTGGCGATCTTCAACTGCCGCAAGCCGGTGATCGGCGCGCTCAACGGCGCCGCCGTGGGCGTCGGCATCACCATGACCCTGCCGATGGACTTCCGCCTGGCCGCCGAGGGCGCCAAGATCGGCTTCGTGTTCAGCCAGCGCGGCCTGACGCCGGAGGCGTGCTCCACCTGGTTCCTGCCGCGCGCGGTGGGCATGCAGAAAGTGCTGGAATGGGTCTACAGCGGCGACATCTTCCTCGCCGAGGAAGGTCTGGAAGCGGGCCTGTTCCGCAGCCTGCACGGCAAGGAAGAGGTGCTCGACGCCGCCCTGGCGCTGGCCCGCAAGCTGATCACCAAAAGCTCACCGGTATCGGTGGCGCTGGCCAAGCAGATGCTGTGGCGCAACCCCACCTTCGATCATCCGATGCAGGCCCACGCGGTGGAGTCGAGAATGATCTACCGCGCCAACGAGTTCTGGGACGGCAAGGACGGCTTCACCGCCTTCCTGGAAAAACGGGACCCGGTGTTCGATACCGATCTGAACGACGTGCCCGCCCAATTCGATTTCTGGCCCGAGCCGCCGTTGCGCTAACCGGGATTTGCAAGGAACAGCGAGGACACCATGAAAAAAGAAACCATAGCGATTCACGGCGGGTTCGCCGGCGATCCGGAAACCCACGCCGTGGCGGTGCCGATCTACCAGACCACCAGCTACTACTTCGACGACACCCAGCACGGCGCGGACCTGTTCGACCTGAAAGTGCCGGGCAATATCTACACCCGCATCATGAACCCCACCAACGCGGTGCTCGAGGAGCGCGTCGCCCAGCTGGAGGGCGGCATCGGCGCCCTGGCGATGGCCTCGGGCATGGCCGCCACCACCGCGGCGATCCAGACCCTGGCCCGCGCCGGCGACAACATCGTCTCGGTGAGCCAGCTCTACGGCGGCACCTACAACCTGTTCGCCCACACCCTGCCGACCATGGGCATCGACGTGCGCATGGCGGACGGCCGCGATACGGCGGCCATGGCCGCGGCCATCGACGAGCGCACCAAGGCGGTGTTCTGCGAGTCGGTGGGCAACCCGGCCGGCAACATCGTCGATCTGGCGGCGCTGGCCAAGGTGGCCCACGACGCCGGCGTGCCGCTGATCGTCGACAACACCGTGGCCACGCCGGCGCTGTGCCGGCCGTTCGAGCACGGCGCGGACATCGTGGTGCATTCGCTGACCAAGTACATGGGCGGCCACGGCACCACCGTGGGCGGCGCCATCGTCGATTCCGGGCGTTTCCCGTGGAAGGACAACCCGCGCTTCCCGCAATTCAACGAGCCGGACCCCAGCTATCACGGCGTGATCTATTCCGAAGCCATGGGCGAAGCGGCGTTTATCGGCCGTGCCCGGGTGGTGCCGCTGCGCAATATGGGCGCGGCGTTGTCGCCGATGAACGCCTTTCTGATTCTTCAGGGCATCGAGACCCTGAGCCTGCGCATGGAGCGGCATTGCGAGAACGGTCTGGCGGTGGCCCGCTACCTGCGGGATCACAAGAAAGTGGCCTGGGTGAACTTCGCCGGCCTGGACAGCGACCAGGACTATCAACTGGCGCAGCGCTACATGGACGGCGGCGTGCCCGCGTCGATTCTCAGCTTCGGCATTGAAGGCGGCCGCGATGCCGGCGCCCGCTTCATCGATGCGCTGTTGATGATCAAGCGTCTGGTGAACATCGGCGACGCCAAATCACTGGCCTGCCACCCGGCCACCACCACCCACCGTCAGCTGGACGAGGCGGAGCTCAAGACCGCCGGCGTCAGTGCCGACCTGGTGCGTCTGTCCGTGGGCATCGAGCACATCGACGACATCCTCGCCGACATCGAGCAGGCGCTGGCCGCCGTCTAATCCGGCGGTGCCTCCCGGAAGCGGGCCGGCGTCCTGCCGGTCCAGCGCTTGAACGCCTTGGCGAAGGCGCTCTCATCGGAAAAACCCAGATCCTCCGCGATCCGGCCGGTGCGGGCGCCGTTCGCCAGGGCCTGTTCGGCCAGATCCTGCAGTAACGTATCCCGCAACAGCTTGAAGCTGGTGCCTTCGTCCGCCAGTTTGCGGATCAGATGGCGCCCGCTCATGCCCAGTTCCCCGGCGATGCGCTCCTTGCCCCAGCGTGGGTGATCGCGGATCAGGGTGCTGACGCGGGCGCCCAGGGACTGGCTGTCCAGGCGCGCCAGCAGCTCGTCGGCCAGGCCGCGCAGGTGGCGGCACAGGGCCGGGTTGGCGTGGATCAACGGCAGAGCCAGTTGATCGGTGCCGAATACCAGGGCGTTGTCGGGACAGTTGAACTGCACCGGCAGCCTCAGTTTGTCGCGGTAGCGGTCCGGTTGCGCCTGGGCGCCATGGCGGAATGTCAGGTGGTCCGGGCGGAACGCATCGCCGGTGCTCCACCGGGTCAGATGGATCAGGCTGGCCATCACCGCTTCCACCCGCGTGGTTCGCCGTGTCCGATAGACCGGCTCATAGCGCACCTCGCAAAAGTGCGGGCCGCGCACCACCTGGAAGGCGCCGCCCTCGCCGACGATGGGGTGGTAATCGATCAGTGATTCCACCGCTTCGTCCAGGGTCTCGCAACTCATCAGAATCATGCCGGCGGTATCCAGATGCCCGACCTGCAGCGCCAGGCCCAGGTCCACACCCACCAGCGGGTCGTCGGCCCCTTCGCAGAACACCTCCCAGAGTCGGTCCTGGCTGGCCAGATCGACCCGCTCGCGGCGGTCCAGGCGCGCCACCAGGTCGCCGGGCAGCGCCAGCCCCAGGCGCTGGGCGGCCTGCAGGATGGCTTGCGCGAAGTGCACCGTGACCGTGGGGCTGTGGCTCATGGAAAAGTCCTGGATGGAAAGGTCCTGAATTAACCGTATTCCCGTCGCGAATCCGCCATGTCCGGCAAACGCCGGCGGGCTAGGCTTATAAACAAGTCTGAAACAATAACAAAAAATCGTCTGGAACGATTTTTGACGCCTCGTCAGAGGCGGCCCGCAGGGTGGCCGCCATGGACGGTGGCCACAAAATAAGGCTCTATCAATGTACGCAGTGATCGGTGGCGGCCCGATGGGCCTGGCCACGGCAAGAAACCTCAGTAAACAGGGTTTGCCCTTCGTCGGCTATGAACTGAACAGCGATGTGGGCGGGTTATGGGATATCGATAACCCGCACAGCACCATGTACGAAACCGCGCATCTGATTTCCTCGAAGCGGATGACCGAGTTCCGTGAGTTCCCCATGGACGAAGGGGTGGCCACCTACCCACACCATGCGGAGCTTAAGCGCTACTTCCAGGACTATGCCCGCCACTTCGGCCTCTACGACCACTACCAGTTCAATACCCGTGTCATGTCGGTGACGCCGGAAGGGGAAGGCTGGCGCGTCACCGTGGAGCAAGACGGCGAGCAGAGCAGCCGTTATTTCGACGGCGTGCTGATCGCCAGCGGCACCCTGCACACGCCCAACCGGCCGGCGCTACCCGGCCACTTCGACGGTGAGATACTGCACGCCCGCGCGTACCGGGACCCATCCCTGTTCCGCGACAAGCGGGTTCTGATCGTCGGCTGTGGCAACTCCGCCTGCGACATGGCGGTGGACGCGGTGCACCAGGCGAAAAGCGTGGACCTGTCAGTGCGCCGGGGTTACTACTTCCTGCCCAAGTTCATCGGTGGCCGCCCGTCGGATTCCATCGGCGGCAAGATCAAGCTGCCACGCCGCCTGAAGCAATGGCTGGACGCCCGGCTGATCCGCATGATCATCGGCCGACCCAGCGACTACGGGCTGCCGGACCCGGACTACCGGCTGTACGAAGCGCACCCGGTGATCAACTCCCTGGTGCTGCATCATCTCGGCCACGGGGACATCACTCCGCGCACCGACATTGCCGACATGCAGGGCCGCACCGTCACCTTCACCGACGGCGCCCGCGCCGACTACGACCTGATCCTGCTCGCCACCGGCTACAAGCTCGACTACCCCTTTATCGACAGCACCCTGCTCAACTGGCAGGGCGACGCGCCACGCCTGTACCTGAACGTGTTCCACCCGCACTACGACACGTTGTTCATGATGGGCATGATCGAAGCCGCCGGGCTGGGCTGGGAGGGCCGCAACGAACAGGCCGAGCTGGTGGCGCTGTATCTCAAGCGCCGCGCCGAGGGCCATGCCGCCGCCGCGCGCCTGGAGGAAACCAAGCGCGAGCGCGCCGGCGAGACCCTGGACGGCGGCTATCGTTATCTGAAGCTGTCGCGCATGGCCTATTACGTGCACAAGGACAGCTACCGGGCCGAAGTGGCCAACCAGCGCCGGGCGCTGCAAGAACAATAACCAGGAGGCGACATTATGTCCCCCGATAACCCGATTGATTTCAGTACCGGCAGTCTGGTCATTCTCAATGTGATCCTCGCCCTGATGATGTTCGGGGTCTCCCTGACCCTGCGTGGCGAGGACTTCCGCCGGGTGCTGCGCATGCCGGAAGCGCCGGCGGCGGGGTTGCTGGCGCAGTTCGTCTTGCTGCCGGCGCTGACCTGCGTGATCACCTGGTTTCTGGACGTGGAGCCGGAGCTGGCGCTGGGCATGATTCTGGTGGCGTCCTGCCCGGGCGGTACCTTCTCCAACATCATGACCTGGCTGGCGCGGGCCAACGTGGCGGTGTCCGTCAGCATGACGGCGGTGTCGAGCCTGGCCGCCACGGTGCTCACGCCGCTCAATTTCGCGCTCTACGGCTGGCTCAACCCCAACACCCGGGCGATGGTCACCGAGATCGCGCTGGACCCCTGGAACATTCTTTTGTTGGTGGCGCTGGTGCTGGCGTTGCCGCTGGTGCTGGGCATGCTGGTCGGCCGCCACTTCCCCCGTTTCGCCGACCGCGCCCAGAAGCCCATGCGCGTGATCACCTTGTTGGTGCTGTTCGCCTTCGTGGGCCTGGCGTTCGGCAAAAACATGGATGTGTTTCTCGACAACGCGGACCGCATCGTGGCGCTGGTGATCGGTCAGAACGCGCTGGCGCTCGGCGTGGGGGCCCTGGCCGGGCTGCTGGTGGGGCTGAATCGCGCCGACCGGCGCGCGGTGACGATGGAGGTGGGCATCCAGAATTCCGGCCTTGGGCTGGCGATCCTGTTCACCTTCTTCCCACAGGCCGCGGGCATGATTCTGATCGCCGGCTTCTGGGGCGTCTGGCATCTGGTCAGCGGCCTGGCGCTGGCGCTGATCTGGTCGCGCTCCGCCGACCCGCGGTCCGGGGAGGGCGTATGAGCCGCGTTTTGATCACCGGGGCCGGTGGCTATATCGGTCGTCTGCTCGGCGAGCAGCTGGTCCAGGGACACAGCGTTGTGGGTCTGGACGTGCGGGTGCCGCCGGGGCTCGCGTGCGAATGCCTGCAGGGAGATATCCGTGACCCGTCCCTGGCCGATCTGCTGCGGGAAAGGCGCATCGACACCGTGGTCCACCTGGCGGCGGTGCTGGAGGATTCCGGCGACCGGGCCCGGGATTACGACATCGACGTGAACGGCACCCGCAACGTCCTGGACGCCTGTCTGAGTGCCGGGGTCGGTCAGCTTATCGTCACCAGCTCCGGCGCCGCCTATGGCTACCACCCGGACAACCCGGCCTGGCTGGACGAGCAGGACCCCCTGCGTGGCAATCCCGAGTTCGCCTATTCCGACCACAAGCGCCTGGTGGAGGAGATGCTGGCGGACTACCGGCAACGCCATCCAGGACTGCGGCAGTTGATCCTGCGCCCCGGCACCGTGCTCGGCGAGGGCACCCGTAATCAGATCACCGCGCTGTTCGAGCGCAAGCGGATACTGGCCATCGCCGGCGCTGACTCGCCGTTCGTATTCATCTGGGATCGGGATGTGGTGGGCGCCATCGTGCGCGGTGTGGAGACCGGCGCCGAGGGCGTCTACAACCTGGCCGGCGACGGCGCGCTGGACGTGCGCCGGGTGGCGGCGATTCTCGACAAACCGGTACTGGTGTTGCCGGCCGGCCTGTTGCGTGCCGCCCTGGGTCTGGGCCACCGTCTGGGCCTCACGCCGCACACGCCGGACAAACTGAATTTCCTCCGCTATCGCCCGGTACTCAGCAACCGGCGTTTGAAAGAGGAGTTCGGCTACCGGCCGGAGAAGACCTCCGAGCAGGTGTTCCGTTTTTTCGTCGACGCGGCGCGGGCCAGGGGGCAATTATGACCACGCCGACCACCACGCTGATTACCGGCGCCGCGTCCGGCCTGGGCTGGTCCTTGACCAGGGCGGCGTTCGCGCGCGGCCACACCGTGATTCTGGTGGACCGGGACGCGGACGCCCTGGCGGAGAAGCACACCGAGCTGGCCGCCCGGGACGCGAGCCGGGTGCGCCACTTCACCGTGGATCTCACCGATGGCCCGGCCCTGGACCGTTTGGTCGACGCGATCAAAGCGGGCGGCCGGCTGGACGTGCTGATCAACAACGCCGGCATCACCCACCGCTCGCCGGCGGCGCGCACCAATATGAAGGTGTTCCGCCAGGTGATGGCGGTGGACTGGGAGGCGCCGGTGGCACTGACTCTGGGGTGCCTGCCGTTGCTGCGCGAGAGCGGCGGCTGCGTGGTGAATATTGGCTCCATGGCCGGCTGGATGCCGGTACTGGGCCGCGCCGGTTACTGCAGCGCCAAGGCGGCGCTCACCCAGTTTTTCGAAGTGCTGCGCGGCGAGGTGGCGGACCAGGGCATTGGCCTGCTGATGGTGTACCCCAGCTTTCTGGCCACGCCAATCGAAACCAACGCCCTCGGCTTCGACGGCCGGCCCGCCGCCCATGCCCGTTCGTCGGTGGGCAAGGTGCGCAGCGCCGACTGGATGGCCGAGCGCGTCCTGGAGGCGCTGACGCGCGGCGAAAAGCGACTGTTTCCGGATCGCTTCACGGCACTCGCCAGCCTGCTGTGGCGGCTGGCGCCGAACACCTATCACCGCTTGATGCGCCGCCGCTTCGCCGTGGAACTGGAATCCTGAATGCTGGACCTGTTGCTGTCCCCGTGGGTGTTGCTGGGCCTGTTCGTGCTGCTGGCCTACACCACCGAAGCGATGACCGGCTTCGGCTCGATCGTCATCGCCTTGTCCCTGGGCGCGCTGGTATTGCCGCTGGACACGCTGATGCCGGTGCTGGTGCCGCTCAACCTGCTGCTCAGCGGCTACCTGTCGATGCGCTACCGGCGGCTGGTGCACTGGCGCCTGTTGTTGCGCGGCATTCTGCCGCTGATGGCAGCGGGCACCCCCTGGCCGGTTACCTGGCGCGGCCCTGGCTGGGTCAGGCGTTGCTGCAAACCCTGTTCGGCGTGCTGATCGCGGTGTTCAGTGTCCGCGAGCTCTGGCGCCTGCGCCGCGGGCCCGCGCCGGCCCGGCCCCACGGCGCCGGCTGGGGCCGGGTGTGGATGCTGCTGGCCGGGGTCACCCATGGGCTCTATGCGTCCGGCGGGCCCCTGCTGGTGTACGCGCTGAGCGG
>ERZ724563.243-NODE-243-length-10626-cov-3.447566_pt1 | contig 10626 bp, 8 predicted proteins | sample MGYA00375857_ERZ724563 | MGnify/ENA primary metagenome ERZ724563 (study PRJEB28725, sample SAMN03264850) | marine sediment metagenome | biome: marine pelagic biome; feature: marine oligotrophic desert; material: marine snow | place: Pacific Ocean:North Pacific...
GCCGTGGCTCGCTCTAAGGGTGAAATACGGATCAAGTTAGCACTACCACCACGATGCAGATTAGAACGAAACTCGCCTTCCTTACCCTGGCGTTTCATGGATGCAACGACTTTATCCCCCACTACAAAACAGCGAATATCGGCGCCGCCCGCTTCCTTGATAAATTCCTGCACCAGGATATTGGCTTTCATGCCCATGAAGGCTTCAATAACACTTTCCGCGGCTTTTTCAGTTTCGGCCAGTACCACACCAATACCTTGTGTCCCCTCCAGCAACTTAATCACCAAAGGCGCGCCACCGACCATTTTTATTAAGTCGTCTACATCATCCGGACGATGCGCAAAGCCTGTCACTGGCAAACCAATGCCTTTTCTGGATAATAATTGAAGCGCGCGCAATTTATCTCGTGAGCGGCTGATAGCCACTGACTCATTAAGCGGATAAACATTCATCATTTCAAATTGACGAAGCACCGCTGTGCCATAAAAAGTGACGGATGCACCAATTCGTGGAATGACAGCATCATAACCTGTCAGAATTCCCCCTTTGTAATGCACTTCAGGTTTTAGCGAGGTAATGTTCATGTAGCATCGAAGTACGTCCAATACATGTACTTCATGACCTCGCGCCTCTGCTGCCTCAACCAGTCTACGCGTTGAATATAACTTGGGGTTACGAGAAAGAACGGCGATTTTCATCAGCTTTCTCCATCAAAAAATTCTTTAACAGGCTGTTCATCATGCTCCTGAACACTTTGGCCAGTCATAAATGACATGGCAGGATTGACAATAAGATTGCCGGCGGTCATAGCGGTTCGACCTAACAGCATTCTAAACATCATATTATCGCGGTTTGTCAGAGTGACTTCTATAGGCCATTGTTGATTGCCCAGAGATACCTCAGTCTGAATCACATAACGTTTTTCAGTATGCCCTCCAGAATCCGTCACATTGCGCTGATCAATGACTATCGCTTCACACCATTTAATAGTGTCAGTATCACCTTGATTAGGATGAACGCCAAATCGCACCCACAGTTGCTGCTCTTGCTCAAATTCTTCTACTGAGAAGGCGTGGATGGCAGACGTTCTGGCCCCCGTGTCCACTTTCGCTTTAATTCGATTCAAACCAAGTTGAGGTAAACTAAGCCACTCTCGCCAACCTATAATGATAGGGTCGGTTACGATAGGTTCGTTTTTATCTTCTGTCATCAGATATCAGCCGTTTGTTTCGCGAGGATTAATGATAGCACTGGGCAGAATGCGTCAACGACTCTGATAAAGCAGACGGTTCATTGTGGTAATAGCGCTGACCTTGATCTCTTTAGGGCAAACACGCTCACATTCTCGATAGTTACTACAACTACCAAAACCTTCTTCTTCCATTGCCTGCAATAATTTTGCGGGACGTTGTTTGTCCATTTGTCCTTGAGGCAAAACCGACAAATGTGCAATTTTTGCTGCTACAAATAATGTAGCTGAGGCATTTGGACAGACTGCGACACAAGCACCACAGCCAATGCAGGTAGCTGCATCAAATGCCTCATCGGCAACGTGCTTCTCTATCGGTAAAGTATTCGCTTCACAGGCCGAACCTGTCCGGATGGGAATATAACCGCCAGCTTGAATAATACGATCAAAGGCACTTCTATCGACGATGAGATCTTTGATAATGGGAAAAGCAGTGGCTCGCCAGGGCTCAATCCACAGTTCTTTTTCATCTTTGTAATCCCGCATGTATTGCTGACAGGTTGTTGTTGCCTGTTGTTTACCATGCGGTGTGCCATTGATAACAAGATTGCAGGATCCACAAATCCCTTCCCTGCAATCAAAGTCGAATGCCACCGGATCTTCACCTTGTAGTGTCAGCTTATCATTTAGTGCATCCATCATTTCCAGAAACGAGGAATCTTCACTCGCCTCAATTTCATACGATTTGAAATCACCCTTTTTATCGGGTCCGGATTGTCGCCAGATATTCAGTTTAAAAATCATTGGTAATTTCTTATGCTGGGTCGAACAAAATCAAAATGCAGATATTCACGATAAAGCGTTGGGTGACTGACATCACCACTATACTGCCAGGCCGCCACGTAGGAGTAATCCATATCGTTTCGTTTGGCCTCACCCTCCTCTGTCAGATGTTCTTCACGTGCATGGCAGCCGCAGGATTCTTCCCTGTCCAGTGCATCAATACACATCAATTCCGTCAACTCAAAAAAGTCGGCCACACGGCCTGCACGCTCCAAGGTTTGGTTTAACCCCTCTTCCGAGCCTGATATTTTGACTTTTTGCCAGAATTGCTGACGCAGAGCTTGTATGGCTCTAATCGCTTGTTCCAGTGAAGACTTGGTTCGCGCCATGCCACAGGCATGCCAGAGAATCTGACCAAGTTGTCGATGAAATTCATCAGGCGTGATTGATGGTTCCGGCGCATTCATCAAACGGTTGATACGAGTTTTGGCTGACGCCATCGCTTCATCAATCTGACTGGAATACTGCTCTGCCTTAATTGGTTTCTGTTTCGCTAAAAAATCCGCTACCGTGGTCGGCAAAATAAAATAACCATCCGCCAGCCCCTGCATCAGTGCACTTGCGCCCAACCTGTTCGCACCGTGATCTGAGAAATTCGCTTCGCCACCGGCAAACAAGCCATTAATCGTTGTCATTAAGTTATAGTCCACCCACAATCCGCCCATTGTGTAGTGCACGGCGGGATAGATACGCATCGGGGTTTCATAGGGATTTTCAGCAGTTATACGCTGATACATTCCAAACAGATTGCCGTATTTTTCTTCAACTGCGGCTAGCCCCTGTTTCTTGATTGCCTGAGCAAAATCAAGATAGACGCCCAGTTTTTTCCCTTCAATTTCAAAGCCGACCCCACGGCCTTCATCGCAGATTAACTTCACTGCTCGAGAGGCAATATCCCGTGGCACCAAATTACCAAACGACGGATACATTCGTTCGAGAAAGTAATCGCGATCCTCTTCAGGAATATCTTCTGGCCGTTTATCACAATCCGCTATGTTTTTTGGTGCCCACACACGACCATCATTACGCAGCGACTCACTCATCAATGTCAATTTGGACTGTAACTCACCATGTTGAGGAATGCAGGTAGGATGAATTTGGGTAAAGCAAGGGTTAGCGAACAAAGCCCCTTTTTTATGGGCTCGCCAAATCGCCGAGGTATTACAACCTTTGGCATTAGTAGATAAATAAAAAGCATTACTATAGCCACCGGTACAGAGCACCACGCAATCAGCAAGATGACTTTCCAATTTACCTGTCACCAAATCACGGGTCACAATACCAATCGCCCTCTCACCATCCATAATGAGCTCCTGCATTTCGCAGCGAGAATGGTGGGTAATGGTGCCTTCGGCAATCTGTCTGCTCATCGCCTGATACGCTCCGAGCAAGAGTTGCTGACCCGTTTGTCCTCTGGCATAGAAGGTCCGTGACACCTGAGCGCCACCAAAGGAACGATTGGCTAAATACCCCGAATATTCACGGGCAAACGGCACGCCTTGAGCCACGGCTTGATCAATGATCGCCGTGCTCAATTCGGCTAGACGAAAAACATTGGATTCTCTGGCTCTGAAGTCGCCTCCTTTAATGGTGTCGTAGAACAGACGCCAGACACTGTCGCCATCATTCTGATAATTTTTGGCCGCATTAATACCACCCTGAGCAGCAATACTATGAGCACGACGCGGGCTATCCTGAAAACAAAAGGTTTTTACATTAAAACCCATTTCGCCTAATGAGGCAGAAGCAGAAGCCCCTGCCAATCCCGTTCCAACCACGATGACTGTATATTTTTTTCGGTTGGCCGGACTGACAACGCGAGAGTTATATTTATGTTGCTTCCATCTGTCCTGTAATGGCCCTTTGGGTGCATGACTATCTAATTCAAACTCATTCATCACACTAACCACACATAAACAGGAATAGAAACAAAACCCAGTGCCAAAACAGCCACTGCCGAATGAATAGCAATATGGTGCATTTTGGATGAAATCCCTAAGGTTTGAAGAACATTAATCAATGAATGCTGTAAATGCATCATTAATATAAACACGCCCATCAGATAAAACAGTGTGATGAATGGAGAGCTGAACCAGTCGAGCAAAGACGCTCTGACATCAAATGGATTCACATACAAAGACTGCAGAATATGAACGATAATAAATAGGAATAAGAGGATAATGCTTAAGGTCACCAGGGAAGCGGGTATATGAAACTTATCGTGTTTTTTATAACTAACCTGTCTGGCATGACTGTTTTTACGGCGTATATTGACTGCTGCACGAACATGAACCCACAAACAAATCAATACGATGGCTAACACTGGCCAACGTATCCAGGCTGAATTATAAATCTGATAAAACTGGTTAAAGCTATCACCAAAAAAGAAGCTGAGGTTGGACAACATATGAAACAAGAGGTAGGCGCTTAATACCGTTCCTGCAATGGTCATGGTGCGTTTTTGTATCTGTAATAACGTCATGCTCAGCTTTCCATATCCAGTCTGGCATCCTTGCTGTCAGGTCGCGGTTTCAAGTTTTCTTTTTCAATGGTTCGGATACAGCTATTCCAACGTAGTGTAGCCTCATCATTATGTTCGGGACGTATTTTTTCCGCCTTCTGATAAAACTGTAGCGCTTCGATAAAATAATCATAAGCAAACACTCTGGCCATACTTTGAGTCAGCATAAACCTGGCGCGGCGCTCATGAAGGAGCCCCGTGTAATAAAACTGTTGATAGCGACTTTGTAACTTTTCAATGGCTTCTTCAATCGACTTTACTTGCGTCTTTTTACCGGCATGATGTAGCTGGTCACTTAAGGCCAGTATGTAGAGCACGATGGCTTTTTGGTTATCAGGCTCGATATGCAAAATATCCAGACAAATACTTTCGGCAATCTCAGGCTCAGCAAGTGAACGATATTGGCGTGCTTTTTCCAGTGCCAGCTCAACCGAATCAGCATGAATATTATGTAGATGAAGATCCATTAATTACCCCGAAATGGCAGACGTAACACAAGCAGTGTTAACTCCAATCTAATGCAAAGACTGATGCATTTCAATATTAGGATGAAACAGCAAGAGAAAGCGGATGTTTACATGGTGTAAACACCCTAATTCTGGTATCTTTTATGGCTTTTATCACGGTTAATTTCGGTTCACTCATGCAAAGAAAAATTCTGGTCACCAGCGCTCTTCCCTACGCCAATGGTTCAATTCATCTGGGCCACATGGTGGAATACATCCAAACTGACGTCTGGGTACGTTTCCAGAAAATGCGTGGTAATGAATGTTATTACGTCTGCGCAGATGATGCGCATGGCACACCGATTATGCTGCGTGCACAAAATGAAGGTATTACACCAGAACAACTCATCAGCGATGTCAGTAAAGAGCACCAGGCTGACTTTTCTGAGTTCAATATTGGTTTTGATAACTTTCATAGTACCCACAGTGACGAGAATCGGGCCTTAGCCAGCCAGATTTATCTTGCGAACCGCGATGCTGGTCATATTGAAGCCAGAACCATCAGCCAGGCTTACGACCCTGAAAAAGAAATGTTTCTACCGGATCGTTTCATTCGTGGTGAATGCCCAAAATGTGGTGCCGCCGATCAATATGGTGATAACTGCGAAGTCTGTGGTGCCACTTATGAACCCACCGAACTTAAAAACCCGGTATCTGCTGTATCAGGTGCCACCCCTATTACCAAAGAATCAGAACACTATTTTTTCAAACTTGGTAACTTTGAAAAAACATTAAAAGAATGGACTAATAGCGACCATCTACAGCCTGAAGTCACACGTAAACTCAGCGAATGGTTTGATAGTGGTTTGCAAGACTGGGACATTTCACGTGATGCCCCCTACTTCGGTTTTGAAATTCCAGATACGGATAATAAATTCTTTTACGTATGGATGGATGCACCGATTGGTTATTTAGCCAGTTTCAAAAACTTCTGTGATCGTACAGGTGTGGATTTTGATGAGTTTATGAAGCCCGGCAACAACACGGAGATGGTGCACTTTATTGGTAAAGATATTATCTATTTCCATGCCCTATTCTGGCCAGCCATGTTAGAAGGTGCGGGTTTCCGTCAACCGGATAATATCTATGCTCATGGGTTCCTCACCGTTGATGGCAAAAAAATGTCGAAATCACGCGGTACCTTTATCAAAGCCCGTACTTATCTGAACCATCTGGATCCAGAGTATCTACGTTATTATTTTGCAGCCAAACTTGGCAGTGGCATTGATGATATCGATTTAAGTCTGGAAGACTTCCAAACCCGTATCAATGCTGACTTAGTCGGTAAAGTCGTCAATATCGCCAGCCGCTGTGCCGGTTACCTGAGTAAAAAGTGTGATGGTCAGTTAAGTGATTCATTGGCTGATGTAGCCTTGTTTGAAAGCTTCACCAATCAAGCTGAGGTGATAGCAGAACGCTATGAAAAACGTGAGTATGGTCAGGCCATGCGTGAAATTATGGCTTTAGCTGATCGGGCTAACCAATATATCGATGAAATGAAGCCGTGGGCGCTGGCCAAAGAAGAAGGCAAAGAACAAGAAGTCCAGGCCATTTACAGCATGGGCATTAATTTATTCCGTGTGTTAATCGCTTATTTAAAACCAGTATTACCAAAAACGGCTGAACAAGCTGAAGCCTTCCTTAATATCGAACCATTGAACTGGACTGATATTGCATCGCCACTGCTTGGTCATACGATAAATAAATTCACACCGTTGATGACACGTATCGAAAAAGAAAAAATCGATGCGATCATTGAAGAATCAAAAGAAAATATGACAGAAACAAAACCAGCAGAAAAGCAAACTACAAGCAATACGAATATTGACCCCATAGCCGATGAAATCCAGTTTGATGACTTCGCTAAGATTGATTTACGCATTGCCAGAATCGTCAATGCTGAACATGTGGAAGGGGCAGATAAACTACTTAGACTCACATTAGATATTGGCCTAGGTGAACGCCAGGTATTTGCAGGCATTAAATCAGCCTATTCGCCAGAAGACCTTATCGGTAAATTAACCGTCATGGTCGCTAATCTGGCACCACGTAAGATGCGTTTTGGTTTATCTGAAGGGATGGTACTGGCAGCAGGACCAGGCGGGAAAGATTTGTTTATATTGAATCCAGATGATGGAGCTCAGCCGGGAATGAGAGTGAAATAAGCTTCACTTAAATTTCAGGCAAAAAAAGCCCCGCATTGCGGGGCTCTTTTTTTATCGCTGTATGAATTAGCAAACACCAGCATCATCACATGTCATAGTAGCTGGGACTTCGCTCCAGAGGACTTGCCCATTGTTAGCATTCCTTACACCATCTAAGATGAAGGTTGGATTAGCAGTTCCGTTAAATGTGCCATTTCCAGTAGCAGTCAAACGAACAGTAGCAGCAGCTGGAGTTGTTGCAGTAACACTCGTTACTAATCCAGAAGCACCAACATTAGTAACGCCACCACCACCACCATTGATACATTGAACAATATACTCCGCATTAGTAGTGGCAGATGTTTGAGAACATACTTCGACAGAAGTTTTCATTGCAGATGTAGCTAAAACAACTTCAGAAAATCTAGCTCTGTCAGTGTACTGCTGATACGCAGGTAAAGCTATGGCCGCCAATATACCGATGATAGCAATGACTATCATCAGCTCGATCAATGTAAAACCTTGTTGGACTTTTTTCATGGTAAATCCTTTGTATTGTTGAATGTTCACAGCAAACTTTTTTTGCTTGAGATATGCATTGCAGTCAGTATGCCAACTTATAAGTCATTGTATTTTATGATTTTTAAAAATCATAAAAAATGAAACGAAAATAATTAATGTCATAAAGTGACAATTAATGTCACATTGGCTTCAAATCAAACGCAATACAAATACGTTCCTCATCTGAGCTGAATGGAATGGTGCGATGGAAGCAGGATGAGGGAAACATCACCAAGTCACCTACTTCTGGAGCAATAGTCTTTGTGGGAAAGTTGTCGTGTTTTTTTGGGTAATCGTCACCATGCGTGCTTAGCTCAATACTACCTTCATGTTCGTGCTGCTTATTTTTTGGTAATGACAAATATAGCGAACCACTGACCCAACCTTCCTCATGAATATGGGAAGTCAGGTGACCGCCACTTTTCATTTTCACATACCAGGAGCTGGCGAACTCGGTAGTTTTAGGGAACCCTTTCACAAACTGGCAGTTTTCACCTGCAAATGTTTGACGATACCGTTCCACTGCCTGAGCGACATATTCAGCCAGTTGTCGGAAGGAGGCTTCAGGGCGTTTAAATAAATTCCCAGAAGATTGCACACCGTTGTAGAGTCTTCCCTGCGACTTTTCATCCACATCGCAGGTATGAATATCTTGTAAAAGCTGATTTAAAAACACAGTATTGTTTTTTATCTCAGGTATTTCAGTATGAAACACAAAGTCCAGTGGATTTTTACAGAAGTTGTAATCATTCTCGGTGCCAAAGTTTTCAGCATAATGACCAGCCAGCGTGGCTAAAAATGGCGAGTTATCTTTACTGCGTTTTAATGCATCAAGGCCGTTTTTAAACTCCTCAAACTGCCCTGTTTTATACAGACAGTATAAAGAACGCTCCTGCCAGTCAGCATATTGTGAGCGTTGAAAATGTTCCAAGGCACCCTGCAAATCACCACTATCATAAAGGTAAACCGCCAAACTATAGTTTGCCATCGGTAAATCAGGATTGAGTTCTAAAGCCCGTTTATAGGCAGCAACGGATTCTTCATAGCGGCCTTGATCGCGTAACACTTCACCCACACTACGATGCACATCTGCATAATTCGGGTTGAGTTCTAATGCTTTGTTATACGCAGTAATGGCTTCACCTAATTTGCCTTGGTTTTTGTAGGCTGTGCCTAGGTTGAAGTAAATCTGAGCATCCGAATGAATGGCCAGTGCCCGCTTGTATGTGTCGATAGCTTCAACCAACATGCCCTGCTCTTGTAAAACAACCCCCAAGTTCACTATGGCTTCATAAAAGCCTGGTTCCAGATCGATGGCTTTTTGATAATTCTGACTTGCTTGGGGATATTGTTTTAAGGCTTGATGAGCAATGCCCATATTATAATAAGCGTCGACCAAACCAGGTTTGATACTAACGGCTTTTTTATAACTTTGAATGGCTTCTTCATGACGATTCATATTGGTCAGCAGCGCTGCCACATTAAAATGCATCTCAGCAATACTGGGATCAATTTTTATCGCTTTGCGAAAAGCGTCGACAGCCTCTTTGGTTTTATTTTGTCCGGCGAGAGCATTACCGTACAAGTTATGCAAGACAAAAGCGTTAGGAAACTGCTTTAACAATTTCTTCGCCATTGATTCTGCTACTGCTAGCTGGCCAGAATTCAAAGCATTCACAATGGGTTGAATTTCAGCTTGAGATACTTGTCTTAATGAGGCATTTTTTTTCATGTTGAGCTCAGGGTCTTGAATTCAGCGGTTAGAGGTATCATTTAAAGCAGTTGAATGTAGCGTAGGGAATTTCTTCCCGCAACACTTGATTAAGCATCAAACCTCACAGTCATTGACTCATTTACTTTAAGGTTAAAGAAATCAGATGGATACAGTAACACAAGCTTTACTCGGTGGCGCCGTAGGGTATATGGTCGCGGGTAAAAAAGCCCCACGAAAAGCGGTGTTATGGGGAGCAGCGATAGCTGTATTACCTGATTTAGATATTTTCATTCCTCATGAAACCGATTTAGCGTCCATGACTTTACACCGTAGCTGGACACACTCCTGGTTTGTGCAGACAGCTATTGCTCCTTTACTAGCTATGTTATTCCATCGTTTCGACCGGAATAAAACGTTTAGCTACCTTACATGGTTTCTCCTTACCTGGTTAGCTTTGACAACTCATTCCGCTCTTGATGGCCTGACCGTCTATGGCACGCAGTTATTCTGGCCGCTCATGCCAAGCCCGGTCTCTGGTGGCAGCGTGTTTATTATCGATCCCACCTACTCTATACCCCTATTAATAGGGATTTTGGCAGTGTTACTTTCCCCTGATAAACCGTTCAGTCACAAACTGATGCGTTACACCTTTGGGTTTAGTTGCTTATATCTGACGTGGGGAGTATTTGCTCAGCAGTGGGTGGAACACGAAGCTGAAACAGCTTTCAAAGAACAAGGTATCGAGATTGACCACATGCAAGTTTCAGCGACGGCGTTTAACACAATTTTGTGGCGAGTGGTTGCCGTCAATGATGCTCATTACTACGAAGGGTTTCACTCTTTATTAGAAGGGAATCAGCCCATCATTTTAAAGACATACCCACGTGGTGCCGAACTCATCGATAAGGTGGATCATTACCCAAGCTATAAACGCATCAACTGGTTCACCCGTGGTTTATTCAAGCTTGAGCTGCAAAGTAATCAAGTGATTGTTTCAGACTTACGCATGGGTATGGAGCCAAGTTATTTTTTCCGCTTTCAAATTGCAGAAAAACAACAGCAACGGTTTATGCCCGTTACGCCAAACCGGTTTCCAACCCAGAGTCATCGACGGGATGGCGTGCGTTGGGTGTGGCAACGTATCTGGA
>ERZ724563.255-NODE-255-length-10223-cov-2.126486_pt1 | contig 10223 bp, 10 predicted proteins | sample MGYA00375857_ERZ724563 | MGnify/ENA primary metagenome ERZ724563 (study PRJEB28725, sample SAMN03264850) | marine sediment metagenome | biome: marine pelagic biome; feature: marine oligotrophic desert; material: marine snow | place: Pacific Ocean:North Pacific...
GCTGCAATGGAGCGATAACGAAGAGCACTTCCAGGCCTGGTGCGAAGGCCGCACCGGCTACCCGCTGGTGGACGCCGCCATGCGCCAGCTGGTGCAGACCGGCTGGATGCACAACCGCCTGCGCATGCTCACCGCCATGTTCCTGACCAAGCATCTGTTTATCGACTGGCGCAAAGGGGAGCGCTTTTTCATGGCGCACTTGGTGGACGGTGATTTCGCCGCCAACAACGGCGGCTGGCAGTGGAGCGCCTCCACCGGCACCGACGCCGCGCCGTATTTCCGTGTATTCAGTCCGGTGCGCCAGAGCCACCGCTTCGATCCGCAGGGCCGCTTTATCGCCCGCTATGTGCCGGAGCTGGCCACCGCCGACGACAAGACCATCCATGAACCCTGGAAGCAGCCTTTGATGACCCCGGATTACCCCACCACGATCGTCGCCCACCAGGGCGTCAAGCAGCGGGTGGAGAGCGCCTTCCGCGCCGCCCGCGACGCCTGGAACCAGCAGAACGGAGACGCCTCTTGAGCCAGCGCATCGCCATTGTCGGCGGCGGCATCGCCGGCCTGACCGCCGCCTGGTATCTGAGCCGCGACCACCAGGTGACGCTGTTCGAAGCCGAGCCCCGCCTGGGCGGCCACACCTTCACCGTGGACGTGCAGCGCGAGCACGGCGACTACGCCGTGGACATGGGCTTTATCGTGTTCAACGACCGCACCTATCCGCGCTTCGAGGCGCTGCTGGCGGAGCTCGGCATCGGCCGCCAGCCCACCGCCATGGGCTTCGCGGTCACCGACGCGGAAACCGGCGTGGAATACTGCGGTGACGGCCTGGGCGGCTTTTTCGGGCGGCGCCGTAATCTGCTGGACCCCGGTCACTGGGCGTTGCTGCGCGATATTCTGCGCTTCAACCGGGAGGCGCCGGCGCTGCTGGACAGCGACGCCGGCGAGCAGCCCCTGGGCGCTTATCTGAACGAACAGGGCTATGGCGAGCGCTTCCGGCGGCATTATATTCTGCCCATGGGCGGCGCCATCTGGTCCTGCTCCCTGGCGCAGATGGAAGCGTTTCCGGCCAAGTTCTTCGTGCGGTTTTTTATCAACCACGGGTTGCTGGCGTTGCGGAACCGGCCCCAGTGGTACGTGGTGCCCGGCGGTTCCAGCCGCTATGTGGAAGCCCTGCGCGCCGCCTGCGGCGCCCGCTTCCACACCGCCACGCCGGTCACCGGTGTGCGCCGGGACAGCGAGGGCGTCACGGTGCAAGCCGGCGGCGACAGCCACCGTTTCGATCAGGTGGTGATGGCCTGCCACAGCGACCAGACCCTGGCGCTTTTGGACGACGCGGGCCCGCGTGAGCGGGACTGCCTGGCGGACCTGCGCTACCAGCCCAACGACGTGGTGCTGCACACCGACACCGCCATGCTGCCCAAGCGCCGCCGGGTGTGGTCGAGCTGGAACGCCCTGCTGGGGCGCACCGATGACGCGGAGCCGGTACAGGTGACCTACAACATGAACATTCTGCAGGGCTTTCAAGCGCCGGAGACCTTCTGCGTGACCCTCAATGCCGGTGACCGGATCCGCCCGGAAACGGTGATCCGCCGGGAGGTGTTCCACCACCCGCTGTTCACCACCGAGGGGCTGCTTGCCCGCGAACGCCTGCTGGCCGCCAACGGCGATAACCGCACCTGGTTCTGCGGCGCCTGGTGCCGCAACGGCTTCCATGAAGACGGCGTGGTGTCGGCGCTGGATGTGGTGGAAGGCATCGCCGCCCGCGGCCAGGGCGGCGGCCGGGGAGCGGCGCTGTGATTCCCCGCTTCGCGCTCGCCACCGGCCAGGTGTGGCATCAGCGCCATACCCCCATGCGGCACGCCTTCCGCTATCCGCTGTGGCTGGTGTGGTGCGATGTGGACGCGCCGGACCGGATGCTGGCCCGCCAGCGTTTGTGGGGCCGCCGCTGGCGTCCGGTGACGTTCCGCGACCGGGACTTCATCGACGCCGACCGCCGGCCGCTGGGCGACAAGGTGCGCGACCGGGCCGCCGAGGCCGGTCTGGACTGGCGCGCCGGCCGGGTGTTCATGCTCGGCCAGTGGCGCACCTTCGGCATGCTGTTCAACCCCCTGGTGCTGTACTTCCACTTTCCGGACGGCGCCGAACGGCCGGCGTCGATGCTGGCCGAGGTGCGCAACACCCCCTGGCATGAACGCCATATCTACGCCCTGACCCTGAGCCAGGGGCCGGGGCCGCAAACGGTGGCGCATGAAAAGACCTTCCATGTGTCGCCCTTCCTGCCGCTGGGGCTGCGCTATCACTGGCATCTTCACGCCTTATTTCCCGATCTGCGCCTAACGTTGGAGGACCGGGACGGCGACCAGCTGGTTTTCGCCGCCGGCCTGAAAATGCACATGGCGGAGGCCGACGCGCCCGCCATGGCGCGGGTGATACGCCGCTTCGGCGCGCAGAGCGTGAAAACAGTGGCGGGCATCTATTGGCAGGCCTGGAAGCTTTGGCGCAAGGGCGCCCGGTTCCACGCCCACCCGGGTAAAGATAAGCAAGGTAATGGGGAGAACACTCATGATGGACGGTGATAAGGCGCTGGTGGGTCAGCGCCCGTCCTGGGCGCAAAGTCTGGCCCGACGGCTGGTGCAGGGACACCTGGCGAAGATGCCCAAGGGCGGCGTGGTGTTGCATGAGCCCGACGGCGAGACCGTGTCCATTGGCGACACGGCGGCCGAAGGCGCCGCCGAGATCCGTATCCATGATTGGGACAGCTACCGGCAGATGATGACCGGGGGCGCCCTGGGCGCCGCCGAAGCCTATATGGACGGCGCCTGGGACAGCCCGGATCTGGTCGCGGTGGTGCGCTTCTTCGCCGCCAACGTGGACGCCATGCGGGCGCTGGAAGGCGCCGCCGCCTGGCTGGCCAAGCCGGCGCTCAAGGCCCTGCACGCCATGAACCGCAACTCCCTGAACGGATCGCGCCGCAACATCGCCGCCCACTACGACCTGGGTAATGATTTCTTTGCCCTGTTTCTGGACCGGCACATGATGTATTCCAGCGCCATCTATCCGAGTCCGGAAGCGGACCTGGAAACCGCCGCCACTCACAAGCTGGATCTGATCTGCCAGCGCCTGCGCCTGGCTCCGGGCATGGAAGTGCTGGAAATCGGCACCGGCTGGGGCGGTCTGGCGCTGCACGCCGCCCGCCACTACGGGGTGCGCGTGACCACCACCACCATCTCCCGGGAGCAGGCCCGGTTCGCCCGCGAACAGGTCCGCGAAGCCGGCCTGTCCGACCGTATCCAGGTGCTCGAGCAGGATTACCGGGAGCTGCAGGGCCGCTACGACCGCATCGTTTCCGTGGAAATGATCGAGGCGGTGGGCCACCAGTTCCTGGACGAATACTTCCGCGTGCTCAACCAGCGCCTCAAGCCGGAAGGGCTGCTGCTGCTGCAGGCAATCACGGTGCCGGACCAGCGCTACGAATACGCCCGCGACAACGTGGACTTCATCAAGCGCTACATCTTCCCCGGCGGCTTTTTGCCGTCAGTGACGGTGATGTGCCAGGCGCTGCGCAAGAACACCAGGCTGGTGCCGGTGGGGCTGGAAGACATCGGCGCCCATTACGGCAAAACCATCGAGGACTGGCGGGCCCGATTTATCAGCGCGCTGCCGCGCATCCGTGAACTGGGCTTCGACGAACGCTTCTGCAGAATGTGGGATTACTACCTGTGTTACTGCCAGGGCGCCTTCATGGAGCGGGCCATCAGCACCGTGCATCTGCTCGCCGCCGGCCCGGATTACCGGGGTGGCGAGGGCTTGAATCCGGGCGGCGCGGCGTCCATATAAGACGATGAGGCTGTCGCTTTTGGTCATGGTCAGCGTCCTGCTAAGACCAATATGGTATGATCCCGACACCGAGACCAAAGTGGTATCCTGGACAGCAGGTGCCCTTAAGCGATTGATAAGTCCCCTTATCCTGGGGTGGTGACGCCGTATGACAGCACAGGCCCAAGAGATCGTGCGCGCCCATTTGGCGGGCGTTAACGAGCAGACCGAACTCACCGACGATCAGCGTTCACTGTACCGTCAGCGCATTAAAGAACGGTTACAGGCCCGTGACGCCGTGATGGTGGCCCACTATTACACCGACCCCGAGATCCAGGCCCTGGCCGAGGAGACCGGCGGCTGCGTGGCCGATTCCCTGGAAATGGCGCGCTTCGGCCGCGACCACCCGGCCAGCACCCTGATCGTGGCCGGCGTGCGCTTCATGGGCGAGACCGCCAAGATTCTGAGCCCGGAAAAGCGGGTCTTCATGCCGACCCTGGAAGCCACCTGTTCCCTGGACATCGGCTGCCCGGAAGACGAGTTCGCGGCGTTCTGCGACCAGCATCCGGACCGCACCGTGGTGGTGTACGCCAACACCTCGGCGGCGGTGAAGGCGCGCGCCGACTGGGTGGTGACGTCCTCCATCGCGGTGGAACTGATCGAATACCTGGATCAGCGCAACGAGAAAATTCTGTGGGCGCCGGACAAGCACCTGGGCAATTATGTGCGCAGTAAAACCGGTGCCGACGTGCTGTGCTGGGACGGTGCCTGCATCGTCCACGAAGAGTTCAAGGCCCAGGGGCTGGAGGATCTGAAGGCGGCCTATCCGGGCTCGGCGGTGCTGGTGCACCCGGAGTCCCCGTCGTCGGTGGTGGAAATGGCGGATGTGGTCGGCTCCACGTCGCAGTTGATCAAGGCCGCCCAGGAGATGGACAACCAGACCTTTATCGTCGCCACCGACAAGGGCATCTTCTACAAGATGCAGCAGCTGGCGCCGCACAAGACCTTCGTGGAAGCGCCCACCGCCGGCAGCGGCGCGGCGTGCCGCAGCTGCGCCCACTGCCCGTGGATGGCCATGAACGGCCTGGAAAACACCCTGGCGGTGCTGGAAGACGACAACGGCTGCGGCCAGGAAATCTTCGTCGACCCGACCCTGGCGGCCAAGGCCATGAAGCCGCTGGACCGCATGCTCGAGTTCGGCGCCCGCCTCAAGCCCTGATCCACCGGGGCGCCGTTCCGGGCGCCCCTAGAATTCCTCCGAGGACAGCCGCTCCATTTCGCCCATGCGTGCATTCAGCTTGCTGCGCAGGGCGAACTGGCCGTCGGCCTCGTCCAGGGCGAAACGTATCTGCCGCAGGGCGGCCTGATCCTGACCACGCAGAAACAGCACCTCCGCCCGGGCCCGGTGGGCGCGGGCGTTCTGGTCGCTGTTGCCCCAGGCGTCGGCGGCCAGCGACCACAGCATCGGGTCGTTGGGCCGCTGCAGCAGCAGCGGCTCCAGCAGCGGCGCCGCCTGTTCCGGCTTTTTGCTCAGCAGGTAGGCGCGGGCGGTCATCACCGAGGCGGCGTAGTCCTTGGGGTTGATGGTGAGCACCTCCTTGCCGCGCTCGATCACGTCGGCGTAGCGGCCCTGATCCATATCCACTTCCATCAGACCCAGCTGGAACCAGATCTGGTCCGGGTGCGCCTCCACCAGCTCGGTGAGCGCGCGGCGCGCCGCGTCGTAGCGGTCCTCTTTCAGGTCGGTGAGGGCGAGCCCGTAGCGCGCCGCCTGCTTCTGAACGCGGTCGTTGCTCTCCAGGCGCCGCCCGAAGTAATCCCGGGCCCGTTCCTGGCCGTCGAAGTAACGGGCCTGGATGCGCGCGCGCACCAGCTCGAAGGACGCTGAGGGGTTCGCCGGCGGCGCGCTCAGCGAGCGCGCCCGGGCGCGGGAGTCGGCGACCCGCTCGGCGGTGAGCGGGTGGGTGAGCAGAAACTCCGGCGGGTCGCCGGAATAGCGCTGCTGCTCCAGCATGCGCTCGAAGAAGCGCGGCATGGCGCTGGGGTCCATGCCGGCGGCGGCGAGAATCTGCATGCCCACCCGGTCCGCCTCGTATTCGTTGTGGCGGGAGTAGGCCAGTTGCGCCTGGATCGACGCCGCCTGGGTGGCGGCGATGCCCGCCATGCCGGCGTCGCCGCTGCCGGCGATGGCCAGGGCGATGCTCGCCAGCATGGCGGCCAGCACCGCCGGGCCGCGCCGTTTCGAGTCCATGTAGCGGCGTGTGAAGTGCCGCTGGCTGACGTGGGCGATTTCGTGGGCGACCACGCTGGCCACCTCGTCCTCGCTGGCGGCGTTCAGAAACAGGCCGGCGTTGAGGCCGATCACCCCGCCGGGTACGGCGAAGGCGTTGATGGCGGCGCTGTTGATCACCACGATCGCCAGGTCCGGTTCGTTCAGCTCGCTGAAGGACGCCAGCCGGTAGACCAGATGTTCCGCGTACTCCTGGACCAGCGGGTCTTCCATGATCGACGTCTGGCCCCGAAGGTCGCGCAGCCAGCCGCGCCCGAGCCGGTATTCCTGCTCGGCGGAAATGATCGCCACGGTGGGGTCGCCCAGTTCCGGCAGATCCTGTTGTTGGGCCTGGCCCAGGCCCGCGCCCAGGCACAGCAAGGCCACAAGAGCGAAGCGCGCGGCAGCGATCAAAATGGACTCTCCTTAGCGATCCGCATTTTTCGTGTCACCATGATTCTGTCGCGACGAGGTGTCTCTGATAATGCCGTCATGTGCCCTATAATGACCGCCCCTGCGAACGGATCACACCATGGATATCAAATATCTGGATGCCCGCGGTCTGAATTGCCCGCTGCCGCTGCTCAAGACCCGGCAGGCGTTGCGCGCCCTGCAGGCCGGTGCCTTGCTGGAAGTGACGGCCACCGACGCCGGGTCGGCCCGGGACATCCCTGAATATCTTCGACAGTCTTCCCATGAGCTGGTTCGCCACGAGCAGGACGAGCGGGAATTCCGCTTTCTCATTCGTTGTGGCGACTAGGCCCGAGGTTCTCCGATGCTGAATGTGCTTAAAGGCTGGTTCAATGCCTGGTTCTCCGACGAGGAGGCGGTGTACCTGCTGTTTCTGTTGCTGGCGGGCTTCGCCGTGGTGCTGTTGTTCGGCGGCATTCTGGCGCCGGTGCTGGCGGCGCTGGTGGTGGCCTACCTGATGCAGGGGCTGGTCACCGCCCTGAACCGTTACCGGGTGCCGCCGGTGCTTTCCGTGAATCTGGTGTTCCTGGTGTTCCTGACCGCCCTGATGGCGGTGCTGGTGGTGCTGATGCCGCTGTTGTGGCGCCAGACCGTGCTGCTGGTGCGCGACCAGCTGCCGGATATTCTGCGCACCACCGAGACCTGGCTGCGCAGCCTGCCGGAGCGCTATCCGGAAATGATCTCCATGGAGCAGGTGAACACCCTGGTCACCATCGCCCAGCGGGAGCTGGCCCAGCTGGGGCAGTCGGTGCTCACCCTGTCGCTGTCGTCGATTCCCAACATGCTGGAAATCCTGGTGTTCCTGGTGCTGCTGCCGCTGCTGGTGTTCTTCTTCCTCAAGGACCGCGAGAAGCTGGTGGGCTGGGTGCTGGGCTTTCTGCCGGAGCGGCGGCGTATTCTCTCCCACGTGTGGCAGGAAATGGACCAGCAGATCGCCAATTATGTGCGCGGCAAGGCGGTGGAAATCCTGCTGGTGGGGTCGGTGACCTTCCTGGCGTTCCTGCTGCTGGGCCTGAACTACGCGGTGCTGCTGGCGGTGCTGGTGGGGCTGTCGGTGCTGATTCCCTATATCGGCGCCACCATCGTCACCGTGCCGGTGGCGGCGGTGGCCTACCTGCAGTTCGGCTGGGGCGGCGACTTCGCGCTGGTGATGGTGATCTACGGGGTGATTCAGTTCATCGACGGCAACATCCTGGTGCCGCTGCTGTTCTCCGAGGCGGTCAATCTGCACCCGGTGGCGATCATCACCGCGATCCTGTTCTTCGGCGGCGTGTGGGGCTTCTGGGGGATTTTCTTCGCGATTCCGCTGGCGACCTTGCTGAAGGCGGTGATCAATGCGTGGCCCAAGCGCAGCGATGCGTGGCGGTTGCCGGCGGGGGAAGTGGAGGGGAGTAAGGAGTAATAGAGAGGGCTCTGGGATCCTGCGGGGCAACCTTTGCCGGCAAGCAAAGCTTGCCTTTCGCGGGCTGGGCCCGCTCCCACAAGGCCCGCTCCGGCGGGCCCGGTGGCACGGAAGTCAGAGGCCGTGGACGGCGTCGAGGACGTCCTCGGCGTGGCCTTTGACCTTGACCTTGCGCCAGATGTCACGCACCACGCCTTCTTCGTCGATCAGGAAGGTGCTGCGCTCGATGCCCTCGAATTCCTTGCCGTACATCTTCTTCAGCTTGATCACGTCGAACAGGCGGCAGACGGTTTCGTCTTCGTCGCTGATCAGCTCGAACGGGAACTCTTGCTTCGCCTTGAAGTTTTCGTGGCGGCGCAGGGAATCCTTGGACACACCGAGGATCTCGCAGTTGGCTTCCTGGAAGTTGGGGTACAGGTCGCGGAAGTTCTGGCCCTCCGTGGTGCAGCCCGGGGTGCTGTCCTTGGGGTAGAAATAGAGCACCACTTTCTTGCCCTTCAGGGCCGACAGGGTGATGGTGGTGTCGCTGGTGGCCGGGGCGGTGAAGTCCGGCGCCGGCTGTCCTTCTTTGATCGTCATGGTTGTCTCCTGCTACTGCCTCGTCGCGGCCTCGGGGCCGCCAGCGGCACAGCTTACCGGGCCGGGCAACGCTTGTCCGCCCTTCGGGCGGGGTTTACCATAGCGCTCCATTAATCAAGGCGTCGAAAGCGTTTAAGAGGAAGCGGCATGATTCGCGGCAGCATCGTGGCAATGGTAACCCCCATGCGCGAAGACGGATCGGTGGACTGGGAACGTCTGCGCGGTCTGGTCAACTGGCATGTGGAGCAGGGCACCCATGGAATCGTGGCGGTGGGCACCACCGGTGAGTCCGCCACCCTGGGCTTCGAGGAACACGACAGCGTGGTCCGCGAGATCGTGGCGGTGGCCGACAAACGTATCCCGGTGATCGCCGGTACCGGCGCCAACAGCACCGAGGAAGCCATCCGCCTTACCCGTGACGCCAAGCGTGACGGCGCCGACGCCTGCCTGCTGGTGACGCCGTACTACAACAAGCCGCCCCAGGAAGGCCTCTATCAGCACTTCCTGGCCGTGGCCCGGGCGGTGGACATCCCGCAGATTCTCTACAACGTGCCCGGCCGCACCGCCTGCGACCTGCTGCCGGAAACCGTGGAGCGTCTCGCCAAGGTGCCGAACATCGTCGGCATCAAGGAAGCCACCGGCAACCTGGAGCGCGCCCGTGAAATCCGTGAGCGCTGCGGCGACGATTTTCTGATCTATTCCGGCGACGACGCCACCGCCCTGGAGCTGATTCTGGCCGGCGGCGACGGCGACATCTCGGTGACCGCCAATGTGGCGCCGGCGAAGATGGCCGCCATGTGTCAGGCGGCGGTGGACGGCGACGTGGACCGTGCCCGCGCCCTGAACGCGGAACTGGAACCCCTCCACCGTGATCTATTCCTGGAAGCCAACCCGATTCCGGTGAAATGGGCCCTGTACGAAATGGGTCTGATCGACAGCGGCATTCGCTTGCCGCTGGTTCATTTGTCGGAGGCCGCCCAGCCACGCTTGCGCGAAACGCTGCGTAGCTGCGGTCTCCTGGAGGGATAATGCATCGTAGTTTGATTGTTGCCGGCGCCGTGGCGCTGAGCGTGGCCGGTTGCGGCCTGATTCCGGATAACAGCCTGCGCTACCGCGAAGCGCAAGTGCTGGAGCCGATCACGGTACCCGGGGATATGGTGTTCATCGGCGCGGACCCGCTCTACGCGGTGCCGCAGATGGAGCGCCGCCTGCAGGGCAAGGGCGAGGGCGAGGACAAATTCGAAGCGCCCCGTCCGCCGCAGCTGGTGGCGGCGCCCGGCGAAGCCGATGACGAGGAAGAGGAGACCCCGGCGGCGCCGGCCGACAACACCGGCCAAGCGGTGCTGGCGAAAGACGGCAGCGGCTACCCGATCATCATGATGCCCACCAGCTTCGCCTGGGCCTGGGAAAAGGTCAGCGAGGCGCTGACCCAGACCGATCTGCGCGTCACCGACCGCAACCGGGACCAGGGGGTGTTCTTCCTGACCGTGCCCGAGCGTTACCAGCTGCAGCCGCCCCAGGCGCGCCTCAAATTGAGCCACACCACCAATGGTATCCAGGTGGCGGTGCTCAACGAGGAAGGCACGGCGCTGGCCGGAAAGACCTCCGGCCTGGCTATCCTGGAAAGCATCCACGGCGAATTGTGAACCGGGCTCCGGCCGCCGGCCGGGCCGTTTAGGGGGAGAG
>ERZ724563.256-NODE-256-length-10197-cov-2.088083_pt1 | contig 10197 bp, 9 predicted proteins | sample MGYA00375857_ERZ724563 | MGnify/ENA primary metagenome ERZ724563 (study PRJEB28725, sample SAMN03264850) | marine sediment metagenome | biome: marine pelagic biome; feature: marine oligotrophic desert; material: marine snow | place: Pacific Ocean:North Pacific...
CCCCAGGACGACGCCCACCGCACCACATACACCTTCGGCCGCGAAGCCATGCTTGAGTTGACCCACAACTGGGGCACTGAAGACGACAACGACTTTGGCTACCACAATGGCAACGACGAGCCCCAGGGCTTTGGCCACATTGGTGTTGCCGTGCCAGAAGTTTATGCCGCCTGCGACCGTTTTGAAAAGCTCGGTGTGGAATTCGTGAAAAAGCCGGACGACGGCAAAATGAAAGGATTAGCCTTTATCAAGGACCCGGACGGCTACTGGATTGAAATCCTCCAGCCGGACATGCTTGAGAAACAGCGTAAGGAAGACTGATCTTCCTTACTCCGCACCGGCCTCCTGGCCGGCTGCGGGTTTACGACCGTAGCGGGAGGCCACCACCACCGCTGCGGTCAGGATCAGGGCCCCCGCAATACCGATCGGCCCCAGAATCTCTTCCAGAAATACCCAGGCCAGCAGCGCCACAAACAGCGGCTCAAGCGTCACGATGATGCTCGAAAGCGTTGCCGGTGTCGTTTTCATGCCGGTGAAAAAGCACACATACCCGATGCAGGTTGGCACCACGCCCACATAGATCACCATCAGCCAGTGGCCGAAGTTGAGGGTTTCCAGCCCCTCGAACCCGCCAGTCAGCGCCACCACCGGTAACAGAATCAGCGCCGCCGTAAAGAAACAGATAAACGCCGTGGTGAACACCGGTGTACCGGCAGAGCTGTAACGGCTGGTGAGCGTGAACCCGGTGTACACACAGGCGGCCAGTAACGCCACCAGAATGCCTGCGAGCCGGAGTGTACCGGTGGTGTCCATATCGCTGAGAACCAGCATGGCGGTGCCTGCAATGGCCGCGAACAACGACAGAACGGTTAAAAGGCTGGGCTTCTCTCCCAGCAGGGGCGCAGCCAGAATGGCCACCAGCACCGGAGGCAAACACAGCGCGATCAGGGTGGCAATGCCCGCACCGGTGAGGTCTACGGCCAGAAGGTAGCTGCCCTGGTAAAACGCCTGGAACAGACCAAGTGCCGCCAACGGAATCAGGGTCTTGCGCGTAAGGCTTCGTAGCGAACTACCAGGCACGCTGGCGCCCGGGTTGGCCCGCTCAAGGCGTGCCTGCTCCCGGCGCATTAGCAGCCAGAAAAACGGCAAGGCCACGGCCAGCCGCAGGAAGCCCAACGTAATGGCCTGCAGCTCGGTACCGGTAAACAGAAATTTCGCAACAATGCCCGTGGTCGCCCATAGCAGGGCAGCCAGGGCGATCAACAGGGCGCCTTGGATCATTCAATAATCAACACAATCAGCTCTTTGGGACCGTGAACACCGTAGGCAAGGGTTTGCTCGATGTCGGCGGTTTTGGAAGGGCCAGAGATTAGCAGGGCATTGGTCGGCATGCCAGCGGCCCAGTTCTGGGCCTGCATCGCTTCGCGGAAGGTGGTGTAAAGCTCCGAGGCCTTGAGCACGGCAATATGAACAGGCGGCACCAGGCTCATCAGCCGTGGCTCATCATTGTTCGGCCACAGGATCAGCGAGCCGGTCTCGGCAATACCGCCGCGGGTGGAGGTGATGCTGGCGTCCACCTCGTTGAACAGATGGGCCTGCCAGCTTTCGATCGGCTCGTCGTAGATCAGGAGTTCCGGCAGGTCCTCACGACCGGCATTGCGAAGGGCCTGGCCGATTTCGTGCCGCTTCGGGATCAGCAGGTTTCTGGCGCCACGGGTGGTCAGTACCTCGGCCAGTCGATCCATCCACATGTCTTCGGTGCAGTGGTGAACTTCCCCATGCACAGATTCGATCATCTTCTCGAACCGCTCGATGCGTTTTGCCGTGGACCAGTCGTCCCGAACCAGAACAGAGAAGTCGCATTCCGGTACCGTCAGTTCACCACCCGTCCGATTACGCAAACGCTGAAGAATCGTTTCCCGGGAACTCATTGGCCACGCTCCTTCATCCGTTGGTGCAGAGTTTTGGCCGCCAGTTTGGGGGCCGTGCGGTAGTCGGTCCAGGCGCCCGCTTTCGAGGGCTGCAATGCCCTGAATTTTGTCGCGGCGCTGGTGCCAAAGCGGTAAATGCCCGGGCTTGCGTGCATCCAGGCCCAGCCTTTCCAGATCAGTGCCTCTTTTGAGCTTCGCTTGGCACCATGGCCACGGACCTTGGCCGGGTGCAGGTTGTCACCATCCACCGATTCCTGACGCAGGCGCACCAGCAGATCCGGTATGGGGATCTTGACCGGGCAGACTTCGCCACAGGCGCCGCACAGGCTGGAGGCGCTGGGCAGGTGCCGGCCTTCGTCCAGGCCAATCAGATGCGGCATCAGGATTTTGCCGATGGGGCCCGGGTAGGTGGTGCCATAGGCGTGGCCGCCCACCCGCGTGTACACAGGGCAGTGGTTCATGCAGGCGCCGCACCGAATGCAGCGCAGGGTATCCAGCAACTCATCGTCCTGGTAGATCGACGAGCGGCCGTTATCCACCAGCACCAGATGAACTTCCTCGGGGCCGTCCAGCTCTTCGGCCTTGCGCGGGCCGGAAATCATATTGAAGTAAGTGGTGATGTGCTGGCCGGTGGCAGACCTTGTCAGCAGGGCAAGCAGGGCAGAGACGTCCTCCATGCTCGGCACCACCTTCTCAATGCCGGTTACGGCGATGTGGCACTTTGGCACCGTCGTGGTCATCCGGCCGTTGCCCTCGTTTTCCACCAGACAGAGCGTGCCGGTCTCCGCCACCGCAAAGTTTACACCGGAAACGCCGACATCTGCGCTCATGAACTTTTCCCGCAGTTGCTGGCGGGCACTGGCGGTGAGGTATTCCACATCGTTGGAGAGATCCGTGCCGGTTTTCTCGTGCATAAGCTCGGAGATCTCACCGGTATTCTTGTGAATCGCCGGCATGATGATGTGCGAAGGCGTCTCATCGGCCAACTGCACGATGTACTCGCCAAGATCCGATTCCAGGGCTTCAATGCCCTCCGCTTTCAGGTAATGGTTCAGCTCCATTTCCTCGGAGACCATGGATTTGCCCTTGATCACCGTCTTCGCATCCCGGGCCTTGCAGATATCCCGTACGATCCGGCAGGCTTCGTCGCCGTCCACTGCCCAGTGCACCTTGATGCCGTTTTCGGTCAGCTTTTTCTCAAGCTGTTCCAGCAGTTCGGGCAGGTTGGCAAGGGCCCGCAGGCGCACATTGGCACCCAGATCCCGGAGGGTTTCCAGGTCCCAGCCCTCGAACGCCGTCTTGCGCTTGGACATCAGCCCGTCCATGGCACTGCGGAAGTTCTTGCGGATCTTGGGGTTGTGAATGGCCGCCTGAGCCCGCGGGTGGAACTCTTTTACGTCGATGTGATGGCCAGTGTGCTCGGCTGTCTCGCTCATGACTGCTGCCCCCCTTTGCCCCGGGTGCGCGACCACAGGAAACTGAGAATGTGCTGGCCTTCAACAGGCTTCTCGTTCTTCTCGGCGTAGCCGGCAATGTTCATCAGGCAGCCGCAATCGGTGGTGACAAACTGTCTGGTGCCGGTCTCCACCAGTGCATCTACTTTCTCGCTCACCATGGCGCCGGAAATCTCCGGGTGGCGAACCGCAAAGGTACCGCCAAAGCCGCAGCATTCCTCCGGCCGAACCTGCTCCACCAGGTTCACGTTTTTCAACTGGCCAAGGAGCTTTGGCCCCACCTCGGCCACGCCCATTTCACGGCGGGCGGAGCAGGAGGTGTGCATGGCAACCGTGGTGGGCTCACCCAGGTCTTCCAGTTTGATATGGCAAACGTTCAGCAGAAAATCCGTCAGTTCCCAGACCCGGCCAGCCACCTCGGCGGCTTTGACTTCATCCGGGGTGTCCTTGAACAGATCCGGGTAGTGCTTGCGCATCATCCCGCCACAGGAGCCGGACGGCACCACAATGGGCCAGTCGCCAGGAAACAGGTCGAGCTGGGCTCTGGCTACCGATCGGGCCTGGTCATGGTAACCGGAGGTGTAGGCCGGCTGGCCGCAGCAGGTCTGGTCCTGCGGGAACAGCACCTCAATGCCTTCACGCTCCAGCAGCTCCACGCCGGCAATGCCTGCATCCGGGTAGAACATGTCCACCAGACAGGTGCCGTAGAAATACACTTTTGAAGGTTTGGATGGATAAACCTTGATGGGATCAACCATGGGCCGACGCTCGTCATTTTTGAATTGTTACCCAGCAATAATAGGGTGGCGAGCGCAGTGTTGCCAGACGACTTTATGGGCAGCCGGAAATCGAAAATGGAGCGATGCAGGAAGGGAAGAAGGGCAGCGGCAGCCCGCCACTGCCCGGGGTGTTACTTGACGGTCAGGCGCGCGGCGTTCTTCTCGATAGTGCGCTCGCCAATGCCTTTCACGTTTGCCAGATCTGCAGTCACTACAAATGGGCCATTGGCTTCGCGATAGGCAACGATGGCTTCAGCCTTGCTCTGGCCAATGCCGTTCAGGCTGGCGAGGGTGGCCACGTCGGCGGTGTTGATATTGATAGCGGCTTCCTGGGCGTAAGCAAAACCGGTAACCAGGCTGAACAGCAGAATGAGGGTTGCGAAAAGCGGAGTGCGTTTCATGACTATGTGCTCCTGAGGCTGACATTTATGGTTTTGTGCCAGGGCGCAAAGCAGCAGAAGCGAAATGTAAGAGGAGAGCAGAAATGTCTGTGGGGATGGGGAGTGCACGGACGGGACCACATTCCTTGTGATCCCCGATTCCGTGGCTGACCCCTGCCTGTTCCTTCAGGCGTGCGACTCATCCTGAGCGCGTCTTCCCTGTGGTCATCCCTGTAAGCCCTGATCCTTTGGGCAACTCCATGTCCATGGAGTTTTCATCCTTGCGGCTTCGATCCTTGAAGCTCTCGTCCATGGGCCAACATTCCTTGCTGGCTTGTCATCCCTGACACTGACCATTCTACTGTGGTTCGAATTCCTACCTATCGGAGAATCGCTCCGGGGGTTGTGCGATATGTCTTACAGACTTGTAAGCATTTCGGAGGCGAGCGAAATGAACCGGAGTTCAGTATTTGCGGGGCCTCCGAGGCAATTTATTGCCCGCCGCGGTGGGCCTCAGCGGCTTCGCGGATTCGCTCCATCGTAATCTCCCGAACCGCCTTCTGGCTGGCCCGGATGTGACGGGTCAGCCGATCCGCAGCCTCACTGGCCATGCCGCTCCTCAAGGCCTCCAGAATGGCCGCATGCTCAACGTAGGTGGCATCCACCCGTTCCTCCCGGCTGAAGTCCAGGCGCCGGACAATCCGGAGCCGGTCGGTGATCTCCCGGTGAATCCGCGTCATCTCCCGATTCCCCGCGGCGGCGACCAGATCGCAGTGAAAGCTTTCGTCCAGCATCCGGACCGTACTGCCCACCGCGCGCTCCGAAGGATGATCCGGATTCCAGAGGGCGGTCAGTGTACGCAATGCCGCTGGCTCCTCGGCCAGGGCACAGATCTTGTGAACGGCCGCCCGCTCGAGGGTAATGCGCAGGTCATAGAGCTCCTCCACTTGCCGGAAATCAAAGGGTTTCACCTGCCAGCCACTGCGGAACAGCACCTCCACGTGGCCCTCCCGCTGCAAACGGTAAAGCGCCTCCCTGACCGGCGTCCGGCTCACATTCAGGCGGGTTCCGATATCTCCCTCGCTGAAGCGGTCGCCGGGGAGTAGCCGGAACTCGAAGATGTCCTCTTTCAAGGCCTCATACACCCTGTCTGCCACGGACTCTTTTCTTCTTTGGTTTGCCATTGGCTCCGATTGTCCCCCGTCAGGCGCCAGATTTACCCGCCATGTTCAGGATCTGGAGGCGATATAGGCACGCCAGCCACCAAACTCCGTGACATCCTCAGCACCCTGGAAACCATAGCCCTCGCAGATAAAACCGTTGACCCATCGGCCATCAGCCAGCTCGACATTTCCGATACCAAGGGGTGCGGGAATCAGGTCGACAAAGGAACCAAACGCGGAGGCGGGCATTTCCCAGACTTCCACAATGATCTCCTCGCCTTCGCCAGGGGCTGCCCGCTTGAGCCCAGGCTTGGGCGGTGTGGTGTTTGGCAGGGCGAACAGCCGGTAGTTGGCCGAGGTTGTGGTTTGCTCAAGCAGCACCGCATGGCGTTCACCCAGCTGCGTGTTCAGGGGCATGCCACTCAGGTGGGCGCCAACAACCGCCACCTTGATGGTGGGCGTGGAAATGGCCGCCCCGGGCGTCTCCTCGGGGCGGGCCCTGGTGGTAGCGCCCAACGGTGTGGGGTGTGAATTCAGCCACTGGCAGGCCAGATGCTGCAGCTCCGCGTCTTTCCACGCGCCGCTGATCAGGGTAACGCCAAAAGGCAGGCCGTCATCCCGGAATCCCGCCGGCACAGCCAGGGCGCTCATGTCGGCCAGGTTGACGAAATTGGTGTAGGTGCCCAGTTGGCTGTTCAGGGTCACCGGGTCTGCATTCACCGCTTCGATGGTGGGCGCGGTCGGAGCCGTGGGTACCAGAAGGGCATCCACGTCTGCCAGCAGCTCATCGATCTGGCGAAGCAGTTCTTCTTTGCGGTACTGGGCCTTGAACGTATCGGTGGCGCTGAAGTTTGCGGCCTTGCTGATAATGCCTTTGACTACCGGATTCATCTCATCGGCGTGGCTGGCCATGAACGATTCCACGGCCGCATGTCGCTCTGCCACCCAGGGGCCTTCGTAAAGCAATGCGGCAAGTTCCAGCAGAGGGCTGAAGTCCAGTGAAATCAGTTCCACGTTCTGCTGACGCCACTGGCTGATGGCCGTGTTCCAGGCCGCTTCCGACTGCTGATCGCCAAACCATTGGGGATGCTCGGGAATGGCGAGTCGTTTGATGGGCCCCGGCCGCCGAAGGGCTGCGCCATCCAGAGGTAACGCATCCGGCGCCCTGCGCGAAAAGGCATCGTCGGCATCGAAGCCAGCCATGACATCCGACACCAGGCCGGCATCGTTTACGGTGAGCGCAAAAATGGATACGCAGTCCAGCGAACGACAGGCCGGCACCACGCCACGAATGCTGAACAGCCCTTTGGTTGGCTTGAGGCCCACCAGATTGTTCAGCCCGGCAGGCACCCGGCCGGAACCGGCCGTGTCGGTTCCCAGGGCAAAAGGCACCAGGCCTCTCGCGACAACCGATGCTGAGCCGGAGCTGGAGCCGCCGCTGATAACTTCCGGTTTGAACGTGTTCGGGACTGCACCATAAGGGGAGCGTGTGCCTACCAGGCCGGTAGCAAACTGATCCAGATTGGTTTTGCCAATCACCACGGCACCCGCGGCCTTGAGTCTGGCCACGGTGTGGGCATCTTCCGCAGGCGTGTAGGCGAAGGCAGGGCAGGCTGCGGTTGTTTCAAACCCGGCCACATCAATGTTGTCTTTCGCCGCAAACGGAATGCCGTAAAGAGGCAGTTTGCTTATATCGCCACCAGCCTTCTCGAGCTGCTCATCCAGCTCAGACAGCGCTTTGCCCAGCCCCTCCTGGTCCAGAATCGAGATCCAAGCCGCATCGTTTGAATCCAGGCCGGTCAGCAACTCACCCAGCAGTAACCTGGGCGTAGCGCCCTCCTTGTAAGCGTTCTGCCAGTCCTTGATGGTCCATCCGAGCATTGAAGGCATTCGTCTTCCTCATGTGCGAAATCAACTTGTATACATGAGGAATGGCAATGCCTGTGCCATTTGCCGATTTTTATCGATAGTGACTGAAAAACATAAGGTTATGAGTTTTTTTGATGCACAGGGCTATTCAGATCTGCCCGCATCAGGTGCGGGCGCACCAAAAACGCTCATGAATGCTGTGCTCTGGAGGCATGTTTAGTGGTGCTGGACTGCGTAATCTGCCTTGTATACTAGATAACTAATTGTTTTTTAATGATATATGGCGTGTGTGGAACAGCAGATGCAGAGGCCCTGCTGCGTTTTTAGACGAACTGCATACCTAACTAAGAAAAGGACGCCTGAAATGACTATTAAAAAACACGTGAAACTTGGCCTCTCTGCACTCGCACTTTCCATCTCTTTTAATTCCATGGCGGCGGAAGATCCCATCAAGGTGGGTATCCTGCACTCTCTGTCCGGCACCATGGCCATCAGTGAAACCGTTCTGAAAGACACCGTTGAAATGCTGATCGAACAGCAGAACGCCAAAGGCGGTGTGCTTGGTCGTCAGATGGAAGCGGTTGTTGTAGACCCGGCCTCCAACTGGCCGCTGTTTGCTGAAAAAGCCCGTGAGCTGTTGGCCCAGGAAGAAGTAGACGTGATCTTCGGTAACTGGACCTCGGTTTCCCGTAAATCCGTACTGCCGGTGGTGGAAGAGCTGAACGGCCTTCTGTTCTACCCTGTTCAGTACGAGGGTGAGGAATCCTCCGAAAACGTCTTCTACACCGGCGCTGCGCCCAACCAGCAGGCGATTCCTGCGGTTAACTACCTGATGAACGAAATCGGCGTGGAGCGCTGGGTGCTGGCGGGCACCGATTACGTTTACCCGCGCACCACCAACAAAATCCTTGAGACCTACCTGATGGACATGGGTGTGGCCAAGGAAGACATCATGATCAACTACACGCCGTTCGGTCACTCCGACTGGCAGAACATTGTGTCTGACATCAAGCGTTTCGGCTCTGCCGGCAAGAAGACCGCCGTGGTCTCCACCATCAATGGTGACGCCAACGTGCCGTTCTACCGCGAGCTGGGTAACCAGGGTATCGATGCCTCTGATATCCCGGTTGTTGCCTTCTCCGTGGGTGAGCAGGAGCTCTCCGGTATCGACACCGGCCCGCTGGTTGGCCACCTCGCTGCCTGGAACTACTTCATGAGCGTGGATAACGACGCCAACTACGACTTCATTGACCAGTGGATCGAGCACACCGGCGACGAAGAAGCGGTCACCAACGATCCGATGGAAGCCCACTACATCGGCTTCAACATGTACGTTGAAGCGGTCAAGAAGGCCGGTACCACCGATGTAGACGCGGTGAAAGACGCCATCATTGGTGTCACCGTACCCAACCTCACGGGTGGCTACGCCGCCATGATGCCCAATCACCACATCACCAAGCCGGTGCTGATCGGCGAGATCCAGGACAACGGCCAGTTCTCCGTCGTCTGGGAAACCCCGTCGCTTGTAGCTGGCGACGCCTGGTCTGACTACCTGCCAGGTTCCCGCGACATGATCGCTGACTGGCGCAAGCCGTTGTTCTGCGGAACTTTCAACACCGCAACCGGCACCTGTGGCGCCTCTGCGGGCGAAATGGCTGCTGAAGCCGAGTAAGGCTCAGTTTGCATAGCACCATGGACAACCGGGAGCGGCATTGCTGCTCCCGGCTGTTCCCCGCAACACGCTTAAAACAGACAGGACATTCTCATGAGCATCTTCCGATCGCTCACACTGCTGCTTATCGCCCTGGTTTCCCTGCTATCGCTGCCCGCAATGGCGCAGGAAGACGACCCTGGCAAGGCTCTGCTGATCAACCTGGCAGAAGCGCCGGCCAGTAAAGTGGAAGAGGCGGTAAACGCCATTGTCAGCAGTGGTGATGAACGGGCCAGGGGCTGGCTCGAAGCCTACGGAAACAACCGGCTGAGCCGGGTGAAAGACACCGGGCAGGTGGTACTGGTACTGAACAACCGGGGCAGGGACTGGGAAATCGCAGATCCGCTGACCGGAGAGAACATGGGTGAAATGTCCCGCCGCGAGCTGGACAGGGTCGCCATCAACAACCGCATACGGGGCCAGCTTGAAGGCATACTGGCGATGCTGGACCTGAATGCGAAAGACCCGGATGTGCGCGAAGCCTCCGCACAGGACATGATGGGCAAGGTGGACGCTTCTCTCGTTGAGCCGCTGGAAGCGCAGCTGGCCAAGGAAGAAAACGCCGCCGTACGCAACCGCATTGAAGAAGCCCTGGCCATCTACCGGGTGGGTGAGGGCAACCTCGAAGCCGTGGACGTGCTGGCCGGCAGCCTGCACCCGCGCGCCCGTGCCGCCCTGAACGAAGCCGTTCGCGGTGACAACGAGGCGCTGGCCCAACGGGCCGCCAAAGCCCTCGAAAGCATCGAACAGAAACTCAAACTGAACCGCGCCGCCGAGACCCTGTATTTCGGCCTGTCCCTCGGTTCGGTCCTGGTCCTCGCCGCCATCGGTCTGGCCATCACCTTCGGCGTGATGGGCGTGATCAACATGGCCCACGGCGAGCTGATCATGCTGGGCGCCTACACCACCT
>ERZ724563.262-NODE-262-length-10083-cov-3.560064_pt1 | contig 10083 bp, 9 predicted proteins | sample MGYA00375857_ERZ724563 | MGnify/ENA primary metagenome ERZ724563 (study PRJEB28725, sample SAMN03264850) | marine sediment metagenome | biome: marine pelagic biome; feature: marine oligotrophic desert; material: marine snow | place: Pacific Ocean:North Pacific...
TGGTGGATTAATTGCCTATTGCCTAAAAGAGGAAAAGCCGTCATTAGATTTAACATCGCAAGAACTTGAAATTTTAGAGAGTAATAATCTAATGTTGGCTTAACCAGATCTCAGGTTGATTAAGTCCTTTTTATTCATGATTTTAGGTTAAGTAACGTAATTATTGCTTAGCGTCACTATTGAGGCTTTTCTATGTAGACCTATTCTAAAACAGGATATAGATGCACATTGATGTAGGTCAGTCAGGTGCTTTATTGAGACGGTTTACGCGAACATTCATTAGCTTGATCCAGGTCATAACACGTTGTTGATGATAGTGATACTGTCATAACTCATAGCTAAGCTTAGAACAACTTATGTAAGGAGCGTCGATATGTCTGGCAACATGAAAGCAGCCGCCTTTATTGAAAAAGGACGAATTGAAATCGTTGAAAAGCCGATACCTGATATTGGTGATAACGATGCTTTGATACGTATAACAACCACCACAATTTGTGGTACGGACGTCCATATTCTTAAAGGTGAATATCCAGTTGAACAAGGCTTAACGATTGGCCATGAACCGGTCGGCACAATCGAAAAGCTGGGCAAAAATGTACAAGGTTATGAAGAAGGACAGCGCGTGATTGCTGGCGCAATATGTCCAAGCTTTTATTCCTATGCCTGTCAGGATGGCCTGCCAGCACAAGACGGTGGGTCTCATCATCATGGTTATAAGCCCATGGGCGGCTGGCGTTTTGGCAATACGATAGATGGTGCACAGGCTGAATTTTTAGTCGTACCGGATGCTCAAGCCAATCTAGCTCCCGTACCGGATGGCTTGAGTGACGAACAGGTATTAATGTGTCCTGACATTATGTCTACCGGTTTTGCTGGTGCTGAGTCAGCCAATATTAAGATTGGTGATATTGTGGCCATATTTGCTCAAGGGCCGATTGGCTTATGTGCGACAGCTGGCGCCAGATTAAAAGGGGCCAGTCTGATTATTGCCATTGATGGCATTGATGAACGTCTGGCCTATGCTAGACAGTTAGGTGCAGATATCACACTCGATTACCGGCAAGTGGATGTTATCCAGGAAATCATGAAAATCACAGGTGGTCGCGGTGTGGATGCCGTGATTGAAGCATTGGGAACACAGCAAACCTTTGAGTCGGCGTTAAGGGTTTTAAAACCGGGGGGCACACTATCTAGCTTAGGTGTGTATTCAAGCGACTTAACTATTCCACTTGATGCCTTTAGTGCCGGTCTTGGGGATCACAAAATTATCACCAGTTTATGTCCGGGTGGCAAAGAACGTATGCGGCGCTTAATGAGTGTCATTGAGTCCAGTCGAGTCAATCTGCAGGACATGGTGACACACCGTTATAAACTGGATGATATCGTTGAGGCTTATGACTTATTTTCACATCAACGTGATGGGGTGTTAAAGGTCGCTATCACTATGTAAATTTTTATGTCTTTGAACACAGTTTTTACTACCCAAATCAATCGTTTCGGCGTAGAGTACGCCAACACTTTTTGAGGGGTACAACATGACACAATTTGCCACAGCATCGATTGAATCGTTAGCGATTGGACGTTCATTTGTGTTGCCCGATTTAGAGCATTTTCTCAAAGAGAATTATCGCTTCATACGCATGCACGATGCCATGCAACTGGAACTCGACTCCGGCGAGGCCTTTCTGTTCGATTATGGCGTTGTCGTTTTCTGGGGCGTAACTGAAAATACCAAACAATCCTTGCTGACTAAAATTCAAACATTTGTTTTAGATAGCAAAACAGTGCCAGATTTTGAGCAGTATGCGTTTGATAATCATACCGATACCATCAAAATGCATGCTGATAAAATCAGCTTTGCCAATCAGGACAGCATGGAGAGGTTAGCGGTGTCTCATGCCTTAGCACAATCTGTGAAGCTGGCCGAATTTGAACGACTGGCACAGGAAGTGATTCAGGCTCATGCCCATATTCCTGTCTCATTAGCCAAAACAGGAAAAGTGGCCATGAGCAGAAAAGCTATAGCGAAATCGCGGGGCGTGTTGTTTGGTGCGCGTGGTGATATTTTGCTGAACTATAGTCTGCTGGATACGCCTGAGTTTTTCTGGGATTATCCTGAGCTTGAACCCCTTTACACTATCGTATCACGCTATCTGGATGTGGTAGCGCGGATCAATGTGTTGAATAAAAAACTGGAAAGTATTCATGAGCTTTTGGATATGCTGGCTAATGAACAGAACCACAAACATTCTTCTACGCTGGAATGGATTATCATTATCCTGATTGCACTGGAAATTGTCTTATTTCTGCATTAAAAAAGAACCAGATCATGATGATCTGGTTCTTTTTTGTGTGGTCTTACACTTTGAAACGGCCCATCAAGCTCATCATGTTTTCTGAGAAATTGGTGATTTTTTTCGAAATCTCATCACCTGTTTTAGACACTTGTTGAGCTGACTCAGTCTGCTGGTTCAAACCATGCAGGTTTTTACTGATATCTTCAGCTACAGCCGTTTGCTCTTCTGTAGCGGCTGCTGTTTGAATCGCCATATCGTTTACGCGCCGTGATGATGCTCTTATCTCATCAAACACGGAAGAGGCTTCCTGGAACGTGTTGGCTGTTTTATCGACGTCGGTTTTACCCTGAGTAATCGCCGTTGAAGATTGACTGACAGAGCTTTGCAGTTGACTGATAATCTGGCTGATATCGTCTGTGCTCTGCTGCGTTCTGGTAGCTAATGAACGAACTTCATCAGCAACGACTGCAAAACCGCGACCATGATCTCCTGCACGAGCAGCTTCAATAGCGGCATTCAGTGCCAATAGATTGGTCTGTTCTGCCACTGAACTGATGACTTCCAGCACCGAGAGAATACTGGTGGAGTTTTGCTCCAACTGCTCTGAACAGTTGAGAACGGTATCCATATCTTTAATCAGTTCTGAAATACATTTATTGGATTCTTCAACAACATGTATGCCTTTTACAGCGAGTTGTGACGTTTGATCGGCTTCTGAGGCTGAGTTGGTGGCCACATTCGACATTTCTTTATTCGCCAATGTCATTTCATGTACGGCACTGACAATCGACTCAGTTGATAAATTTAAGGTTTCATTGATACTTTTTGTTTTGTTTGACGAATCAGCTAATTGCACTGTCAGAGAGCTGAGCCCTTTAACATTATCTAAGGTTGATTTAATTAAGTCCTGTAACTTCTCAACAAATCGGTTGAAGGATTGGGCCAGCTCACCAAACTCATCTTTGGAATTGACATCAAGTCTGGCTGTAAGGTCGCCATCACCAGAGGCAATCATATCAATGCGTTTGATAAGATCGTTGATATCCGAAGTGAGTTTTTTCGGCACGGTGTAACTGAAGTAGAGCGCGACAATAATAATCGCTAACACAACGATGATGGTTATGCTCATACTGCGTTTTAACTCGCTTTTTAGCTGAGCATCTAAAGTGTCAAATTTATTGAGTAAGATCTCACCCTTTTTTTTCAGCCGCTATCATCCATTGATTGTAGGCTGCTTCAAATGCCTCTCTACCTGCCGCCACATCGGGATAAATTTGCACATAGCTCAGAAACTGTTCATAGCGTTCATACGCCTGTTTGGCATTTTCCTGCCATACCGCGACTTCTTCATCACGATTGCCACGATTGGCCATCACATTGATCGCAGCGATTTTAGCCTGATGTAAGTCTCTATCTGCATTTAATATTTTTTCATTGGCAGGCATGAATAATTCAGTTTGTAGTTCAATGGCGTGGTTTTGTTTCGCCATCATCCATAAAAATAGGGCAATCACGACAATAATCGTGAGCCCCATGGCCACCACGGGTATGGAGCTTTTTGTTCTGATGCTATGCAGGTTTATATTCATTGTTTTTTTACCTAATTTCTGTCCGAGCTATAAAGACTATCGGCTTAATTTTGTTGATGTTTAATCTAAGTTAAAGAAAATTGAATAGCCTACTAAATATTGCCATTCTGAGATAAGTTTTGCCCTATAAGCTTTTAGAATATAACGGTGTTTTATGACATTTTCAGTAAAGGAACCATTGATGATTAATGCTTATGCTGCCATGAGTCCGGGCGAGAAGCTCACTCCATATACCTTCGAGCCAGGTGCATTAGGCGAGAACGAAGTTGAAATTACGGTGAAGTATTGTGGTATTTGTCACAGCGATATCAGCATGATTGATAATGATTGGGGTATGTCTTCCTATCCATTAGTAGCTGGACATGAAGTTGTGGGGGTTATTAATCAAATCGGTAAAGACGTTAGCGAGTTTCACGTTGGTCAAGTCGTGGGCTTGGGTTGGTATGCGGATTACTGTGAGTCTTGTGAGCAGTGTCATAACGGCGATGAAAACTTGTGTTCTGAACTCACTGGCACCATTGTCAGCCATCATGGTGGCTTTGCAGATAAAGTCAGAGCCAATGCAAATAGTGTCATTGCATTACCTGAAAACATGGATATGGAATCAGTTGGACCATTATTGTGTGGTGGCGTTACCGTCTTTAATCCACTGGTTCAATTTGATATAAAACCGACAGATAAAGTCGCTGTTATAGGTATCGGCGGTCTGGGTCATATTGCCTTGCAGTTTCTCAATGCCTGGGGCTGTGAAGTTACCGCGTTCACCAGCAAGAATAAATTGCAGGAAGCTCTGGATATGGGGGCGCATTTCAGTGTGGATTCACGTGATGACACAGCAATGGCTTTACTACCTAGAAAATTCGATATGATTTTATCGACAGTGAATGTGAAATTAGACTGGAATTTATATCTCAGTAAATTAAAACCCAAAGGTCGGCTGCATTTTGTGGGTGCCACACTCGAACCATTGGATTTGAGAGTGTTTAATCTCACTGAAGCGCAGCGTAGTGTCTCTGGCTCGGATACTGGCAGTATGCAAACCAGCAATATGATGCTGGAATTTGCCCAACGACATGGTGTGAAACCGGTCATTGAGCGTTATCCGTTTGAACAAATCAATGAAGCCATCGACAAGCTTCGGAAAGGCGATGTGCGTTATCGGATTGTATTGGAATATTAACTCAGTCGCATGATTCATCGCTGTTGCAACAAGCCTGTTCAGCATGTTTCTGAACAGGCTTATTCTATTAAGTGACTCAAGCCGTAAAAAACGCTTGTGGCTTGTTCTGGCATCAGCCTAAAATGGCGCACAAATTATCATCAACGGAGTTAACAACATGTCAGAACCAGTATGGTTTAAAACCGCAGAAGCCACCGTTTTCGCTAGTGAAGACCAAGGTACCGATGCGATGCCTGAAATTTTGATTGGTAGCGTCAAAGGACCAGCAGGTCATGCCTTTGCTAATTTAATGGGGCAAACAGAAGGGCACACGCGCATGTTTGCGATTCGTGCGACCAACCAACAAGTCAAACCAGCCACTATGATTGTGCCTAAAGTCACTATCAAATCCAGTGCATATGTTGAGTTGTTTGGTGGCCCGGTTCAATCAGCGGTAGCCGATGCGGTGTTAGATAGCGTGATTGAAGGTGTGATTCCTAAAGAGCATGCAGAAGAGTTATGTATTGTCGCCATGATCTGGATTGCACCTGATGCGGCGGCAAATCCAGATGTAGATCGTAAAGATTTATACCGCACCAACTATGAAGCGATGAAGTTAGCGATTAAACGTGCGATGTCAGGCTCACCGACAATTGATGAATTGATTGCTAATCGCAACAGCATTCATCATGAGATGTATGACCCAGAAACGGGTGAGTCTCAGTGGTAAGAACCCGAGCGCAAAATAAGAAAGCCAGACTTATGTCTGGCTTTTTTGTTTTCATCACCGCTCCTTTTTATTGACCAGAAATTCGACGACCAAAGCTAATCGCATAGGCCGACGGTCGGGCAAGCAAAATAGGGTCATCGCTGGCTTCAATACCATCAGTCAGAGCGAGCGGATTAAACATGGTTTGTTTAGCAAATTGCTCACCATTGGCATCAACCGTGTCCAGGCTTATGGTCCCTAACTTAATGATTTGGCGAGTTTCCGGCCAAACGACAGTCGGATCATTCAATGCGTCGTCTTTATCCGCTATCTGTAGTCCCAGCGCGAATTCAACCTGACTTTGTTCTAGACGTTTGGGGAGTTCTTCAAACAGGTAATCTTTGCCAGCCGCAGCGCGTTGTTCATCAGTTAAATACTCTGGGCCATTCACAGGAATTATTTGATAACGACCATATCTAACCTCACCGTCTTTATTGGTAAATTTAAATGCGTTTACGCCATAAAACGGTTGCGTTGCAAAACTGACTGGGGCGGGTTTTGGTGTTTCTACAAATGTTTTAGCAGCAGGGTGGCTGGCAAGAAATTGTGTGATGGGTTTAGGTGTGGAGGCATCAGGTCCAGAAGTAGCTACTGCATTTAATAGACCTAAAAAATCTTCGGGGGTGGCAGCAGGGAAACGATTGACGGAGATACTGACGATGTCGGTATACGTCTCATCTGGAAGGTGAAAGCGTATGGCGATCCCTTTTGGAAATGAGCTGGGATTATTATCAGCAATATCGGGAATGCCAGTGGTATTGGAAAAACGGACTGTCACAGGTGTGGCAGGGGACTCAAAATGGACTGCGTTAGACACTGTTGCGACATCGGGGCTGGGAGTGAATTCACCTGAGACAACAATGCCTTTCGCATGATTTTTTCGAATACCTGGATGTGGTCCCGCAATGGTGCTTAAGGTATCGACCAACTGTTCAACGACAGGTTTATTAGTGTGGTCGTCAGCCATCGCTGAGGACAAAGAAAACAAAGCCAAACTAGATAACAAGGCACACTGTTTTATAACGTTTGATGATAATGCCATGACGTGATCCCCTGAATTTGATAAGTGAAAAAATAGATAAAGTGAACATTCCTTGATTGGCGTATTCAAGAAAAATTCGAATAAGCGTAGATATCGCGTACGTATAAGTCATAGAATAGACCACAGACAACCATGGATTTACGCCTGTGACACAGAAACGTCAAGATCTCAATATCAGTTTATTTAAAGAAAATATTTATCAATCGATTGTTAATTCAAGTTTTGATGCCATTGTTTGTAAAACCTTAGATGGCATTGTATTGAATTGGAATCCGGCAGCGGAAAAGATTTTCGGTTATAGCGCTGATGAAATGATCGGTGAAAGTATGCTCAAAATTTTTCCTGACAATAAAAAACAGGAAGAGGCAGATATTCTGGAAAAAATAGGTCGAGGCGAAGTGGTTAACCATTTTCAGACGGTTCGTAAACATAAGTCTGGTCGACTGATCGATGTATCAGTGACTATCTCACCTGTTTATGATGCCGATGGTCGTATCGTTGCGGCATCAAAAATTGCCCGTGATATTACAGAGCAAGTTAAAGCTATTCGCTTAAGTCACGAATACCAAGCGATTGTCGAGTCTTCTGAAGATGCCATTTACAGTTTGTCGCTGGATGGTACGGTAACAAGCTGGAATGCCGGCGCTGAGCATATTTTCGGTTTTAGTACAGACGAAATTCTTGGACAGTCTGTATCAGCACTCTATGATGAAGAGAATCCTCAATCTGATGATATTCTCAAAGCTATCAATAGCGGTGAAAGCCTGGAGCACTATAAAACGACCAGAAAAAATAAAGATGGCTTCGTCATGAATATGTCGGAAACCGTTTCACCCTTACAAGATCAGAATGGCAAGGTCATCGGCGGTTCCATTATTGCCAGAAATATCACACATGATATGGCAGCACAGCAGCTTATCTGGAAACAAGCCAATTACGATAATCTCACAGGGCTGGCTAACAGAGATTTATTTTTAAAATCACTCTCACATGAAATGGAAATGGTTCAAGACTCCATCTCACGAGACAACCTGGTGTTGTTATTCCTCGACTTGGATAATTTCAAAGACTTCAATGATAATTATGGCCATGACTTTGGTGACGAAGTATTGCGCCATGCTGCGGATGTACTGACAAAAACATGTCGTAATGCGGATCTCATTGCTCGCTATGCAGGCGATGAGTTTATTATTCTGCTGTCTGGTGAATTTCCCCAAAAAGATTTGAAACGCTTTGTTGATAGGTTAATCAGTAAACTCAATGTGCCTTATCCTATAAATGGTATTGATTGCCGATTGTCTGCCAGTATAGGCATTGTGCAGTATCCTTCTGATGCTTCGACAGCATCAGACTTACTCAAAAAAGCAGATAAGGCTATGTATGCGGCTAAAGCGGCTGGACGCAATCAGTATTGTTACTATGCAGATGGTACCTCTACGAATGCAGTAATTTGATTACATTAGGTTACACACACTATATGGTGTCTCAAGCGCAGTACTTCGACTTCAGTCTAGACAAAGTTCTAGACGACACAAGGCCGCAATACCATTTCTAACGGTGCCTTGACTGGCATCATCACCATTCACATTTCATCTTAAGGACTTTAATGAAACAAAAACATCTTATCCTTGGCAGCCTGGTCGGGCTGGCTGTTGTGTCAGGTTATTTTTATGCGGATTATAAAAAACATGAAGTAATCAAAGAACGCATTGATATGGAACTGATGCAGTTTGATGGCACAAGCACCATTAAATACGGCACGCTGGACACATCACTTTTTTCTAATGCGGTGACATTAAAGAATGTCAGTATCGATACATCGGGTCTTTCAGGTATGACTCAAACACCCACACCTAAAATGATCAGTATTGAGTCGGTGACAGTGGATAGCAAAGCAGGGTTAAGCTCGCTGAACAATTCTCAGTTACCTCCTCATCTTGAAGTTACCTTACACCGCATAGCCACAGAAGTTGATTTTAAACAGTTAGCACAGCAAAGTTATAAACCCGTTGAAAAAGCATTTTATCAAGTGGTGGACCAGGTTACTGAAGGTAAACCCACCACGGATTTTCACTTAGAATATGATTATGAACCAGCCAATGAGAATACGCGTTCATTCATCGATATCACGCTGAAATCGGAACTGAATAAAGTGGCAAAGCTGGAAGTCAAAGCGGAAATAGAGAATATGCCACTGGATCCCGTGGTATTGATGTTGGGTGGTATGCAACGAGCACTTATTCATCACTTCCAGCTTGAGATTAAAGAAGAAGACAATACCTTTGATCTGATGATGAAAAACACCGCCAAGCAGATGAATGTCACAGAAAAGGCCTATCAAGCCCAGCTGACGGAGCAGCTTAAGAAAAAAGCTGAGACCTCTCGTCAACCTGCAGAGCAAATGTTTTATGAGGCTATGGAAGATTTCGTGGATGACCCTCATAGTTTCAAGATAGACATGACGCCTAAACAGCCTATGACTTTTATCGATATCCAGACACTTGCCACATTGGCTAAAGATAGTGATGAGCTTGAAGAGCAACTCAAGCTGGAAATTAAAGGCAAATAAGCTTTCTCCACCAACACCGCAGTGAGTAGGGCTAAGGTGTTGGTGGATTTTTCTTATCTGAGTGCATCAATCTATTTTTGATCTGAGGGTGGAGAGCAGACATATAGTTTTCTATCGTTTGAGTGTAGGTATTATTTAAACCAATGTCTTCAAGTGTCTCATCATGTGTCAGATCTAATTGCAGCAGTTCAGCTTGACTACCGACCTGATGAAGTGTGTTAACAAAACGGGCGGAACTGTCACAGGCGTATTCACGTTGAAGAGAACAGACAACAAACATCGGGATTTCATTACCATCCACATAATTAATCGGGGATGCCTGCTGCCAGTATCCTTCTTGTTTACCAAAGGCCTTATCATAAAATTCCACATGTTTTTGCTGCATTAAAGCGACTAAATCCAATACTTGGCTATCAATAACAAAACTGGCTAACCAAGGCCGTATATTGGCCTCTTGCATCAGTGTTTCATGGCTGGTCAATAAAGCGAGCAAATGCGCACCTGCTGAGTGACCCAAAACCATCATTTTGTCAGCATCACCGTGCCACTGCTCGGCCTGGGTTTGTATGGTGTAAATGGCAGCGGCAATATCTTTAGCCTGCGTGATGGGATCCACTTCCGGAACCAAACGGTAATTAGTCGAAACGAGAATAAAGCC
>ERZ724563.265-NODE-265-length-10012-cov-2.210622_pt1 | contig 10012 bp, 14 predicted proteins | sample MGYA00375857_ERZ724563 | MGnify/ENA primary metagenome ERZ724563 (study PRJEB28725, sample SAMN03264850) | marine sediment metagenome | biome: marine pelagic biome; feature: marine oligotrophic desert; material: marine snow | place: Pacific Ocean:North Pacific...
CTCCTGAAGTACCCCTTCGATGGAGTGGTGACTGACGTTGTCACAGTCGATGAGTAGAGCGATTTTGTAGTTGCTGTTCATCGTGCTTGAGCTGTCCTTGTCTCTGGTGGTTCTGACCTACTCAGAACAGTTTGCGCTGGTGCGTCTGGATGTCTGCCTCCTCGATAAACTTGAAGCTGAACCTTTCGCCGTCGAGTTCTACTGTCAGAGCATATATCGACTCAGGCCTTTGGTCGAAGCGAGTCATCTGGGATTGAAACCTTCCGCTGTAACTCTGGCCCGGAAAAACAGTTGTCTTTTGGAGATATCCATCCATTGAATCAAGGTTGCGCTGCAGGTCTGACTGGATGTTTGAAACTCCGGCCTGGACGTTGGCTTGAATCTGAGCCTGCGCTGCCGCAGAGGCGGCTGGGTCATGGGTGTATGACTGAGTAGTGCCGTAGTAGCTTGCAGTCCCTCCGCCTCCGTATGCAGTTCCCGAACCGTAGGTTGTGGTTGTCTGAGGCTGTGCAGCAGTGAAGCTCTGGGCCATCGCGCTGAGTGCAAGAGCAGTTCTTCGGGATTGAGCGCGACTTATGTGTTGCTGAGTCAGCTCGTTGTAGGAAAGAAGATCAATCGAGTACTCGTCTTGCTGAAAGGAGATGTTTTCCACACTGACGTTCACGGGTTCTTCAGACTTGTTCTGAACGAAGAGTAGAGCAGTTATCGCCTCCCACGCCTGTTTTCCGTCGCGGACAGCCATCTGAACTAAAAAGTCTTCAGACTCCTGCTTCTGGATTATCCAACCCTCGGAAAAATAGGCCATTGAGTCGTCTGACGGGAGGGCGTCGAAGCTGGTGTTGATCGTTTGCGTTGCGCAGCCAGATATCATGCTCAAAACGAGCGCCATAACTGCGAGTCGACTGATACGATAAAGCATTGCTACAACCATTCATGAGTCAAAAGTATTTAATATCAGTGATGTTAGCAGAAGTGGAGGAGGGGAATCCTGAACAGATTTATATTTGACTCGATCATCTCACACATAAGAAAAATCGGAGCCCGAAGTGATTAGACCCAGTTGTTATAGTTGCCGAAAAAAGTTTGAGCCACCTGAGCTCAGAGTCTCTTACTCGAAAAACTACTGTGAGCGCTGCGGCGTTGGGCTGTTTGGTGAGGAATATTTCAGTTTCAACGCCAAGCCCGCCCCAACGATCCGGAAGAACCTTTCTGTCCATTTTGCAGTGCTTCTTTTCGCTGCTGCTAGCCTGTTTTTATGGCTTTTGACAGGCCAGTCGTGACCGCTCGGAATCCGGCGCAGATTTATTGTCCCACTTTCCAGCTGTCCTGATTCCTGATCCCGTTTTAGTTCGAGAATAACCCTGGGTGCCGAGGAGGGGCGATTTGCAGCCCAAACCTAAAGATAAATCTGCAGCTCTTACTTCCAATTTGCGTGATTTTCGCCCCGTTCAAGCAACCTTTTACAATTGACTACAATTTGCTCTTTCACCTCTTCTTAATAAAAACATAAACTTGCGCCGAAAAATAAAGCAACCTAAGGAAGAGGTAGATAATGAAAAAGGCAGCAATTGTTGGAATCATCGCAGCTACGGTTTTGGCGTCTGGCTGTGCTCACCGCGTCGCTGATCTGACAGTCGGTAGTACCAAAAACTACAACATTAACTCGGCAAGCTTTCTGAAAGGTGATCGGGTAACTGGCGAGGACATCGTGCCCGTCGTTCTCTTTCCACTTGGTATCCCCAATGTTAAGACAGCTGTAGATGATGCTATTGAAAAAGATCGGTGCGCCGTTGGTTTGTCTGATCTTGTCATTACCAGTCTGCAGCAGGCGTTTCTGGTTGGTCGCATAGGATTCCGCGTGGAAGGGAATCTGATCATTGACGAAGAAATCGACGGTTGCAGCGCACGCGCTTAATCTGAATTCCTGCAAGCCAGGAACCTGAGATAGTCTGGCCGACAGTTTCTGTCGGCCTTTCCAGTGAACATGAGAACTCTGAAAACCGCTATAGATCTATTATCGCGGTTATTTGAGTAAGCTAGCCCGCTTTTCGGGAGACATTCCCTTTTCCCACTCAGCTTCATCGCCCGGCGCCGGCAAAAACCGCCCAAACTCGATCATCTGGGTGGCCGGAATGTCCTGCAGATAGATCCAGACATCTTCAGCTGTGATGTGCACGATTTGGGTGATTTCTTCAAGCATCTGGCTCATCAGGGCCTGTTTGATCTCGATGCTTCTGCCTTCCCGCACCAGGCCATGCACGTACACCTGAGGCGCGGTGTTCACTCTGCCACCCACAAAGTGGTCGCCCTTGTTGGTCGCATAAAACAGAACCTGGGCAAAGAACCGGGGAGCGCCGGTTCGGGCATTATGGGCCGCTGTGATGGCCTCGGCGATCTGTGATTTCTGCTGCGGCGACAGAGACAGATTCGCGACCGTGACGGTGTAAGTGGGCATGGGAAACTCCTGCCATGGGTTGTACATTTGCATTGGATCTCGCCACTATGGGAGTGAGGCGGGTTTGTTTCACTATAGCAACGCTTATCCTCCTGGCCATGCGAAAGGGCCAGGTAGGTCGACTGAGCGACTGAACGAGGGGTAACCATGCAAATCGGGGTAATCGCAGACACCCATAGCAAAATGCGTCCCGAAGCCCTGGAGGCTCTGGAGCGCTCGGATCTGATCCTGCATGCCGGTGATGTTGGGCGGGATGAGGTTCTGGAAGCACTGGAGGCTATCGCTCCCCTGGTTGCTATCCGCGGCAATATCGATACAGCAGGTCGTGCAGCAACGCTTCCTGATGTTCAGGATCTGGAATTTCTCGGCCAGGCCCTCTACATGCTTCACGACGTCAAAACCCTCGACTTCGATCCCCAAGGCCGATACCGCGTGGTGATCGCCGGCCATTCCCACAAGCCCCGTAACGAGTGGATTGGCGATGTTCTTTATTTCAATCCGGGCGGTGCCGGGCCGCGGCGTTTTACGCTTCCGATTACGGTAGGGCGGTTGCAGGTGAGTGAAGACGGTGTGGTTGGTGAGATTATTGAACTGGCGGATGCAAAAACGGTTACTGAGATCGACGGTATTTTTACTCTCCCTTCTTGAACTTCGCTATTACGTCAATCTTCACGCTATTTCCCGCCTGTCTGTCGGAAAAGCCTAAAAGCCGGCTGGTTCGCCAGCGCTGACGAAACCAGCCAATTCACACTTAAGGTCTTTGAGCGTTGAAGGGAGCAAAGGTCAGTGGCTGGTAGACAGCTTTGGCAGCTTCACGTGGAAAAAGGATTTGATGTTGGCTTTCAATGAAGTCGCCATCTGCGCGATGTGCTCACTACGCTGTTGCTTTGCAAGCTGGGTGTAGTAATCAATGTCGATAGAGCCGTCTTCGTTCAGTTTCGGAGCTTGGTAACTCATGATGCTGTGTCCTCGTTTGATAAGTGAGTTATTTCGATAGGGAGCATATTAATGAGTATGAAGCTGTTGAAAAAGCGATCCTTTCTCATCAGAATGATGAATTAATCTCACCATTCGAGCGAAGTTATGCGCCACCTGCCACCCCTGAATGCGCTTCGGGTATTTGAATCAGCCGCGAGAAATCGCAGCTTTGCCGCAGCTGGTAAGGAACTTTTTGTGACATCGTCCGCGGTCAGTCATCAGGTGAAGACACTTGAAGAATATTTGGGGCTTTCACTATTTGACCGAAGCAGGCGAACGGTGACGTTGACCACTGAAGGCGAGCAATACCTCACATCTGTCAGGCACGCGTTCGACGAGATTGAGATGGCCACTCAGCGTCTGACTGAGAACCAGGAATCCAACGTGGTCAAGATCAGCGTTGCCCCCAACTTCCTCACCCGCTGGCTGATGCCGCGCATGGCGAGATTCCAGGCCTTGTATCCGGATATTGAGCTGGAAATTAACGCCTCGATGGGGCTGCTGGATTTCGATCGCACCAGTACCGATATGGCGGTCTATTTCGGTAGTGGTGAATGGGACGACATCGAAGTGCATTTTCTGCGCAGAGTAATGCTGGTGCCGGTGTGTAGCCCGCAGCTATTGGAGGGTGAGGTACCGCTCGAAAAGCCTGAAGACCTGGCCAAACACACGTTGATCTATGTCAGCAAGCGGAAGTGGGAGTGGGAGAACTGGCTTCAACAATCGGGCGTTGATTTTATATCCACCAGGGGCAGCTTACAGATGTCCAGTGGGCAACTGGCCACGGCGGCGGCCCAGGAGGGCCTGGGAGTTGCGCTGGCTGATAGCACCCTGACGTCCCGTGAGATTAAATCGGGTAAGTTGGTGGTGCCGTTCGACATCCAGCTCGATACAAATCGGGCTTTCTATCTGGTCTACCGCAAACAACGTCCGCTGACCGTCGGGATGAAAGCCTTCAAGGAGTGGCTGATGAGCGAGATGTAGCGAAAACCGGGACAAGTCCATTTCCTGAAAGAGTTCGACATAACTATGCACAGTAGCAGCCTTCGAGGCACCGATTTCAAGATCACCCAGAATGGTGAGGCCATTCCGCACGCAGACCTGTTTTCATCGTTTCAGGATACGGATCGCCTTGGCATCGTTGTCCCTGGTCGGTTTGAGGGCATCGGCGCAATGACCCTTATCATGGCCTACGTCACCGCGTTCTATGACCGCTATCGCGAGCGGGGGCCGGAGTTTTATGCCTACCCGGATTTCTTTACGTTTCAGCGAGAGGCCCCCTGTGCCGACTATGGCATGTTCGACATCTGGCCGAATCATAAGAACGTACATGTTCCACGCGACGCGCAGCAGGCCGCCGAGGCGATTGCCGGGCGGGGCGTGAACGTTCTGTTGGTCCCCGACACCGACGCGCGGGAGGTTGAGCTCTCACCGGTTGAACGGGAAAGCCTCAGGCGCAATGTCCAGCACTGCTTTGCCTACTCCGGGTCCGGTACCGCAGTGTCGTCCGATCTTGTGGTTGAGTGCCGGAGTGAACTGCTCCGGCGTTACGCATTGTCCGTTCTCGATTCCGTGCCTGCCGACGATTCGGTGCTGGAACAGCGCAGGCAATGGGAAGCACGACTGGCCGGAGAGACGTTGCGCCAGACGTTTCGTAAATTGGACCTGGAAGATGCGTTATGGAGGATCTGATTTGCGTAATGGCCAACGGTTTTGTGCAACGCTGTTCTTGCTTGTTTCGCTAACGGCTTACGGAGCGGAGATGAACAATCTGGGCGACTATCAATGGAAAAACCGGCTGATCCTGGTGCAGGCAGCGTCGGAAACGGAGGGCGCTGTTCAAACCCTCAGTGATGCCCATGTCGCAATCAATGACCGCGAGATTATCTGGTTCGTGAACACCGGGGAGGGTCTGGTTTCGAATCAGGCCACGGTGTCTGGTGGTGTTGAGCACGACGTCAGCGAGTTGCTTGCAAAGGTCAGCCCTGAAGAAAGGGTACTGCTGATTGGAAAAGATGGCGGTATAAAAAGTCGCGAGCCTAGCCTCGATCTTGATGCTATTTTCCGCCGTATCGACGCCATGCCGATGCGAGTTCGGGAGATGCGCTCGGGCGATTAGATCCGGTCATGCTTATCGGGATTCAGTGATGCAAAACGTCTGCTCAGAAGAGGCTTTATCGGAATTGCTTCGGTCCTGCCCTGCGGTGTTGCTTCTTTATGGTGGAGCAACCTGTGGCGTCTGTCAGGCTATAAAGCCCCGGCTGGAGACGCTGGCCAGGGAGGAGTTCCCGAAGCTGGTGACTGCTTACATTGATTGCCGGGAAGCCGCCGGCCCGCTGTGTGCGGCTCAGGGTATTTTTTCTCTGCCTGTTGTTCAGTTGTGGTTTGAAGGGCAGCGATTCGCGGAATTTGCCAGGGTGTTTTCTGTTGGCGATGTCCGTTCTGCGCTGGAGCGGCCTTATGAACTTATGACACAGAAATGACTAAGGGGAACTCGTCAGGTTCTATTCTTTGAGCCGAACAAGCAACTGCCCATCTTCGACGTGGATATAGTCCACCCCTGCCGCAAAGGACTGCCAGAACCCCGGGTTGGCCCCGAACTCGTTTACAAGGTCTACATTCTTGAGGTTGCCCAGCCAGGCATTCGGGATGGGGACGCCCATCAGGCTGACACCCGTTAACTTCACAAGGGGGCGACCGTCGGCAAAGGAGAGCTCTACGCCGGCATTCACTCGCAGGGTTCTGCCGCCGAGTACGGGGAAGTCCTCTTCAAGAGGTACGAGAAGCAGGGCGCTCAGAAGATTGTCTGAAAGATCCACGGCCAGTCTTTGCGCCAGATCGGTGTTATTGGCCAGCATACCGTTGAGTTCCCGCTCGCTGAAGCGAACCTCCCGGCTGGCGCCTTCCTCACTGTAGGGCTCCGGCTTTAACGGGCCGCCAGATCCACCGTCTTGGGTATTAATGCCCAGGGTATCCAGTTTGTTGTTGAGTGAATCCTGTTCGCTGGCGTTCAGGGTGACCGGTTCGAAGTTTTCAGGAAAGACATAGTGGCTTAGCCACCAGTAACCAACGCCGATGGTGGCAACGATGGTGAGCAGAACAATGCCGAAGACATGCAAACCACTGAAGCCTTTCTTTTGAGATGGTGGCGCTGATGCTGTTTGATTTTCGGTTTCGCCTTTCATTGTCACTCTCAGTGATACCTCGTTATCGGCAGGCCTGCACGCCGTCCCCAATGGCAATAATACCCGCTTCAACCACCCGCGTCGTGATTCCCCCATGCCCGCGCATGGCGTTGTAACCTCCGGGCCCGAGCGCAGTCTCCATTTTGCTGCAGGGGTGGCAGAGGCCGGTGTATTCCAACACCACATTGCCAATGCGGAAATGTTTGCCCTTCAGGGCCAGGAGGTTCAGGCCAGAGACGACGATGTTGCGACGGAAAATCTCGGGTGCGATGGCCTCGCGTTGTAAGCACGAGGCAATGGCGTGCAGGTGTTCTTGCTGGATAAGTGTTACCTGCCGTTTGCTGGTTTCTCGACCCTTGAATCGGTCGCCCTCCAGGCCCTTGCCAATCGTTACCGCCACGCTGTCGAGTGTCTGCACAGGCTCACCGCGGGCAGGGCGGATACCAATCCATTCTACGCGGCCACATTGGGGCAGGGTGTCCAGCAGGGTTTGAAGTGGGGTTGGTTCAGGCATCGGCGCTCGCTCATTTACAGAGGCGAAACAGCTCCGCCTTTCGATTGTCACGAAGGTATCAAAAAATGGAAGAAAACCCATTCTTTTGAGCAAGCGTGAGTGTATCGTTTTGGGCAACGCGTTTTAGGAGAAGCTATGTTTCGTATCCACGTTGGCCATCTATAGTGGAATGGTTAGTGACGCAAACTTATTTCCAGGCGCGTTGTTACTTCCACCAAGCATGGAGGCTCGAATGTTTCTCAGAATCCAGCCAGGATAGCCTGGCATAACACCAGCCTCGACAATGATTTTAGAAAGCAACATCAACCGGACTGATGTCTTATTCAGGGAAAAGATCATGAAATTTGACCTTCTTGGTACTCGACAACCTACTCACAGAATATACAAAGTCATTTGCCTCATCGTTTTTATTCTTTCCTACGCATGCAGCAGTTCCTCATATGCTGGTATGGATGAAGCGGAAAAAGCGATAGGTGAGAAAAACTATTCTGAAGCCTTCCGCCTACTTTCCTTAGAGGACGAACCAGGGCCCAAAGCAAATTACTATCTCGGGTTGCTGAATTATTACGGCCTGGGTGTTGAAAAAAACACCCGGCGTGGCTTGGAGTTGTTAAAGAAATCAGGTGAAAAAGCGTTCAAGCCTGCGATGGTGAAGCTCGTTGAGATCTACAAGGAGTCTTATCAAACAGATGTTGTCAGCAGAGTTGGCATGGCCTTTTGGATTTCAAACCTGGCTGAGACTGAAGATCCCTTCTGGCAGCGTGAACTCGCTGCGTTGTATCGACTCGGAATAGGAGTACAAAAAAGTGATAAGGCGTCATTTCTGATGGTTGCCCAGTCAGCACTCAATGGCTATGGGCCGGCTATGTTAGATATGTACTACGCATACAATCGTGGACTGGGCACTGATAAGAATAAAGAGCAAGCATTGAAGTGGTTGAAAGGCGCAGCCAGTAGAGGGGTAGAAGGAGCGCAAGCGTTATGGGAGAAAGAAAATGGCGTTATAAATTATCAGACACTGGTCTCCAGCAATCCTTCTGCTCCGAAGGTCGTCATTAACTACTCTCTGGCATGCAATCATTGCCTGGACTTCTTGCATGATGAATTAAGCTATTATTTGGATCAGGCCGAACAAGGTCATTTGTCTATCGTTCTGCGTGAAATGCCATTTCGATTGCGCACTGAAAGCCCGAACCGATTCGGCCCTCCTACACAGGACATAATTACTCCATCCTTTTACGTCCATTGCATACGCTCCAAAAAGGGTCCTGCAACCGCGGCGAATGCGTTGGTTAAGCTTGCCACTACCGCTGAAGAGAATATTCTACCAACACAGGATGGTTCTGATGTGATGGATTGGCGTATTTTAGGGCACCCGATAGATGGCTCGGCGATACGAAATTTTCAATCAAAAAATGAAATGTACGAATCATTACTTCGTGCCTATTCTGTTGATGTTTCCGAATGTAGCCCCCAGCAGTATTCAGAATATGTCGAAAATATTGCCAATGTGAACGAGGGGGGAGAAGCCAATACATTTGAGTTTAATGATAAAAAATATGCGCCAAGCATATTTGACCGTAATCCGGAACCGGAACCGGAGAAACTCCGCCGGGATGTGGAGCGGTATTTGTCTAAAAACTGAGCACTCTGTCGACCGGTTAATCCCGCCGCTGCTTTAGAGTATTTCCTCAATCGGGTAGACGTACTGCAGGTACAGGTAGAAAAACAGCAGAGAGATCACAAGTATGATCACACCCAGTACTGGTGAGCTGACCTTGATGCCGGAGGTCGACGCTTCCAGCGTGGAGACGCCCCGATTTCCTTCCTTGTCGGTCACTTTCAGGTCCGCCCGAAACTGCAACCACGAAAAATAGATGCCAGCTCCTACCAGGGCAATGACGACGACAAAGATGATCCGCGACGACAACAATTGCCACTCGAATACGCGTTGTCGGTGGTCGTATCCTTCCGCACGGTAGTCGTAATAGGCCTTGAGGGCGGACTTCATGGCGGCTTGACCTTCCGCGTCCATCAAATTGCCAGAGATGATGGCCGGAGCCTGCAGCGGTTGGAGACCGCTCTCATTGTCCTCTGCTTCAAGGGCAGACTTCATGGCATCGATCCGTGAAGTGTCCGCCAGTTCAGAGCTGTTTTCATGTTCCTCGCTCCAGGACAGCGACATCGGCCCCATCAACAAGGCACTTACGAATAACGCATGCCAAAATCGCATTATATGTTGTCCTCCAGGGCTGTCAGGAACTGAATGCTGCGCAGGCGCCAGTTGATACGCTCGTAATAGCCTTTGTCGGCCTCGGTTTGCTGGTAGGCCTCGAACTCAGCGTCGGTCAGGATGTTTCTGAGGATGGCCAGCAGGTCGTTTGCGAGGCCGCTGCCCCAGTCATCCAACGCCTCGGGCAGCTCCGGCAGTTCGGCGCCCTGAACCTGGATAGCTATGGGAGACATTATGGTGCCATCCGGACTAACGTATTCAACCAGGCCGTCTGGTCTCAGGCGCCGCTTTGACCCGTCCTGCCATGTCAAAACGATTGAGCCATCTTCAAGAATGGTTCGTGTAGCGTCAGATGTGCCGACTGGGGTCTCCGGGGTGACGGAAGGCGGGCCGAGATTGACCTCTTCACGCTCCAGGATGCGAAGTTCCTGGTCTCGGTGTTCGGGCAGGAGTACCTCGAATCTCGGCAGGGCGCGAATTAGCATGAGGGACAAGTTAACCGATAGTGTCTGGCAATGAGTGTTGTTGTCTTCGATGGCCTCTCGGACTTGGTCTCCCGGGTCTATACGGGCGCAGAGTTGGTACCGGCCCGGTGGAATGTCAGTTGGCAGTATTGCCGAGGTGCGATAACGCGCGCGTTGTCGTGG
>ERZ724563.267-NODE-267-length-9976-cov-3.466951_pt1 | contig 9976 bp, 13 predicted proteins | sample MGYA00375857_ERZ724563 | MGnify/ENA primary metagenome ERZ724563 (study PRJEB28725, sample SAMN03264850) | marine sediment metagenome | biome: marine pelagic biome; feature: marine oligotrophic desert; material: marine snow | place: Pacific Ocean:North Pacific...
GTCGACTATTTATTCAATTTTTAACATCCAGAAGATACTTTATTTCACTTCCACGGCGCTTCTTCATTTGGCTCTCAGAGTCAACCATCCAAGAAACATCCATTTGACAACCAGGACCGTTATCAGTGGCAAGAAAACCCATTGTGCAAGAGGAAGTACCCCTGTGCCTGTCCATGTGACTACCGACAATAACTCGCTATAATTCCATCTTAAACCTGCCGAACCATCCAGGCCTCCAGGTCCAGAATTCGGTTTCGATACGCATGGTGAAACGGCCGTGGTTGCTGTCCGACCACAGGGTGGCCTCCATCCCCTCAATCAATGATTCCGCCGAGGGCGCACCACCCAGCGCATTGCCCGGAAAAACACTTAGAAAAGCCACCACCCATAAGCATTTCATACACTGGCTCCTTGAGTTAATCGTCTGATTACCCAGAGAAATCAGAGCCCACTCCTTTCAGACCACGCCTCATAGATCCGCTTGTCCCATTTGCTCTGGAAATAGGCGATAGCGGCTTTTTGATCGTCCCTGGAGAGCTCGTCTGCGAAGGCCGGCATTTTCCCACCCATGGGGGCGCCACCTTGACTAATTGTACCCATCAGCGTGTCGAAGGAATGGTGCCAGGCATGGCCTGTTCCGTTGAGCGGTGGCGGCGGGTAAGAGCCATCCTTCAGAGCCTTTTTCCAATTGAAAGCGCCTTGGGCATTGCCGCCATGGCAGCTTGCGCAGTTGTCGTCGAACACCACTGCGCCGCGCTCGACCTCAGCCTGTGTGTACCAGCGGTCATCCACCGCCTGTTTACCGCAGCCGCTGATCAGTGCGACTGCAAGAACGCCTACTGAGATAGTTGCCCCATGCATCATTCTTGTTCCTCGATTTCCTTGCGCCTCAAATTCCTCAATTGCGGAATAAAACGGGGAGTTCTGGCTGCATAGGCCCGCCAATCGGAGCCGAACGCTTTTTCTGTTTCACGCTCCTCGTGAATAGACAGGCGCGAGTACATCCACACCAGCACCGGGAACATGGCCAGCGTCAGCAGAGTTGGCCACTGCAGCAGAAAACCGAACATGATGAGCACGAAGCCGGAATACTGGGGGTGGCGAACGTGGGCATACAGGCCGGTTGTGGCCAACTGCCCTGCCTTTTGCGCGGCATACAGGGTACGCCAGCCAGCCGCAATCAGATAAAACCCGAGGCCAATAAACACTGTGCTCAAGAGATGAAACGGCCCAAAGTGTGGGGAACCCTTCCAACCAAACAGCATTTCCAGCAAGTGGCCACTGTCGTGAGCCAACCAGTTCACGTCGGGATACTGGCTCTGCAGCCAGCCGGAGAGGAAGTAGAGCGTCAGCGGGAACCCGTACATCTCGGTGAACAGTGCCACCAGAAACGCGCTGAAGGCACCAAACGAACGCCAGTCCCGGCGGGTCTGCGGTTTGAAAAAACTGAAGGCGAAGAATATGAAAATCGCCGAATTCAGCACCACTAGGCTCCAAAGGCCATAATCCGATGCACCATCAGTCATCACGCTGCTCTCCACTCTTTCCCGGTTTCTCTGCCTGGTGGTTATGTCCTCCATGTCCTCCGTGCCCTCCGTGCATAAAAATATGGATCAGCGGACAAGCAAGCAGTATCAGCCAGGGCAAGGCGCCAAGCAGATGAACCTTGTGTTCTCCCCAGAGTAGAACCAGTGCGATAACGGCAAACATTGCCAAGGTAATTTTAAAGCGTCGATCCATGAGCGGTTCCTTTGCGAAAAAGCCAGTGTCAGAACAGGGTACTAATGGGCCTCAAGGGATATCTGATGGCCTATGCCGCTCAGCGCGATCTCATCAACCACATCGAGGGATTCCGGGTCGAGCACCCAAAGCTTGTTCTCTGCCCGACTGGTCACCAGTAGCTGGCCATCGTAGGGAGAGACCGCAAGATGATAGGGCGCAGGAGCCAGCGGCCTGGTGTGGCGGGCGCCGCTGGCTAGCTCAATCCGGACCACCTGGTTGCCGCCCTGGCTGGTGGCATAGAGGGTCTGGCCATCTGCGCTCAAGCCAACGCCATGGGGCGCCTCCCCAACCTCGTACCGGTTCGCCACCGCGCCTTTGGCAAGCTCAAGGACAAGAACCTGGCCGGATGCAGCATCATTCACGTAGAGCCGCTGGTTGCCGGGGGCAAGCACCATATGCTCTGGGTTGCCGCCAACTCGCAAATTGCGCTCGACGAACCAGTGCTCGGTATCCACTTCGCTGACCGTGCCATTACCGGTATTGCTGACCAGAAGGGATTGGCCGTCGTCGGTTTGCACCAGATAGTTGGGGGCCGGCCCCGTCGCCACAGTTTTGACCAACTGACCGGAATCCAGATCCACAACGCTGATACTGCCACTAGCAGGATGCGTGGAAACGGCATAGCGACCGTTGGAAGTCACCAGCACATGGTGCACAGGCCCCGGCACTTCCAGTTTGCGGTCAATCGTCTTTGTGGCCGTGTTCACCAAATAGAGCAGCCCCGTACTCCCTGCTTCCAATTCAGTAGACTTCCCGCCCCATGATGAGCGGCGTGTTCATCTTCTGAAATGCCTTCGGGGCGACTAACCGGCTTCTGACGATCATGCGCCGACAAACTACCCACCACCAGATACCGGCCATCCGGGGTCAGTGCCGAACCGTGGGTATTCAGGGTGCCGCCAATGGACGACGTCACCTTGCGGTTTTCCAGATCAATAACGCCGACGGCATCCGCTGTGCCCATGGGAACAAATGCCCGGTTCGTGTCTGCGGCCACCATCAGCGAAAAACTCATAGCGACACTGGCCGTAATACCAGCAATACACTGCTTGCGCAACGAATGGTTCATAGCGTGCCCTTTTTGGTCAGAGGGTTTCAGTAAGATCTCCTCGCCCGGTAAGCAAGATCCCGAACAGGCATGGTCATTACTTGGCAGTCCATCACACCAAGCTGAAACAGGCCTGAAAACAGTTGCGAAACATGCATTCGTTTGACCAGAATCAAGGTGGAACGATTCACAATGACCATGGACGACCAATGCAAGACGTGCCCCAGGAAAACCAGCGAACAACCAAAACCCACGCCGACCAGCTCAACCGGCAGTGTTACTGCATCACCCTTGACCGAAAAGCGCTCACTGACAGCCTCCAGAAGCAGTTTTCAGACACTGGGAACGAGGCGCCGGCCACTCCCGAGATCCATCATCTCTTTTCAAACACGCCGGTTTTTGTTCCCCAGGCTGACATCGCGACGATGGAGCGGATTGTTCAGGCGATCGAATCCGCAGCCGAGCTTCCGCCCTATAAGGAAAAAGCTCTGTCCTGGGCGCCGGACATCGCCGGATTTGATCCAGGCCCCATCGGGGCCTTCATGGGCTACGACTTTCACCTGGGCCCAGACGGCCCTCAGCTAATCGAAATCAACACCAACGCCGGCGGCGCATTTCTGAACACGCTGCTGGCCCGAGCTCAACACCGATGCTGTGACCCATCCCAGCAAACCGCTGACACCAACCGAGCACTGAATGGGTTCGAGGACGCGGCATTTGCCATGTTTAAACAGGAGTGGCAAAGGCAAGGTCGCAACTCAACGCCTCGTCGCCTGGCCATCGTGGACGATGCGCCAAAGTCCCAGTTTATGTTCCCGGAATTCCAGCTGGCCCAACAGTTATTCCAGGCCAGAGGCATAGAGACCTTGATTCTCGACCCATCGGAGCTTGAGTATCTCGATGGCGCCTTAAGCGCCTACGGCATGCCTATCGACATGGTGTACAACCGGCTGGTGGATTTTGCCTTGGAGGCCCCGGCTCTTGGGGCACTGAGGCACGCCTACCTCGACGGCGCGGCGGTCGTAACGCCCAATCCCCGCGCCCATGCGCTTATGGCCGACAAACGGAACCTGACCCTGCTATCTGATGCCCATACCCTGCGCGACTGGGGACTTAGTGAAGCCGAGGCAGGATATCTGGACAGAGCCGTACCGAAGACCTTGCTGGTTTCAGCAAGTGATGAGGCGGAGTTGTGGAGCAACCGGCGTAAACTGTTTTTCAAACCGGTAGCGGGCCATGGCAGCAAGGGCGTCTATCGGGGCGAAAAACTAACCCGCCGCGTTTTCGAAGAGATCCTGAAGGGTGATTACATCGCGCAGAACTTCGTTCCCGCCGGAGAACGCACCCTGAGAGTGGATGGCACGGTCACCACCAGAAAGGTCGATATCCGTTTGTACACCTATGCCGGGCAACATCTGCTTGCCGCTGCCCGTGTGTACCAGGGCCAGGCCACCAACTTTCGAACGCCGGGAGGTGGCTTTGCGCCCGTCTTTGAGGTGTGAAGGTGAGCCTCAATTGGAAACATTCAAAGGGATTAAGCCGTCAGCAAAAGTGCTCGGATCTCATAGATCCTGCATTCGGCCAACCTGACGAGCCAGTCTCATCGACTCATTTTCCTCCATCGCCAAAAGAGATTCGAACAGCTCTTTTGCTTCTGGAATTTCGGCTTTTCCAATCAGCGTTTTGTAGAGATCAATAATCTGATCATGAAAGTCGAACACTTCCCGGCAGATACCATCAAAATCAAGCTTCGCGTAAGGCTCGTCGCAGGTTCGATGAGTTTTGATCGGATTATGGGACAGGTAGTCGTACACCCGAGTTTCCAGTGCCTTCTTATCCCCTTGGTGCTCAAACTCGTTCACGATCCGCTCTATTTCCGATTCATGAGCTGCCAGATAATCCAAAAGCGCACGGGCCCGTTCTTCCTCGTGCTTTGTTGCGCAATGGGACAGACAGCTCGCCAGATGTGAGTGCAGATCGCGCGTCCAGTCGATCAGTTGTCCAAAAGTCTTTATATCCATATCTTTTTTCCTTTTTTCCTTTTTTCCTTTTTTCTTCTCCATAATATGACTGACATCAAATAGGTATCCCGTCGTCAAATGAGGAGTCCTATTTGCATTTCCAGTGTTCAGTTGGGCTATGCGCTCGCCTGGCTAATTCGCTAATCCATTGCAAACCGCAGGCACTGCAGCAAATCGACGCCTCTACCGGCTTCAGATCGATTCCACAACCTCAGAGAGCATATCCCTGACCTTCCCGGCAACCTGCTTGAGCTCGTCATTATCGATGGCGCTCATGGAAGCCAATGGATCCACTGCACTTACCTCAATGCCCTCCGAAACCTCACGAAGAATAACGTTGCAAGGCAGCATGGCACCCACGCGAGGCTCCACACCGATGGCTTCCCACGCCATGCCAGGATTGCAGGCCCCGAGAATCCGATAGGCCTGCATATCCTTGTCCAGCTTTTTCTTCATGGTGGCTTTGACATCAATTTCTGTCAGCACACCGAAGCCGTGATCAGTGAGGGCCTGACGCGCTCTTCTGTCCACGTCCTCGAAATCGACATCTTTGATAACTCGATCGATTGTGTATGACATAGCTACCTCCAATGATTCAGAAGTTCATTGCTTTGACCCGAGTTTCACCACCCTCAAACGCAGCGCATTCACGATCACGCTGACCGAGGACAGCGACATGGCGGCCGCTGCAAAAATGGGCGACAGCAGTATCCCGAAAAACGGGTACAAAACCCCTGCCGCTATCGGAACACCGGCGGAGTTGTAAACGAAGGCGAAAAACAGGTTCTGACGGATATTGCGCATGGTCGCCAGAGACAAACGGCGCGCCTCGACAATGCCCATCAGGTCGCCGCGCAGCAGCGTAATGCCGGCGCTTTCGATGGCGACATCGGTCCCGGTGCCCATGGCCACACCGACATCCGCCGTTGCCAGTGCAGGCGCATCGTTTACGCCGTCACCCGCCATCACGACAACACGGCCTTCGTCTTTCAGGCGCTGGACGATCTTGCCCTTATCTTCCGGCAGGACTTCCGCTTCCACTTCGTCGATATGCAGTTTTCGGGCAACTGCTTCAGCTGAAGTGCGGTTATCGCCGGTCAGCATGACCACCCGGATGCCGTCTTTTTGCAGCGCGGAAATAGCGGCTTCGGTGGTTTCCTTGACCGGATCGGCAATCGCCAGCAACCCTGCGACGTTTCCGTCGACAGCAGCAAAAATCACGGTAGCACCATCTTTTCGGAGCTGGTCGGCGTCGCCGTCAAATCGCGTGGTGTCGACATTTTCCGACTCCATGAGAAGGCGGTTACCAAGTAGCACCCGCTTGCCGTCTATTCGACCGGTAACCCCTTTACCATTCGGAGAGTCAAAGTCTTCCGCATCCGGAAGCTTCAGGTCCATGCCCTTGGCTTTATCGAGTATGGCGTGAGCCAGTGGGTGCTCACTGCCTTTCTCCAGGCCGCCTGCATAACGCATGAGACTACTGTCATCGAACCCGTTGGCCGCGACAAGCCGGGTGACTTGCGGCTTGCCCTCTGTCAGCGTGCCGGTTTTATCCACCACCACGGTGTCCACCTTCTCCATACGCTCCAAGGCTTCCGCATCGCGAATCAGAACGCCACTTTGAGCACCGCGTCCGACACCCACCATGATGGACATGGGCGTCGCCAAGCCAAGTGCGCAAGGGCAGGCAATGATCAGAACACTGACCGCTGCAATCAGCCCGAACGCCATAGGCGGCGTGGGCCCGAAGAATGACCAGGCTATAAAGGCGATAATGGCGATCACGATCACCGCAGGCACAAAATAACCCGCCACCTTGTCGGCCAGGCCCTGAATGGGCGCGCGGCTGCGCTGGGCGCTCGCCACCATCTGCACAATCTGGGACAGCATGGTGTCACGGCCAACCTTGTCGGCCCGCATGATAAAGCTGCCCTGCTGGTTGATACTGCCGCCGATCACCTGGTCGCCGGATTTTTTGCTGACTGCCAAAGGCTCACCGGTCACCATGGATTCATCCACGTTGGAGCTGCCTTCAAGCACCTCGCCGTCCAACGGCACCTTGTCTCCCGGACGTACCCGCAAGCGGTCACCGACCTTGACCTGATCAAGCGACACATCGGATTCGCTGCCATCGTCGTCCAGTTTTCTGGCCGTCGCCGGTGCCAGATCCAGCAGGGCCTTGATGGCACCAGAGGTTTTCTCTCTGGCGCGCAATTCCAGCACCTGCCCCAGCAGCACCAGCACCACGATGACAGCAGCCGCCTCGAAGTAGACGGCGACCGACCCGTCTTCCTGCCGGAAGGCGCCTGGGAAGATCTGCGGCGCCAGGGTCGCCACCAGGCTGTAGATCAGCGCGACGCCGGTACCAATGGCAATGAGCGTAAACATGTTCAAGTTACGGCTAACCACGGATTTCCAACCCCGGACGAAGAAGGGCCAACCGCACCAGAGCACCACAGGCGTTGCCAGCACCAGTTGAATCCAGTTGGACATCTGCGGGGCTATAATGTGATCGAGTCCGGTGAGGTGCCCACCCATCTCCAGTACCAGTACAGGCAGGGCCAGCACCAGGCCGATCCAGAATCGGCGGGTCATGTCTTTGAGTTCTTCCGAAGGCCCGTCGTCCAGGCTTACCTGCTCGGGCTCTAGGGCCATGCCGCAGATTGGGCAGTCCCCTGGCCCTTGCTGCCGAATCTCGGGGTGCATGGGACAGGTATACATAGTGCCCGGCGCTACCGGCTCTTGCTGTTTCTTTTCCCAATCGAGGTACTGCTCAGGGTCCTCGTCGAATTTGGACTGGCAACGCGACGAGCAGAAGTACCAGGTTTTACCGCCATGCTGGCTGCGGTGTTCCGCGGTATGCGGATCGACTGCCATGCCGCAAACCGGATCCTTGGCGGTGTGCCCGCCAGGTTCTTTATCGGCGTGGTGATCGTGGTCATGGGCGTGATGGTGCTCAGCCATTCTGATCTCCTGTTTTATCGGCGGGCCAGTCTGCAAATGCAATGAAATACAGCAGAACCAGATTGACGATAGGGATCAGTATCAGTACACCCATCCACCCCGGATACCCCGTGCGCTGGCAAATACGCCAGGCCGGAATGACGACCACAATGGCAATCACCAGCATCCACAGCCAGTGGCCTGCCCACATGGTGTTCCCGAACATGTTATCTCCCATCATGGCAATAGCCTCTCTTCCTGATTCTGGTTAATGGTGACGATGCGCGTGACTCTCTTCCTGTTTCGCTTGCGCGGATTCCGGCGATCTTTTCAGGAAAATCTGCTCGGAGACTGCAAGCACAATCATGGTGACCACTGCCACGCCGATGACGAACGGGTCCGTATTCAGTTTTACCCAGACAAAGCCGCCCAGAGCCAAAAGATCCAACAAGATGGCTGTAGTTGGCACCCAGGTGTTGGCCTTGATGTCTTTGCGAAGATAGCGCAGTACACCCCAGTGAATGGCAATGTCCATAATCAGGTAAAACACGATACCCAGCGCGGCAATTCGTGACAGATCAAAGAAGGCGGTGAGGATCAGCCCCAGGACAACGGTATACACCAGTGTGTGTTTCTGGATGCTGCCGGGCATGCCAAAATGCCGATGTGGTACGAGCTTCATCTCCGTCAGCATCGCCAGCATGCGGGATACCGCGAAGACGCTGGCGAGAATACCGCCCGCCGTGGCCATCATGGCAATAGCGACAGTAAACCAGACACCGTAATCGCCGAGAGCGGGACGCGCAGCAGCAGCGAGGGAGTAATCCTGCGTTTCGATAATTTCAGCCAGTGACAGGTTGCTGGCGACCGCGAAGCCCACCAGCGTGTAGATCACCACGCAGGCGGCAATGGAAATCACGATGGCGCGCCCGACGTTTCGCTTTGGGTCTATTACTTCCGAACCACTGTTGGTGATGGTCGTAAAGCCTTTGAACGCAAGAATGCCCAACGCGGTCGCGCCCAAGAAGTTGCCCAGCGTTCCGGCTTCACCGGGCTCCGAAAAATCAACCGAGACTGAGTCGGCAATCCAGATCCCGACCAGACCGAAAATCAGTATGCCGCCGATCTTAAGAATGCCTATGAAAGACGCCACCCCTTGAATCATCCGGTTACCCAGAAGATTGATCAGAAACGCGGCCAGAATCAGTGAGACGCCAAGAATGGGCACCATGCGGCCACTGTCATCCCCGCCAAAAAGTTGCATGGTGTAAGAGCCAAAGGTGCGGGCCAGGAAGCTCTGGGCGATCACCATGGAAAAGTACATCAACAGGGCGCTGAAAGCCGTTGGCAGCCGGTTTCCGTAAGCCTTGTGCAGGTACATGCCGATACCGCCGGCGGACGGGTAGGCATTGGAGATCTTGATGTAGGAATAGGCGCTGAAGCTGACAATCACCGCCGCCGCGAGAAAGGCCAGCGGGAAAAGGACACCGGTCATCTGGGCCATCTGCCCGGTAAGTGCAAAAATACCGGCGCCAATCATGACGCCGGTACCCAGCATGACTGTCCCTGGTAAAGTGAGACTGCCCTCCTGGTAGCGGGTAGTTCGATCTTCCTCCCTGTTCATTCAACCTCCTGTTATTTTTTCATGGGTGGAATCTTGGAACAGCAGAACGGCTCATGCTTGGCATTTGCCCGGACGTTGTCGTCGGTAACCCGGTACCAAGCCAATTTGCGCCGGGTCCACCATCCGGTTTTCAATTGGCCACCGTAAGCCTTGATCAGTTCCAGTAATTCATCGACGGACCAGTGGGTTCCGTCGTACGTCACCTGCAATGTGCCATTTGGCTTACGCTCGGCGAAATCAACGCAGGGGTGGTGATTCAGATCGTGGATGAGTCCCTCCCACTGATCCTCTCCAAGCCCCTCGACGGCCATTTTTCGGCCCAACAAAAACTGCTCCTGATTGGTTGCTTTGTGTGCTTTGGTCATGGGGCGACACCTCTCTTCCTGATGACTTCTCCCTGTATCAAAACACTTCAACCTGAACTGCGACTGAAAATGGACACAGGCTTTCGGTGGATTTGAGTTACATCAAATCATAGACGAAAAAAGGCCATGGGTTTCCCATGGCCCTTCAGCATCAGAATGCGATTCGAGCGCCGATTACGGCAAACCAATCTTC
>ERZ724563.268-NODE-268-length-9932-cov-2.165120_pt1 | contig 9932 bp, 7 predicted proteins | sample MGYA00375857_ERZ724563 | MGnify/ENA primary metagenome ERZ724563 (study PRJEB28725, sample SAMN03264850) | marine sediment metagenome | biome: marine pelagic biome; feature: marine oligotrophic desert; material: marine snow | place: Pacific Ocean:North Pacific...
ACCGTGGACTTCACCGGTGATATGCCGGTCATCCTGGGGCCGGATGGCCCCAGCCTGGGCGGCTTTGTATGCCCGGTCACGGTGATCAGCGCCGACCTGTGGAAGCTGGGCCAGCTCAAGGCCGGTGACAAGGTGCAGTTCGTGCCGGTCAGCCAGGACCAGGCCGTGGCCCTGCGGGAAGCGCTGGACGAGTCCATCGCCACCCTGACCGCAGCGACCGCCCATATCACACCGATCACGCCAACCTCGCCGATTCTGGCATCACTCAGTGCCGATGACCACGAGACCGGCGTGGTCTACCGGGCCGCCGGCGACAATTACGTGCTGGTCGAATACGGCCCCATGGAGCTGGATATCCGCCTGCGCTTCCGTGCCCACGCGCTAATGCTGTGTCTTCGCGAGCAGAATCATGACGCCATTCTGGAGCTGACTCCTGGCATCCGTTCCCTGCAGGTGCATTACGACAGCCGGAAACTGAATCAGCGCACGCTGCTGGATCTGCTGATCGGCGCGGAAAAGGAACTGGAAAAACAGCCCGAGTGGGATGTGCCCGCGCGCATCGTGCATTTGCCCCTGTCGTGGGACGACGAGGCCTGCCAGACCGCCATCGCCAAATACATGCAGTCGGTGCGCAAGGATGCCCCCTGGTGCCCGAGCAACCTGGAGTTCATCCGACGCATCAACGGGCTGGACAGCATCGACGAGGTAAAGAAAACACTTTTCGAGGCAACCTATCTGGTGATGGGCCTTGGCGATGTCTACCTGGGAGCGCCAGTCGCGACGCCGCTGGATCCCCGGCACCGGCTGGTGACCACCAAATACAACCCGGCCCGCACCTGGACCGCAGAGAATTCTGTCGGCATCGGCGGCGCCTACCTGTGCATCTATGGCATGGAGGGCCCGGGCGGCTATCAGTTTGTCGGTCGCACCCTGCAGATGTGGAACCGTACCGCACCACTGACCTGTTTGAGCCCGGCAAACCCTGGCTGCTGCGTTTCTTCGATCAGGTGCGCTTCTACGAAGTCAGTGCCGAAGAACTGCAGCAGATCCGGAGGGACTTTCCCAATGGCGACTACCCGATAAAGGTCGAGGAAACCCGCTTCAACCTGAAGGACTACGAGCAGTTTCTGGCAAACAACGACGACGAAATCCAGACCTTCACCGCCAAGCGCAAACAGGCCTTCGATGAGGAACTGCAGCGCTGGATCGAGTCGGGCCAGATCAACTTCAGCTCCGAGGCGCCGATCGAAGAAACCGGCGAAGACGACATTGCCAACCTGCCAGCAGGCCAGCACGCGGTGGAAAGCCATGTGGCCGGCAACCTGTGGGAGTGTCTGGTCAAGCCCGGCGACACCATCGATGCCCAGCGGCCGGTAGCGGTCATTGAATCCATGAAGATGGAAATCGAGTTACTGAGCCCCGTAACCGGACGCGTAGTGGACGTGCGTCGGGAAGCGGGACAGGCGGTCTCGCCCGGAACCCCGGTCGTGATCGTCGAAGAGATTACCGAGTAATGCCAGCAACCCAAAAAAACTGAAGAAAGACCAAACCTGCAAACACGGGCAAAGCCCGAGGAGAGACACCATGACTACACGCGACATCACCAAACGCCTGGCGGCCGGTCTGTTCACGGCCTCCCTGGGACTGGGATCCACGGGCGCAATGGCCCAGGAAAGGGATTCCTTCAGCATCGCCTGGACCATCTACGCCGGGTGGGTGCCCTGGCAGTATGCCGAGGACTACGGAATCATGAAGAAATGGGCGGACAAGTACGATATCGAAGTGGATATCGTGCAGGTGAACGACTACATCGAGTCTATCAACCAGTACACCGCCGGCCAGTTTGACGGTGTGGTAGCCACCAGCATGGACGGCCTGTCAATACCGGCCGCCTCCGGCGTGGACACGACTGCACTTATCGTGGGCGACTACTCCAACGGCAACGACGGCCTCGTATCCAAGGATGCCAAGACCATCGAAGAACTGGAGGGTGAAACCGTACACCTGGTTGAGCTCTCCGTATCGCACTACCTGCTGGCACGGGCACTGGCAAGCGTCGGTCTCGAGGAGCGTGATCTGAGCGTGGTGAACATTTCCGATGCCGACTTGGTTTCCGCGTTCCAGACCGACGATGTCCGCCATGTGGCTACCTGGAACCCGCTGCTGGCCGAAGTGGAAGCCTACCCGGGTGCGACCAAACTGTTCGATTCCAGCCAGATTCCTGGCCACATCAAGGATCTGACCCTGGTGAACACCGAAACCCTGGAAGATAACCCCAAACTTGGCAAGGCACTTGTAGGTGCCTGGTTTGAAACCATGAGTATTCTGGCGTCCGATTCCGAGGAAGGTGAGGAAGCCCGGGCGTTTCTGGGTGAGTTGTCCGGCACCGACCAGCTTGGCTACGAAGCTCAGCTGGATGGCATGAAAATGTTCTGGAAGCCGGAGAATTCTGTGGAGTTCATCCGCAGCGATGAGGCCCGTGAGGCGATGGACAGCGTTCGCCAGTTCTCTTTCGAGAAGGGCCTTCTGGGTCAGGGCGCCATGAGCCCGGACTTTGTCGGCATCGAGTTCCCGGATGGCTTCATCATGGGTGACACCGGAAATGTGAAGCTGCGGTTTGACGACAGCTACATGCAGATGGCGGCTGACGGGGAGATCTGAGCGATCATCCGCTAAAACTCTGCTAGGATCGGGCACGATTAGTCGTGCCCTTTTTTGTTTAGACTTTTGGGGCGGATCGTCGTCGGGAGGCCTTCCCAAAACACGCTCCTTGCGGCACATCCATGTGACGCTTGGGCTCCGCCATCCATGGCTCCGCACAGTTTTGGGAAGGCCTCCCAACGCCGATCTTCCGACCATGGAGTTAACTTCTGAGAAACACCTTTTATGCGCCGTACCAAGGAAGATGCCGAGAAAACACGCCAGACGGTATTGGAAGCTGCTTTAAAACTCTTCAGCCGAGATGGTTACTCATTGACGACTTTGAGCCGTATCGCCAAAGAGGCCGGCTGCAGTCGGGGGCCGATCTACTGGCATTTCGAGAACAAGGACGACCTTTACGAGGCCGTACTGGCCTACTCCCAGGAACCACTGGAGGCCCTGGTCGCGGAGTGTTCGGGAATGCGGGAAACGCCCATCGAAGCCATGGATCATTTCATAGAGCGCTGGCTAGGCTTGCTGGCCAATGATCGCAAGTACCGTCAGTCCTTTGAAATTCTGCTGAACAAAACCGAACTCACCGATGCCATGAGTCGGACACTGAAACGGGAACGGGCGCTGACCCGGTCGATTATTGCCATGTTTCGGGATCTGGTAAGCCAGGCCACCGAGCGGGGCCTGATTAGCACCAAGGAAGAGCCGTAGGACCTGGGTCTGCTGAGTTACACCTATCTGATGGGCATTACCCAGACCTGGCTGTTTGCGCCTAAGCTGTTTTCACTGAAACAGGAAACGGCGTTTTTCCAGCGACAATTCTGGCGAATGTTAGGCAGATCCAACTGAATGGCTCATTCGGACAGACAATCCTTTCACCATTCCGGCACCATAATCTTTTGCATTGTTTTACCCTCTGGCGCCATTGCTCGGCTAAGCTAATTGTGAGCAACCTCGTTTTTCACTGGATTGGCCAGAGACTTTTACCGTCCCACACAATGCTCACTGCCTGGGTGTTGGCGGTTTATTTAAAAGGAACTTTTCGCTGTGACAAACGCCAGCATTCCCGGCTCTTCCGATTCCAACACGGAACTCGCTTTTCCTTTCCCAGCCCTGGGAGGTGAGGACCTTCAAGCGTATAACACGCTTGTCAGTACCCTATACCGCTGCCTCCATGACAACACCGGCTTCCAGCCTTTCTTTGATGCGTTCAAAAATCATTTCAAAGCCCTGCAAGGTGGCATTCTGGGGCTCACCAGTAACCCTCAGCGCATGATATATGGCTGGACTTTTGGCTATCCGGAAGGGTTTGAAGAGTGGTACATCAACAGTGATCTGCCGGAACGGGACGAAGCGCTCACCCACTATGTAAAACTTCCACCACGCCAGTTTGACTCCCTCCTTCGTGGTGACACCAGTCGTAGCATTCTCGATATTCTCAGCCCGCAAAGCCGTGCCTGGGTCGAGGAGGCTGGTATGGTCGATAGTGCCGGCATGTTGGTTACTCGTGAAACCGGTACCAATGTGGTATTCATTGCCAACCGACACAAGGAGTTCGGTCCCTACACTTCAGACGAACTTCTGCAGATGAATCTGTTGGCTCCGCATATCGAGAATGCCGTTGCTCTGCACCTGAAACTGTATGAGACGCGCAGCGACAATGAAAACCTGGCGACAGCACTCAACCACGTGAAAAAACCGCTCATTGTCTTCAATGCACTGGGCAATGTTGCCCAGGCAAACGACGCCGCGCAGGCTCTGATGGAAAACAGCAAAAGCCTGTCCATCAACGACTCCGAAAGACTGCAAAGCTCAGACAGTCAGATTACCCGCAAGCTTCAGGATGCCATTACCACCTGCATCGTCCTCTCGCACAAAGGCATTCTCTCACCACAAACGGTATTTACTTGTCGCGGCCAGGAGCGTATCGCGGTCTGTTTGACGCCACTGATTGCTGATAGCGCTGAGAATAACGGCGTATTGGCGGAGCTGTTCAGTTTTGACTCCTCGCTGGAACCAGATCATGACCGATTGCAGACGCTGTTCCACTGTACACCAACGGAGGCGGCTGTCGCCGCGCTTCTGGCCCAGGGCCTGAGCGCCAGTGATGTCGCCGAGAGAAAACAGATTTCCATCCATACCGCCCGCCAACACATCAAGAGCCTACTCGCGAAAAACGGCTATCGCAAACAGACGGAGCTGGTGTCCATGCTGGTGCGGGCATTGGCGTAGAGCGCAAGCCGTCACTTGAACCAATAATTGTTTTGCCGCTTTTACAGTTGCCAGACAAACAGTTACACATTTCAGAAAAGCTATAGGTTCAGAGCACTTAGTCGCTTTTCGGTGCAGCATACGTCGCAGAATCGGCCTCTCAATCGTGCCCATCCCTAAAATGGGTCATGTCTTGATATAAATCCGATGCTAGTTTCCCGATTACCCAATCAATCTGATATTCATCAAAAAGGTGTGGTTATGGGAAAGTTCAAGAAGTTGACTCTGGCGACGGCCATTTCCTCTGCGTTTGTTCTTACCGGTTGTGGTGGTAGCAGCGGCGGTTCTTCCAATGACAGCAACACGGGCGGCACAACCGCCACTGAAACGGGCATCTTCGTTGACGCCGCAGTTGCCGGCATCAATTACACCACCTCACCAAGCGGCACATCCGGCCAAACCAACGCACTGGGCGAGTACAATTACGAAGCCGGCGATACTGTGGTCTTCAGCATCGGCGGCATCGACCTGCCGGCCGTCGAAGCCACCGGCCGCATCACCCCGGCCGACATGGGTAGCGGTGCTACCGACTGGAGCTCTGACCAGACCGTCGTGAACATCCTGCGCCTACTGCAGACCCTGGATTCCGATGGCGATGCCAGCAATGGCATTACCATTTCCGACGCTGTGCATACCGCTTTGCAGGATATGGATCTCGACCCCTCTCTGAGCGAGGCGGACTTCGAAACCCAGGCCAACACGGCCATCAACGCCACCGGCAAGACCCTGATTGCAACAGCAGATGCGGTTGAACACTTCAAAAGCTCCCAATCTGGCGACCTGGTTGGCAGCTGGGTCTTTGAGGAAGCCAATGGCAACGTCAACGTGCTGACTTTCCTGAATGACAGCGAATACCTGATTGCCCACTCCAAGGCTGATGACGGTGACCAGCGGGCCGCAAGTGCGGAGTACGGCACCTACACCTGGGACAGTGCCTTCGGTCAACTCGAGCTGACACTGATTGACGAATCAGACCTCAGTGGCGGTCTGATCGACAACAATTCCCCCGCAACCTGGACAATGCAACTGAGCGACGGCGCACTCGTGCTGACGTCTGTCGGAGAAAGCGAAGAAGTCAGGTTTGAAGCAGTACGTAATGCCCAGCAAAGCCTGATCGGCAGCTGGTACCTGGGCGAAGGTTTTAACGAAGAGAAGCAAATCGATCGTCACAACGTGCTCACCATTCTCGATGACAGCAGCTACGTCGTTGTCCACAATGACAATAGCGAGGTCTACGACGGCGACGTCGTCGAGCCGGTTTCCTCAGAGTGGGGCACCTACAGCTTCGACGGTTCCACGTTTGCGGTAACCTCCGTATCGGCGGAACTGGACGGCCCGGGAGGCCTGTTTGACGACCCAGCGAAAGACGAAGGCGGAAATGGTTTCGTCGATGGTCCGGCCGAGCTCCACCCGACAGGACAACTGACCCTTTCCGACAACCTTCCTGTTGCCGAAGGAGGCGAGCCATTTACCCTCCGTCGCCTGGGCCGTTATGCGGTCACGCTGAAGGACTTCGACGGCGACACCAAGCAGGTCTACGTCGAGGCCAGCGGCAACGACTTTATCGGTGGCGTTACCCAGACCCTCAGCTTTGCCGATATCGATGGCCGAACGCCAGCCGAGGCCGGCATCTACAACATGGATGCTCCGGATAGCGCGACCATTGATCTGGTGCTGAACCAGGATGGCAGCGGTTACATGGACTTTGATGTCACTGGCGACCAAAACCAGATCGACAGCAACGGTTGGTCCGTCCTGACTTCCGGCTCCCTCACCTACGTGGAGGGCGGCGCGGAATGGACCTACCTGCCGATTGAAGGTGACAGCCCCTACACCACGCTGGTGTACCAGGGCGACATGGATCTCATGTTCATCACGGAAGTGACCGAGGCCCCCCAGTAAAGCAGGAATCTTCTGCCCAATCAGAGCCCGTAACGTGGGCTCTCGAATGACTGAGGAACCCCGGTTTTCCGGGGTTCGCTTTGTTTGGCGTTACGCTCACGATTACGAACCTTGGCACTCTCTTTCAAGTAATTTCCGTTTGCGATCCAGCCCCCAGCGGTAACCGCCCAGGGAGCCGTCACTGCGCAACACACGATGGCAGGGAATCAGCACGGCGATGCGATTGCGACCGCAAGCCGAGGCCACAGCTCGAACGGCTTTGGGCTCACCCAGTCGCCTTGCCAGTTCCGTATAACTCACGACCTCGCCCTCGCGAACGCTCAAAAGAAGCTTCCAGACCCGTGTCTGGAAAGCAGTGCCACGGATATCCAGAGGAACCTCCGGGCGAGGCGTGTTCTGGCTGAGGTGGTCGTCCAGGGCGACAATCCAGGCATCCAGTTCTGGTGACATCTTTGCCTCAGAGGGGGAGAGTCGTGCCTTCGGGAATTCCTGTTTTAGCTGCTCTCGCAGGGCCACCTCGTCGCCCCCGAATTCGGCAAAACATACACCTTGATCAGTGGCGGCCATCATCAACAAACCAAGTGAGGATTGCCGGCAGGCATAGGTAATGGTTTCACCCTCTCCCCCCTTGCCGTAACGGGACGGCGGCATGCCGACCTGTCGGTCAGCCTTGCCATAGACGCGGCTGATCGAACCAAAACCGGCATCGTAGATTGCCTCAGTCACCGTTTGACCACGCTTCAGGCCCTGCTTGTAGAGGTTCAGGCGCAGCGCGTCCTGATAGGCCTTTGGCGAGACACCGAAGGCTTCCTTGAACACCCGCTGTACCCGCGATGGCGACAACCCAGCGACAGCGCCGAGGTCGGCAAGGCTCAACGATTCATCTGGCCGGCTCTCGATGTATCTGGCCAGAGCAACCATTCGATCGGCAACAGGGATGGATGATTCCGCCTCGCTATCTCTCTCGTCACGCATCGGGATTCGGGAACTTGCCATGCTTTGACTCCTTCATGTGCACACAACCCAGCATCCCTATGATGCGCGTTTGCCTCGCCCCCTTCCATCCGATTCTTGCGGGCGCTAAATTGACGGTCAATCAACAACAAAACCAGACGTTTTCGAGGAGTCAGCATTATGTCCGAGCAATTGGCAATTCCATCCAAGAAGGATGAAGTAAGTGAGGAGGAGTGGCAGCTTCGCATTGACCTGGCCGCCGCCTATCGCCTGATTGCTCTCTACGGCTGGGACGACCTCATCTTCACCCACCTCTCCGCGCGGATTCCCGGTGAGGAGCATCATTTCCTGATCAACCCCTACGGCATGATGTTCGAGGAAATTACGGCTTCCAGCCTGGTGCGCATCGACCAGGACGGCAACAAGATCAATCCGGAAGATTTCGACATCAATCCTGCCGGGTTCACCATTCACAGCGCTATCCATGCGGTTCGCGAGGATGCCGCCTGCGTCATGCATACCCACACCACCGCCGGCGTGGCAGTTTCGGCGCAAAAGGAGGGCCTGCTGCCCCTGTCCCAACAAAGCCTGTTCCCATTATCCGGGCTGGCGTACCACGATTACGAAGGTGTGGCGCTGCGGGAAGACGAGAAAGCGCGCCTGCAGGCAGATCTGGGCCAGGCCCGGTTCATGATCCTGCGCAACCACGGACTGCTGACCACAGGCCCCAGCATTGCCGACGCCTTCCTGAATATGTACATCCTGCAGCGCGCCTGTGAGGTGCAGATCCAGGCCATGTCTGGTGGGCAGCCACTGGTGCGTATTCCGGACACCATCCTGAGCTCGATTCGTGAGCAGGCAAAGAAGGTCACCAGGGGCATGGGCGGCAACCTTGCCTGGCCCGGACTTCTCCGGAAGCTTGACCGCATCGATCCTGGCTTCCGGAGCTGACACCCTCCCGGACAGCTATCAGAACATTTTCAGGTAACGATCCACCTCCCAGGAAGATACGTGGTTCTGATAGCTCTCCCACTCGGCTTTCTTGAAGTCCACGAAGCTTTCGAACATGGCGTCACCGAAGACTTCTTTGGCCAGCGGATCGGCCTCGAATGCCTCCACCGCCTCGCCCAGGTTCCGGGGCAGATACTCAATGCCCTGCCCGGCGATCTCGGCATCGCTGTAGTTGTACATATTCTCGTGGTGGGGTGCGCCCGCATCCAGGCCCTCACGGATGCCTTCCAGGCCTGCGGCCAGTATCAGGGCACTGCCAAGGTAAGGGTTGCAGGCAATGTCGGCCGCACGGCACTCGATGCGCCCGCCCATGCCGGGGATGCGGATCATGTTGGTGCGGTTGTTGGAGCCATAGCACATGAACACGGGCGCCCAGGTGGAACCGGACATGCTGCCCTGGCGCACCAGCCGTTTGTAACTGTTTACGGTCGGCGCAATCACGGCGCTGATCGCCGCGCCGTGTTTCAGCACACCCGCAGTGAAGTGATAGGCAATCTTGCTGATGCCACAGTTGTGCAGGTCGTCGCCCTTCGGCTCGAACAGGTTTTCTCCCGTGTTCACGTCGGCCAGGGACATGTTGTAGTGGGCGCCACTGCCGGTGCGGTCGGCAAAGGGCTTTGGCATGAAGCTCGCGAAAGCGCCATGTTTGCGGGCAATCTCGTTGGCCATCATCCGGAAGAACACCAGGCGGTCGGACATGGTCAGGGCGTCGGCGTATTTGAAGTCGGTCTCGAACTGGCCGTTGGCATCTTCGTGATCGAAAGAGTACACATCCCAGCCCAGTTCGTTCATGGCGTCTACCAGCTCATCCATGATCGGCAGGTTGTCCATGAGGGTGCGGGGGTCGTAACAGGGTTTGCCCAGGTTGTCGCGATCGCTCAGCGGCGCAAAGCCCCCATCCTCGGTATCCCGGAACAGGAAGAACTCCGTCTCGATGCCGAGGTTGAAGCGATACCCCATATCAGCTGCAGCACTCAGCTGGCGCCGGAGAATATTCCGGGAACAGGCCTCAAACGGTTCCCCGTTAAGGAACAGGTTGCCCGGGAACCAGGCCAGCTGGCGATTCCAGGGGCAGATCGCCAGCCCATCGGGATCCGGCATGGAGGCCACCTCGTCGTCAGAGATATCCTGGGGCACGCCAT